>Ga0209890_10000033_pt1 | contig 61826 bp, 45 predicted proteins | sample OrgsoiDNA2013049_FD_185799 | JGI IMG/M metagenome (GOLD analysis project Ga0209890, IMG submission 185799) | Permafrost soil microbial communities from the Arctic, to analyse light accelerated degradation of dissolved organic matter (DOM) -... | ecosystem: Environmental > Terrestrial > Soil >... | reverse complement strand
TCCCCATGGCGGCCGGTCTGGCAATCCGCCGGCTGAAGGCGCTGGGCCTCCACCCCGTCGAGCGCCTCGACGCGGTCGTCGGAGGGCCGCTCATCTCGGTCAACGGCAACCTGATCTTCGACTGCGCGGTTTCGCGGCCGCTCGCCGAGCCGGCGCTGGCGCGAACGCTGGAGACCGCCATCTGCCGGATCCCGGGCGTCGTCGACACCGGCCTCTTCCTCGGCACCGCCGAGCGCGTGCTGGTCGGGTACCCCGACGGCCACGTCGACGTCCTCAAGCGCTCGGACCTGGCATGAGCCACCCGGACAAAGTCGTCTTCCTGTTCGACGTCGACAACACGCTGCTCGACAACGATCGCGTGAGCGCCGACCTCCGCCGCTATCTGCTCAAGGAGGTTGGCGCTGCGCGGGCCGAGCTCTACTTCGACATCTTCGAGACGCTGCGCACCGAGCTCGGCTACTCCGACTATCTGGGGGCCCTGCAGCAATACCGGCTGGTCCATCCGCGGGATCCGCATCTGCTGGCGGTATCGTCGTTCCTGGTGAACTATCCGTTCGCCAATCGACTTTTCCCCGGCTCGCTCGACGCCGTCGAGCACGCGGCCGGCTTCGGCCAGACGGTCATCCTCTCCGACGGCGACGTGGTGTTTCAGCCGCGCAAGGTCGAGCGGTCGGGGCTGTTCGACGCGGTCGAGAAGCGCGTCCTCATCTACATCCACAAGGAGCACGAGCTCGACGACGTCGAGCGCCGCTACCCCGCCGATCACTACGTGCTGGTCGACGACAAGATTCGGATCCTGACCGCCGTGAAGAAGATCTGGGGGGAGCGGCTCACGACCGTCTTTCCGCGCCAGGGGCACTACGCGCTGGCGCCCGACGTGGCGAGCTTCCCGCCCCCCGACATCACGCTCGCGCGGATCGGCGACTTCTGCGACTGCGATCTGCCGCGCCTGCTGGCGGCGGCGCGGAAGGGGTAGAGCGAAAGAAGCGCTTCACGCGCCAGGCCACGATATCCGAATCGCATCTGGTCGGGCGAGACGTTGCCAACGTTCCTCGGCTACAATCGCCCCGTTCTCTGTGCCCGGCGACCATCCCCTATCGGAGAGACCATGAAGTCAGCTCGCCTGCTCCCGCTGCTGTTAACCCTGGCCCTGGGCGCCTGCGCGTCGTCCGCGAGCACCGATGACGCTGGGCGCGGAACCGGCGGCTCCAGCGGAGGTGGAAGCAGCGGCGCGAAGGGTGGGACCACCGGCACGGGTGGGATCACCGCGACCGGCGGGAACGTCGGCACGGGAGGGACGCCGGCCAGCGGCGGCGTAACCGGCACGGGTGGCGCGAGTACCGGCGGGACGACCGGAACAGGCGGCACGCCGGCAACGGGCGGGGCGACCGGGACGGGCGGCACGCCTGCGACTGGCGGCACGGGCGGCAAGGCTGGAACGACGGGGACGGGCGGAACGGGCGGCAAGGCCGGGGCGACGGGGACGGGCGGTACACCCGCGACAGGCGGGACATCGGGGGCGGGCGGCGCCGGCAACCCGGCGATCTGCAAGTTTGCCAGCGGCCTGAACGTCGCCTGGGTGAACTTCGCCAACGACATCCCCAGCCCCAATCTCGCGACCTTCAACACGATCTTCACGAACAGCGCCTCGGTGGGCGGGCGCGTGATTCGCTGGTGGTTTCACACCAACGGGACCGTGACGCCGGGCTACGACTCGAACGGGATGGCCAAGTCGCTCACCTCGGGCGCGCTCAGCGACGTCGTCGCTCTCGCCAATGCGGCGCACACCGCGGGTGTGGCGCTCAACATCAGCCTTTGGTCATTCGACATGTTGCAGGGGCCCAGCAGCGGAGAGAACATCCCCACGGCGACGCTCACCAACAATCAAAAATTGTTGACCGTCGACGCCAACCGGCAAGCCTATATCGACAACGTCCTCACCCCCCTGGTCAACGCGCTCAAGGGGAATCCGGGTCTTTACTCCTACGAGATCTTCAATGAGCCCGAGGGGATGACGACGGAGCATGGATGGACCGCCAGTGGCTCCAACAATGGGTTGTCGGTCCCGGAGGCGATGATCCAGAAGACGGTCAACTGGTTCGCGGCCGCCATTCACACCGCCGACCCTGCGGCGCGCGTCACCAACGGCGCGCAGACCTTCGACTACTGCTCGAGCGCCAGCGGCAAGAGCAACTTCTACTCGGACGCGGCGCTGCGGGCTGCAGGCAGCAAGCAGAACGGCACGCTCGATTTCTACGAGGTTCACTACTACGCGTTGAACGGCGCCTCCAACTCGGCCTTCACGAATCCGGCGTCGCACTGGAGTTTGGACAAGAACCTCGTCATGGGCGAGTTCTGGGCCGTCACGACCGACGGGGTGAACGGCGCTGACCTGTACACGAACCTCTACACCAACGGCTACAACGGTGCCTGGGCCTGGAACTACGAGACCAACGATGACAACGGCGGCAACCCGCCGACGGCGTGGCCGGTCATGAAGACGCCGATGCAGAACCTCTACAACGCGCAGATGGCGACTCTGAACGCCTGCCCCTGACCGCGTAGACTATCAGCGTGCAACCGACGAGGCAGAAACGAGTCTGGGCCGGCCTCGTGGTGGTGGCCGGGGTGGCACTCGGCGCCGCGGCGTTTCTGCGGGCCAAGCCCGCGCCGGTCGCTCCACCGCCCGAGGAACAGGCGCCGACCACGCCGGTCGTGCCCGTCGCCGTCGCGCCCCCGCGGGCCCCTTCTTCGGCCGGAGCGCCCCCTCCGCCGGGAGCTGACAAGCCGCCGTCGACGCCGGCGCCGCTGGCGCCCGCCGGTTCGGAGACCGCCGCGTTGCTCAAGGAGTCGGTCCTGATGGCACGCCTGCGGAGCGCGGCCGGCAGCAACTTCCCCCTGGCGGTTGCGCTGGCCCGCGCCGGCAACCGGCGCTTCCCCGATAGCCCCGATGCCCCCGAACGCGCCTCGATCCTGATTCACGCTCTGGCAGCGCAAGGAATGACAAGGGACGCGCGCGGCGAAGCCGAGTACGCGGTGAACCACTACCCCGATTCGTCGTGGGTCCAGGAGATCGAGGGTTTTACCGGCGCGCATCGCCACCGAAACCTGATCTTGACCGACGGCGGAGTGATTCAGGCGCGGTAGTCGAAGTCGCGACAGTCGGAGTAGAGTGGGCGACGATGCCCGAGCGTCGCACCAAGATCATCGCCACCGTCGGACCGGCTCAAGATCCACCAGGCGCGCTCGAGCGCCTGCTCGACACGGGCGTCGACATCTTGCGGGTGAACCTGTCGCACGCGGGGCCGCGCGATCAGGCGGCCCGCGTTCGCCGCGCCCGCGCGCATCGCCCCGACATCGCGGTGCTGGTCGACCTGGCGGGGCCCAAGCTTCGCCTCGCGGATCTTCCGGCCGACCTGTTCGTCAAGGAGGGGGACGCGCTGACGCTGGGGGCGGGTGGGGTGCCGGTCGGAGATCCGTCGCTCTACGAAAGGGTGCACGTCGGGGATCCGGTCTACATCGCGGACGGAACGATCGCTCTCGTCGCCGTCGACGTCGCCCCCGATCGTGTGGTCTGTCGGGTTCGCGTCGGCGGAACGCTGCGCTCCCGCAAGGGGATCAACCTCCCACGCGACAATTCGTCGCTCCCCGCGCTGACCGACAAGGACCGGGCGGATCTGGCCAACCTGGACGTCCTGGCGCCCGACTTCGTCGCCATCTCTTACGTCCGCCACGAGCGCGACATCGCGGAGGCACGGACCCTCACCAAGTTGCCGCTGGTCGCGAAGATCGAGAAGCAGCAGGCGCTGGAGCGGCTCGACGCGATCGTTGCGGCCACCGACGCGATCATGGTGGCGCGGGGCGATCTCGGGGTCGAGATCCCGATCGAGCGGGTGCCGGCTACCCAGAAGCGGATCATCCGGGCCGCCAACCGCGCCGGGCGGCCAGTCATCACCGCGACGCAGATGTTGATGTCGATGGTCTCGAGCCCGCTGCCGACGCGCGCCGAGGTCACCGACGTGGCCAACGCGGTGCTCGACGGCACCGACGCGGTGATGCTGTCGGAGGAGACCGCGGTCGGTCACGATCCAGTGGGCGCGGTGAACATGATGATCCGCCTCCTGATAGAAACCGAGCCGCTGCTCCCGCTGCACGAAGGGCCGCCCCGCTCGGAGATGACCAATGCGCTCGCGTACGCTGCCGCTGGATTGGCGGACGATCTCGACGCCGCCGCCATCATCGTCCCCACGCGGACGGGGGTCAGCGCTCAGTGTCTGGCCGCCTTTCGTCCGCGCCGTCCGATCCTGGCCTACAGCCGCGTTCCCGAGACGACCCGCCGCCTGCAGCTGGCCTGGGGCGTGCGGGCCATCGAGCTCGCGGTGCCGGCGGGGAAGGATCCGCTGCAGGCGACGCTGGAGGCGGCGCGCCGCGACCTGCCTCCCGGCGCGCGCGCCGTCCTGCTGGACATCGCGCCTGCCGGCGCGGTCGGCGTCCCCTCGCTGGTCAACGCCATCACGTTCTGATGAATCGACGGCGCGAACTGAAGTAACGTCCCGTCGTGCACCGCGCCAATGAGGTCAAACGGATCCGCGAGCCGGGCGCCGACTACGAGATCCGGATCGTCGGCGACAAGCCAGCGCCGCTGAGCGATTTTTACCACGCCCTCTTGGGGCTCCCCTGGTGGGTGTCGATCGCCGCCATCAGCGGGACGTTTCTGACGGCCAACGCTCTCTTCGCGGTGGTCTACTTGATCGTCGGCGGGGTGGCGCACGCGGGGACGGGATCGTTTCGCGACGCCTTCTTCTTCAGCGTGCAGACGATGGGGACGGTCGGCTACGGCGCGATGTTCCCCGAGTCGACCGCCGCCAACCTGGTGGTCACCGCCGAATCGATCACCGGGCTGACCCTGACGGCGCTGGCAACCGGGCTGGTGTTCGCCAAGTTTTCGCGCTCGACGGCGCGGCTCATCTTCACCGAAAAGGCGACCATCTCGCTGCTCAACGGCGTTCCAACGCTGTCGTTCCGTCTGGGGAACCAGCGCGGCAACCAGATCGTCGACGCGCAGATCAAGGTGCTGCTGGTGCGGACCGAGCGGACCAGCGAGGGGAAGACCTTCTACCGGATGCTCGACCTGACGCTCACCCGGCAGCGTGCGCTGTCGCTGTCGCGCTCCTGGAACGCGCTGCACGTGATCGATCGCCAGAGCCCCCTTCACGGCGAGACGCCCGCTTCGCTGGCGGCCAAGGAGATCGAGCTGCAGGTGCAGGTGCTCGGGCTCGACGACGCGACGATGCAGATGGTGCACGGCGGGCATCGTTACTTCGCGCGCGACATCCTCTGGGGGCACCGGCTGGCCGACGTGCTCAGCGAGACGCCCGACGGTCATCTGCTGCTCGACCTGCGCAAGTTCCAGGACATCGAGCCGACCCAGCCGACGGCGGAGTTCCCGTACCCATGACCTTCGACGCGATCCTGTTCGACAACGACGGCGTGCTGGTCGACACCGAGCAGCTCTACTTCCGCGCTAATCGCGAGGCGCTGGCCACCGTGGGGGTGGTGCTCGACGAGGCGACCTACGTCGACTGTTTGCTGCGCGACGGGGTAGGGGTCTGGCACCTGGCCGAGGCCCGCGGCGTCTCGCCTGCCGGGATCGAGGTGCTGCGCGCCGCCCGCGATCGCCACTACTTCGAGCTGCTCGAGGAGGCTGAGATCGTCATCCCGGGCGTTGCCGAGCTTCTCCCCAGGTTGGCGGCCCGCTTTCGGTTGGCGATCGTCACCAGCTCGGAGCCCGGGCCGTTCGCCCGCACGCACGCCCGCACGGGCCTGCTGCGGCACTTCGAGCTCACCCTCACGAGACACGACTACGTCGAGTCCAAGCCGCACCCCGAGCCCTATCTCACGGCCGTCGCGCGCCTGGGCGTTGCGCCCGAACGCTGCCTGGTGATCGAGGACTCGGAGCGGGGGCTGCGCGCGGCCAAGGCGGCCAGCCTCTGCTGCTGGGTCGTTCCGTCGGGCCTCACCACCTCCGGCAACTTCTCCGCGGCCGATGCGGTGCTCCCCGATCTCGCGGCCGCGGTCGTCCGACTGCTCGAGACGGCCTGACGTTCAGCTCGTCTTGCCGGGATCAGCTTGGTTGGGCCTGGCCACCACCCCCTCGGCGGGGACAGCGGCGCCGTAGATCGCCACCACCGAGCGATCTTCGCCCGCGTCGCGGGCGGTCGTTCTACCCGCCCCGCCACCCGCCCCGCCACTGCCGATCGTCCCTCCGGTGCCGTCGGTCCCGCCGGTGGCGGTCGCTCCTCCGGTGCCCGGGAAAGGAGCGCCGTAGATCGCCACCACCGAGCGGTCCTCGGCCGCATCCTTGGAGAGGGCGGGACGGTCGGTCGCCGCGTCGGCGCTGCCGATCGCATCGCTGCTGCTGCAAGCCGCGGCGCCCATCAGCGTCGCGCCCGCTGCCATCAACGCCGCGCGGCCCAGGCGCCCGCGCAGGGGGATGAGTGGGGGCTGGGCGCGGAACGCGACGGGGAGCGAGGTCGCGCAGAACGGGCAGGCGCGCTCGGCGACGTCGACGTGGCGGTTGCAGGCGGGGCAGGGGGCCAGATGGCTCATGGGGTGATCTCCTCGACGATGATTTCGAATTTGCCGTGATCGAACGGCGCGCCGGGCGGCGCTTCGACCTGGACCAGGCGCTCGCGCTTTCCCTGCCGCCGCATCTCCAGCGCGCGGTGGTGACAAAGGGGATTGTTGCCTGGCTTGCCGAACAGGCTGAAGCCCGTCCAGGTGCAGCCCGCGCGGCAGACGTCGGCGTAGTAGCAGGTGCGGCAATAGCCCCATAGATCGTCGACGGTGCGGTCGCGCATGTAGCGGAGCGGCGCCGACCGCTCCCAGATGTCCTGCAGGCTCGCGTCGCGGATGTTGCCGCCCGTCCAGGGGACGGTGTGCAGGGAGGGGCAGCCCTTGATGGCGCCGTTGGCTTCGATCCCGAGCGTGGTGCAGCCGGCCCCGCACGAGGCCATGTGACCCCGCTGGAGGCCGGCCCGGAGGACCGATTCGTAGGGGCCGAAGTAGCCGATGTTGTTTCCGGGCCACAGGGCAACGCCCGCTTCGTCGCAGCGTGCTTTCAGCTTCGCCAGCAGGGGAAAGAGCTCCAGCAGATCCTCGGGCTGCAGCAGCAGGTCGGGCTCGTCGCCCGCGCGCCCCATCGCGACGGTGAGCTGGATTTGCCAGGCACGGGCCCCGAGGGCAATGATCGTTTCCAGCACGTCAGGGAGCTCGCGCATCGACAACCGGTTGATCTGCGTGTTGACCGAGAGGATGACGCCGGCCCCCTTCAGGTGACCGGCGGCGGCGAGCGCCGAGCGATAAGCGCCCGTCACGCCGCGCAGCCGATCGTGCGTCGCCTCGTTGCCGTCGATCGAGACGCTGGCGTTGCGCAGGCCCGCTTCTGCGCCGGCGCGCGCGAGCTCTGCGGTGACGCCGCGTCCGCCGGTCGTCATCGAACAGTGCATGCCTGCATCGCGAATGGCGCGCACGATCGTCAGCCAGTCGTCGTGCAGATAGGCCTCGCCGCCGATCACCGTCACCTCGAGGACGCCGAGCGCCGCCATCTGCCCGACCAGATCGAGGCAGGTGGCGGTGTCGAGCTCGTCCGGGCGGGTCCGGCCGGCCCGCGATCCGCAGTGCCCGCAGGCGAGATCGCACTTGAGCGTGAGCTCCCAGACCGCGTAGATGGGTCGCCAGGCGCGATCGACGTCGCGCGCCTCGTCCGCGAGCGGCAGGTGACGGAGCGCCGGGTTTGCGCGCGGCGCGCGGGGCAAGACGGGCAGCGAGCGGGGACGCCCGTCGATCACTGGAGGCATCGTCCGACACCTTCCAGCAATCGTCGCGCCAACCTTGGCGCCAATCGCGGCAGCCCCCTCGAAAACTTCGGATCGTTGCGTCCCCTAAACATTCCGGTGTCTTCCGCCGTCCAGCATGCGCCTCTTGGCGCCGCCGCATCTCAGAAATCTGAGCCGCCCCAGGCGATCGGGGGGCGTTGCGGATATGCGGCAACTAGCTCGCGCTGTCCGAGCCGCCACTCTTCGCCGTCGCGATCAGCGGCGAGGGGAGGCCGCGGCGGGCGCCTGGGCGGCGGACGCCTGCTGGGAGGCGGCCAGACGCTGGCGCCAGCGAGCGGCGTCGCCGTTGTGGGGATCGCGGCGGAGAAGCTCGCGGTAGGCGCGGGCGGCCGCCGCCCACTGTCCCTGGGCGAACAGGCGATCGGCGCGCGCAACCGGCGATTCGGCGACCGACCTGGACGCAGCTTTGTCTTCTGACCTGGCGTCAGCCTTACGTTCCTCGGCGGCTACTGCGGGAGGAGCAGCCGGCGCGGGGGCGGCCGCGGAGGCAGCGGGCCCGCGATCGAGATCGTCCATCCCAGCGGGCATCTCAACTTTCTTCGCCTTGGCGTGAGCCGTCGGCGGCGCTGCGCCGGCGCCAGCGGAGAGATGACCGCCGCCTCCACGCGGAGGGGCAGCGGTCTCCTCGAGCGCCTCGCCTTCGCTGTCGCGTTCCTTCATCTGGTTCGGGGCGGGTGTGACTGGACGCGCGGGCTCGGCGCGCGGCGGAGGTGGCGGCGCGAACTCGCGCTTGGCCGGTTTCGCCGCGGCGGGCGGTGCGACGGCCCTGTCATCTTCGAAAGAAAGGTCGTCGGAGGCCGAAGCCTTGGCTCGTCCCGAGCTCGCGGCACCGCCCCCCTTCGCCAGACCGCCGAGCGCACCGAAACCGTCGGCGGGCGCGGCGCGCCGCCGCTGGGTCGCACCCGGCGCGGCGATCGACCGGGCCGGGGCACTGTTCGCGACGGATGGTTGGAGAGGCTCCGGCGCCTCGTCCATGCGCTTCTTTTCGGCCGGGGCCGGGTGCAGCAGTTTCGCCTGCTCCTGCACTCTCGCCGCTTCTTGTCTCGCCGCTGCTTTTGGTTCGGCCACCACCGACGGTGCGGCAGGCGCCTCGGCGGGCGCCGATTGAAGCGCCCGGCGTCCAAGCTCGACGGTCTTGTCGGGCTCGAGGAAGACCTTGCTCGCCAACACGACGACGGCGACCGCGCCGAGCGTGGCGAACGTCGGCAAGGTCCAGCGCGCGCGCCAGCGCTCCCAGAATGACGGCTGGGGGGCGGCGACGCGTGCCTCGATCGGCTTCGGCGGTTTCGCTGCGACGGCGGCCGCGGCCGCGCGCAAGATCGCTTGATGTGTGCGCACTGGCGGCGCGTCGGCGTCGAGGGCGCGGCGGGCCGCGGCGCGCGTGCTCTCGAACCCCGCCAGCTCGGCGCGGCAACTCGGGCACGTCGCCAGATGCGACTCGACCGCGGAACGGTCGTCGCCCGACAGCTCGCCATAGAGGAGCTCCATCATGCGCGCCGAGACGTCCTGGCAATCGATCCCCATCTGCGCCATTCCCTATCCTGACCCCGTTGATTCGGCCGCGCTCGACTTGGTGTCGCCGAGGTCGGCGAGCGCTGCGCGCAACTTCTCGAGCGCGTAGCGCATCCGGCTCTTGACCGTCGGCTCCGACACGCCCACCACGGACGCGATCTCGGCGAACGGCAGCTCCATCACTTCTCGCATCAGGAAGACCTCTCGCTGATCGTCGGGCAGCTCGGCGACCGCGCGATCAATCCGGCGCGCCGCTTCGCGTCCCGCGACCACCGCGTCGGTCGAAGGACCGGGCGCGGCGATCCGCTCGTGCAGCGTCGCCGTGTTCTCCTCGTCCGTGCCGGTCGAGCCATCAATCGATGCCGATCCTCTGACGGCGGTGCGTCGCGCGCGGTCGATGCAGAGGTTGCGCGCGATGGTGTAGAGCCAGGTCGAGAACTTCGCTTCGCCTTTCCACGCCGGCCCCGACTCTTGCGCGTCCCGGACCACACGCAAGAACACCTCCTGCAACAAATCCTCCGCCGCTTCGGCGTCGCGCACGAAGCGGCGGAGGAAGCTCCAGATCGGCTTTTCGTAGCGGGCGAGGAGTATTTCGAACGCGCGCACGTCGCCACCTCGGTAAGCCGCCAGCAGCTGTTCGTCCGAGGAGTCGCCGTCCACCGAGACGGCATCCTCGCCGCCCCTAGCGCCAGCCGCAAGAGCGCCGCCATCCGGGCGGGGGCGCCGCGTAACGGCCGTCGCTGGCGGGGAATGGGTCGGCGCTGTTGCGCAGATCGGCGTCGTCTTCGCAGGTCTGCGGGCCGTCGACCGGGATCCCCATGGCCAGGAGGCCGTGGTGGTCGTTGTAGTGCGCGCCGAGAAACGCGGCCGGGCGGCCAGCGTTGGCGCGTACGAACTCGACCTCATAAATGGGCGAGCTCACCGCTTCACCGTATTCGGTGCCGAGCCCCGGCCGCGACCTCTTGGCGGGCGCGGCCTGCGCCTCGGCGTCCATCGGTGCCCCGCTGGCACTCCGTCCGAGCCCACCGGCTGGCGCTCCTTTGGGCTCGGCCGATGCGTGCGCCGAGGCCGGCGGTGGCGCGGCGGCCTTGTCGTCGTAGAAACCGCCGCCGAGTGAGCTCTCGTCTCGCGAGCGCGACGATTCGGGCAGCTCGTAAGGGCGGCGCGGATAATAGACGGGCGGCGGCGGCGGAACATACCGCTCGGGGAAGACGGCGACGCCGATGACGCCAACTTCGCGGGCGTTTCCGGTGCGCGCGGCGTACGATTCGGGGACCGACGAGAAGCGGAACGCGGCCGCCTCGCTGTGCGAGATCCGCCAGCCGTCGATGTCGACCGACCCCCAGGCGGGGATCAGGTAGCCGCGCTTGCCGCGGAAGTCGGCCGGCCGCCCGTCGATGGCGTCGCGCCCGTCGACCGAGACGACCGCCTCGACACGACGACCGGAGTGGTTGGCGACGCGGAGCGTGTAGCGCGCCCCGAGCTGGCCGAGCACGTAGGTTCCGCCTCCGTACTCGTAGGTCGCCGCCGGCACGCCGTCGATCAGCACGGTCATCTCATAGCCGGCAGCGCGGTCGCGCAGCGGCTGACCGCCGGGGAGCGGTGACGCCGCGCATGAGTCCGCCGCCAGCAAGAGAGAGCCGATTCCGAACAGCATGGTGAGCCAGGTCCGTCTGCAAGTCCGCGTGGTCATTTGAAGCCTCCTGATCGTTCGGACGCACGGCCAGGCCCAAAGATCTCAGCGCTAACCTTTTCTTGCCGGGTTGGGTCAATCCCCCGAAGCACGAAGCCAAATCACCAAGAAAACTCACGAAAGGAGACAGCTCATGCGCACCGACATCGAGACCCCCGAGACCCACATCGCCACCTCACGCCCCCGCCGGCGGTCGTGGTTGCTGCTCATCCCGGCGCTGGCGGTCCTCGGGATCGCCGGTGGCGCCTACACCTCGGCGCAGGCCCAGCCGGCCGAGACGATGGACGCCGGCCCGGGTGACGGCCTTGGCGCGCGCCATCTCGAGCGCCTGCTCGACAAGGTGAATGCTACCGCCGGTCAGCGCATCCAGATCGAAGCGATCTGGAAGGGCCTGCGCCCGCAGTTGAAGTCGTTCCATCAACAGCACCAGGCGGTGCACCAACAGATCGCCGCCGCGCTCTCCGCACCGACGATCAACCCAGCCACCGTCGAGCAGCTGCGCAAGCAGGCGATGGGTGTCGCCGATCAGCTGTCGTCGACCTTCACGCAGGGTCTCGTCCAGACCGCGCAGGTCCTGACACCCGATCAGCGAAAGCAAGCGGCGGTCGTGATCGCCGAGGCGCGCGGCCGCTTTCAGCATCATCACGGGATGATGATGGGGGAGTAGCGACCGTTCATTCGTTCGGGCGACGGCCCGCACAGCGGCTCCGGCGTCTGGGACGTCGGGGCCGTTGTCGTTTCGCCTTTCGCTATCGTTTGGCTGCCGCTGCGATTCCCTGTTCGAGCGCGCCGAGCAGGTCGGCGTTCCCATCTTGCCGGTAGCCGGCGAGCTGGCGTTCGAAGTCGGGCAGCCGCTCGATGAAGGCGCCGAGGCGCTCGCTCGTGATCTCCTCGGCCGCGAGACCGTAGCCCTCCGCCTCGAGGTAGCGCGCGTTCAGCACCTGCTCGAGCTGCTTTCTGACCGGGATCGCCAGCATCGGTCGTTGCAGGTAGACCGCCTCGCCCATGAGCGTGAACCCGGCGCTCGCGACCACCCCGCGCGCCGTTCGGAGATCGTCGATGAAGCCAGCCTCGCTGAAGGGACGGTAGAGGAGCTGCCCCTCTCGCACGTCCGCCTCGAGGTCGCGTCGCAGCCCGTAGATGCGGCACTCCAGACCGGAGCGCGCCAGGATCTCCGGCAGCGCGGCGTTCGAGGTCGACGTCTGGTAGACGAGCAGGTGCGCGCCTGCCTCCGGCCGCGCCGCCAGGATCTCGGGGCGCAAGATGGGCGGGTGGAGCGAGGTGTCCGGCTTGCGCGTCGGTGGGTAGAAGAACGTCGTGATGTAGTAATGCGCGGCGCCCGCCACCTTGGCCTTGACGATCGCCTTCGTGAGCTGAAAATCGGCCCCCAGTCCTTCGAGGATTTCGGGCGGGTGCGTGCAGCGGTCGATGATCTGCATGTTGTCGAGAGAGAGCACGGGCAGGAGGTGTTTCTTCCCGAACAGGTAGCTCCAGCTTTCGAAGTCCGAGATCACGACGTCGGGCTGGAACTTCTCGGCCAGGTCGAAGTAGGCCCGCACGTTTTGAGGCCAGCCCTTCACGGCCCCCTTGACGTTCGCGAGCAGCGTCTTGAAGTTCTGCACCTCGTTGTCCTCGTAGACGATGCTGTAGCCCCAGATCTTCTTGACCGCGAGGTTCTCGGAGGCGCGCTGTTTGAGGTAGTCGTAGGCCCGCCCCGACACGACCACCTGCACCTCGTGGTGCTTGCAGAGCTCGTCGAGCACGACGCGCGAGCGCATGGCGTGCCCCATGCCTTCACCGACCACGCCGTAGAGGATGCGCATGCGGGGAGTCTATCTCCGGCCCCGCCGTCGCGTCATGCTACCGGAGATGACCCCCACCCCGGCCGCCGCCGCCCTGGTCCTGCGCGTGCTGTTTCTGTTTGGCTACGCGTTGCTCTTCGCCCTGGTCGAAATCGAGATCGAGGGGCCACACGGCTGGGCGGAGCGTCTCCCCACCTGGTTCCGGGTGACGACCCCCGCGGCGCGTCTCTATGGCCTCTTCATGCGCGGCAAGCCGCTCACCGGGTATCACGCCGTGATGTTCCTGCTGCCGCTCTGGAGCTTCCACATCGGGTTCTTCGCCGGCGTCTCCTGGAGCTGGGCGGCCGAGGCAGCGACGTTGGCCGCCTACATGGGCTGGGTCGTGACCTGGGATCTGCTCTGGTTTTTGCTCAACCCGCGCTTTGGCTGGGCCCGCTTCCGCAAGGGTGAGGTCTGGTGGCACGGCCGTACTTGGATCGGTCGCTTCCCGATCGATTACTGGAGCGCGCTCGCCGTCTCGATCGCGATCGCGGCCAGCGCACACCTCGGCAGCTACGAGCACGGTGTCCTCGCCCGCCACGCCGTGCTGCTCGCCGGGTTCGCGGCGCTTACGCTGGCCTGCGGCCTCGCCGGGCCTACCTACATGCGCTGGTACCTGCACATGCGCCGCCCCGACGCGGACGAGCGCGCGCTCTGCCTGCCGCCGAAGGGCGAAGCGGGCCCGACATCCGGTTAGGCCTCGACGGTGACCGCCTGGTGCTCGACGGCCCGGTCGCGGCGTAGGCGATCGAGGTAGAGGTAGATCACCGGCGTCGAGAAGAGGTTGAGGAGCTGCGAGACGCAGAGGCCGCCGACGATGGTGATCCCGAGGGGGCGGCGCAGCTCGGAGCCGGCGCCGAAGCCGAGCGCCAGTGGCACGGCCCCGAAGAGAGCCGCCAGGGTGGTCATCAGGATCGGACGGAAGCGCAGCAGGCAGGCGCGGCGGATTGCCTCGGCCGGTTCCAGCCCTTCGCGTCGCTCGGCCTCGAGCGCGAAGTCGATCATCATGATGGCGTTCTTCTTCACGATGCCGAGCAGCAGGACCACGCCGATGAGCGCGATGATGCTGAAGTCGGAGCGCGTGACAAAGAGGGCGATGAGCGCGCCCAGCGCGGCCGACGGCAGTGTCGAGAGGATCGTGATCGGATGGACGAGGCTCTCGTACAGCATCCCCAGCACGACGTAGACGACGAACAGCGCGGCGGCGATGAGCCACGGCTCGCTCGACAGCGAGGCGCCAAACGCCTGCGCGGTTCCCTGGAAGCTGGCGTGAACGCCGGAGGGCAGTCCGATCTGCCGCGTGGCCGCGTCGATCGCCCTGACCGCGTCCCCCAGCGCGGCGGTGGGCGCCAGATTGAAAGAGAGCGTGGTGGCGGGGAATTGCCCCTGGTGCGTGACCGCCAGCGGTGTCGGCGTGGCCGTCACCTTGGCGATGCTCGACAGCGGCACCAGGGCGCCGCCCGCGCCACGAACATAGACATGTACCAGCTGGTCGGGGCTCGCCTGTTGCTCGGGCGTCGCCTCCAGCACGACCCGGTAGTAGTTGAGCGCCGTGAACGACGTCGCCACCTGCCGCTGGCCGAAGGCGTCGTAGAGGGTGTCGTCGACGGCCTGCAGGCTGATGCCGAGGCGGCTGGCGCTGTCACGGTCGACGTCAACCGAGAGCATCAGGCCGGCGGTCTGCTGATCGGTCGCCACGTCGCGCAGCTGGGGGAGGCTCTTCAGCTTGGCCAGCACCTTCGGGCTCCAGGTCTGCAGCTCGCCGAGGTCGGCGTCCTCCAGCGCGTACTGGTACTGCGTGCGCGACTGGCGCCCCCCCATGCGCACGTCCTGCACCGACTGCAGAAACAGCGACACGCCCGGGATCTTCGACAGCTTGGGGCGCAGGCGGGCGATGATCTGATCGGCGTTACTCTTGCGCTTGTCGTAGTCCTTGAGGCTGATGAACATCGTCCCGGTGTTGCCGGCGCCGCTGGCGCCGCCGACGAAGGCGATGGTGTGGTCGACGTCGGGGTCGTCCTTGACGATCTGGTTCAGCTTCTCCTGCGCGCGCCGCATCGCCCCCGACGAGATGTCCTGTGACGCCTCGGAGAACCCGGACAACATGCCGGTGTCCTGTTGCGGGAAGAGCCCCTTCGGAACCTTCATCGCCAGCAGCACCGTCAACCCCAGCGTCGCGATGGTGAGCAGCAGCATCAGCGACGCGTGGCGGAGCACCCAGCGGAGCGCCCGGTCGTACCCACGCACCAGCGCCGCGAACCCGCGCTCGGAGGCGTGGGCGAACCACCCGAGCTTCTCTTCGTTGACCGGCCGCAAGAGGCGCCCGGCCATCGTCGGCGTCACGGTCAGCGAGACGATGGCCGACAGCGCCACCGCGATGCTCAGGGTTACGGCGAACTCGCGGAAGAGGCGCCCGATGATCCCACCCATCAACAAGATCGGGATGAAGACTGCGATCAGCGACACCGTGATGGAGACGATGGTGAAGCCGATCTGGCGCGCGCCCTCCAGCGCCGCCTCGAGCGGCTTCTTTCCCTCCTCGATGAGGCGGGCGATGTTTTCGGTCACGACGATGGCGTCGTCGACGACGAAGCCGGTCGAGATCGTCAGCGCCATAAGCGACAGGTTGTCGATGCTGTAGTCGAGCAGGTACATGACGCCGAAGGTCCCCACCAGCGATAGCGGCACCGCGATGGAGGGGATGGCAGTGGCGCGTGCGCTCCGCAGGAAGATGAAGACCACGGCGGTCACCAGGAGGACGCTCAGGATCAGCGTCCGCTCGACGTCATGGACAGAGGCGCGAATGGTGGTGGTGCGATCGACGGCAACCTGGAGGTCGATGGCCGGCGAGATCGACTCCTTGAGGAACGGGAGCGCCTTCTTGACGCCTTCGATGGTGGAGAGAATGTTCGCCCCCGGCTGGCGGCGAATGATCATGAGGACGCATCGCTCGCCGTCGACCCAGCCGGCCAAACGATTGTTCTCGACGTCGTCGAACACGTTGGCGACATCGCCCAGCCGAACGGTCGCACCGTTCTGGTACGACACCACGAGCTTGCGGTAGGCGTCCGCCCCCAGCAGCTGATCGGTTGCCGCGATGTTGTAGGTGAGATTCGCGCTGGTCAGCGTCCCCTTCGGCTGGTTGGCCGTCGAAGAGGCCAGCGCCGCCCGCACGTCCTCTAGGGAAAGTCCGTGGCCCGCCAGCCCCTCCTGGTCGATCTGGACGCGCACGGCCGGTTGCTGCCCACCCCCGACGAACACCTGACCCACCCCCTCGATCTGCGAGATCTTCTGGGCCAAAACACTGTTGCCGGCGTCGAACACCTGCGCCAGCGGCAGCGTCTTCGAGGTGAGTGAGAGGATCAGGATCGGAGAGTCGGCCGGGTTGACCTTGCGGTAGTTGGGGAGGCTGGGCAGGCTGGGCGGGAGCTCGGAGAGCGAGGCGTTGATGGCGGCCTGCACGTCGCGCGCAGCCCCGGTGATGTCGCGATCGAGATCGAACTGCAAGGTGATCGAGGTGGCGCCGAGCGTGTTGACCGAGGTCATCTCGGTCAGGCCGGCGATGCGGCCGAAGCGGCGTTCGAGCGGCGTCGCCACCGAGGAGGCCATGGTGTCGGGGCTGGCACCGGGGAGGGCGCCCGAGACCTGAATGGTCGGAAAATCGACGCGCGGGAGCGGCGCAACCGGCAGGCTGCGGTAGGCGACGAGCCCCGCCAGGATGACCGCCGCCGCCAGCAACGATGTGGCGATCGGCCGGCGGACGAACGGCGCCGAGATGTTCACGGTGTCTCGGGCGCGGCCGCGCGGCGGACTGGCGCGGGGAGGTGGGGGTCGCCCTCGCTCTCGGGGGAGGTCTTCTTCCCGCGCCGGAAGCGCGCCGCCAGCCGCTCCATATAGAGGTAGATGACCGGCGTGGTGAAGAGCGTCAGCACCTGCGAGACGAGCAGGCCGCCGACGATGGTGATGCCGAGCGGCCGGCGCAGCTCGGCGCCAGTCCCGGTGCCGAGCGCCAGCGGGACGCCACCGAGCAGCGCCGCGACGGTGGTCATCATGATTGGCCGGAAGCGCAGCAGGCAGGCCTGGTGGATCGCTTCGCGCGGCGACTTCCCCTGCTCGCGCTCAGCCTCGAGCGCGAAGTCGATCATCATGATGGCGTTCTTCTTGACGATACCGATGAGGAGAACGATTCCAATGAGCGCGATGATCGAGAACTCGGAGTGAGTGATCAGCAGCGCCAGGAAGGCCCCCACGCCGGCCGATGGGAGCGTGGAGAGGATCGTGATGGGGTGGATGTAGCTTTCATAGAGCACGCCGAGCACGATGTAGACGGTGACGATGGCGGCGAGGATGAGGAGCGGCTCCGTCGAGAGCGAGTCGCCGAAGGCGGCGGCGGCGCCCTGGAAGTCGGCGTGCATGCCGACCGGGGCGCCCATCCCGGCCACCGCGTCCTTGATGGCCCGCACGGCGTCGCCCAGCGCCGCGCCCGGCGCCAAGTTGAAGGAGAGCGTGACCGCGGGGAATTGTCCCTCGTGCGCGATGGAGACCGCGGTCTGCGTCTGCTGGAAGTGCACGAAAGCGGAGAGCGGAACCGCCGCGCCGCTCGTCGTGCGCATGTAGATCTGATTGAGACCGTTGGGGTTCGACTGGTACTCCGGAGAGACCTCCAGGATCACGCGGTAGAGATTGAGCTGGGTGAAGATCGTCGACACCGGACGCTGCCCAAAGGCGTCGTAGAGGGTGTCGTCGATCGCCTGCGCGGTGATCCCCATCCGAGAGGCGCTGTCGCGGTCGATGACCAGCGTCATCTGCAGCGCGCCGTTCTGTTGATCGCTGGCCACGTCGGTCAGCTCCGGGAGCTGCTTCAGGCGGGCGAGGACCTGGGGGGCCCAGGCGGCGAGCTCATTGGGGTCGGCGTCCTCGATCGTGTACTGGTACTGCGTCCGGCTCACCTGGCTGGAGAGCTGGAGATCCTGCACCGCCTGTAGATAGACGGTCACGCCGGTGACCTGCGCCAGCCTGGCGCTCAGTCGATCGATGATCGCCTGCGCGCCGGACTTGCGCTGCTCGCGGCTCTTGAGGGTGATCGAGAGCCGCCCGCTGGAGAGGGTGGGGTTGGTACCGTCGGCGCCGATGAACGAGGCGACATTGTCGACGTCGGGGTCGACGCGAATGACGTCCACCACCGCCTGCTGGCGATCCATCATGGCAGGGAAAGAGATGTCGATCGGCGCCTCGGTGATCCCCAGCAGCAGGCCGGTGTCCTGCTGAGGGAAGAGGCCCTTGGGGATGACGACTGCCAGGAAGAACGTCAGCGCCACCGTCGCCACCGTCGCGGCCAGCGTCAGCGCCTGGTGATTCAGCACCCAACCGAGGCCACGGTCGTAGACCTTGACCGCCCAGTCGAACGCCGCCTCGGAGGCGCGGGCCACGCGCCCCTCGTCCTCCTTGCGCACGGGGCGCAGGATGTGGCCGCACATCATCGCCGTCAGAGTCAGCGAGATGATCGCCGAGGCAACGATGGCGGTGCTGAGGGTGACGGCGAACTCCCGAAACAGCCGTCCGATGATTCCACCCATGAAGAGCAGTGGGATGAGGACGGCCACCAGCGAGACGGTCAGCGACACGATCGTGAAGCCGATCTGCTTCGACCCTTTCAACGCCGCGGTGAACGGCGCGTCCCCCTCCTCGATGTGTCGCGCGATGTTCTCGATCATGACGATGGCGTCGTCGACGACGAAACCGGTCGAGATCGTCAGCGCCATCAGCGTCAGGTTGTTGAGGCTGTAGCCGAGGAACAGCATCACGCCGAAGGTGGCGATCAGCGACAGCGGCACCGCGATGCCGGGGATGATCGTCGCGCGCACGGTGCGCAGGAAGAGATAGATGACCGCCACCACGAGAATCATGGTCAGCAGTAACGTGAACTCGACGTCGCGCACCGAGGCGCGCACGGTCTCCGTACGGTCGGAGAGGATGTCGACCTTGATCCCCTGCGGCAGCGACGCTTCGAGGCGGGGCAGCAGCGCCTTCACCCGCTCGGCCACCTCGATCAGGTTCGCGCCCGGCTGGCGCTGGACGTTGAGGATCACCGCCGGGTGCTCATTGGCCCAGCCAGCCAGCTGGGCGTTCTCGACGCCGTCGAGCACCTTGGCGATGTCTGAAAGACGGACCACCGCGCCGTTCTGGTAGGCGATCACCAGCGGGCCGTACGCGGCCGCCGAGGCGAGCTGGTCGTTGGCCGACACCAGGTAGTTCTGGCGCGGGCCGTCGAGGTTCCCCTTCGGCTGGTTGACGTTGGCCAGCGCCAGCACCGCGCGAACGTCCTCGAGGCCAAGGCCGCGCCCCGCCAGCGCCACCGGATCGACCTGCACGCGAACAGCCGGGCGCTGGCCGCCGTTGAGGGTCACCAGACCCACGCCCGAGACCTGCGCCAGCTTCTGCGCCAGGATCGAGTCGGCGTAGTCGTCGACAACCGACAGTTGCGTGGTGTCGGATCGGACAGCCAGCGAGATGACCGGCACGTCGGCGGGGTTGCTCTTGCTGTAGGTCGGCGGTGTCGGCAGCGTGCGGGGCAGCAGGTTCGACGCCGCGTTAATCGCGGCCTGGACGTCCTGCTCCGCGGAGTCGATGTCGCGATCGAGGGTGAACTGCAGCGTGATCTGCGAGCTGGCGGCGCTGGAGACCGAGGTGAGGTGTGCCAGCGACGGGATCTGGCCGAGCTGCCGCTCGAGCGGCGTTGTCACCGCCGAGACCATCGTGTCGGCGCTGGCGCCCGGTAGGATGGTCGACACGACAATTGTCGGATAGTCGACCTGCGGCAGCGCCGAGACCGGCAGCTGGTTGTAAGCGGCGACCCCGGCGACCGCGACGCCGATCATCAGGAGCGCGGTTCCGACGGGCCGCCGGATGAACAGCTCGGAGACGTTCACTGAGGCTTGTGTCCGAGGTGACTGCCGCCCGGCGGTCCGCCCGGCGCTTCGCCCGATCGTTCGCCCGATCGTTCGGCAGCACCTGGCGCTGCCGGTGTGACGGCGCCGCCCTTTGCCCCGGCGCTCCCCTCCCGGATGGCCAGCTTGGCGCCGGGTCGCAGCTGACTCTGCCCCTCACGCACCACCTTGTCCCCCGGCGTGAGCCCCTGTGAGATGAGCGCGTCTTCCCCTTCGATGCGCTCGACACCAACGGTGCGCAGCTCGGCCTCCCCGCCATTCGCGATGTAGACGAACGTTCCCTGCGGCCCGCGCTGCACCGCCACAGCCGGGATCACCAGCGCCCCCTTGCGGACAGTCAGCCGCAGCCGAGCCTTGACGAACTGGTTCGGCCAGAGTGTGCGGTCCGGGTTGGGGAAGATCGCCTTCAGGCGCATGGTCGCCGTCCCCTGGTTGATCTGGTTGTCGATGAGCTCCAGCGTCCCGGAGCCGAGCAGCTGCGCCCCGTCGCGGCTGCGCGCTTCGACCGGCAGCGCTCCCGTTGCCTGTTGTTTGGCCACGTCCGGCAGATCGTCCTGCGGCAGCGTGAACAGCACGGAGATCGGATCCATCTGCGTCACCACCACGATGCCCGTGGCGTCGGCAGCGTGGACGATGTTGCCCTGATCGACCAACCGCACGCCGGTGATGCCGTCGATGGGCGACTTGATGCGCGCGTAGTCGAGCTGCAGCCTGGCGTTCTCGATGGTGGCGCGATCGCTCTGCACCGTGCCGGTGAGCTGCTCGACCAGCGCGCGCTGGTCGTCGATCTGCTGCTGCGGCAACAGATGTTCCCCGCCCACGGCGACGTAGCGATCGAGATTGCGCTTGGCGCCGTCGAGCTGCGCCTGATCGCGCGTCGCCGCCGCCTGCCCCTGGTGCAGCAGGATTTCGAACGGCCGCGGGTCGACCTCGGCGATGACCTCGTTGTGCTTGACCGGTTGCCCCTCGCGGAAGACGACCTTGTCGAGCCGCCCGTCGACCTGACTCCGGACATTGACCGTCTTGTACGCGGTGACGGTCCCCAGACCCTCGAGGAAGATCGGTACGTCGCGGCTGACCGCCTCGGCGACCAGCACCGGGATCGGGCGATCGGCGCCGCCCGGGCCCTTCGCCCCCTGCGTCGCCGCCGCTGCGCCGTCCTGCCCCTTCCCGCAACCGGCCAGCGTCATTCCGCCGGCGGCGAAGGACATTGTCGAAACAAACGTCATCGCCCGCGAGAACATCTTCCCCATGCCTCTCATTGGTCTCCCAGCGCCGCCAGCAGCTGCGCTCGCGCCGACGCCAGGTTGAACTTCGACTGCACGACCTGCGCCTCGGCCGTGGTGTAGGCGACCTGCGCGTCGCTGAGCTCGACGGCGTTGCCGAGCCCGTGCTCGTAGCGTTTTTCGGCCAGCGTCAGCTGGCTGCGCGCGTTCACCAGCGCCTCGTCGGCGGCGCCGATGGTCGCCTTGGCGGCCTGGATGCCGAGGCGTCCCTGCTCGACGTCGACCTGGACTTGCAGGCGCAACGCCTGCCCCTGGCCGACCAGGTTCTCGAGCGTTCCGTTCGCCTCGCGGATCTGACCCCGCGTCAGGCCCCCCTGCAAAATGTTCCAGGTGAGACCGAGGCCGACGTACCAGTTCGGCGCCAGAGAGTCGGCCGCGACGCCGACCGCCGAGAGGTTGGCGATCGCGCTCAAGCTAGGTCCGTAGGCGCCTTTCAGCGAGCCGATCGTCAGCTCCTCTGCGCGCCGCTGGGCAGTCAGGTTGGCGATCTCGGGGCGATTCTTCTCGGCCCGTTCGACCAGCGACGCGGGATCACCAGCCTCTCCTGTGATGGGCGGGATCTGCTCGTCAGACAGCGTGTACATCACGCTGACGGAGACCCCCATCGCCTGAGAAAGCTGCGCCTCCGCCACCGCGAAGTTGTTCCCTGCGGTGACCAGCTGCACCTTGGCGTTGGCGAGCGCCGTCATGACGGTGGCGAGGTTGATGTCGGGCTGGATGCCGGTGCGGACGAACGCCTGCGTCTGCTCCACGTGCTTCGCCTGGGTGCGCACCGTCTCATCCGCGACCGCCACCAGATCCCGGTTGGCGCGGGCGGCAAAGTAAGCGCGGCGGACGTTGAGCAAGGTCTGTAGCGTCGCCGTGCGAGTGTTGTCGGTCGCCGCGTCCCGACTGGCGCCCGCCGCTGCCCATCGCTTGCTGGTTTGACCGAAGTCGTAGAGCAGCTGGCTGGCGCCCGCGTTGACCTGGAAATAGTTGTACTTCGGATCCCAGCTGATCGGCGTGGCACCGGCCATCACCGCGGTCCCCGTGCCGCCCCCCATGCCGCCTGTCGTCAGGGTGGTAGGGAGGACTCCCGGGCGCGAGGCGTAGTTGCCGGTCGTGCGCTCGTAGCTTCCTGTCACGATCACCTGGGGAAGGTAGCCGGCGCGCGCCTCCTCGACGCGCCCCTCGGCCGCTTTCTGGAGTCCCCGGGCCGCGCGCACGTTCGGCTGATTGCGCAGCGCGATCTGCTCCGCCTGCTGCAAGGTCAGCGGCGTCGCTCCAGCCGCCGCAACGTCGCCATTGTCCGCGGCCTGTGCACCGAAGAAGATCCCGAGCATCACGAGAGGGATCGTCGAGAAGGCGAGCGGGCGCGACGGCATGGGCGGCGAGAGTAGCTTCAACGTTCAGCGAGCGGTACAGCTCCGGCTGCGCCAACCACGCAACTTCCGGGCCAGTGACAAGTATCCAGAGGCGCGCGAGCGTGTGGCCTGGCCAGGCGGATCGGCCGGCGGTAACCTGTATCGATTCTGGACACCTGTTCGGCGTTGAGGCAGCTCGCGCGGGCGCCGGACGCGGCGTTTCGGCGAGAACCGGGCGGTATCGCGCTTGCTTGACGACGACCGCGTGCGGATCGGCCGAGGAATTCGCCATCGTCTGATGGCCGTGGCGGTGCTGGGGCTGCTCACCGCGGCGCTCTCCGGCGATGCGCTCTACCGCGCCATTTCGGTCACGCGGGCCCAGCGGCTGGAGCGCGGGCGCGAAGCGGTGCGCGACGAGATCGATCGCTTGGCGGCGCTGGGGCCCGCCGGGATCGCCTCGACCTTCTCGACGGTGGTCGGGCTGCGCGGGGGCCTGGCGACGGGCGCAGCGGCGCCCGCGCAGATCGCGGCGGCGGTTCCGGTGGCCTGGCGCGAGGCGATGCGAACGACGGCGACCCGCGCGACGGGAAGCGTCCTGCCGGCCGAAAACGAATCCGAGATCGACGGCGGACAGCTGGTCGCGCGCGTCGCGCCGGGCCCAGGGGGCGTGCTGCTCTGGGCCGCCGTCCCGGTGCGGCCGTCGCCCACGTTGCAGAGCTGGCGCCTGCTGGTGGTCGCGCTCGCCTTTTCGGCGCTGCTGCTGGTCGCCAGCGCGGCGTATTCGCTCGTCTCGGTGAGGCGCGCCGCCTCTGGGTTACAGGGCGCCCTGGCCGCGCTGGCGGACGATCTGACGGCCCCGGTTCCCCGATCCGAGATCCGGGAGCTGGATGACATCGCTGTCGGGATCGGGACGCTGGCGCAGCGGCTCGAGGAGGCCCGGCGGATCCAGGACCGGATGGGGCACGAGCTGGCGCAGCAGGAACGGCTGGCCGCGCTCGGGCGGGTGGTGGCCGGCGTCGCGCACGAGGTGCGGAACCCGCTGGCCTCGATCAAGCTGCGGCTCGACCTGGCGGCCGGGGGCGTCGCGCTGCCGCCCGAGGCGCGCGCGGCGATCGACCACGCCTCGTCGGAGATCACACGGCTCGATCGGTTGGTGGCGGACCTCTTGATCGTGGCGGGGCGGGCGCTCGGGCCGCGGGGCCCGCTCGATGTCGCGCGCCTCTTGCGCGCGCGGGCCGAGGCGCTGGCCCCCTGGGCGGCGCTGCGCCGGGTGGCGATTACCGCGCGCGGCGCGGGCGAGGCGATCGGCGACGGTGATGCGATGGCGCGCGCTCTCGACAACGTCCTGCGCAACGCAGTCGAGGCTTCGCCCGAGGGCGCCACCGTCGAGGCCACCGTCGACGCGGACCAGGATTGGGTGCGGGTCCGGGTCGCCGATCGCGGCGCCGGCGTTCCCTCTGGACGCGCCGGCGAAATTTTCGAGCCTTTCTTCACCACCAAGCCCGACGGCACCGGCCTCGGGCTGGCGATCTCGCGTGCCATCGCGCGCGCCCACGGCGGCGATCTGACGTACGGGCGCGACGGCGAGGTCACGCGGCTCGAACTAACGTTGCCGGTTGAGCAGGCCATCGCGCGCCCGCCCGTCGAGCAGGTTGCGCGCGCATGATCGGGGCGGTGCTGATCGTCGAGGATGAGGTGGGGCTGCGGCAGGGGCTCTGCGACGTGGTGAAGGCGATGGGATGCGAGGCGCACGCCGCGGCCGGGATCGGCGAGGCGCGCGCCGTGGTGGCCGTGCAGGCAATCGACTGCGTGCTGCTGGACATTCGCCTGCGCGACGGCGACGGTCTCGATTACCTGGTCGAGCTGCGAGCCACGGCGCGCGGTGTGCCGGTCATCGTCGCCACCGCGTACGGCGACAGCGAACGGACCATCCGCGCCATGCGTGACGGGGCGTTCGACTATCTGACCAAACCGTTCGACCTCACGATCCTGCGGGCGACGATCGAGCGGGCGCTCAACCAGCGGGCGCTGGCGCGCGAGGCGGGGCCCACGCTCGATCCACCCGAGGCGCGTCAGGATCTGGTGGGGACCAGCGCGGCCATGCTGGCGATCTGGAAGCTCATCGGTCGCGCCTCCGCCTCGACGGCGCCGGTCCTCATCACCGGCGAGACGGGGACCGGCAAGGAGCTGGTGGCGCGTGCGATTCACGCCTACTCGCCGCGCGCCCGCAAGCCGTTCATCGCCGTCAACCAGGCCGCGCTGCCGCCAACGTTGATCGAGAGCGAGCTGTTCGGCCACGAGCGGGGCGCCTTCACCGGAGCGGTCGCGCGCCGGAGCGGCCGGTTCGAAGCGGCCGCCGGCGGCACTCTGTTTCTCGACGAGATCGGTGATCTCGATCCATCGTTGCAATCGAAGCTCTTGCGCGTCGTTCAGGAGGGGACCTACGAGCGCGTGGGGGGGAACGACCCGATCGCCGGTGATGTGCGCCTCATCGCAGCGACCAACCGACCCGTCCGGCCTGGAGCCGCCGGGGTGACCCTCCGTGAGGAGCTGTACTACCGCCTGGCGGTCATCGAGATCGAGCTGCCGCCGCTGCGCGCGCGTCGCAGCGACATTCCGCTCCTGGTCGCGCACGCGCTGCGGGGGAAGTCGGCGCGCGCGGTCTCTGAGGCGGCGATGCAGCGCCTGCTCGTCAATCCGTGGCCCGGCAATGTGCGCGAGCTCTTCCACGTGATCGAGCGCGCTGCCGTCCTCTGCGCGGGAGAGGTGATCGACGTCGGGGATCTGCCTGATGGTCTGCGGGCCGACGTCGCTCCGACAGCAGCGCCGCAGATCGATGATGACGATCTCTCGTTGCACGGCGCGGTGGCGCGGGTGGAGAAGCATCTCATCCTCCGGGCGCTCGATCGCGCGAAGGGAAACCGCTCGGCGGCGGCGCGCCTGCTCGGCATCGGCCGGCCGCAGCTCTACGCCAAGTTGGAGGAGCACGGTCTCGCCGGATCCCGCGGCGACGGTACCGACTGATACCTACGGATTGAGCGCGCGGAAACGGCGCGCGGCCCGAAGCGGACGGAACGGTAGCTGGCACGTCGAAATCGATGTGTCAGCGCCTGGCACATCTCCTGCTGTCTTCCGCTTCGCAGATTTCGGTTTCTGCTCGCGGGGGAGTGTGGTGATGAGGTATGGGTGGCCGGTTTCGTGGGCGGTCGTCGGGTTGTCGTGGGCTGCGCTCGGCTGTGCTCCGCCGGACGAAGGGGATGCACTGGTGGCGTCCGGTCGAATCTCCCCGGCGCCGGCCACCGCCGCGCCCGTGACGATCAGCCCGCTGGTTGCGGCCAAGTCCGTCAACAGCGCGCCGGACACGGGCGCCGCTCCGGTCGCCGGCGCGGTGGTCGACGCGCGCGTCCTCGTCATCACCGCCAAGGGGGAGGGCTCCGCCTTCGCGGCGATTCAGTCGACGCTGCAGTACCTGGGGACGCCCTTCGACGTTCTCAACGCGTCGACGGGGCCTAGTCTCACCCCCGCCGCCCTGGCCTCGGGAACACACGGGAAATACAACGCCGTCTTCCTCGACGTGGGTGATCTTTCGGTCGGCGGCACCAGCGCCTTCTCCGACGCCGAGTGGACCGCCCTCACGACCTATGAGGCCGAGTTCGGCGTCCGCCGGGTCTCGCTGTACACGAACCCGAGTGCCTCGTATGGCCTCGCCGACAACGACGTTGGCGTCAACCCGGCCACGTCGCCGATCGCGGCGAGCTGTACGGCGGCTGGCAAGGTGCTCTTCGTCGGGACGAACTGCGCGAGCCCCGTCGTGATCAACCAGGGCTTCGCCTATCCGACGACGGTCCTCGACAGCGCGACCACCCCTTTGCTCGCAGACGCCGCCGGAAGAGTCTACGCCGCCACCCGCAGCTACCCCGACGGGCGGCAGGCGCTGGCGCTCACCTTCGGTCAGGCGCCGTCCTACGTCTCCTATCTCGAGCTTGCCTACGGTCTGGTGAGCTGGGCGACGCACGGCCTCTTCATCGGTGAGCGCCACGTCTACGCCGTGCCCCAGCTCGACGACCTGTTTCTCTCCAGCACCATCTACACAGGCGGGGTCTACCGGATCACCGACGCCGACCTCCAGGCGTTCGCCAACTGGCAGACCGCCACGCGGGCCAACTCGCTGACCGCCGACTTCCGCGTTGCCTGGGCGGCCAATGGGGCGGGGTCTTCGTCGCGCCCCGGAGATCCGCTGACCGCGAAGGCTGTCGCGCTCGGGCCAGCTTTCGAGTGGCTCAACCACAGCTGGGACCACCCGGTGCTCGACGCGCTCGGCTACGCCGACGTGCTCACGGAGTTCATGCGTAACGATCAATACCTGCGCGGTCTCGGCCTCATGCCTTACGCGACGACCAACGCGGTCACGCCCAACGTCTCGGGGCTCGGAAGCGCGGACGCCATGCGGGCGCTCCACGACACCGGGATCCAGCAGATCGTGAGCGACACGTCGGTGCAAGGGGAGAACAACCCGTCGCCGAACGCCGGCATCTGGAATGCGTTCCAACCCTCGATCCTCGAGATCCCCCGCAAGCCGGTCGATCTCTACTTCAACGTCTCGCAGCCCTCCGAGTGGATCCCAGAGTACGAGGTGCTGCGCTCGATCGCCGCGATCGACTACTCGACGCTCAAAGGGGCAGAGAGCGACGACCTCATCAGGTACATGCTGAACGGCAGCAACGATCCCTGGATGTTTCACCAGGCCAATACCCGCAATTACGACGGCGCGGGGCACAGCCTGCTCAGCGATCTGCTCGACGCCACTTTCGCCAAGTACGCTGCAGTGATGACCTTTCCGGTTGTCAGCCCGACGATGGAGGACCTGGCAGGACGGGTGAGGAATCGGATGGCCCTCGACGCCTCGGGCGTGGTCGCCACGATCGGCAGCGGCGGCTTGCGCATCAATGTCGCTCACGCAGCCACGATCCCGGTCACCGGCCTTTGCACGCCGGGCGCCGAGAGCTATGGCGGGCAGACCATCTCGTACCTGGTCCTTGCCGACGGACAGACGGCGAATTACGCGCTCACCGCCTGCTCGGGCGCGACTGGGGGCGCGCCGGACGCGGGTTCCTCCGACCCCGGAAACACCGGTACGGGTGGTGGCTCGAGCGGAGCTGGTGGCACGAACGGCGGGACCGGCTCCGTGGACGCGGGCGGAACGCTGGACGGTGCCCCCGTCAATGGCGGCAGCTCCACCCACGTCGGCCTCACGACCAGCTCGCCGATGACCGCGGGCTGTGCCTGCGCGCTCGCCGATGGTGGTCCCAACGTCGTCGTGACGGCGCTGTGCCTCGTTGGCTGCGCGACCTCGGTGCGGCGACGCCGCGCACGTACGGCCTGACACCCGACCGGTCTCGGCCGGCGCGGAACCGCGCGGTCACGCGCGGGCACCAAACGGTAGCGACGGCCCCGAAGAGATCAGGGGTTCGCGTGGCACAGCTTCTGCTCGGTTCCTGCTGGCTGAACCGGATGCGGTGGGGCTTGGAGGAGGTATGGTTATGAGGAACTCTCTCTCTCGGACGTGGGCGATGTGGGTGGCCGCCCTGGGAATGGGACTCGGGTGCAACGGCGGGCGCGACAGCGAGCCGCTGGTCGCCCACGGACGGATTGCCCACGCGCCGCAGGCGCCCCGAATGGCAGTCGTGCCTCTGATCGCAGCGCCCGGCGCCCATGCCGCGCCGCCGACCTATGCGGCGCCGATCGCCAATGCCTTCGTCGACGCCCGCATCCTCCTCATCACCGCCAACGGGACCGACGCGGCCTTCGCGGCCATCCAGAACACGCTGCAGTACCTGGGGACGCCGTTCGACGTGCTCAACGCGACGACCGGGGCCACGCTGACGGCCGCCCTGCTCGACTCTGGGACACACGGGAAATACCAGGCCATCTTCCTCGATCTGGGTGACCTCTCGGTCAACGGGACGAGTGCCTTCACCGACGCCGAATGGACCACGCTGGCGACCTACGAGGCCTCGTTCGGCGTGCGCCGCGTTTCGCTCTACACCTCTCCCAGCGCGGACTACGGTCTGGTGGGCAACGGCGGCGTCAATCCGTCCCTCACCCCCATCAACGCGACCTGCACCGCTGCCGGGCGGTCCGTCTTCGTCGGTGCCAACTGCGCCAACCCGGTGAACATCAACGCCGGGTTCGCCTATCCCGGGTCGCCGACAGACGCCGCCACCATCCCGCTGCTCGTGGACGCGGCCGGCAACGTCTACGCCGCGACGCGCACCTACTCCGACGGCCGGGAGGCGCTGGCGCTCACGTTCGCGCAGTCCCCGTCCTTCGTTTCGTACCTCGAGCTGGCCTACGGTCTGGTCGATTGGGCGACGCATGGCCTCTTCGTTGGCGAGCGCCACGCCTACGCCGTTCCGCAGATCGACGATCTGTTCCTCAGCAGCGCCATCTACACGGGTGGCACCTACCGGATCAACAGCGCCGATCTGCAGGCGTTCGCGAACTGGGAGAACAGGACGCGCGCCGAGCCGCTCACGGCCGACTTTCGATTCGCCTGGGCCTGCAATGGTCAGGGGTCGCAGTCGATCCCCGGCGATCCGCTGACGGCCAAGGCGGTCGCGCTGGGGACGACCTTTTCTTGGATCAACCACACCTGGGACCACGCCAGCCTCAACGGCCTCAGCTACGCCTCGGTTCTCGACGAGCTCACGCGCAATGATCAGTACCTGCGTGGACTCGGACTCGCGCCCTACGCGACCGTCAACGCCGTCACGCCGAACATTTCGGGGCTCAGCAGCGCCGACGCCATGCTGGCGATCCACGACGCCGGGATCCGACAGGTCGTGAGCGACAGCTCCGAACCGGGCCAGAACAACCCGTCGCCGAACGCGGGGCTCTTGAACGCATTGCAGCCCGCGGTGCTCGAGATACCGCGCATCGCGAGCGAGCTCTACTTCAACGTTTCGCAGCCGACCGAGTGGATCCCCGAGTACGAAGCGCTGAGATCGCCGACGGGGGCCGTCGACTACGGGACGATCATCGGCACCCAGAGCGACGCATTCCTGCAATACATGCTGAACGGCAACAACGATCCCTGGATGTTCCATCAGGCGAACGCGCGCGACTATGACGGCGCCGGGCACAGCCTCCTCACCGATCTGATGGACGCCGCCCTCCAAAAGTACAGCGCGGTGGCGACGCTCCCGATCGTCAGTCCGATCATGGACGATCTCGCCGAGCGGGTGAGGAACCGGATGGCCTTCAACGCGTCCGGCGTGGTCGCGACCGTTCAGGCAGGCACCTCGATGACGGTCTCCGTCAGCAAGGCGGCGACGGTCCCGGTGACGGGGCTCTGCACGGCGGGCGCCGAGAGGTACGCCAGCCAGACGATCTCTTACCTGACGCTCGCCGCCGGGCAATCGGTGACGTTGTCGCTCACCAACTGCAATGCGGGCAGCGGCGGGGTGGGGGGCGCAGGCGGCGCAGCGGGGGCGGGGGCGGGGGGAATGGCGGGCGGCGGAATGATCACCGGCGCAGGAGGTGTCACTGGCGCTGCCGGCATGGCCGGCGCTTCGGGTCTCGCCGGAGCGACCGGCGGCGCGATTGCCACCGGTGGAACCGGCGGTGGCGCTGGCGAAGGCGGTGTGACCGGCGCGAGCGGAATCGGCGGCGCAAACGGCGCGGGCGGCGAAGGCCAAGGGGGCGGGGGCGAGGGCGAGGGCGAGACGGGTGCTGGTGGGACCGTCTCGACCGGTGGGATGCAGGGCACCGGCGGCGCCGGCGCCGCCGCGACCGGTGGCGTCGGTGGAAGCAAGAGCGACGCGGGGGAGACCCCTCCGCCGCAGCCGCCTGCCGGGTGCAGCTGCGCCTTCGGCTCGGACGACGCACCCGGTCCGGGAGCGTTCCTGTTCAGCCTCCTTGGCGGTGGGCTGGCCATTCGTTCGCGCCGTGGGCGGAAGGGATCGTCCACGCAAGCGTCCCGCGGCGCGCCCCGGTCGTGCTAGTCACAGAGAAATGACGATTCCAGACGGGCCGTCGGGCAATCTGGCGGCCCGGGATCTGGCCGCATTCTGGCACCCGTGCGGCCAGATGCGCGACTACCGGGACTTCCCGCCGCTCGAGGTGGTCGGCGCCCGCGGGGCCAGCCTGCGCCTCGCCGACGGGCGTGAGATCCTGGACGCGATCTCCAGCTGGTGGTGCAAGGCGCTCGGCCACGGCCATCCGCGCCTGTCGGCGGCGCTGCGCGAGCAGCAGGAGATGTTCGAGCACGTCATCACCGCCAACACCACCAGTGCGCCGCTGGTGCGGCTCTGCGAACGGCTGCTGGCGGCGGCCAACGGTCACCCGCCCGAGGCCTGGGGAGCATCGGCGCCGCCGGGACGCCGGGCCGGCCACTTCGGCAAGGTGTTCCTCGCTGACAACGGGTCGACCGCGGTCGAGATCGCGCTGAAGATGGCGCTGCAGGCTCAGGCGCAGCGCGGGATGCCCGGGCGGACGCGCTTCGCCGCGCTCGAGAACGGCTACCACGGCGAGACCGTCGGCGCGCTCTCCGTCGGCGATCTGGAGCTCTATGCGTCGCCCTACCGCTCTCTCTGCTTTCCGGTGCAGCGGCTCCGCGCGCTCCCCTACCGGAGCGGCCCGCACGATCCGTCCTGGCTCGACGCCGGAGAGGCCTGGCCGGCGATCGAGCGGGCGCTCACCGCCGAGGCCGACACGCTGGCCGCGATCGTCTACGAGCCGATCCTGCAGGCGGCCGGCGGCATGCTGCTCTTCAGCCCCGATCTGTTGCGCCGGCTGCGCGCCTGGGCCGACGCGCACGGCGTCTACCTGATCGCCGACGAGATCGCCTCTGGAATGGGGCGCCTCGGCGCGATCCTGGCCTCTCACCTCGCCGACGGGGCGGGGCGCGTCTCGACCGCCGCGCTCCCCGATTTCGCAGCGCTCTCCAAGGGGCTGACCGGCGGTGTGCTGCCGCTCTCGGCGGTGCTGACCACCGACGCCGTCTACGATCTCTTCGACGCCGACTACGTTGAGGGGCGCGCCTTTCTCCACTCGAACACGTACACCGGCAACGCGCTCGGGGTGGCGGTCGCCAATGCCGTGCTCGACGTCTTCGCCGCCGACGATCTGCTGGGACGTGTGGCGGCGCTCGGGCCAAGGCTGCGCGCGGCCCTGGAGTCGGTCGCGGTCGGGCGCCCCTATCTCCGCAACCTACGCGCCTGCGGGATGGTGGCCGCCGTCGACGTCCGCGCCGCCGACGGGAGCGCGCGCGATCCGGCCCGGCGCACCGGCTACGCGATCTATCGGGAAGCGGTCCGGCGCGGCGCTCTGCTCCGGCCGATCGGCGACACCATGTACCTCTTCCCGCCGCTCACCGTGACGCCCGACGAGATCGACCAGATGGCGACGATCCTGGCCGACAGCCTCGACGCCGTCGTGTGACGTCGAACGAGGCCGCTCACCGGGAGGCTACTTGCATCCAATCTGGGCGTCGTCGATCGCCAGATCGTCGAACCAGATGACGAACGGGGAGGGGGGTGTCTGATAGAAGATCGACCCCAGCACGATCGCCGTGTAGCTCGACATCTTGGCGTTGGCGTTGTTGGTAAAAGCCAGCGAGGTCACCTCGGTCGAGTCGGTGAAGAACCGGTAGCTCTTCATCGAGACGTCGACGTACCACTCGGCGCAGTGCCAGTTGGTGTCGAAGCTCCAGCTGTAAGCCGAGCCGGTGCAGCACGAGTCGTCCGGCACATTGTAGATCCACTGATGGGTGCCGTCGGATTGCTCGACAGTGTCGACGATCCGGTTCTCCGTCGTCCCCTCGAGCGCGGCGAGCGTGAGGTGAATGACCGCGCCGCTGGAGGGCTTCGGGGCGGGAGACTGCACCTTGTAGAAGATGCGGCCCCAGTGCTTGTTCGCCGTGGCGCCGAGCGCCGAGAGGCTCTTTTGAACCCGCTCCTCACCCGGGACCATCGAGCTGCTCTTGAGCGCCATGGTCCCCGAATGAGCCTGATCGCCCGCCAGCGCGACACCCTTCATCGCGTCGTTGCCGTAGCCGTTGTACGCGGTCCAGCCGGTCGGGAGCGCACCGACAGAGCCGCTCTCGAACCCCTCGCAGAGCTTGTAGGCGCAGGCCGACGTCGTTCCCCCGGCCGCCCCGCCGGTGCCAGCAACAGCGCCGCCGCCCGCTGCTCCGCCGGTTGCACCGCCACCACTGCCGCCCACCGACGAGCCGCCGGTGCCGCCGGATCCCGAGTTGCCTGCGACGCCAGCGGTCCCACCCGCACCCGAGCCGCCGGTCGCCGCGTTGCCGCCCGTCCCGGTCGCGCCGCCGGTCGCGGTGCCGCCAGTCCCGGGTGTGCCACCTGTCGCGTTGCCACCCGTCCCGGTTGCGCCACCGGTCAGGTTGCCGCCAGTCGCGCCCGAGCCGCCGGTCGCGCTGCCGCCGGTCCCGGTCGACCCGCCGGTCGCGTCGCCCTTGCAGGCGACGGCAACGACGCCAAGACCGAGCAAGAAGACGAGCAGGAACGGGGTGAGCTTCATGGCAGGAGGGGGGCGCCCCTGTTGTGGATATGGTGGCTCGGCTGTTCGCCGAGAGCAAGCGAGGATCAGGAGACGCTCAGAAGCTGACCGCGGTCACGAAGTAGAGCTGGTTGCCGCCGCCCGACTGGAACCCGCGGGCGTAGCCGAGCTGGATCTGGGTGTCGAGGTAGTAGAACAGCGTCAGCTCGAGGTGCGCCTCGACCCCCGCGTCGACCTTCAGATCGTGGGGGTGGAACGGGCCCTGAAACGCGTCACCGGCGTCGATGAACCCGGTCCCCCAGATCCGGCGGAGGTAGACCGGGAACGTCTGGTATCCGCGCTCAATCCAGAGGAGCGGTGCGCGGTACTCGCCGGAGGCCACCAGATAGCTGTCGCCCGAGACGACGTTGACGGGATAGCCGCGCAAGAAAGCGAACTGCTGCTGGTTGAGCAGGACGCCGCGCAGAACGTCTTGCGACCCGAAGCCGCCCAGCCCGAAGAACTGGCGCTTGTCGCCGATGCCGAACCCTCCCTGGGTGATCAGCGCCAGCGCGTGCAGGCGCGCCCAGGGCGGGGTGAAATACTCGGTCCATGACCAGGAGACCTCGGTCGCCCGAAACCGACCGCCGAGCGTCGGGTCGGAGACGCGCAGGCTCAGCGAGACGCCGCGCCCCTCCTGGTTGCTGATCGAGTACTGCCAGCGGTGGGCGTTGGAGAACGACCATGACAGCTTCAGGTCGGCGTAAGGGCCGGCCTCCGGTTTGAGGGTGATGGCGCCCGTCGGTTCGCCGACCGGAATCGCGTTGATAGGGCCATAGTCCGAATAGTCGTAGCCGAAGCTGAGGTCGCTCGAGGCGCCTGGGGTCCGCAGCACCGGCAGGCTCATCGCGGCGGAGAAGGAGAGGGTGCGCTGCAGATAGTCGAGGTTCCGGTTGTCGACGATGAGCCCGTTGGTAACCAGATCGGTCTTGGCCAGCGAGAGACTGAAGGCCGGCCAGAGTCGCAGATAGCTGTAGGTCACCTGTCCGGAGGGGCTGCCCGTGGTTGGAAAGAGGAAGTTGAACGCCAAAAAATGAAAGCCGGCCGGATCGTTGACGCCGGTCAGCACCTGGAACGTTTGCCCCAGGCCGAACACGTCGCCGAGGAGGCTGAGGGTCCACTGGTGCGGGTACATGTACTTCCAGGGGAGGTAGGGGGTGACTCGCTGAGGGAACGGCAGCGCGGCGGCGTCCTCGGGAACCGCGTCGGGCGAGTCGCTCTCGCCGTCCGGGTCGACCGGGCTGTCGAGGCGGGCGTTGGCGAACGGCTTCGCCAGGACGAACTGCGTGGGATCGTACGGCATCGTCCAGAGATCGAACCCGTCGCTGGTGAAGCCGGTGAATACCAGACGGTGGCCGTCGGGCGAGACCGCTGGCTGGAACGCGCCCGACAATAGATTGGTGACCTGCCAGAGCTGCTTGGTGGAAAGCTGGTAGGCGTAAATGTCGTTGATGCCGCTGCGATCGGACGAGAACAGGACGTAGCGCCCATCGGGCGAAAAGCGTGGATCGATGTCCATCGCCCGATCGACGGAGATCGCCCGATCGGTCGCGGCGGCGAGATCGTAAATGTGAATGTCTCGGTAGCCGCCCGGTTTCCAGCGCGAGTAGGCGATGAGGCGTCCGTCGGGGGAGAAGGCCGGCGTGAAGGCCAGTCCCGGCGCGCCCGGCATGAGCAGACGCGCTGCGCCCCCCTCGATCGGCACCAGCGCCAGCTGCCGCGCGCCGGTCCCCACCAGCACGCAGGCGATCTCTGTTCCGTCGGGCGACACGTCAGGCTCGTGCGCGCGGAGGCCACGGGTGAGCTGGCGGATCGTCCCGCTCGCGAGGTCGAGGCGGTAGAGATCGTTCCAGGAGAGATAGGCGCTGGTGACGAGGCGCAGTGGGAGCGGCAGGTAGTTCAACCGCTGGAGGATCAGCGCCTGGCCGTCGGGCGTCGGGGCCGCCGGCCCTCCGCCTTGCATGTCGGCGATTAGCCGGCGCTCGCCCGTCGTCGGGTCGAGGCGGAGGTAGGCTGGGGACTGATCGTTGTTGGTGCGGTGAAAGACCAGCGTGCCGTCGGGGAGGAACCGTGGCCCCGGACCCTCGCTGCGCGGTGAGGGCGCCTCCCAGGTGAGACGCCTGGCGGTGGTGGTCAGCGGTCGCAGCTTGGCGTCCTCGGCCTGCAGCGTGTAGCGATGGGCGATCGCTCGTCGCCAGTCGTCGTAGAGGCCGGGGCCGAAGGTTCCGACGTAGCCGCTCCCGACCGCCTTCTCCGCGGTTCGATTGATGCCGCCCGGGATGCAGGTGTCGGCGTAGCGGTGGGAGATCTCGCGGATCTTCTGGGGGCCGTAGCGGTCCTCGATGTAGCGGAGCAGGCTCGATCCGTAGAGGTAGGCAGCCGTCCCCTGCGGGTAGGCGTTGGGAATGGAGGAGATCTGATCGAAGCGGAACATCCGGTCTTCGAGAAAAGAGACCCGAAGGTGCATGTCGTAGAAGCTGCTGCGCAGGCGGCCGGCGGTCGTCTGGCGCGACTCCATCAGGACCGCGATCCCCTCGATGAACCAGGTCGGCTCCGCCAGGTTGGGGGCGAAGGTTCGGCCGAGGACGGTGTTGATCGCGAGCGGACAGATGCTGAGCATCGTGTCGAGGTGAATGACGTGCGTGAGCTCGTGCGTGATGAGCAACTTCATGTAGTCGTCGAAGTCGTTCAGCTCGTCGAGCGAGTCGGGTGGGACCCCGTAGGCGTTGATGAAGGTGAAGGGGATCGAGCTGGCCGAGCCATTGGCCTCATCGGAGACGTCGCTGAGGACGACGCTCACCCGGCCGCTCGGTCGCCAGTTGAGGTAGCGGGTGTTGAGCCGGTAGGCACGCTCGGCGAAGTGGGCGACCCGCTCGGCGAACTCCGATTCGTCGCGATAGAAGTGAATGTCGAAGTGGGGCGTTTGCAGCGTGAGCCAGCTCCCCTGCGGCAGCGGCGCATGGGGCAGGGGCTCGCCCGGCTCGTCGATCGCATCGGCGCGCGCCGAGGGTGCCCACAGCATGAGCGCCGTCCAAAGCGCCACCAGGAGGTGGCTGGCCCTGGTGCGGGTTGGCATCGCGCGGGATTCTAGCCGTGCTCGGCCGGGCAGCGAAACCGTCGCTGGCGATAGGGCCGGTTCATGAGTAAGTTTCGCCGCTCACAACACCAGGAGAAGAGCCATGAAGAGATCCGCGACCGCGAACTGGAAGGGGGGCCTCAAGGCCGGCAAGGGGACGTTTTCTGCCGCCAGCGGGACATTTTCGAATGTCCCCTATGACTTTGCGCAGAGGTTCGAGACCGGCACCGGCACCAGCCCCGAGGAGCTGATCGCCGCCGCGCACGCCAGCTGCTTCGCGATGGCGCTGTCGGCGGAGCTGGAGAAGGTCGGCCTCACGCCGGAGAACATCGACTCGAAGGCCACCGTCTCGCTCGACAAGGTCGAGACCGGCTTCGCGGTCACGACCTCTCACCTGGAGGTCACGGTGAAGCTCACCAACCCGGACAAGTCCAAGTTCGAGCGCGCCGCCGAAGGCGCCCGCGCCGGCTGCCCGATCTCCAAGCTGATCTCGAGCGCCAAGATCACGCTCGACGCCAAGCTGGCGTAACCGTCCGCCGAACGCCTCGCCTAGCGGGGTGTTCGGGTAAGGTCCCGGCAGATTCGCAGGTGGCGCAGCGCCGCGCTGTAGTCGCCCGCCAGATCGTAGAGGCGGGCGGCATTGTAGTGAGCGTCGGCGTTGCGCCCATCCGCCTCGATGGCGCGGGCGTAGGCGTCGAGCGCGGCGCTGTCGCGCCCCTGGTCCTCGAGCGCCACGCCCAGATTAAAGAGCGCCGTCGCGTCGCCCGGTCGGATGACCAACGCGCGCCGGTAGTGCGCCTCGGCCGCCGCCATGTCGCCCCGCTCGTGCAGGAGGCGCCCCAGATTGATGTGCGCGTCGGCGTGCTCCGGCGCCTGCATCAGGACCTGCCGGTAGCTCGCCTCGGCCTGCGCCGGATCCGCCTCGTCGATGTCGCAACCGATCTCGTAGATCTCTTCGGCGCTGGCGGGGGCGACATCTCCTCCAGCGACGACAGCCGGCCGCGCGCGCAGCATCGACAGCGGCGCCTGCTCGGCGTCGATCGGCGGTGGCCGATCGAACGACAGCAGGACCTGCCCCGACTCGACCTGCCAGCGGGTGTTCCCCTCCTGGACCACCACCGACGATCCTTCCGAGCCCAGATTCACGCCGGTGAGCGGGCTCGTCTCGGGGAGCTGCGCGCGCAGCTTCTGCAGCGCGCGCCGCACCCGGTGCGGCGGGATGCGCGAGCTGACCAGCCCCTCCGCCTTGCGCAACAGCAACAGATCCTGAAACGAGAAGCGCAGCTCGCCCCGCTCGCCCTTCTCGGGTGAGAGCACGCCGGCGCGCAGGTAGGCGCGCAGCCGACCGGACGAAACGCCGATCATCCGCGCGACGTCCTGGGTCGTGTAGCCGCTCAAGGCCGCCACAATATACGGCGCGCGATTTTTTGCGCGCACGAATCGCGCGCGCTTCCGCTGGCGTTTCTTCTAAGGGGCGCTGCTAAACACTTTGGGGGCTAACGTTTCTTGGCGCGCTTGGGCTCGGCCGGCGCGGCCTCCTCCGAGCGGCGGGCGCCGCGTCGGGGATGTGCTTCAGCTTCGTCGGTCGCTTCGGTAGCCGGCTCGGCCTTGCCGGCGCCCGCTCCCTTGCCGAGGCTGGCCTTGAGCGCCGCCATCAGATCGATGATTCGAGCCGGCTCGGGCGCCGGCGCGCTCTCCGAGATGTCGTGCCCCTGCACCTTGCGCTCGATGTCGGCCTGGATCCGCTCGCGCACCTCGTCGTGGTACTTCGACGGCTCGAACGTCTCGGAGGCGATCTGGTCGATGAGTTGCTTGGCCAGCTTCAGCTCGGCCTCGCGCGCCTCTCCCTCGGGGAGCGGCACCTCCGACATCGGGCGGACCTCGTCGGCGTAGAGCAGCTCCTGCAAGATGAGCGCGCGACCGTCGGGCGAAGGGCGCAGCATCACCAGGTACTGCTTGCCGCGCGCGGCGTAGCGGGCGAGGGCGGCGCGCCCGGTCTCGCGCATCGCCTCGGCCAGCAGGAGATAGGCCTTGTCGCCCCCCTTCTCGGGGCCGAGGTAGTAGGGGCGCTCGAAGTAGATTGGGTCTATCGCCGAAAGGGGGACGAACGAATCGATGTCGATGCTCTGGGTCGCCTTCTCCTCCAGCGACTTCAGCTCCTCGGGCGTGAAGGTGACGTATTGGTCCTTGGCGAACTCGTACCCCTTGATCATCTCGTCGCGGCTGACGACCTCGCCGTCGCGCGGGCAGATGTACTGCTGCTTGAGGCGCGAGCCGTCCTTCTTGTGCAGCAGGTTGAACGAAATCGCGGCGGACGATTGCGTCGCCGGGTAGAGCCGCACCGGGATCGACACCAGACCGAAAGAGATCGTCGCGCCAGCGATGGGTCGTGCCATGATGTGCTCCAGTGTATCCCAATGTGGGATAACGTCCAGTTTGTCCAGTCCAGGTTCAGGTGGCCATGAGCTCGTGCAGCCGAGCTGCAGCGACCGGCCCTTTGCCCGTGTCCTCGTGCTTGAAGAAGACGTAGGCGGTCGACCAGCCCTGGGTCTTGATGCGCGCCCCCCAGCTGCCGACCAGCGCGTCGTCGTAGTTCTCGCGCCGCAGGCGCAGGTAGCCCCAGTCGGTCGTCGCCTCGAGCGGCGTCGCGAAGTCGTCGGATTCGGCGACGCAGAGCGCCACACCGCGCGTTCGCAGGCAGCCGTAGACGTCGCCGGAGAACCAGGATTCGTGGCGGAACTCGACCGTCGCGCGCAGCCCGGCAGGCAGCGCCGCCAAGAAATCGTCGAGCCGGGGGAGGTCCTTCTTCATGTTGGGCGGCAGCTGAAACAGGATGGGGCCCAGCTTGTCCCCGAGCGCGCGCGACGCCTCGCTGAGCCGCTCGACCGCCGAGGCGGTGTCGAGGAGGCGCTTGTCGTGGGTGATGCGCCGCGGGCTCTTCAGGGCGAAGCGGAACTCTGGCGGCGTCTCGCCGGCCCAGCGCCCCAGCACCTCGGCGGTCGGCATGCGGTAGAAGCTATTGTTGATTTCGACCGCGCGGAAGTGCCCGGCGTAGTACCCCAGCATCTTCGTTTCCGGTAGCTTTTCCGGGTAAAAGCCCCCTCGCCAGGCCGGATAGCTGAAGCCGCTCGTGCCGATCAAGACCTCCATGGTCCCTCCCGCTCCCTGATCTATATCGCAACGGGAGTTTGCGTAACGCCCGTTCCCGTCGGTAAACTAACAGAATGACGCGCGACCGCGTCGCCAATCCGCTCGACGACACGACGCGGATGGCGCCAGTCCCGGAGGCCGGACCGCCGGAGGCCCAGCAGGCGGCGGCCTATCTGGTCGTCCTGTCGGGCTCGAACGTCGGTGAGATGTACCGGATCGACAAAGAGCAGGTGGTGATCGGCCGTGGCGACAAGGTCGACCTGCGGCTGGTCGACGACGGGATCTCGCGCGAGCACGTCCGGCTCGTCAAGGACGAGGGGCGAATCGTGCTGGAGGATCTGGGGTCGACCAACGGGACCTATTGCAACGGACAGAGGGTGGAGCGGCAGCCGCTGGCCGAAGGGGACAAGATCCTCATCGGCTCGACGACGATCCTGAAGTTCAGCTACCAGGACAAGCTGGACGAGATGTTCCAGCGCCAGATGTCCGAGTCGGCGCTGCGCGACGGTCTCACGCGCGCGTTCAACAAGCGCTACTTCACCGACCGGATCGAGAGCGAGTTCCAGTACGCCATCCGGCACCGCACCCCCCTGTCGCTCATCTTCCTCGATATCGATCACTTCAAGAAGATCAACGACCAGCATGGGCACCAGGCGGGCGACCACGTGCTGGCGCAGCTGGCGACGCTGTTGATGAGCATGCTCGGCGAGGAGGAGACCTTCGCGCGCTACGGCGGCGAGGAGTTCGCGGTGGTCGCGCGCGGCGTGGAGCTGGAGGCGGCCGCGGCGCTGTCGGAGCGACTCCGGGCCGCCGTCGAGGTGCACCCGTTCAACTTTGCGGCGACCAGCTTGTCGGTCACCATCAGCGTCGGCGTGGCGCGCGCTCCGGGGCCTGGGATGGCCTCCTCCGGCGACCTGGTGGCGCGCTCCGACGAGGCGATGTACGCCGCCAAGCGCGGCGGCCGCAACCGCGTCTGCGCCTCCCCGGGCGGCGGGCAGCCGGAGGGCAAAGGGTAGGCGGACTAGGTCATCTTCGCCGGCTGGCGGAGCGCGCGCTTGAGACGCGCGAGATAGTCGGCGCGCGGGATGGCGACCGCGCCCAGGCGCTCGAGGTGCGGCGTCGGCACCTGGGCGTCGAGCAGGGAAAATCCGCCCTCGCGCAGCCGCGTGATCAGGTGGCCGACGGCCGCCTTCGAGGCGTCGGTGCGGCGGTGAAACATCGATTCGCCGCCGAAGAAACCGCCCAGCGCGACGCCGTAGAGCCCCCCGACGAGCGCGTCCCCCTCCCAGACCTCCACGCTGTGCGCGAGTCCCCGGCGGTAGAGCTCGCTGTACGCGCGCACGAAGTCACCCGTGATCCAGGTGGCGGGGCGATCGCCGCCGGTCTCGGCGCAGGCGCGCATGACATCCTCGAACGCCGCGTCGACGGTAAACCGCCACCCGGCCCGCCGCGCGGCGCGCCCGACGCTGCGGTGAGGGCGCCAGTCGTCGAGGTCGAAAATCGCGCGCGGATCGGGCGACCACCAGGTGAGCACCGGGTCGGACGACCACGGGAAGATGCCAGCCCGATACGCGGTCACCAGCGTTTCGAAGTCGAGCCGACCTCCGAGTGCCACGAGACCATTCGGCGCCTCGCCATCGCCATCTGGAGGCGCCTCTTCCTCAACTGGCTTCGGACGATCGTTGGCGTCCACTCCTGTCAGTCTACCAGCGTCTGCGACGCTCACCTCTTTACGCGCTTACGCGCCGTGGCCAGCCGGAGCGTTCGATCCCTCGCCGCCGGTCAGCGACCCCGAGTCACGTTCGCTCTCCGTCTGCTCGGTGGGCAGCGGATTGGGCGTGCCTCCCTCACGGGCGCGTCGCCGACCGCCGCTCACCATCCCACCCTTCCGCCCCGCCTCCCGGGCCTCCTCGGAGTCGAACTCATGCGCTGTCCCCTTCTGATGGGCCGCCTTGCCCCCCTGGGACGAGATCTGGCGCTGCCGCTCTCTGTCCATCCCCGCGAAGCCCCGCCCGCGGCTCTCCCCTTTTTCATTGCTTCCCATGACGATTTCCTTTCCCCGCGGAACCCCGCCCGCGTCGCTGACCTGAACGTTTCCTAACGACAAAGCTGTGCACGGTCCGGCCCGCGCGACAGGGGTAGGGGGAGAATCTCAGCCGGACCGGGGATCTTTAGAGTCGCGCCGGGGCCGCTCTGGGCGTCGGTTTCAGCTCTCGTTCAGCTCGTCGGGGTCGAGCTCGACGATGCCCGGGATAGGGGGCGGGCCGCTCGCCGTGCTGGGATCTCGGACCGCAAGGACGGTGACCTGGAATTCGATGTCGCGCCCCACCAGCGGATGCATCAGTCGAACGTTGGCCGTCGTTTCATTGGCGGAGAGAATCTTGAAGTGCACCGGGGCTCCGGAGGCGGGATCCTTGGCCTCGAAAACGGCCCCGGGCTCGATCTTCAGACCCTGGGGAAAGACGCTGCGCGCCATCTCCCTCACGGGAAGGGATGCCTCGGTCCCGAAGGCCTCGGCCGCTGGAATCTCCCCCTGTCGTTCGTCGCCCGGCTGAAGACCCTCCAGACGTTTCTCCAGCCCTGGCAACATTTTGCCGTCGCCGTGGATGTAACGCAGCGGCCCGCTGCGGGTCGACGACTCGATCACCGACCCGCCTTTGACCTTGAGCTCGTAGGCGAGCTCGACGCTGCGTCCGCGCGCGATCTTCATGCCTCGAGCGTAATGCCCCGAAGGGTGCTTTTAAAGGTGATCGTAGATTCGATTTGCGAGCGCGCGTAAGATGAATTCCGGATCTGGGTAATGATCTCGCCCCTTTCCGGACACCGACTCACGCCGACTTTTTTGCCGTTCTTCTTAGTCAGAAAGGCTCGCCCAATGACCATAGGTTTCCCCCAGCCTAGGGTGCGCGCGCTTCGGTCTTCCTTTACAGCCGCCGCGTCGATCGCTGGGTCGATCTTGACGGCGATCATCGCGCTGTCCGTCGCCGGCTGCAGTGGCGGCGGCACCGGAAACCAGATGCACCCCGACGGCGGCAACATGAAGGACATGGGCGTGGTCCAGCCGGGTACCGATTCGGGTGGGGCGGTCGATCGTCCGACGACGGCGACGGCGCAGATCGGACAGGCCTGCCGGACGGGGGCGGACTGCGCGTCGACCTTCTGCGCCGACGGCGTCTGCTGCAAGAGCGCCTGCACGGGAACCTGTCAGACCTGCGCGGCGGCCGGTAACGTGGGCACCTGCATCCCGGCCGACGTCGCCACTGATCCACGCAGCGACTGCGCGGACCAGGGGGCGGCAACCTGCGGCACCGACGGCTTCTGTGACGGCACGGGCGCTTGCGAAAAGTACGTCGCGGGCGTCGCCTGCCAGAGCGCCGGATGCAGCGGCTCGATGCTGACGTTCGCCGGGCGCTGCGATGGCCTCGGGGCCTGCACCGTGAAGCCGAGCCAGTCCTGCGCTCCCTACGTTTGCAACACGACCGGCGCCAACGTCGGATCGTGCAAGACGGTCTGCGCCGCCGACGCTGACTGCTCGGTCGGCAACAGCTGCAACAACGGCAGCTGCGGGCTGAAGCCCCCGGGCGCAAGCTGCGCGGCCGACGCCGACTGCATGTCGATGCACTGTACGCAGGGGGTCTGCTGCTCGACGACCTGCACCGGTACCTGCATGTCGTGCGCGATCGCCAAGAACCAAGGGACCTGCATCGCGGTGCCGGTCGGTCAGGATCCGCTCGGCCAGTGCGCCGACCAGGGCGCCTCCAGCTGCCTCACGAACGGGTTCTGCGACGGGGCCGGCAAGTGTCAGAACTACACCTCCGGAACGTCCTGCGGCGCCAACGTCTGCACAGCCGGCACCGAGACCGCGGGGGGGCGTTGCGACGGCAAGGGCATCTGTGTCGCCGGAGGGCTGTCAGCCTGCTCGCCTTACGTCTGCGGGACGACCGGCGACTGCAAGACCAGCTGCGCGACGACCGCAGACTGCGCCGCCGGCTTCGTCTGCAACGGGACAATCTGTGGCAAGAAGGTCAACGGCACCATTTGCACCGCGGCGACCGAGTGCGGTTCTGGCTATTGCGAGCAGGGCGTCTGCTGCAACACCGGCTGCGAGGCGACCTGCCAGTCGTGCAACTTGAGCGCGGCGACCGCCGGGACTTGCACCAACGTGCCGGTGGGCACCGACCCGCTCAACCAGTGCACGGACGCCGGCGCCCCGAGCTGCGGCACGAACGGCTCCTGCGACGGCGCGGGGAAGTGCCAGCTCTACTCGAGCGGGACCGTCTGCCTTGCTCAGAGCTGCGCGGTGTCGATGCTGACGGCCTCCAGCCGCTGCGACGGCGCTGGAAAGTGCGTGGTGGGTACGACGTCCTCCTGCGCACCCTACATCTGTGGCGGGACTGTCTGCCTCACCACCTGCGGCGGCAACACCGACTGCACGTCGCCCAACGTCTGCACGGCGACCAGCTGCGGGAAATACCCGATCGGCTCCGCCTGCGCGGCCAACACCGACTGCAACTCCAACTTCTGCGCGCAGGGGTACTGCTGCAACACCGCCTGCACGGGGACCTGCCAGTCGTGCGCGTTGACGAACAGCATCGGGACCTGCACCAACGTTCCGTCGGGCCAGGATCCGCTGGCCCAGTGCACGGATGCGGGAGCTACCAGCTGCGGCAACAACGGCTTCTGCAGCGGCGCGGGCGCCTGTCAGAAGTACGCGGCCGGCACGCAGTGCGCGCCGGCGAGCTGCACCGGGTCGACGCAGGCTCCGGCGTCGGTCTGCAACGGTACGGGAACCTGCACGCCGCCGACCACCGTGTCGTGCGGCGCCTATGCCTGCGACACGACGAACAAGATCTGCAAAATCACCTGCACGGTGGACGGCGACTGCACGGCGCCCAACATCTGCAACGCCGGAACTTGCACGCTGGCGCCGCTCGGCCACACCTGCACGGTGGCGGGAGCCTGCGCATCCGGTCTCTGTCAGCAAGGCGTCTGCTGCGCCTCCACCTGCTCGGGGACCTGCGCGTCGTGCGCGTTGACCGGGACCCTTGGGACCTGCACGAACATCACGGCTGGCACCGATCCGCTCGCCGCCTGCGCCGACGCCACCGCCGCGACCTGCGGCACCGATGGGACCTGCGACGGCAGCGGCAAGTGCCGCCTCTACGCCTCGGGGACGGTCTGCGCCCCGCAGAGCTGCAGCGGCTCGACGTTCACTCCGACACGCAACTGCGATGGCACCGGCGTCTGCAAGACGGTCAGCGCCTCGCTCTGCACGCCGTACGCGTGCGACACGACGAACAACGTTTGCAACACGACCTGCGGTGCGACCACCGACTGCGCATCGCCGAACACGTGCAACACGACGACGAATAGCTGCGGCCTGCTGTCCCAGGGCGCCGCCTGCACCGCTGACAACCAGTGCGTCGCCTCCGCTGCGCACTGCCAGCAGGGCGTCTGCTGCGCCACCACCTGCACCGCCAACTGCTCGTCATGCGCGATTCCGACCTCGCTCGGCACCTGCATCTCCGTGCCGGCTGGCCAGGATCCGCTCAGTCAGTGCACCGACGCCACCGCCGCGACCTGCGGCACGAACGGCTTCTGCGACGGCGGCGGAAAATGCCAGATCTACGCCAGCGGCACGACGTGCATCGCCGCGACCTGTTCGACGTCCACTCTCCACCCGGCGTCGACCTGCACCGGTACCGGAACCGGCGCCTGCGTGACCCCCGCGACCAGCTCCTGCACGCCATTCATCTGCGGCACCAACGCCTGCAAGACCACCTGCACCGCCGACACCGACTGCATCTCGGCGGCGTACATGTGCGCGGGTGGTTCCTGCATTCAGGCCGTGAACATCTCGGTCCAGCTGAGCAACGCCGGTACGCCAGCGGTCGCCCAGGGCGTTTACTACGACGTCAGGGTCACCAACAACGGCACCACGGCCGTCCCGATGTCGCAGCTCACGATCCGCTACTGGTACACCTGGGACGACACGGGAAGCGTGACCCAGACCTTCATAACGCCGACCTACTTCTTGAACAACAGCGGGCAGACGAGCCTGCCCGCCAGCGGCATCACGGGTTCGTTCACCGCAGTTTCGCCGGCGCGCACCGGAGCGGACTACTACGAGCAGCTCGCGTTCGTTGCCGCGGACGGTAGCATCGCTGCGGGGAAGTACATGGAGTTCGGCGTCGGCATGAGAAAGAACGACAACTCCAACTACACGCAGACGGGCGACTACTCGTACAACGGCTCCAACACCTTCATGACCACCACCAAGGTGACCGTCTACGTCACGACCACCAACGGCACCGCCCTCATCTACGGCATCGAGCCCTAGCAGCGAGGCCCGGCGAAGCGAGGCTCCCTAAAGAGCCCGGCGCTTACGACTTCGCGATTTCGATCGTGACGAGGTTCGGCGCGAAGGCGCGGAGGGCCTGCAAGCTGCGCGACTGCCACTGCGCGCCCGGGTCGCTGAGGAAACGGATGCGGTAGTGGTCGTCGGGGCGCTCGTCGACCTGGGCGATCCAGCGAACGAACTCCTTGAGACAGGACGAGTTCATGAACACCAGCTCGCGGAAGTCGGCGACCACCTCGCCCATGTGCCCGCGGCGGGCCTCGTCATCGATGGAGTCCAAGAATGGGCCGAGAGGAGCGTTGACCCGCAGGTCCGCGTTCCCCCAGAGGCGCATCACCAGCGCCTGGCCATCGACGGCCGCCGTGGCTTCGAACTCGATGTCCTTGATCCCTGTAATCTGAACCGCCGTCATTTACAGCCTTAATTCTACACGGCCTGAAAACGACCGGTCAAATGACTCACTCGAATGGGTCGGTTTTCTTGTCGGCTGGATCGGCCGCGGCGGAAGGGGGCTTATCGTTAGCGTCCTTGGGGGCTGCGGAGGCACCGTCGTCGCGTCGCCCGCGACGTCGTTTGGGATGTGGGTGCGCAGCGCCCTTCCCCTGTTGAACCGCCGCAGGCGTCGCGGTGGCAGTGGGGGCCGCCTTGGGGCCGGCGGCGCCCGGGGCACCCACCGGTAGCGTCGGCGGGGGGCTCGCGGCTGGCGCCAGGGCGGCGGTCGTCCGCGGAGGGGGCGTGCTTGGGACGGTGGTCCCTGGTGCCTGGGGCGCCGGTGCCTCCATCGTCGCCGGCACCACTGCCGGCGCGGGGGTGAGCGCCGGCTGTGGCGATGACATCGTCGTCGGCGCCGCCAGCGGCGGCGGGCGATCGTGCATGGCGCCCGTGCCCTGCGAGCGCGTCAACATCCAGGCGCCGTAGCCGGTGATCGCCACCAGTACGATGAGGCCCCCGTAGACCCACAGGCGATCGCGCTTGCTGCTGGGTTGGACGGTCGATGGCGAAGAGGCCGAAGACGGCAACGTCTGGGGCGCCTGGCTGGTGGCCCCCCGGCTCCGCGTGGTCTGGCTCTTCACCTCACTGGCGGCGCGCAACCCCGAGGTCGACAGCCCCGGGCGCAGCGCCATCGTCGGCCCCTGCGTCGGCGGCTCGGCGCCGGGGGCTTCGATCCGCGGCCGCCGCTCGCCGCGATCGACCTCCATGTCGAGAGCGGCCGTCGCCGTCTTCCGCCATTGCAGAAACTCCGCGGCGAACAGCCCCTTCATGTAGCTGGCGACCTGCAGCGGGCTGAACCCCTCGTTGCTGAAGGCGAAGCGCTCCAGCGCCTCCGCCATCTCGTGGGCGCTGGCGAAGCGGGCGTCGCGCCGCTTGCGCAGCGCGCGCATCACCACGGCGTCCAGCTCCGGGGGGACGTCTGCCACCTCCGACGGGCGCGGAATTGGATCGTCGAGGATCGCGCGCATGGTGGCCAGCTCGGTCTCGCGGCGATAGAGCCGCCTGCCGGTCAGCACCTCCCAGAGCACGACCCCCAGCGCGAACACGTCGGCTCGGTGATCGACCTCCTCGGCCGAGGCCTGTTCGGGCGACATGTATTCGATCTTCCCCTTGAGACCGCCGGGGCTGGTGTGCGCGACGCGTCCGAATGCGCGCGCGACGCCGAAGTCGATCAGCTTCACCGCGCCCTCGAAGGAGAGGAGCACGTTCTGCGGTGAGACGTCGCGGTGCACGACGCCGAGCGGCCGGCCGTCGCCGTCGGTGAGCGCGTGCGCGTAGCCGAGCCCGCTCGCCGCCTGGGCGATGATGTACGCCGCCAGCGCCGGGCTGGGCGGCCGGCGCTCGCGTGTCGCCTTGCGCAAGACCGCCGAGAGCGGCTTCCCCTGCACCAGCTCCATCGCCAGGAAGTACTCCTCGCCGTCGTGGCCGACCTCGATGATGCGCACCACGTTCGGGTGGTCGAGCAACGCCGCCAGCCGCGCCTCGTCGAGGAACATCCCGATGAACTGCCGGTTGGAGGCGAGGTGCGGAAGGATCCGCTTCACCACCAGCAGGGTGCGGTAGCCGGGCAGCTCACCCGACAGCGCCAGATAGACTTCCGCCATTCCGCCTGTCGCGAGGCGTCCGATGATTTGAAAGCGCCCCAGGCGCCTGACCGCGTCGTCCATCCGAGAGTGGGAGAGCCGGTCGCCCTGGCGGTGATCGGAGGGCGTACCAACGGTCATCTTCGCATTCAAGTCCACCAGCTTCGCTGGGTGGGGTCAAGTTGGCGTGGGGTTAGGAGATCATTCTTGGCGGATAGTGGCGGCTCCCCACGCACATTAGGTGACACTTCGGCGGTGTTTCGAGGCACCTTCGAGATGCCTCGGAAGAACCTCGGAAGAACCCTGGAAGTACCTTGGGGGATGGCAGCTCTGACGAATCCAGATATAATCGAGACTTTTCGGGGAGATAGATTGTGAGCACCCAAGCTTATGTACGGATCATGAAGGTCTCGGCGTTGGTCGGGCTGTTGGCGAGCGTCGGTTGCGCGGGCGTGAAGCCGATCGCCTCCGGCGGCAGCGGCGGAAGCTCCGCCAAAGGCGGCTCCAATGGGAGCGGCGGTGTCTCCACCGGTAGCGGCGGCAACGTCATCACGCCGACCGGCTGCAACGGCCCCTGCACCGACTTCGAGCCGACGGCCAGCAACCCGAACCCGATCTTTCAGGTAAACGTCTCGACCGACGTGGGCGGCATGTTCGGGCAGCCGAGCGGCTCCGGTCCCTGCGTCACCGAGCCCGAGGACGGCTCGCTGTTTCCGAACAACTGGCTGCCGCCGCGGGTGCACGTCCCGGGCAACAGCGGCTACTTGAAGATCACGTTTCACGCCGACATGGAGTCGACCGATCTGGTCGCCTACGCGCGGGGGGACAGCTGGGCGCTTCCGAAGCCGGTCTGGCAGAACCTCGCCGCCCACATCAACGACCAGAACATCACCGTCACCGTTCAGACCCCCAATGGTGGCGCCACCAGCGTGAACTTTCAGATCGCCCCCGTCGGCGCGGGTGGCAGCATGGTGTTCTGGTCGATGGATCCGAAGGCGGTGGGCAAGGATCTGTCCACCATCACCGACCTGACCACCATCAAGAACGATTCATTTCTCGACGGGTTCACCGTCGGTGACGACTCGACGCTCTTTCAGGCGAGTGGGACGCCGGCGCTCGCGATCACCGACGTGAAGCAACAGGTCGCGAAGCAGGACGGCTCCACGCAGGTGTCCCACTGCATCGGCTGCCACTCCGGAACGCCGGACGGAAACTACGTCGGGTTCGTCGACGGTTGGCCGTGGGGCGGCGCGTTTGCCAGCATCCAGGCGAGCAGCAAGGGGCAGTCCATCCCCACCTATCCGGGCGCGAGCTGCACCAACTGGAACACCTGCACCGGCTCGCGCACCTACGTCCAGTACCCCTGGATGGGAGGCCTGACCTTCTCGCAGGCACACTGGTCGACGGGCGACCAGATCGCCATCGTCGCCGCGCAGATGCCGACCAGCGATCTGACGATGCCCTGGAACACCGACGACTATCAACTGGGCAACCTCGTCTGGGTCGACACCGAGTCCTCGGCGGTCACCGTGAACAACGGGCAGCCGTTCCCCACCCGCGGCGCGGCCTTCGATTACATGCAGCACTCGGGAGATCTCGGCGGCGTGGCCTTTCCGACCTGGAGCAACGACGGCAGTACGATCGTCTACTCCTCGACGCCGGTAGGCTGCTCTGGGCAAGGCTGCACGCCGGGTGACAAGGACGGGCGTCTCAACGTGGGGCACACGGACCTTTACTCGGTTCAGTACAACAACAAGGCAGGTGGAGCCGCCACGGCTGTGCCGGGGGGATCGTCGTCGTCGCTCGAGGAGTACTATCCTGCCTTCGCGCCCGACGACTCGATGCTGGCGTTCACGGCGGTCCAGTCAGGTCAGGTCATGTACGCCAATCCGGTCGCCGAGCTTTACGTGACTCCGTTCGCGACTCCGTCCGGCCTGTCGGGCGCTCAGGCCATTCGCCTCAACGCCAACGATCCGCCGAAGTGCACCGGCCTCGCGAGCCCCGGCCTCAATAATCACTGGGCCAAGTGGTCTCCCACCGTCGGAAACGCCAACAACAAGACCTATTACTGGATGATCTTTTCGTCGAACCGGTACAACCCGCAGCAGATGACGGTCACGAACGGCAACATGACGAACACCGTTTACGTTTCGCAGCTCTACATCACGGCGGTGGTCAAAAATGAGGTCGGGTACAGCACCTACCCGGCGATCTATCTCTACAACCAGCCGGCCAATCGTTTGAACACCACCCCCGCGTGGCAAGACTTCCACATCCCGATCGTCATCGACAAGCCGTAGCGCTCGCGATCTTCGCGGCGTTCGCCCTGTCGTTCGCCGCGCCGACGCCTTCATCCGAGGCGTCGCCGGCGCGAGGCAAGGAGGCCCTCCCGCAGATGGATCTCGGTCAGACGATCGCCTTCGGTCCCTGGTCGCTGCGGGCGGTGAACGGCCCCGCCGGATTCGGCGAATGGATCCCGGCCGAGGTGCCGGGGTGCGTGCACACCGATCTCCTGCGGGCCGGGAAGATCCCCGAGCCGTTTTACGGCACCAACGAAAAGGCGCTGCAGTGGATCGAGCACACCGACTGGGAGTACCGGTCGACGTTCTTCGCCGACGCCGCGCTCCTCGGCCGCGACCGGATCGAGATCATCTTCCAGGGCCTCGACACCTTCGCGGAGGTGTCGGTCAACGGGGCGCGGGTGCTGTCGGCAGACAACATGTTTCGCTCCTGGCGCGCCGACATCAAGCCGCGGGTCGTCGCCGGCGCCAACACGGTGGTCGTTCACTTTCGCTCGCCGATCGCCGTCGCCAAGCCGATCTACGATCGGCTCGGCTACACGCTGCCGGCGGCGAACGATCAGGCGCCCGAGATGGTCTCGATGTTCGCCCGCAAGGCGCCCTACCACTATGGGTGGGACTGGGGCCCGCGTTTCGTCACCAGCGGCATCTGGCGGCCGGTGGCGATCGCGGCCTGGGATGCGGCCCGCCTCGACGAGGTGCAGGTCTACCAGCGCACGCTCGACGACGCGCGGGCGCGGCTGGAGGTGGCGGCGGTGGTGGTGGCCGCGCGTGCCGGTCATGCCCGGGTGACCGTGGCACTTCCGGGTGGCGCGGAGCTTGGGGCCATCGACAAGGTGCTGGCACGCGGGCGCAACGATGTCCGGCTGGAGGTCGTCATCGACAAGCCGGAGCGCTGGTGGCCGAACGGCCTCGGCGGGCAGAAGCTCTACACGCTGGAGACGTCGCTGGCGGTCGACGGCGTGACGCACGGCCGCCGGCAGACGCGCGTCGGGCTGCGCACGCTGGAGGTGGTCAATCGCCACGACGCCGGCGGCAAGAGCTTCACCGTCATCGTCAATGGCGCGCCGGTCTTCATGAAAGGGGCGAACTGGATTCCGGCCGACAGCTTCGTCACCCGCGTGACCGGGGAGAAGTACCGCGCCCTGCTAGAGGCGGCGGCCGCCGCCAACATGAACATGCTCCGCGTCTGGGGCGGCGGGATCTACGAGGACGATCGCTTCTATGAGCTCTGCGACGAGCTGGGCCTCTTGGTGTGGCAGGACTTCATGTTCGCCTGCTCGATGTACCCGGGCGACGCGCCCTTCATCGAGAATGTGCGTCAGGAGGCGGTCGAGAACGTCCGCCGGCTGCGCAATCACCCGGCGCTGGCGCTGTGGGCCGGCAACAACGAGATGGAGGCGGCCTGGCAGCAGTGGGGCTGGCCGACCAAGTTCCATCTCAACAAGGCGGCCCAGAACACGATCTGGAACGACTACAAGCGCGTCTTTCACGAGGTGCTGCCGCGCGTGGTGGCCGCCGAGGATCCGGGGCGCTTCTACACGCGCTCGACACCCAGCGCGAACGAGGACGGCGTGGCGCCCGGCAAGATGGGCTGGGGCGACATGCACTACTGGGGCGTCTGGCACGCCGAGGCGCCGTACGAGGCCTACGCCGCCAACATCTCGCGCTTCATGAGCGAGTACGGCTTCCAGTCGTTCCCCACGCTCCCCAGCGTCGCGCGTTACGCGCCGCCGTCGGAGTGGCGCATCGATTCGCCGGTGATGCTGTCGCACCAGCGCCACCCGCGCGGCAACGCGCTGGTGCGGACCTACATGGATCGCGACTTCCGCGTCCCCAAGGACTTCGCCGCGTTTCTTTATCTCTCGCAGGTGCTGCAGGCGAACGTCATTCAGTTCGGCGCCGAGGCGCACCGACGGCGCATGCCGTACAACATGGGGAGCCTCTACTGGCAGCTCGACGACTGCTGGCCGGTCGCCTCCTGGTCCAGCATCGATTACTACGGGATCTGGAAGGCCTTGCAGTACGCCGCGCGGCGCTTCTATGCGCCGGTGCTGGTCTCGCCGGTCGACGACAACGGGATGTTGCGGGTCTACCTGGTGTCGGATCGGCGGAGCGATCTGCCGGCGCACCTGACCTTGCGATTGGTCGACCTCGACGGCGGCGGCGAGCGGTGGCGCTTCGAGCGCGATGTCACGGTCAAGGCGCTGACCAGCGAGCCGCAGTTCTCCGCCTGGAAGCGCGACATCCTCAAGGGGGTCGACCCGAGCCACGTCGTCCTGGTCGCCGAGCTGAGCGGGCGGACGGAGGTCGGCTCCGGCGAGCGAAGTCCATCGCAGCCAACGACTGGCGTCTCGGTGAGCCGCAATCTCTTCTACTTCCAGAAGACGCGCGATCTGGCCCTGCCGTCGCCGGAGCTGGCGATCTCCGTCACGCCGCATCGGATCGGCGCCACGGTGAAGGTGACGGCGCGTCGGTTCGCGCGCGCGGTCTGGCTGTCGACGCCCGACGGTGACGGAGCGTTCTCCGACAACTTCTTCGATCTGTTGCCCGGCGAGACGGCGACCGTCGAGTGGACGCCCACGCCGGGGGCGCGCCCGGGCGGCGCCGAGCGGCTGTCATCGGTGCTGCACGCGACGACCGTCCGCGATACATACTGAGGCGTGGGCTACCGGATCAAACAGAAGGAGGAGGTCGTCAAGGCCGTGCGCCGGATCGTGCGCGAGCAGCTCCGCGGTGCCATCCGCGTGGCGCGCGATCGAAAGCGCGATCAAGAGGAGCGGGTGCACGAGGTGCGGACCCGGCTCAAGCGCTCGCGCGCGGCGCTGGCGCTGATCCGCAAGGGGGCTGGGCAGAAGGCCAAGCGCGACGATCGCCGCCTGCGCGACGCGGGCCGCCTGCTGGCTCGGCCGCGTGATCTCGCCGTACAGGCGCACACCTTTCGGGTGCTCGGGACGCGGCTGCAGTCTGAGCTGCCCCCTCGGCTGCTGATCCGGCTGTCGGCGGCCGAGCGACAGATCCGGCGCGCGCTCGAGCCCAAAGACGTCGAGCGCGACCTGAGGACGGCGGCACGCGCGCTGCGCCGCGTGCGCCGGGACCTCTCGCACTGGGGGGTCGGCAGCGGCCGCCGCGCGATCGGGCGGGGCGTCACCCGCACCTACCGCACCGGCCTCTCGAAGCTGCAGGCGGCGCGCGAGCAACCGACGCCCGATCGGTTCCACGATTGGCGCAAGCACGTCAAAGCGCTCTCCTACGAGCTGCGGATCATCGCCGCTGCCGTGCCGGAGCTGACAACCACCCTGATGCCGAAGATCGAGCGGCTGGGGGAGATCCTGGGGCAGGTCCACGACCTCGACTGCGTGAAGGCGACTGCCGGGTTGCACCCGCGCTGGTTCGGCCGCGCCGCCGACGGCGAGGCGGTGCTGGCCGCGGTCGACCAGCGGCGGGCCGAGCTGGAGAACGAGGCCCTGGCCCTGGCCGAGAGCGTGTTCGCGGGACGGGTGCGCGACGTGCGCGCGCTGGTCGAGACCGGCTGGAAGATCTGGCGCAAGGGTCCGTTCCCCGACACGGCGGTCGAGGAAGCGCACCGCGGATAGTTTTCCATGCCGTTGCGCGGGAAACGTGCCGGTCTCACCGCGTCGCTGATCGCCTGTTCGGTGGTTGCCTGCTCGCTCGTTGCCGGCGAATCGAGGCGGGCGCCGAATACGCGGGAGGCGGCGCTCGCCCCGCAGCCGACGGGCTATCGCGACGGTCACGCCCGACCGCGCGCGCTGGCGTTCAATCCGGCCGATGGGTTGCTTTACGTCGCGCTCTCGACCGCGGACCAGGTCGCGGTGGTCTTGCCGTCATCGTCGCCGCGCCTCCTGGCCAAGATCGACGTTTGCCGATTCCCCGACGCGATCGCGGCGCTCCCCGGCGGCGGCGCGCTCCTGGCCTGTCGCTTCGATTCGGGGCTGCGACGGCTCACGCGCGACGGCGCCGGCGGCTTTCGCACCACCCTGCTCGCCGAGGCTCTGCCAGCCGGGGCGCGCGGCTTGGTGCTTTCGCGCGACGGCAAGCTCGCCTACGTGGCGTTACCGCCGCTGCGCGGGATCGCCGTCGTTGCGCTAGAGAGTGGAGCGATCGTGCAGACGATGCCGACGGGGATCTCGCCGCGTGCGGTGCGCCTGGTGGCTGGAAACACCTGGCCCGGACATCCAGCGCCGATGTTGGTCGTCAGCAACTTCATCGACCACACCGTCACGGTTCACCCGGTCGACGGCGCCGGACGTTTGAGCGCGCCGATACAGACCATCCGGACCGAGGCGCCGGTGCTCGATCTCGCGGTCGCCAGCGGCGAGCTCCCGACGCTCTGGCTGTTCACGCACGAGGACCGGGTGGTCTCTCGCGCCCGCGGCCCGGTCGAGGGACTCGACAGTGGCTTCATCCGTCTCGCGGCGCGCGGCACCGATGCGCGTCAGCCGCCGTTCGTCGACCCGGGGCCCGGTCGCCGGCCGTTCCTGAACCTGGGGGAGCGGGCGATGCCGGTCATCGAACCGGACGCCGCGGCGGTCGGCGGCGGCATGCTGGCCATCGCTGGCGCCGGAACCGACAACTTGCTGGTGGTCCCCGCCCACGAGGCGCACCTCGAGGACGCCGTGGTCGTCCCGGTGGGCGCGAACCCGTCGGCCGTCGCGTGGTTGCCGGACAATCGTCTCGTGACCGCCGACCGTCTGAGCGACACGCTGACCTTCGTCTCCTGCGATGCCCCGGCGCGGGTCTGGGCGACGTTGGTGGTCGGAAAGCCGGCGCGCCCGTCACCGGCGGAGCAGGGGGAGCTGCTCTTCTATAGCCGCGCGCTGGTTCCCCTCAACGTCGCGACCGGGCGGCTGTCGCTCTACACCTGCGCCGCTTGCCACGACGACGGCCATATCGACGGGCGCCTACACCCGGCGAAGCAAAACCGGTTCTTCTCGACGACGCTCACCTGTCGGGGGCTGGCCACGACGGCGCCGTTCCTGCGCCTCGGGAATCAAGCGACGCTCGACGTCTTCGCCGACAACATCGTCTCGACGCACGCACAGGGGGCCGAGCGCGATCCCAGGCATTTCGCCGACTATCCGGTGACCTTCAAGGTGTGGGGCCAAGAGGGCGTCGGCGTCGGCGTGGCCGATGTGACGTTGTCACCGGCGGAGCTGCGCGCGGCGCTGGCGCGCTACATGGAGCGGATTCCCCCCGAGCCGTCGCCCTTCGTGGCTGCGGACGCCCGCGCGCTCTCCGCCGAGGCGCGGCGCGGGTTGGCTGTCTTCCGTGACCGCTGCGCGGGCTGCCACCAGCTGGTCGGCTCGAGCGCGCTCGGCGACCACGTGGATGGGGCGACGCTGGAGGCGCGGCTGCTCGCCGGTCAGGTCGCGCTGACGTCGCCCGGACGCTATGCGGTCGGGACGCCGATCCTCGGCGAAGGGGGCAACAACCCGCCGTCGCTGCGCGGCGTGTGGGACGCGGCGCCGTACTTCAGCGACGGCAGCGCGCGGACACTCGAGGAGGCGCTCCGCCGCACCGATCCCGGCGCGACCGCCGTCCACGCGCCAGCGAACGCCGCCCGGCCGCCGGCCTTTTCGGCAGACGAGCAGGCGGCGCTGCTGGCGCTTCTCCGCGCGCTCTGAGCGCGCGGCAGCGGTCTACCAGCCGCCGCCAGACGGTTTGGACGAGCCTTTGTCGTCGCCCTTGTCCGCCTTCTTGTCGCCCTTCTTTTCCTTCTTGGCCGACTTGTCGGACTTGCTGTCGCCAGCCGGCGGTTTGTCATCGGCCTTCACCGGAAGGGAAACCAGGAACGAACCAGCCAGAATCGTCGCGAGGATCAACTTCATGGAAGCCTCCTTGTTGGGAGTTGACGAGCAGGCCCTTGTAAACCATTTCGACCGCGCGCGATAGCAGACGCGCGACCGGCGGCGCGGGCTCTCACCAGCTCAGACCGAACCCGTACTCGAAGAGCGGCGCGTAGCCCTGGTCGCCGACGTTGATCGGGATCTGCGCCATCTCGCGCGGCCAGCTGCAGGGGAGCTTGCCGGTCGGCTTGACCCCGCCGCCGAGCACGTCGGCGACTCCTGCGCCTTCGGTCCCTGGCAGCCAGGCCGCCACCAGCGCGCTGGCGCTGTCGACGAGGTCGCCCAGGATCAACGGCCGTCCCGACAGCAGCACGATCACCAGCGGCTTGCCGCTCCGCTTGGCGGCCTCGACGAGCGCGCGGTCTTCTGCGCCCAGCTCCAGCTTGTCCCGATCGCCGCTCCCTTCGGCGTAGGGATCCTCGCCGACGACGACCACCACCACGTCGGCCTTTTCCGCGCCGGCGGCGTCCTTCGAGAAGTCGACGCGCCCCGCGCCCAGCACCTGCTCGAACCCCTGGCGGATCGTCGTCCCCGGCGTGGTGGCGCCGCGGTGGCCGCGCCAACCGACCGACCAGCCGCCGCACTGCACGCCCATGTCGTCGGCGCGGAAGCCGCACAGATGCACGCGCGTGTGGTTCTGGATCGGCAGCACCTTCTTGTCGTTCTTCAGCACGACCAGGCTCTGCGCAACGGCCTGCCGGGCCACGGCGCGATGCTCGGCCGAGCCGATCTGCGCGGTCAGCGCCGGGTCGGTGAACGGGCGCTCCCACAGCTTGAAGCGCACCTTCTGCTTCAAGATCCGTCGGACGGCGTCGTCGATGCGCGCCATGGGGATGCGGCCGGCCGCCACCAGCTCTTTCAGGTCGGTGACGAAGTCGGGGTAGTGGATCGGCACCATCACCATGTCGATGCCGGCGTTGATCGCCACGTCGACGTCCTGCTTGTAGTCATCCGACATCTTGTCGATGGCGGCCCAATCGGTGACCACGAAGCCGGTGAACCCCAGCTCCCCCTTGAGGACGTCGGTGATGAGTCTCTTGTTGCCGTGCATCGGCACGTCGTTCCAGCTCGAATAGGAGACCATCACGTTGCCGACGCCGGCCTTGATGCAGGCGAGGTAGCCGGGGAGGTGGATCTTGCGCAGCTCCGCTTCGGTGACGCGCGTGTCCCCCTGGTCCATGCCGGCGAAGGTCCCGCCATCGCCGACGAAATGCTTGGCGCTGGCGAGGACGGCGGTCCCGGCTTCCGAGTCTGGGGCGTCCTGAAACCCGCGCACGGCGGCGGGCCCCAGCAGCTCGGCCAGCTCGGGCGACTCGCCGTAGCTCTCGTACGTGCGTCCCCAGCGCTCGTCGCGCGCGACAGCGATGCAGGGGGCGAACGCCCAGCGCGCGCCGGTGCCGGCGACCTCGCGCGCCGTCACGCGCGCCGCTTGCTGAACGATGTCGGGATTGCGCGTGGCGCCGAGGCCGATGTTGTGCGGGAAAAGGACCGCGCCCTTGACGTCACCGTTGCCGTGGACCGCGTCTACGCCGTAGATCATCGGGATGCCGAGCCGGGTCGACAGCGCCTGGCTCTGGAAGCGGTCGATCATCTGGGCCCAGGTGGCCGGATCATTCGGCTTGGGGAGTGAGTCGCCGCCGGAGAGTACCGAGCCCATGAAGAAGTCGCGAACCGGCCGGCCGTCCTTGAGCGCGCTCTCGTCGGCCTGGGTCATCTGACCGATCTTCTCGTCGAGCGTCATCTGGGCCAGCAGGGCTTCGAGGTCGGGCGACGACGTGCCGGCCTTGCGCGCGGCCGGAACGTCGGCGGTCGTCGATTGCGGAGCAGCGGTGGAGCGAGGCGCCACACAGGCGGCCGGCGCCAGGGCGGTCGCCGCGGCGGCGCCTAAAAATGTGCGGCGTGTGGGTATCAACGATGAACGGGTGGGGTCGGACACGAGAGCTGTGTAACATGAGTTGGCAACGCCGCGCAGGCTGCCCATGCCGAGGTCCCGCAATGAGCTCTCCCTCTTGAGTCGGCGAGAGATCGTCCAGGGTGCTGCTGTCGCCGCGGGTGCTCTTTTGATCGACGGCTGCCACGGCGGGCCGCCCCCGGTCACGGTCGCCTCGCCGGCGGTTCGACCGCTGCCCGACGGCCTCGAGGTGCGCGGGACGCGCTTCTCCAAGAACGGCAGGCCGTTCTTCGTCAGCGGTATCAACTACTGGGCCGGCACGACGCTGGCGCGCACGGGAAACAGCGCCGGGTGGGATCAGGTGCGCCGCGATCTGGACGAGATCCAGGCGGCCGGCATCAACATGCTCCGCACGACGGCCGCCACCGAGGGGCCCGCCACCGAACCCCAGCGGATCGTGCCGACGATCCAGCCGGCGCCGGGGCAGTACGATCCGGCGGGCGTCGAGGGAGTGCTGCGGTTCGCCGAGGAGCTTCAAACGCGCGGGCTCTACGGCATCTACATGCTGAGCAACTTCTGGCAGTGGTCGGGCGGCTTCGCGCAGTACGTCGCCTGGACCGACGGCGGTCCGATCCCGTACCCGCCGCCGATGCCGAACGGCAGCTGGGATCGCTTCCAGCGGTTCACCAGCGGCTTCTACAAGAACGCCAGGGCGATGGCGCTCTACGACGACTACATCAAGTACCTGGTCCCGCAGCTGAAGACGAACCCGACGGTGATCTGGGAGCTGGCCAACGAGCCGCGTGGGCTGACCAACACGCGGGCGTTTCACGACTGGGTCGACCAGTCGGCGCGGCTCATCAAGTCGCTGGCGCCCTCGCAGCTCTGCACCACCGGCAGCGAGGGGCTGACCGCGACGCCCTGGTACGCGGGCGTCGATCCGGTCAAGGACCACCAGAGCCCGGCGATCGACTTCATCTGTTTTCACATGTGGGCCGAGAACTGGGGCTGGGTCCACGGCGATTCGATCCCGAAGGGCTATCCCAAGGCGCTCGACCTGGCGAGGAAGTACATCAACAAGCACGCCGAGCTGGCGACCAAGCTCGGCAAGCCGCTCCTGCTGGAAGAGTTCGGATTCCCGCGCGACGGGGGAAGCTGTAACCCGGCGTCGCCGACGACCTTTCGGGACCGCTACTTTCAGGAGGTCTACGCGCTGGTGTGCTCGCTGCTTCCGACGACGCCGATGGCGGGGATCATGCCGTGGGCCTGGGCGGGTGACGCGCGGCCGCCGCGGCCGGGCGATCTCTGGAGGCCGGGCGATCCGTTCATCGGCGATCCGCCCCACGAGAAACAGGGCTGGTACAGCATCTACGACAAGGACACGACGCTGAAGCTCGTCGCGGGATGGTCGTCAAAAATTACGGGGGTGGCTGGGGCCCCGGCGGTTTCGACTCCCAAGAACTCGTAAAGACGGCCGCGAAGCCTCCGCTGTCACCGCCCGCCGTCGACGGGATGTCCGGCGTCGACATGAGCGCGCGAGATCGGGGAGATCGGCACCAGGGGAACGCCCGGCGCGACGGGCGCGATCGGTTCCACGGGTTGGACGGGGCCCGAGCTCTGCCCCTCCGGCTGGTCGAGCTCGCCCGCGCCCGCGTCGTCGTTCTCCTTGCCGCCGTCGTCGGGCCGTTCCTTCGTGTGCGCCACGTGACCGGTGTAGACCATCCCCTGCTCGCTCGGGCGCAGCGGCTTCTTCGGGACGTCGTAAAGGAGATCGCCGCCCATCCGGCAGGCCTCCGTCCGCAGCTTGCGCAGGCACTGGACGGCACCGACGTCCAGATAGCAGTCGACGTGCGCGACGCCGAGATCGTCCCACTCCTTGACGTCGGGGGCGGGCGTGTGGAACACGTGGACTTTGCAGCCACCGGGACGCGGCGGGTACTTGGCGGCGTTGGGAGTGGACGAGGTGGTCGCGCAACCGAGCGGGACCGCCAGCGAGATCGCCAGCGGAAGGGCGACCAGGGGCACCAGAAACAGCAGCGAACGATAAGGGAACGACATCGTCGTAACGACCCCGACGCATATCAGAGGGCGCGCGCCGACACCAGTCGCGCGACGCAAGGAGGGATCGTCATCACGGCACGGCTGCATGTGAATATACTCGGGGCGATGCAGCCCACGACTTGTCCCAGGTCGCAGACGACTACCAAATTGAAGGCCCTGCTCTGGATTCTGGCGGTGGGGGCTTTTGCCTCGCCTGCGTGCTCATCGAGCAATGCGGGGACAGCCGACGGCGGCGCCGACGCAGGTGGAAGTGGCGGGTTGCCGCGCCTCACCGTAAATGGAACGAAGCTGCAAGATCCGAGCGGCAAGACCATCATCCTCCGCGGCTCGTCGTTGATCGACATCGGCGCGCTCTACGCGTACGGCGGAAACAGCGCCGCGGGCATCACGGCCCGCCTCGACAAGTTGGCCGCCGCGGGCGTGCAGGGGCACGTGGTACGGTTCCCCGTCTATCCGAAGATCGACTACAACGGCGGCTACCCAACCTGCTCGCCGTTGCCGTATCCGGTCGGCACGGGCCCGAGCGCGAGCTGCACGCCGACCACGCCGATGAGCGCCGCCGACTACGACAGCAAGGTGCTCAAGCCCGCGGTCGACTACGCCACCAGCAAGGGCCTCTACGTGATCATCGATCATCACCAGATCGACAACGCCACCACCGGTACCTCCGCCGCGGACGCGACCACCTTCTGGACCGACATCGCGCCGCAGTTCGCCAGCTACAGCAACGTGTTCTACGAGCCGTTCAACGAGCCGATCGACGGGAGCGCCGGCTGGGCGGCGCTCAAGCCGGTCGTCCAGGGCTGGATCAACACCATCCGCGCCGTCGCGCCGAACAACATCATCATCGTCCCGTCGACGAGCTACAACCAGCACCCCGGGGACGCCGCCAGCAACCCGCCGACGGGAACGAACCTGATGTTCACCGCGCACGTCTATCCCCAGAACTGGAATCAGACCTTCCAGACGCAGGTGACGACCGCGGTCGCCAAGGCCCCCGTCTTCATCACCGAGTGGGGCTATACCTACTCGACCACCGGCACCAACGTCGACGACACCAGCTCGCCCACCTGGGGGCAGAGCTTTCAGACGTTCGTCGATGGCACGGGGGCCAGCTGGACCGCCTGGGTCACCGACAACGCCTGGACGCCCAGCATCTTCACCGACGCCAACCTGACCCAGCTCTCGACCTTCGGGACACTGGTGCAGACCTGGCTGGCGGCGGACGCCTCCACCGACTGGGTCCAGTGAAGCGATCGCGCACGGCGGACCGGCCCCTCCCTCAGAGCTGGGGGGCCAGCAGCCGCGCCGCTGAATCGAGCAGGCGCTGCACGAAACGGGACTTCGCCTCGCGAACCTCCTGCCGCTTCGCGTGCGCCAAGTCGACTTCAAAGGCGCGCGCCAGGTCGGCCACGCAGGGGCCGCCGTAGAAGGCGGCCACCACCTCGAAGTTGAGGCGGAAGCTCCGGTTGTCGAGGTTGGCGGTGCCCACGATCGCCATCGCGTCGTCGACGACCGCGGTCTTGGCGTGCAGCATGGGCGACTCGTAAAGATAGATCTGGGCGCCGGCCGCCAGCAGCTCGTCGTGGTACGTCCGGCTGGCGGCATCGACCCAGATCGAGTCGGTCTTGTGAGGCACGAGAAGGCGCACATCGACCCCGCGGTGAGCCGCGCTCGCGATCGCCGCGAGGATCGCCTCGCCCGGCACGAAGTACGGGGTGGTCAGCCACAGGCGCTCGTGGGCGCTCGTGATCGCGGCGAAATAGAAGGCCTCGATCGCATAGACGTCATCGTCGGGACCTGACGCGAGAATCTGCGCGATCTGTGGCGGCGCAACGGGAGCCGAGCCTTCCGGTCCAGAGGGCGTCGCGCCGCTGCCGTCGTGGTGTCCGAGGGTCATGACGTCCGCCAGCTCCTCACCCGCCCGTGTCGGCGGGAAGTAGGTCGCGAATCGTTCCCGGTGGTCGC
>Ga0209890_10000032_pt1 | contig 61949 bp, 49 predicted proteins | sample OrgsoiDNA2013049_FD_185799 | JGI IMG/M metagenome (GOLD analysis project Ga0209890, IMG submission 185799) | Permafrost soil microbial communities from the Arctic, to analyse light accelerated degradation of dissolved organic matter (DOM) -... | ecosystem: Environmental > Terrestrial > Soil >... | reverse complement strand
CGACCCCGCGTTCGGATTGTTCGTCGTCGGCGGACCCCACGAGAACCGCAGCGGCGCCCGGAAGTACCCCGTCACGTCGAACTTCCACTCGCCCGTCACGGGCTCGGCCGCCGCAACAGGAGCGTCCGCTGTGGTCGTCACCAGGCCGCCCACCTGCGGCGCGTCCGGGTTCAGCCCCAGCGCCGGTGCGCTCCCACCCTTCTTCTTCGGTGCGGGCGCCGGAGCCGGTGCCGCGGCGGGCGCCGCTGGAGTCACCTCCGGGGCCGGAGCCGCAGCGGCGGCGGGCGCCGCCGGAGCGGCGGTGGTGTTGTCCTGCGCCAGCGCCGGGAGGGACCAGGCCGAAAGCGACAGGAGGCTCGTAAGGACCAGGGGGTTGGTTTTTCTCGTCATCGAATGGGCTTTCCGTTCTTGAGGAGGTTTTACGGAGTCCTCCACTGCACTTGCAGGACTCGGTTTGCTACAGGTGCTGCGGTGCTGCTAACTCGCGCGTCAAACGCGCGTCTATCCGACGCTGCCAATCTTGAACACGTCCCAGGCCGGCGTGAAATTACTGACATCCGGCTTCTGATTCCAGAGATAAACGGCTGGATAGGTGCGAAGCCCCAGCTCGGTCTTGACGATGACCGTCATGAACAGCTGGGCGATCGGCGACCCGTTCGAGTCGACCACCCCCTCACGCCACGACGAGAAGATCACCCAGTAGTAGAGATCTCCGTTCGGCGCCGTTTCCACCTCCGGAGACCATTTGGCCCAGGTGTTGTTGATGCCGGGACTGACCATTTGCCCAGAGCATTTGGGCGGGTCGTTGGCCGCCAGACGCGTTCCGGTCCCGCCGGCGGTGGGAATCACGAACAGCTCCGTCTGGGGCTGCATGTACATCCCCTCCCAGACACAGGGCGATGGGTTGCAACCCGTCGCGGACCTGTCGAGGTTCGCGTGACTGACCGCGGCGGTGTTGGCGGCAAGCCGATCGTAAACGACGAACGCATCGTCGGCCGAGAGCGTGCCGTAGTACTGGGCGTATGCCGGATCCGAACCGTCACCCGGGATCGCGGTGGGGATCTGAGCTGCCGTCTTCGAATAGGGCACCTTGTAGAGGTGCGCGGTGCCGGTTCCGAGTCGTCCTGACTTCACGTGGCTGGTCATCGTGAAGACGATGAAATCGTCGTTGGGTGCGTGGCTCCAAGAGGGGGCCGCCGCGTACTTCTTGTTGGTCGTGTCCGGTGGGTAGATCCAGTTCCAGCCCGTCCCCTTGAGCGTGGTGGCCGGATCCGCCATCCCCGTGTAGCTGGAGGGGCTCGACAGATCGAACCATGCCAAGCCGGACTGCTGATCGCCGTCGATCGAAGAGCCGCCGCTGCAAAGCGCCCCGTTGCCGCAGGTCCCGAGGGGAGCTACCGCGACGTAGTCATTGGCGGACCAGTGGTTGATGGAATACGTCGTGATTCCCACCCACGGCTGGATGAAAGCGTTGTATCCCCCGGCACCTAGGGAAGGGACATCCAGGGGCGAAGCGCCCATCTGCCCCGGTTGTCCCGAGGCCAGCACACCGCCCCAGGGATAAGCGTCGTTGAAGGCGATGAAGTTGCCGTCGGGCGTGGAGGTATGACAGCCGATGCAGGTGACGGCGCGTTTGTTGTAGGCGACGTCCATCGTATTCCACGTCCCGTTCTTACCGACGTCGGACGGCACCAAGACCTGGGTGACACTCTCGCCGCCGACCGACATGCCCGAGAGCAACGTGGGGCTCACCATGCCGGTGCCGGCGTTGGTCGAGCCCGTTGGGGACCAGTAGACGAGGTTCCCCGACGCGCCGACCGGCGCGATCGAGAAGCCGGCCGAGGTACCCGTCGAGGGCGCGCCCCCGTGCGACGAGCTGCTGATGGTCACCGTCAGCGCCATGCTTTGGCTGTCGATCGCCAGCGCGCGCCACATCGCGGCCGGCATCGTCCAGCTGGTCTTGTCGGTGTAAACGACCAGATCGTCCGCCTGATTCGCGCCGCTCACGCGGAGCTCGTAGAGATCCCCCGTGCCCGTCCAGCTGAAACGGGGGCGGAGCCAGTTGTTCGGGAGGAGCGTCCCGTCTTGCGGCTCGAAGAGGCAGGGGCCCCCGCTGCCGCTGCCGCCGTTGGAAAAGATCTGTGCCGCACCTGACGGAACGGAGCCGCTGGTCCCGTCAGGGCCGAAGGGGCCGCCGCCAAAGTCATCGCAAGGGCCATTGCAGCTGACGGGCGGTGGATTGGTGCCGCCGCTCCCGTTGCTGCCCCCCCTCCCGGTCGCCGCACCGGAACCGCCCCCCGCGCCCGTTGTCGACGAGGTTTGTTTCACGCCCGCGCAACCCAGAACCAGACCTGCGGAGACTAATAGCAGCAAGGGGCTTAGGCGCTTCATCAGGCTAGCCCTCACTCCCCCTGCAATAAGGCAATAGATACGCGGGACCCACCGTGTGTACACCGGGACCCCGTGCACACAACCATAGTGAAAAGCCCCAGTCAAGCAGGGCTCCGGCGCTTGCGCGGAGCCTATTGCAGCGTACCGAGACTCCGCGCCGCCTCCTGAAAAGTGGCGACCGCCGAGGTCGGCCGGCGGGTCAGAACGGGATCGTCGAAGTCGATCGAGAAGAGCCCGAAGTGGCCGCGCGCCCCGTGTGACCACTCGAAGTTGTCGATGAGCGACCAGTAGATGAACCCGACGACGTCGACCCCGTCGGCGCGGGCAAGGTCGACGGCATAGAGGTGCGCGCGCAGGAAATCGCTGCGCAGCACGTCGCGTCCGTCCGCGACCCCGGTCTCGGTCACCACGAGCGGCCACCCGCGCCGGGCATAGCGGCGCAGTAGGCGATAGAGCCCTTCGGGATAGACCTCCCAGCCGAGATCGTTGCGCGGGTGTTCCGGCACCGCGGCCGGCGTATAGACGTTCGGTCCCGACAGCGCCCCGACGACCAGATCGCGCGTGTAGTAATTGATGCCCAGAAAATCGAGGCTGCCGGCCAGGGGGGGAAACGCCTCGTCGATGTCGATCACGCGGGGTAGCACCACGCGCACCCGACCGAGCGTCACGGCGTCGAGGAACGACTCGTTGTAGAAGCCGTCGGCGCCCCCGGCGACGAGCGCGTCGATCGGATTGGCCGAATACGGGTCGAAGATGCGCAGGTTCTGGGCGATCCCGATCCGTGTCGGGTGCCCGTCACCGTCGACGTCGACCCGGTCGCTCTGCCGGAGCGCGCCGGCCATGAGACCGTGCGCGCGCATGAGCGCTGCCAGCACCAGCGCCGCGCGCCGCGGATCGCGCACGCCGGGCGGCCATTGCGCCGCCAGATAGCTCTTCGCCACCAGAACGTTCGGCTCGTTGATGGTGCACCACCAGTCGACCAGATCGCCGAACGCCGCCCCCGCCCGGCCGGCGAACGCCGCCAGCGCCGCCGGTGCGCCCGCCCACTCCCAGCCGCCGCGCGCAGCCACCCAGGTCGGCAGCGTGAAATGATAGAGCGTGACCATCGGTGAGATGTGGGCCGCGCGAAGCGCCGCGAACATCTCCCGGTAGCGGGCGGCGGCGGCTTCGTCCCAGATCCCTTCGGCCGGTTCGAGCCGGCTCCACTCGATCCCCATCCGGTAGACGTTGGCGCCCAGCAGCTGCAGCGCCGCCAGGTCCGCGCGCCAAAGATTCCACGAGTCGGCCGCGCGACTGGCGTCCGTGCCGTCGGCTACGTGCGGCGTCCCGTCGGGATAGCGCCCCTTTTCCCAGGCGGTCCAGTCATTCTGATTTCCCCCTTCGATCTGGTAGGCGGAGGTCGCGGCACCGAGCAGGAACCCGGGCGGCGCGCCGGCCAGCATCTTGTGCGACGCGATCGCTGCGGGGTCGAAGGTGATCGGTTTGGCGCAACCGGCTCCAGCGACGGAGAGGGCGGCGACGAGCGCCGCCCGGACGAGCGCCTGGTGGCTCAGCGCGCGACGGCTTCGCAGATGGACGGACGCGCCATGCTCTCCGTACCGTCGTGCCAGGTGCCGTCGTTGAAGATCGCCAGCCAGTGATCGCAGGTGCAGCTGCTGGTGGCCAGGCAGGTGCATGTGCCACTGGGCTGCAGCGAGTGCCAGTTGGTGTAGCCCCATGGCTCGCCCGTGACCCAAGCGTACTGTCCAGCACCGCTCTTGTCGCTGCTCGTCTTTCCGTCGGTCGCCCCCAGCGAAACGCCGTCCCCTTTGAAGAGACTCGCCTGGATAAGGAGCTGGAGGACGAACATGTTCTCCTGCGACGAGAGGATCGTCGCCAGCGTCCCCCCCTCGCTCACGCAGCGGCTCTCGGAGCTGTTCCAAGCCGTTGTATCGGTGTGGATCCAGTAGCAGTGGAGGAGCCCGTCGGTCGGCGTCGTGAATGAGGAGCCGGTCGGGAAGGGCGAGCAACTGGGCGTGTGACTTCCGCCCGTACCACCAGCCCCGCCTCTCCCGATCGCGCCTCCGGTGCCCGTCGCGCCTCCGGTGCCCGTCGCGCCTCCGGTGCCCGTCGCGCCTCCAGTGCCGATCGCGCCCCCGGTGCCGGTCGCGCCCCCGGTGCCGATCGCGCCCCCGGTGCCGATCGCGCCCCCGGTGCCGATCGCGCCCCCGGTGCCGGTCGTGTCGCCGGTCCCTGCCTGGCCGCCCGTCCCGGTGACACCACCCGTTCCCATCGCTCCACCGGTCTCGCCTGAGCCACCATCCCCGCTCGCGACACCGGTGCCGCCGGTCGCCGCACCGCCGCTGCCGACGCCGCCCGACCCGCCGTTGCCGATGCCGCCGCTGCCGTTGCGCCCGCTGCCGCCGCCAGATCCTAGACCGCCGAGGCCTGTGGACATGCCGCCCCCCGATCCCCGCGAGGAGACCGACGCATCGCCGTTCGACAGCCCAGCACGATCAACCGAGCACACCGTCCCGAAGACCAGCCCCGCCGTAACGGTCGAACCGAATGCCAGGGCCGCCCATCTCCCAGGGGCCCGACGCAACATCGCGTGTAGAATAGCACGACATCATGGCGCGTAAGCTTTGGGGAGCGTTGGTCTTTCTGCTGGTTCTGGCGAGTCTCGGAGCCTGTGGATATCTTTACACTTTGTTGCGCCAAGAGCAGGCCGCACGCACTGCCCTGGAGCAGCAAGTGAACGGGTTTGGGCCGCGCTTCGACCAGTTCAAAGAAGCCGTCCGGGGCGTTGACCGGCAGCTGTCGGCCACCGTCTTCCAGGAGGTCGACCTCGGCGCGACGGGCTGGCAGCCGATCACCGGCGGACTCTACGTGATCGACCTGTCGTCCGCGTCTGCCGGCAAGGGGATGAAGATCGCGGGGAAGGTCATCAACCCGACCTCGGTGACCCACGAATCGGCGCAGATCTCGGTCCGCGTGGGCGAGCACCGCGCGACGTTCACCTTGGCCCACCTGCCGCCGGCGGTCGCCGAACCGTTCGAGGTGACTCTGCCAGATGTGTCAGCCGCCTCGACGCACAAGCTGTTCATTGCCCTCGATGGCTCGACGATCAACTTTTCGAGCTCCAGCACGCGGAAGCGCGCGGGCGGCGAGCCGGTCGATACCGACAAGCTGTTGCATTAGAAAAGAAGCGATGGAGCGACGAACGATGGTTGTCGCTTCGCTCGCGGCGATGATGGCCGCCTGGGGCGCGGGGTGCGGGGGTGGTAGCGGCACGGTCTCCTGCACGGTCTCGCAGGACGACGGAACGCTGGGCGTGCTCAAGATCTGCCTCGAAGCACCGGCGAGCACTCTTTCGCAGGGCTGCACGCCCTCAGGCACGGCGGGCGACGCAGGGATCGAGGTCAGCGTGGTGGACGGGCCCTGCTCGCGCGTGGGTGCGCTCGGCGGCTGCCGCATCACGAGCGGAGCTGTCTCGGAGACGGTCTGGTACTACCAGGATGGCGTGGACGCGAGCGGCGGCCCCATGTCGTCCGACATCCAGACGCTGTGCGCCGAGGGCGGTGCGACCTTCGTCGCCCCCTGAGCAGGACGGCCGATCTCTACGACTGGCTGCGCGCGACGGTGTACGCAGTCATGCTGACGATGGTGTCGACGTTCGCGTCGCGCGGGAGGACGGTGACCGGCTTGTTGACGCCCAGGAGAATCGGCCCGATGGCGGTGGCGCCGCCCAGCGCGGAGAGGACCTTGTAGGCGGCGTTCCCCGCCGACAGCGTCGGGAAGATCAGCACGTTGGCCTCGTCGGTGAGGCGCGAAAACGGGAAGAGCTCGCGCATCTTCTCGGGCTCCACGGCGATGTCGGCCTGCACCTCACCGTCGATCTCCAGATCGGGGCGCAGCCGTCGGACGATATCGACCGCGTCAGCCATCTTCTTCGATTCGGGGTGGGGCGCCGAGCCAAAGTTGGAAAACGAGATCATCGCGATCCGCGGCGTGACCTCGAACGCCCGCGCGGCGTCGGCCACCTGGATCGCCGTGTCGGCCAACGTCGCGGCGTCGGGATCGATGTTGACGGTCGCGTCGGCGAAGAACTTCACCCCGTTCTTGAGCAGCATCATGTACATGCCGGTCGCGCGCCGCACGTCGGGGCGAATGCCCAGGATCTGCAGCGCCGGGCGGATGGTGTCGGGGTAGGGCGAGGTCAGGCCGGCCACCAGGCCGTCGGCGTCGCCGGTGCGCACCATCATCATGCCGAAGTGGATGCGCCGGTTGACCAGACGGACCGCGTTGGAGGCCGTGACCCCCTTGCGGCAGCGCAGCGCCAGATAGTCGGTGGCGTAGGCCGCATGCCGGGGCGAATCGGGCGGGTTGATGATCTCCACCCCCTCGAGATCCAGATCGAGCTCCGCGGCGCGCTGGCGAATCTTCTTCTCGTGGCCGAGCAGGATGGGGCGCGCGATCTGTTCGTCGAGCGCGATCTGACAGGCGCGCAGCACCTTGATGTTGTCACCGTCGGGGAACACGATCCGCTTGGGCGCGCTCTTCGCGCGCTGCACGATCTGACGCATGATCGTGTGTTGCGTGCCGCCGATGCGGCGCTGCAGCCGCTCGCGGTACTCATCGAGCTCCAGCGTCAGCCGCGCGGCGCCCGACTTCATCGCCGCCTCGGCCACCGCCGGCGCGCACCACCAGAGGACCCGGGTGTCGAACGGTTTGGGGATGATGTAGTCGGGCCCGAACTTGAAGGCGCTCACGTCGTAGGCCTCGGCGACGGAGTCCGGCACCGGCTCGTGCGCCAGCGCGGCGAGCGCGTGCGCGGCGGCAATCTTCATCGCCTCGTTGATCTCCTTGGCGCGCACGTCGAGCGCCCCGCGGAAGACGTAGGGGAAGCCGAGGACGTTGTTCACCTGGTTGGGGAAGTCGCTGCGTCCGGTGGCGACGATGGCGTCCGGTCGCGCCTCTTTCGCCTCGGCATAGCCGATTTCGGGATCGGGGTTGGCCAGCGCGAAGACGAGCGGCCGCGGCGCCATCGTCTTCAGCATCTCGGCCGTGCAGAGCCCCGCCTTCGACAGGCCAAGGAACAGGTCGGCGCCGCGCAGGGCATCGGCGCGCGTCCGGGCACCGTCGTCCCGGCGCGCGAACCGCGCTTTCCATTGGTTCATCCCCTGCTCGCGTCCGGCGTAGATCACGCCGACCGAATCGACCATGGTAATGTTCTCGAGGGAGACGCCGAGCTCGACGTAGAAGTTGGCGCAGGCGATCGCCGAGGCGCCGGCTCCGGAGATGACGATCTTGAGGTCGGCCAGTTTCCTTCCGGTGATCTCGGTGCCGTTGAGCAGCGCGGCGCCCGAGATGATGGCGGTGCCGTGCTGATCGTCGTGGAAGACAGGGATCGCCATGCGGGCCCGCAGCCCGGCCTCGATCTCGAAACACTCCGGCGCCTTCAGGTCCTCGAGGTTGATGCCGCCGAAGGTCGGCTCGAGCGCGGCGACGACGTCGATGAAGCGGGCCGAGTCGCGCGCGTCGACCTCCAGATCGTAGACGTCGATGTCGGCGAACTTCTTGAACAGGCAGGCCTTGCCCTCCATCACCGGCTTGCCGGCCAGCGGCCCGATGTTGCCGAGGCCGAGAACGGCCGTCCCGTTGGTGACCACCGCGACCAGGTTGCCGCGCGCCGTGTACTCCCAGGCCATCTCGGGATTGGCGGCGATCTCCAGACAAGGCTCCGCGACGCCCGGCGAGTAGGCGAGCGACAGATCGCGCTGGGTGACGAGCGGCTTCGTCGGGACCACCTCCAGCTTCCCAGGGCGTCCATTGCGGTGATAGTCGAGCGCGTCGTTCTTCCGGATCATCTTTGTCCGCAGAACCTAACAGGGTTCTGCACCTCCCGCGATGCCTCGCGCTTCAGACGTGGAGGTGGCGGCGCTTGGCGCGTCTCGCCTTGAGGACGTACTGGTGGGTCATCGTCGCCTGCGGCGGAATCACGAAGTCACCCAGCGTACGCACCGGGTTGGTGACGCGGTCGTCGACGCGCACTTCGAAGTGCAAGTGCGGCGGCGAAACCTTGACGCCGGTTCGACCGACGAACCCGATCGTCTCCCCCGCCGTCACCTCCTGCCGGTCGGACACGATGTACGACGACAGGTGCATGTAGCAGGTGACGATCCGCTTCGGCTCCGGTTTGTGCTCGATGCAGAGGTAGATACCACCCACGCCCAGGTTGCGCGTGGCGTAGCGCGCGATCTTTTCGGGCGCGATCGGCCCCTTGCGCGCGTGACCCGGCACGTTCGCACCGGCGAAGATCACAGTTCCGTCGGCGATGGAACGCACTGGCTCCCCGATCGTCGCGGTGATGTCGAGGCCGCGGTGGCGGCGCGCGCCGCCATCGCGTTCGTCGCCGGGACCGCTGGTCGCCACCCGCGGCGTCCCCTCCAGCGGCGAGACGACGGTGATCCCGATCGACGCCTCGCGCGTCGCGTTCGGCGTCTCCAGGTAGCTGGCGATCATGCGGCGCCGCGCGGTCAGGATCAGGTCCTCGTGACCGCTCGACTTCACCTCGTCACCCCAGATGAAGTGCGAGACGCCCCCCCGATGGGCAGCGCCGCCGAAGGCTTCGTCGAGCTCCTTGTGCTTCGCGTTCCACATCTCGAGCAGCGTCGCGCCGACGGTGAGGTTGTTGGTCGGGTCGAGCAATCGTCGCGAGGTCAGGTCACCGCGATCGACCGGCGGCTCCGGCGCGCCCGGGACCCGGTACATCGCCGGCTCGATGGCCAGGAGGCCATAGAGACCACCCTTGTGAAAGCCAGGATCGCACTTGCTGCCTATGTAGCCGAGCGCAGCCAGCGTGAAGGGATCGCTGTTGGCCGCGGCCGCAGCGGTCAAGATCTGCGGGGCCAGCGCCGCCTTGGGTGAATCGACGGCCACCTTGCACAGATGGGAGTAGGCCGCCTGAAAGCGCGCGGGATCCATCGGCGACGGCACCGCTGGCTCGGCGGGCCAGGTCGCCGGGTCGCGCAGCTGATGGGCCGGCTTCGGCTCGACGCCGGGCGCGCGGGCAGGCCAGGGGCGCGCGCTCGCTATCCCGCTTGCCAAACAGAGCGCACCGACCACCACGGACGGTGCGCAAATCCCCTTTGCGCTGCTCATCGCGTCGGTGAACTATAGATCCTCCCGGGCTTTTTCAGGGAGGAAACAAAAAAACCCGCACTTTTACGAGCTGTTACCGATGCCGGCCGGGCGTCGGCGTCAGTTCGTGCACATGAAGACGCGCCCGCAGTCGCTTTCGCCGCCACCGACGGCGTTGCCGAGGGGCGAAAAGGCGATGGCGGTCACGTTGTAGCTCGAGTTCGCCCGCGCGCGCTGCGAGCGGGCAGCGACGTTGAAGACAGCTGCGTTGGAATCGCTGTTGCCGGAGCTGCCGCCGCCCGCCGCCAGGTAACTGCCGTTCGGCGAAAAGTCGACCGCGTAGACGGCATCCGCGTTGCCGGCGGTACCAAAGGCGATCTCCGTTCCGCTCTCCGTCGGCCCGGAGAGAGGGAAGTTCCAGAAATGGACGAAGCCGTCGTCGTCGCCAATCGCCAGCAAGGTCCCGTCGGCGGAAAATGCCGGGAGCCAGGCATTGAAGCCGGTGCTGTCCACCACCACGTTGACCGGCGTCGAGAACGTCCCGTTGGCGTAGGAAAACACGTCCGCGAAACCGTCGCTGTAGCTTACGGCGACTCCGACCTGCCCGTTGACCGCCTTGCGGGCGACCGCCAGATCCTCGGGACCATCGGTCAGGGTCAAGGTCTTGATCGGAATCTGGCTGGTCGCGGCGTTGAGGTCGAATACGTAGAGCGTGCCGAGCGTGACGGCGCTGTTCTGGTCGAGCGCGATGATGTGCGTCTGGTCGGGCGTGAAAGCGACGCCCACGAAGAAATTGCTGCTGCCGAGCAGCGTCGTCTTGAGGGTCCAGGTGCTGGTGTTCCAGAGGTCGACGCCCCCGGTTACGGCCACCGCCAGGAGCGATCCGTCCGCGGAGAAGGCCATGCTCCACCAGCCGTCGCTCGGCAGCACCGTCTTTGGCGTCAGCGTGTGTCCGTCGAACGACCAGACCTTGACGTTGTTGCCAGCGCTTCCCTCCGCCGAGACGAAGGTCTTGCCGTCGGGAGAAAAGGCGACAGAGTCGATCTCGACGTAGGACGCCGACGACGACGCACTGCAGAGCTCGGGGGTGTCCTGGTCGTACTCGATGCAGCAGGCAAAAGCGGGAGGCGTTCCCGCCGCGGGGGGCGCCTGCGCCGTGCAGCCATTGGTCCCCCCCGTTCCGTTGCTCCCGCCGGTTCCGGTGGTACCGGTCATCGGCGGACAGGTGGTGGCACTGATCATCGTGATGGTGGTGGAGACGGTCGCACCGGCGGACCCGATGTTGACGACCGCGGTGCCGGAATAGCCCGGTCCGCATTGACCACTCTGCGAGACGGCCTGCGCGGAGACGGTCTGTCTCCCCGTGGTGCTCGACGGGACGTAGAGCCCGACGGTGACATCGTTCGTCGAGATGTCCGACGAGAGGTGGAAGACCTGAGTGGTCGAGCCGCATTTCACCACCAGGGTGCGAAGACCGGTTGTGGTGTTGTCCTGCGCGCTGACCGTGACGAGGACGAGAGAATCCTTGGTTTGGCAGCCGGCTAGCGACGCGAACGCCAGGAACGCCGTCGCGACCGCGATGCCCGAAGCCGCCCGACGGAACCTCCCAGGTGCGCGATTCATTGGCAGAGGATCGCCGCGGCGGGGCAGGGAGGCTTGCTCGTCCCGCCGCTGAGGGCGACAGCCGTGACGACCCCACCGACCACGACGGCGCCGACGATCGTCCAGAACCACCACTTGGTGTAGACCGGCCCGGAGGACTCCTGCTGCGCCGGCGCAGGCTGCGCGACCAGCGCACCGCTCGGCTGCTGGTCGGCTCCCGGCGGATAGGCCGAAGCCCCCTGGGTGCCGGGATAGGCGCCGGCCGGCTGGGCGGTGTAACCGGGCGGCGGCCCCTCGGGCTGCGACGGCGGGATCGGCTGGACCGGTGCCGGAGGCGTCGGCGCCACGGGTGGCGTCGCCTGCTGTTTGCTCGCCTGCTCGTCGCGGAGCGCCTCCATTTCCTTGATGTAGCCGTTGATCTCGGCCTTCTCGTCGGAGGAGATCTTCTTGCCGCCCTTGATCAGGTAGTCGCGGAAGGCGTCGATCGCCTTGTCGGGCTGTTTGAGCTTCTGCTGGCAGCGACCAATGTTGCGCAGGTAGATCGGATTCAGCGTCTCGGCGTAGAGCTTGGCAAAGGTTTGCAGAGCCTCGTCGTACCGGCCGGCGGCGAACGATTCGCGGGCCTTCATCTCGCCGGCATGGTCTGCGTGCGCGGCGCCCGCGAGGGCCAACACCATCACGAGAACGGCACCCAGCACCGCTCCCCCCCGTTTCATCGAGCGATCCATCGAGCGATCCATCAGGGGTAAACAGTAAAGCCAGCGCGCGGTCGGAGTCAAAGACCCGCGCCCCGGAGACGAGGCGGCGGTTCGCGGTTACCATCTGTGACAATGGGCGATCTCGGCGACGTCGATCTGCACCTCTTCGCCGAAGGGACCCACGCGCGGGCCTATGAGCACCTTGGCGCGCATCCGACGACGCGGGGGGGGCGGCCCGGCGTTGCTTTCGCGGTATGGGCCCCCAACGCCGCCCGCGTCGCCGTCATCGGTGACTTCGAAGGGTGGGGGACGGCGCCCGTGCCGCTGACGATGCACGCGGGCTCGGGGATCTGGGAAGGGTTCATCCCCGATCTCGGCAAAGGGACGCACTACAAGTATCGAATCGACGCCCGCCAGGGCGGATACCGCGTCGACAAGGCCGACCCCTACGCCATTCGCAGCGAGCTGCCGCCCGCAACAGCGTCGATTGTTTGGGACCTCGACTACGCCTGGAGCGACGCCGCCTGGATGGGCGAGCGGCGGGCGAGGAACGCGCTCGACGCGCCGGCCGCTATCTACGAGGTGCACCTCGGGTCCTGGATGCGTGTCCCGGAGGAGAAGAACCGCTGGCTCAGCTACCGCGAGATCGCCCCCAAGCTGGCGGCGCACGTGCGGCGCTGCGGCTTCACCCACGTCGAGCTCATGCCGATCGCCGAGCACCCGTTCTACCCGTCGTGGGGCTACCAGGTGACCGGCTTCTTCGCGCCGACCGCGCGCTATGGCACGCCGCAGGACTTCATGTACTTCGTCGACCACCTGCACCGCGAGGGAATCGGCGTCATTCTCGATTGGACGCCGGCACACTTCCCCACCGACGAGCACGGACTCATCTACTTCGACGGCACGCACCTCTACGAACACGCCGACCCGCGCGAAGGGATCCACGCCGAGTGGGGGAGCGCGATCTTCAACTACGGCCGCAACGAGGTGCGCAGCTTCCTCATTTCGAACGCCAACTTCTGGCTCGACCGCTACCACATCGACGGGCTCCGCGTCGACGCGGTGGCCTCGATGCTCTACCGGGACTACGGACGGAAGGCTGGCGAGTGGGTCGCCAACCAGTACGGCGGCAACGAGAACTTGGAAGCGATCGAGCTGCTGCGCATCTTCAACACCTCCGTCTACCGCGAGCACCCCGACACCCAGACGATCGCCGAGGAGTCGACGTCATGGCCGGGCGTCTCGCGCCCGACCTACACCGGGGGCCTCGGGTTCGGCCTCAAATGGGACATGGGCTGGATGCACGACGCGCTCGACTACTTCGCGGGCGATCCGATCGGACGCCGCTATCATCACCACCAGCTCACCTTCCGCAGCATGTACTTCTGGAGCGAGAACTACGTCTTGCCGCTGTCGCACGACGAGGTGGTCCACGGCAAGCGCTCGCTCCTGCAGAAGATGCACGGTGACATGTGGCAGCGGTTCGCCAACCTGCGCCTGCTCTACGCCTCGATGTGGGCGCAGCCTGGGAAGAAGCTCCTGTTTCAAGGCGGCGAGATTGGCCAGGTCGACGAATGGGCGCACGATCGCAGCGTCGACTGGCACCTGCTCGGCGATTCGGAGCTGCACGTCCAGCTCATGGCGCTGATCATGGAGCTCAATCGCCTCTACAAAAGCCAGCGGGCATTGCACGTCCACGACGCCGGCATGGCCGGATTCGAGTGGGTCGACGCCAACGACGACGACAACAGCGTCTACACGTTCCTGCGCAAAGGGGACGCGCCCGAGGAGGTGGTGCTGGTCGTCATCAACTCGACCCCGGTCCCACGGCACGACTATCGGGTCGGCGTCCCGCTGGGCGGCGTCTGGCGCGAGATCCTGAACACCGACGCCGCCGCGTTCGGCGGCAGCGGCATGGGGAACCTCGGCACGGTCACCGCCGACGACGTCCCCTGCCACGCGCGCCCGGCCTCGCTGCGCCTCACGCTGCCGCCGCTCGCCGCGCTCTACTTGGCGCCGGCGCGCTAGGAGGGCGTCGCCGTAAGGCGACGGTGAGCGCAGCGAACCATGCCCGACGATGTGGCGCCGAAGGCGCCCTAACGCCTTCGCATCTCAACCAAACCGAAGCTGCAGCGCGACGCCGGCGCCGAAGGTGCGCGCCGCTGCGTTCTGGCTGATGTCGGGGAACAGGATCCAGGTCCGCAGGTCGACGAGGTGGGTGAGCGCCGTACCGAGCCCGAATCCGAGTGGATACTGGTTGGAGGTCCCGCCGCCACTCACCACGCGAACGCCGAACAGCGGCCCCAGCCAGAGCGTTCGGGTGGCCTGAATCCACAGATGGATTGGAAAACTGACGATCGTTCGGGTGGGATTGCTGAAGATCACCGGCACGTAAAGCCCGGTGTCGATCCGCAACGACCCGGCGCGCAGCGCGATCGGCATCGCGAACATCATGCCGAACGAGGACCCATTTTCGATCGGCAGGTAGGCCCGCCACTCGAGCCCCAGCTCGGCGGCCGAACCGCGCGCCACCGCCCAGCGCAGGTGGATCTCCGGGTTGGCGACAGTGTCGGAATCGGTGTCGTAAGTCTCGGTCTCGAACGGGCGTCCGTACCCATCGGCCTTCGTCAACTGGCCGCCGTCGTCCAGCCGGAATCCGGTCCGCACGCCAAACTCCAGCTCGTGCGTGATGCCGGCGGAGATCGCCAGATTCAAGCCGAAGCCGGTCACCGAGCCGTTGTCGGGGAGGCCATCGGGTTGGTGCCCGAGGCCGAAACCGAGATCGACGGCCACCTCGCCACGCGGCAGCACGATGCTGCGGTAGACCCAGGGGGCATCGGCCCGGGCGACGCAGGCCCAGGCCGAGACCAGGAAAACGGCGGCGGCGGCTCCCTTCCAGCGCATGTGCGGGTTATACATCCATCGTGAGCGATCTCGTGCAGCTCCGGCGGCCGACTGCCGCCGTCGAACCGGCGGTGACGTCCGGCGCTGCCAACAACAAGCTGGCCTATGTGGAGACCTACGGCTGCCAGATGAACGTGGCGGACACCGAGATGGTCCTCGGGCTCTTGCAGCGCGGTGGGTACGCAAGGACCGAGGATCCGGCGCGCGCCGATCTCATTTTGATCAACACCTGCGCCGTGCGCGAAAAGGCCGAGGAGCGGGTCTTCGCGCGGACCAGCATGCTCGCCGCCGCGGCCCGGCCCGACGTCGTGCTGGGCCTGACCGGCTGCATGGCAGAGCACCTCAAGGATCGCATTCGCCAGCGCGCGCCCGAGGTCGATCTGGTGATCGGCCCCGATGGCTACCGCCGCTTGCTCGATCACGTGGCGACCGCGCGCGACGGCCGCGCCGTGATCGATACGCGTCTCGATCGGGAGGAGACCTACGAGGGTTTGGATCCCGCGATGAACGCCGGGGGCGAAGCGGAGGGCGTGGTCGGTCGGGTGACCATTCAACGGGGCTGCGACAAGTTCTGCACCTTCTGCGTCGTCCCCTACACGCGGGGGCGCGAGCGCGGCGTGGCCCCCCGCGAGATCCTGCGCCAGGCGCGCGCGCTGGTCGACGCCGGCTGCAAGGAGATTCAGCTCCTCGGCCAGACGGTCAACTCGTATCGCTACGAGGAGGTCGGGTTCGCAGATCTGCTGCGCGCGGTCGCCGCGGTCGAAGGGATCGCCCGCGTGCGGTTCACCTCGCCCTACCCGCTCGACTTCTCCGACGAGGTGATCGCCGTCATGGCCGAGACGCCGCAGATCTGCAAGCAGGTCCACCTGCCGTTGCAGAGCGCGTCGGACTCCGTGCTCGGGCGGATGCGGCGCGGGTACGACTACGCCACCTTCCGCACGCTCTACCTCAAGCTGCGCGCGGCGATGCCGTCCGTCGCCATCACCACCGACATTCTGGTCGGATTCTGCGACGAGACCGAGGACGAGCACGCCGCCACGCTGCGCGCCCAGGAGGAGCTGCGCTTCGACGGCGCCTTCACCTTCGCCTACTCCGAGCGCGAAGGGACCACCGCCGCGCGCAAGATGCCCGACACCGTGTCGGGGGAGGTCAAGAGTCGCCGCCTGACAGAGGTGATCGCGCTCCAGCAGGGCATCACCGGTGAGATCATGACGGCGCAGGTCGGTCGCCGCGAGCGGATCCTGATCGAGAACCCCTCGCGGCAAGGTGGCCATCAGCTGATGGGGCGCACCGACGGCTTCCGGCCGGTGATCGTGCCGGCGGCCGGGCTCGTCCCGGGCGAGATCGTCGAGGTGACGATCACCGGCGCCACCCACAAGACGCTGCTCGGCGAGCGCGAGTCTGTCGATGCCAGGGTCGGCGACTGACCTGGCGCAGAATCCGTTCGCGCTGCTGTCGCTGATCGCGGCGCCGGCGGTGCTGACGAACGCGGCCTCGGTGCTGGCGCTCAGCACCAGCAACAGGTTCCTGCGCGCCAGCGAGCGGATGCGCGCGCTCTCGGTTCGGACGGAGGACCGGACTCTGTCCCACGAAGTGCGAGCGCTGCTGCTGCGCCAGGCCAATCGGACCGAGCGCCAGGCGGTGCTGCTGCTCAAGGGATTGCGCGCGGCCTACGTGGCGCTCGGATCGTTCGCCAGCGCCAGCCTGATCTCCATCCTGGGGGCCGCGATGGCGGGGACCGAGCTGCACTTCGGATTTCACGCGCTGAGCGCGCTGGCGCTGGCCGTCGGCTTCCTTGGCGCCGGCGGCCTGGTGACCGCCTGTTTGAAGCTGTTGCAGGCGACGCGCCTGTCGATGCTCAACATGTCGGAAGAGGCCGCGCTCATCCGATCGCGTGAGCAGACCAGCTCCCCGCCCGTCTGAGCGACCGTCTGAAGGAAATGCCCGGCAGGAACCGCCGCGCGTGTCTCTTCTGGTGACAGAGGGGAGCAGCAGAATTATGCTGACCGACCTCGTGCAGGACCCGGTCCCCCAAACGACGAAGCCGGAGAGATCCGAGAACGTCGATTCCGACGCCGATGCGTCGGCGGACGCCGATGCGCCTCCGATCGTCCGCGAGGAGAAGCAGCTCCTCGCGGTGGTCCTGCGCAAGCTGGAGGCCGGCGCCCCCCGCAAGAGCCGCATCCAGGTCGACGACGCCAGTGCGCTCATCGAGCTGCGCGACGCCCTGGCCGAAGCCAAGCCCGAGGACCAGGGATCGATCCTGGAGCAGATGCACCGGATCGAGGCGCTGTCGCGCCAGCGCGGCAAGGGGGATTCGCCCCCAGTCGACCGCAAGTCCCCTTACTTCGGCCACCTGCGCCTGGAAGAAAATGCCAGGCGGCGCGACGTTCTGATCGGCGCGCGGAGCTTCGTCGAGCCGGGCGGCGGCGTGCAGATCGTCGACTGGCGCAACGCCCCCGTGTCGCGCCTCTTCTACCGCTACGAAGAAGGGGACGCCTACGAGGAGCGCCTCGGCGATCGGCTGGTCGAGGGCGAGGTGCTGGCGCGCCGCACGGTCGCCATCGTCGACGGCGACCTGCGGCGGGTCGCCTCGCCGCAGGGCACTTTCTCGCGCGACTTGCGCACGGGCGCCTGGCGCGAGATCGCCGCCCGGCAGGCGCGGCTGCAGATCGCCCGGGACGGATCGACCGCCGCGCTCGTCCCCGCGAACGCCTCCGGTGCCGCGCCCACACCCGGAGCGGCATCCGCCCCGGCTGCCGGGGTCGCCGCGCCTGCGCCCGCCACCCGCGGCAAGCTCGGCCTCGACGAGAACGGCGCCCGCCGCCCCGACCGCCACCTCCCAGCGATCGCGGCGCTCATCGACCCGCGACAGTTCGAGTTGATCACCCAACCTGCCTCCGGCCTCATCGCCGTGCAGGGCTCGGCCGGCAGCGGCAAGACCACCATCGGCCTACACCGCATCGCCTACCTGGCGTTCGCCGATCCGCGCCGCTTTCGCGCCGAAAAGATGTTGGTGATCGTCTACCAGCGGGCGCTGGCCACCTACGTTTCGCGGGTCCTCCCCTCGCTGGACGTCCCCGGCGTTCCAGTGATGACCTTCGGCAACTGGGCCGAGGCTGCGCGCCGCGCGGCCTTTCCGCTGCTCGACTTCGACCTCACCGACGAGACGCCGCCGACTGTCATGCGCGCCAAGGCGCACGGGGCCTTCTTGCGGATCATCGACGATCGTCAGGCCGCGCTCGCGGTCTGGTGCCGCGAGCGCCTCGTCGAGGATCTGGCCGGCAAGGCCGAGGCCCCTTCGGTGCTGGCGTTCTGGGACGGAACCATCGGGCCCGTCGACGGGCGCGTCACCGCGCTGGCGCAGTGGGTGCGCGACACGACCCTCGACCCCGCCACCCGCAACGCGGTCGAGAATGCCGGCCGCGCGTTGCGCACCCGCACGCGCGACGCCACCGGCGAGTGGGCGGCGATGCTGACCGACCGCACCGCGCTGGGCGAGGGGTTCGCGCGCCACGCGCCGGGGCTCTTCTCGCCCGGCCAGCTCGACGACATTCACCGCTGGTGCGTGGGGCGTGAACGGCTGCGCGGCGCCGGCCGCGGCTCCTCGGTGGCGTCCAGCGACGGCGGAGAGGACGAGCGATACGCGCTCGACGCCGAGGACGAGGCGCTCCTCTTGCGCATCTTCCAGCGCCAGCGCGGCCGCATCCCCGACCGGGCCGGCAGCAAGACGACGCTGGCCTACGAGCACCTGATGGTCGACGAGGTGCAGGACTTCTCGCCGCTCGAGCTGGCGGTCCTCCTCGACACAACCAGCGCCCAGCGGTCGGTGACGCTGGCCGGCGATACGGCGCAGGCGATCGCTCCGGAGCACGGCTTCTCCGACTGGGCCGCGCTGCTCGATTTCCTGCAGATCGCGCACGAGCGCGTCGAGCCGCTGCGGGTCAGCTACCGCTCGACGAGAGAGATCGTCGACGCCGCCGAGCATGTCCTCGGCCCGCTCATGGGCGACATCCGCCCGGTGGCGCCGCGGGCCGGCGCCCCCGTCGAATCGTTCCCCTTTAGCTCGGCCGGCGAGAGCGCCGAATTCCTTTCGCACGCGCTCAAGGAATTGGTCCGCGCCGAGCCCGAGGCTTCCGTGGCGCTCCTGGCGCGTCACCCGGAGCAGGCTCGGATCTACTACGAGGCTCTGACCAACGCCGAGGTCCCCAATCTCCGCCTGGTCAGCGACCAGGACTTCTCTTTCACCGCCGGCGTCGACGTCACCGACGTCCGCCAGTCCAAAGGGCTGGAGTTCGACATCGTCATCCTGCTCGAGGTCACCGAAACCTCGTACCCCGGCACCGGTGACGCGCGCCGCCTGCTGCACGTTGCGATGACCCGCGCCGCTCACCAACTCTGGGTCACCTATACGGGCGCCCCTTCGCCACTGCTGCCCGACGGTCTGCGATAGCTGACGACCCTTAAGGGTCCTACGTTACGCTTTGGAAGAAGCGGTTCAGGGCCCAGACATCTTTGGCGCGCAGACCTTGGAAGCGGATCCCGATGCCCGAGGCGTCGCTGGTCCCCTTCTTCACGACCCAGCGAACGTCACCCGCGACCTCCACCGGCTCGGGCTGGGTCGGAAGGGTAAATCTCAGCTGCACGGTCGTTCCGATTGGCAACGACGTCAGCGAATCCAAGTACAGCCCCCCGAGCGAGATGTTGCGGGTCTGCGAGGTCTGCTTCTTCCCCTCGTACAGGACCTCGACCTCGAGCTGACGTTCGTAGCGGGGATCGATTCGCCTGAAATGCTCTGCCAAGATCGCCCTCTTCCGCGGTGGGTGAGACCCTATGGTACGACAACATCGCACCTTTGATCCAGCCCCACGTAACTATCTGAATTCTTACTGAAAACTTGGGAGAACCGGGCACAGGGAGGCGTCCCCGACATCCTCGGTCGCCGACCAGGGCTTGTCGTTGTAGGTCGCCTCGAAGGTCGAGTCCCAGCACTCGGTCTGGGCCATCCCAGCGCCGTCGCCCGACACGACGGCCAGGGTCGCCTTCCCGGCGCCTGCCGCCAGCCACTGGGCGTTGAGAGCCAGCGTTTCAATGGCGGGACCGGGGATGACGTTGCCGACCAGCCTGAAGGCGATCTCGCCCGAGCCATCGGCGAGGATCTCGTAGGTGAACGTAACAGAGGTGACCCCGTTGTTGTCCGGCATGCGCTCGATGGCGAGAGTGACGCTGACCGGCGAGCCGGGCGTCTGGAAGTTCTGGTAGGTGATCGACAAGGTCTTGAGCGGTCTGGAGCTGTCGTCGAGCGGAAACGCGGCGGTCGCCAGGGCCGCGAAGTCAGCTTTCACGGTGCCGCTTCCCTGTTTGACGCCGCCCGCGAGATCGAAGGTTCCGGTCAGAAACCCCACCCACGCCGATCCTCCGACCGTGTTTTGAACGTCCAGTTCGTACTCGAACGTGGTCGCACCCGTGCGGTTGACGACGAGCTCCCACTGCCAGCCGGGGTGGTTCGAATCCGCGAATGGCCCCCAGGTGCGCCTGCTGCTGGTCCGACTGGTCGGCTCATACGACCGGATCGCATCGACCAGCCCCAGGACGTCGTCCAGCAGCGTGTTGACGTTGCCGATCCCGTTGTGGGTGTCCTGGGCGAGCTCGGCCTGCATCACGGTTGTGGCGGCCGCGGGCAACACTACCGCCAGCTGCGAGCTGGAGGGGACGGCGCTCATGTACAGCAGGTCCTCGTTCGAGTAGTTGCCGCAAGAGGCGACCACCGCCGTCATCCCGGTCATCGCAGCCACCAAGAAGAGACGCCTAAAAGTCATACGCCACCATGGTTGCAAGCTCCCAGTAACCGAGCGAGCGGTTACCGTTCACGTTGTACAAAAGATAGTGCAGACGGGCGCGCGCAACCACGCTGGTCGAACGCGAAAAATGATACGCCGCGCCGGTCACGAGCCCGGGCGAGAGCGTGGCGTAAAACTGCGCCGGGAAGACGTTGTCCTCGAAGGTGCGGTTCATGAGCAGCAGCGCCAGCCGCCCGCCCACGAAGGGCGTCAGGTACCGGTGCGGCCATTCGACGGTCAGTGACGCAGCGACCGACGCCTCGCTGAAGTGAAAAGGGGTCTCCACGACCGGGGCCACGCCGTTGGCGCTGCCGCCCGCCAGGTCGAATCCCAGCACCCAATCGCGGCGCAGAAAATCGCGCAGCGCGAAGTCGATCTCGACGAGGGCGGTCGGGGGGAAGAGGCCTGCGCCGTCGGGCGCCTCGAACACCGATTGGAACCCCAGCCCCGCGCCCACCGACCAGCGCGAGCTCAGGTCGACGCGGCTGCCTCCTTTGACCGGATCGGCGGAGAACGGCGCATCGCGCAGGCTCCCCTCTTCCAGGGTGACCAGCGCGCCGCGCGGCACGTCGATCTCGCCGACCCGCAGCCGATCGGCCAGACGGCGCTTGACGCGGTAGCGCCCCGGCGAAAGCGCCACGCGGCGATCGACGCCGTCCCCCTTGTTGATCTCGGCGGCCACGAACCCTTGACGGTCCACGAGGAAATAGACCCCGCTCGGGGCCTGGCGGGGAAAGTAGACCCCCTCATGGCGCGAGGCGACGTCGGTCAGCACCAGATCGCCGTTGCCCGCCAGGTCGTAGCTGAAGGTCGGGTGTTGCGCGCCGGCGGCGCTCTCCGCCGTGTCAGCGACCGTCCGGTCGTAAGCGTAGGCGTAGGCCTCGAACAGCGTCACCTGCCCGTCGCCCGACTTGTCAGCGCCACCGAGCAGGCCGCTCGCCAGGTGGTGCGAAAAATAGCTGCCGCCAATAGCGTCCGACTCCTGCGAGTCCTCGTCCGAGGCGCTGGAGGTGAGGATGACCAGCCCCTTGGCGTCGCGCGGGCTCTCCGATTCGATGGCGAACGCGGGCGCCCTGCGCGCGCCCTTGCTGCGCGTGATCGAACCCGAGCGGCAGGAGTCGAGGATGACGATCCGGACGTCGACAGGCGCCGCCGAGACCAGCCCCTTGAGGGCGTCGATCGGCAGCCGCGATTCGCCGAGGCGGAGCGCGCCGTCCTTGGCGTGTCCTGAGTAGTAGAAGAACAGCGCGGTGTGCTCGCCGTGGCGGGCGGCGTCGGCGGCCTGTTTTTCGACCTTGGCAAGCGCGCTCAGCACGTCGCTGGCGCCGCCGTCGATAATCAGGGTCGCGTCCTCGGCTCGCACGCCGCCGAGGCGGGTGAGGATGTCGTAGACCTTGCTGGCGTCGGCGCTGGCGTAGAGCAGCGGGCGCGTGTCGGCGCCCCCCGAATCGTTCCCCGCGATGACGGCGAACCGGTGGAGCACATCGGCGTGCGCTCCGCCCGCAGCGAACAGGGCCAGGAGCGCGCCAAAGACCGCGGCGAGTCGGGGAGCCCTTTTCGCCGGCGAGCGCATTACGGTTTGGCGAACGTCCGCGTGAACTGTTCGCCTGGCAGCTCGAGCCGCGGCAGGCGCCCGAGATCGCCGCCCGCGCGATCGTAGGCGGCGCGCGCCGCCTGGCGAGCGGCCTGCATATCGACCGGCTGATCCGAGAGCACCACGATGATCCGTTCGAGGCCGGCCCCCGTCAGCTCCAGGCTCTCGGGGAGAAAGTGCGTGGCGCTGGGGACGCCCGCCGGCACTGTCAGGCTCGCCCCCTGCTCGGGATAGAGCGGCGTCACCTCGCCGTGCTCGTCGATCGACAGCGAGAGGAGATAGCGGTGGCCGCCGGTCTGGTAGCCGATGCGCAGCCGTTCGCCCGCCGAGAGCGGCTCGGTGGCGTCGACGCGCGCTGTTCGCTGTCCGGCCGCACCCGCCACCCGCACGATCACGCCGGCGCCACCCTTGATGCCGTCGTAGCCGGGGGGTTTAACCCGCGCCGAAGGACCGTGGAACGTCACCACCACGGCGACCGCCGCGGCCATCGCCAGCGTGGGGACGACCATCCACTTGCGAATTGGGCGGCGACGCGGCGCCGCGCTCGCACCGCGCGCGGCGCGTTCGACGCCGGCGGCGAACCGATCGAACGAGATCGCGGATTCGAACCTCCGCTGTTCGTCGTCGAGCGCGCGGATACGCGCCTTGCACTCGGCGCAGGTCGCGGCGTGCGCCTCGATGCCCGGCCCGTCTGTACCGAGCGTCTCGCCGGCGCGGTGCCGCCGCAGAGCCAGCTCGCCGATGTGTCCCTCCGTGTTCATGTCGTCCCTCCGTCGGGAGGCAGCTCCCGCCCCGCCAGCGCCGCCACGGCCGCCAGCCGTTTGCGCACCGTCGGCACCGAGCGTCCGAGCGCAACTGCGACCTCGTCCAGCGTCATCTCGTCGACGAAGTAGTGAATCGCCGCCTGCTGCGTCTCGGGGTCGAGCTCGGCCAGCAGCTTGCGCGCGGCATCGCGATCCTCGAACAGCTGCGGGCCGCCGTGTCCTTCGCCGCGCGCCCGCGTCTCGCGCGCGAATCGCTGGTGCCAGGGGGCCTGCTCGGCGCGCAGCACGTTGAGGCAGTGGTGGGTCGCAATGCGGGTCAGCCAGGTCAGCGGCGACGCCTCGCTGCGAAACTCGCTCCAATGGGTGAGCGCCTTGGCGAACACGTCCTGCATCGCATCCTCCGCCTTGGTGGCGTCCCGCAGAATGTACTGGCAACGGCCGTACACGGTCCCTCCGTACTTGGTGTAGAGCTCTCGCAGCGCCGCCCGAGAATCGGCCGGCTTTCCGCCACTCACTATCTCCAACACCGGTTGACTCATGCGAACGCCCAGAGCCGCCAGCGCGGCCCCGGGCCCTCGAACTTGGTTTCGTTAAGGCGACAGCGAGACGAGCGCCGCACTGGCAAACGCGCAGCTCGACTCAGATCCCCAGTCCACGGCCGGGTCGTTCGGATCGTACGACGCCGCGCTGTAGACCGAGAAGAAATTCGAGTCCCAGCACTCGTTCGAGGTGTCGACGGCCGTGCCAACATCGCCGCCCGTGACCTGGACGTCGGTGCGACCGGCGCCGGTCTCCAACCACCGGCTGTGCAGCGACAGCGTCTCGTTGGCGGTAGTGGTGGTCACGAAGTTCTCCGTCGCGCCGTACTGGAGATCGCCACCCGAGCCCGGCGTCGCCGAGTACGCATAGACCGCGTCGAAGATCTGCCCGTGCGTGCTGCAGTTCGTCCGGTCGCAATTGTCGAGAATGTTCGTGAAGATGACGTTGTTGGTCACCGTCGCCGTCGGGCTCATCCGTGAGTAGGTGAACGCCATCTGACCAACGTTGGTGTCGTGCTGCGGAAGCGTATCGGCCGCGTCCCAGTCGATCACGAAGTTACCGCTCCCGAACCCTTCCATGGGATTTCCCTGAGCGTCGACCGCGCGGGTGTGCACACCCGAAAGAATCGTGACGAAGGCGCTGTCGGCGGCCGTCTTCCCTTTGCCGTCGAGCTTCCAGGCGAAGACGTGCGGCGCCTGCTTGGTGACGGTCAGCCGGTAGGTGTTCGCACTCAGCGGATCGGTGAAGGGACCCCACACCCCGACGTCGCCATCGACGCTGGTGGGGGGATAGTTGGTGACCGCCTTGACGAGGCCGAGGACCGCCCCGGTGGCGGTGTTGACCACGTAGGCGAGCGTCGCCGTCAGCACGTAGTCCTTCGCCGTTTCTCCCAAGAGGGCGCTCTGCTTGACGGTGACGGTGCCATTCGACACCGCGCCCGTGGTCGCGGTCGTCGAGCTGGCGGCCGGAACCACCAGGGCGACCGTGTCCTTGGTCGGCGTGCTCCCTTCAAACTCGCTGCCGTCGATCTTGCCGCAACCGACGAGCGCGAACGTCGCGCCCAGCATGCCCATCGTCGTAGCCAAAGCGGATCGTTTCATCGTGTCTCCCTTTCGTCAGTCCCGCGTGTCTGCTCAAATCGACACGGCAGGGGCAAAAAGGAGAAAGTGCAGAATCCGACGTCCGGACGCGTCAGGGATTTTCGGGCGCGGGCGGTGCGGTGGGCGACGGATCGGCGGCCTTCGGTGCGGAGGGGGGGGCGGGCGCCGGCAGCAAGGAGGGATCGGGCGCCATCTTGAGCCCGGTAAGGTCGCGCCCGACGAAATCCTTGGAGCGCTCGCCGCCGTGACGCCGGGTGACAGGCTCGTGGCCTGCCTCATGCGCGGCGGCGGGCTCGGTGTGGTGAGACGGGCCCGGTGCCTCCGCGGCCTCGGCGCTGCGCGGGCTCACCGCCGCGTCCCGCGACGCGGTGCCCTGCTGGTCCGTCGGCTGCACGCCCGGTGTCGGCTGACCACCGGCACGATCGGTGGCGGCGGCCGGGCCAACCGAATTTGCCGGATTTGCCGAGTCTGCGGTCGCGCCGGCACCGAACCAGGTCCGGGCGTACTTGCCGCCGAACCAGGCTCCCGCCACCAGGAGCGCGCCAATGAAAAGGATGGAGAAGCCGCTGCCCCGCCGCGCGCGGCGACGGCCCGGACGTCCCCCTTCTTCTTCTGGGATCGGCAGCGACAGCTCCGAGCGACCCGAGAGGTTCGACATCGATTCGGCGTCCTCGGGAACCGGGAGCTCCTGCCGTGTCGGGCGCGACCGCGTGGCGCGCGCCCGCGAGACCCCGCCCCCTTTGACCACCGCCAGCGACGTCGCCTCTTCACCGTCGATGATCTCTTCGTCGGTGTCGAGCAGGACGACGTCCTCCTCTTCCAGCTCGCCGGTCCCGGTCTTGGTCCGCATCGCGGTGGCGCGGGCGGGCGTCGCGGTCGACTGACTAATCGGAGGGACGCCGTCACGCGCCGACAGCTCGGTCAACCAGCGCTTGAGCTCGGTCTGACCGACCGGGCGAAACGCCGTCCGCAACACCCGCTCGACGTCGCCCAACATCTCGTCGGCGCTCTGGTAGCGCTCCTCGGGCTCCTTGCGCATCGCGCGTGCCACGACCGCGGCGACCTCGGGCGGCAGATCGGGCGAGGTCTCCTCCGGCGGCCGGAAGTCCCCCTTTTGAACCCGCAGCAGCGTCTCGAGGTCGCTCGGCCCCTCGAAGGGACGCGAGCGGGTGACCATGAGATACAGCACCGTCCCCAGCGAAAACAGATCGGAGCGTTGATCGATCGGCTTGCCCATCGCCTGCTCCGGCGACATGAAGGCGACCTTCCCTTTGACCACACCGGTGCCGGTGTGCTCGCGCTTGTTCATCGCCTTGGCAATGCCGAAGTCGGTCAGCTTCACCTCGCCCTGATCGGACAGCAGGATGTTGTGTGGGCTGACGTCGCGGTGAACGATCCCGAGCGGCGTCTGCCCCTCGGTCTTGCCGTGAGCATAGGCGAGCGCGCGGCAGACCTCCGCAGTGACGTGCAGCGCGAGCTCGCGCGGCAGTCGCACACCGGCGGTCGCCGCCCGGTGGAGGACGCGCCCGAGATCCCACCCGTCGACCAGCTCCAGCGCCAAGAAGTAACGCCCGGCGCTGACGCCGAGATCGAGCACCTGCGCGATGTTGCTGTGCGACAGGCTCATCGAGATGTGCGCCTCGTCGATGAACATGTTGCGGAACTGCGGGTCGGCGTAAATGGTGCTGTGGATCCGCTTCAGGATGACCGGCTTGGCGAACCCCTCGCGGCCGAGCTGGGTGGCGAGAAAGATCTCCGCCATCCCGCCGTCAGCGACGCGTCTGATGATCTTGTACCGACCGTGCTGCGCCATTCCGAACGCACCAACCTACCATTTCCCTCGGCCGTCTGTCCGCCCGGCCTCCCCTGAACGCGAGAGCTCTCCTGTCCTGGCTCGCCTCCTGGCTCGCCGGCTCGTCGCCTGGCCGTCAGTGTCCCGAAACGTCGCTCCGCACGTCTTCGATCGATCTGCCGCGCGCGTCCGGGTGATCGCCCAGGTAGAGGTCGAGCAGCTTGGCGAGCTGCTTCGATTGTGCGGCCGTCATCTTGTGGCCTCCGCCCGAAGAGGCCTTGGCCGCTGCGCTCTCTTCCTTCTTCGACTTCGGGCTCTCCTCGCCGTCGCCCGACGTCGCGTGCCCGGAAGCGGCCGCCTTCTTGGTCTCGGCGTCGATCTCCTTCTGCAGCTCTTTATCCCGTTGCTCCTCGCACCCCTTCGGCTCGCAGTCGCCGGGACATCCGCACTTCGCCTTCTTGTCGCAGAAACAGGTGGCGCCGTCTTTGTAGCAGCCACAGTTGTTGCGTGCCGGCGCCGCGCCGACCGCGCCCGCCAGCGAGATGACCAGCACCGACCCGAGCACGAACCCGAAGAGCCTCATGCCGCGCCTCCTCATACATCATGAGAGCGCGATGCGACCGGCGGGTCAAGGCGGCTCGTCCGCCCCCGCGACTTCGTGAGGTCGCCAGCGTGGTTTTCCATGAACGCTTTTGATACGTTCGAAACGGGTTGGGTGCATGGATCAGGTGGCAACTTCTTCGGACGCCACATCTGGCACGACGATCGCGCTCATGTACCACGCGCTGTGGGCCGTGGCCGACGACAAGGCGGGGGCCGATTCACACTACGCCGTCGCGCTCCCGCGTTTCGCCGAGCAACTCGCGCTCTGCCAGCGGATCGGCGGCGGCGCGGTCAGCGCGCGCGATTGGCTGAACGGGCAGGCGGGGGTGATCCTGACCTTCGACGACGGCCACCTGAGTAACCATCGTCTCGGGTTTCCCACCCTGCGGGCGGCGGGCGCCGGAGCCGATTTCTTCGTGAACCCCGCGCAGGTGGGGACGACCGGGTTCGCCAGCTGGTCCGAGCTGCGCGAGATGGCCGAAGCGGGAATGTCGATCCAGTCACACGGTCTCGATCACCGGAACTATCTGACCACGCTCTCGCCGGTGCGCCTGCGCGAAGACCTTCGCCGCGCCCGGCTGGAGATCGAGGAGAAGGTCGGACAGCCGGTGACGCTGCTGGCACCGCCCGGTGGCCGCGCACCGCCAAACTTCGAGCGGATCGCCCAGGAGGTCGGCTACACCCACGTCTTCGGCTCTAACCCCGGGACGATCAGCCGCGATCGGCGCCACACCCACGGCCGTTTCGCCGTGACCGCCGGGCTCGGTGAGGCCGCTTTCGAATCGCTGCTGCGCGGGGGGGGCGCCCGGGTTCGCGCGCAGCTGCGTTACGCGGTTCTGGCGCTGGCCAAGCGAGCGCTGGGCGACAACATCTACGAGCGCACGCGCGCGCGTTTCACCGGGACGTCGGTCGACCACTGACCTTGCACCCCCCGCGGCTCCTCTACATCGTCTCGCTGTTTCCCTGCTGGTCGGAGACCTTCATCGTGCGTGAAATCGCCGCGCTGATCGCCGCCGGAGCCGACGTCCGAATCCTCTCGCTCAAGGCACCGTCCGAAGAACTGGTGCACCCGGAGGCGGAGCGACTCCTGCCGCGCGTGCGTCATCCGCTAGCGACCGGGCCGGCAGCGCTGCGACGCGCTGCCGCTCTCTTTGCGCATCCGCGCGCGCTGTCGTCGCTGGCGCTCGCGCTCGGCCGCGCGCTGGCGCGACACCCAATCGAGTTGGCGAAGTCCCTGGAGGCCGTGGCCCGTGCCGTGGAGCAACTCGACTGGGTGAGGGAGTTCGATCCCGATGTCATCCACGCCCACTGGGCCAGCTACCCGTCAACGGCGGCGCTGGCCCTGGGGCGCCTTCTCGGCAAGCCATTTGGCTTCACCTGTCACGCCCACGACATCTTCGTGCACGATCACCTGCTACGAGAGAAGATCGAGTCGGCGGCGGTCCCGGTCACCATCTCTCGCTACAACGTCGAGTGGCTGGCCGGGCAGGTGACCGGGCAGGCGCGCGATCGGCTGAATGTCATTCATTGCGGCGTCGACCTTCCGAGCCTCTCCTTTCATGATGACGGGCGCGAAGAGGACCTCATCGTCACCGTCGGCCGGCTGGATCCGATTAAGGGATTCGAGGTCCTCATCGACGCCCTGGCGGAGCTCAAACGGCAGGGACGACGCTTCCGCTGCCGAGTCATTGGCGAGGGGCCGCTTCGCGACGGTCTGCAGGCCCGCATCGATCGTCAGGGGCTCTCCGAGTTGGTGCAGCTGATCGGCGCGCGCCCCCAGGCGGAGGTGCGGGCGGCGCTCCACGCGGCCTCGATCTTCGCGCTCCCCAGCCTGATCGCTCCGAACGGCGATCGGGATGGCATCCCGGTGTCGTTGATGGAGGCGATGGCGGCTGGCGCTCCCGTGGTGAGCACGCGCGTCTCCGGGATCCCGGAGTTGATCGACGACGAACGGGAAGGGCTCCTCGTCTCTCCCCGAGATTCGCGGGCGCTGGCCGACGCGCTTGCGCGATTGCTCGACGACGCCCCGCTTCGTCGACGGCTGGCGGTGGCGGCGCGCGCGAAAATCGAACGGGAGTTCGACGCCGCGCGCGAGGCGAACAAACTGTTAGAGTTGTTCGCTCATGCTCGCGCCCGCGCCTGATTCGACCGTCGGTCCGAGCGCGACCGGGGTCATAGGGGGCCCGCGGGCGCGGCCGCTGCGCCTGCTCATGGTGCTGGAGAGCGATTTCACCCAGCAGGGGGGCGGCGGCGCGGAGTCGCAGGTCCGGACGCTGGCGCTTTACCTCCTGCGGATCGGGCAGCAGGTGACGGTCGTGACGCCGCTGCTCGCCCGCGGTCGGCAGGTCGCCGCCGAGCGTTGTGATCGAATCCCGGTCGGCCGCATCCGCTACCCGCGCCTGAAGACTGTCGGCGCAGCAGTGATGTGTCTCCGCTTCGGGGCGTTTCTGTTCGGCCACGGCCGACGCTATGACGCCTGGCATGTTCACATCGGGCATCACCTGGGCGCCGTCACCTGTCTCGTTGGCGCGCTCGTCGACAAGCCGGTGGTGGTCAAGATCTCCGGCTCCTGGGAGCTCGAGCAAGGAGTCCTGGCCGGCGGTGGCCGGAGACTGCTCGACCGGCTGGCGCTCCGCTGGTTGAAACGCGCCAGCGCCGTGCAGGCGATCAGCACCCGGATGGCGGCCGAGCTGACGCGGCAGGGGTTTCCCGCCGAGCGAATTTTGGTTCTGCCGAACGCCGTCGACGTTTCGCGCTTTCCGGTCCGGGCGGCCCCGCGCGCTCCGGGCGCGCCTTTTACAGCGGTGTTCGTGGGCCGGCTGGTTCCCGAGAAGGACTTGGCGACGCTGCTCGACGCCTGGGCCCAGGCTTTCCCAACAAGCGAGAAGGTCGACGTGCGGCTGCGGCTCGTCGGCGGCGGGCCGCTCGAGCATCGACTGCGCGCGCAGGTGGAGCGGCTGGGACTCGCCCGTCAGGTCGAATTCCTGGGCCACCGCGATCAGGTGGAGGAGGTGCTGGCCGACGCCGACGTCGGCGTGCTGCCTTCGCGCATCGAGGGGCTGTCGAACACACTGCTGGAGTTCATGGCCAGCGGACTTCCCGCGCTGGCCAGCCGCGTGAGCGGAAGCGAAGACTTCGTCGTCCCCGGGCGCAACGGTTGGCTGTTCGACGTCTCGGACGTACCGGCACTGGCCGCGGCCCTGCGCGAGGCGAAGGCCCTCCCACCCGAAAGGCTGGCCGCGCTCGGCCGTCAGGCCCGGGCCGACGTGGAGGCGACCGCGTCGCTCGAGATCGTGGTGGGGAAGCTGCAGTTGCTCTATGCCGGCGCGCACCCGCGCGATCTTTCGCCCGATCTTCCGCCCGATCCTCCGCCCGATCCTCCGCGCGGTCTTGCACGCGATCTTGCGAAGGGCGCCTAAGTCCATGTGCGGGATCGTTGGCATCGTGGCCAGTCCGGGGGGGGCGCTTCCGGACGAGACCGTCGCGCACGCGATGATCGAGGCCATCACCCACCGCGGCCCCGACGACGAGGGGATCTACCGCGATGACCAAGCGATGCTCGGCGTACGTCGGCTGTCGATCATCGATCTCGCCGGCGGACACCAACCGGTACACAACGAGGACGGCTCAGTACAGGCCGTCTGCAACGGCGAGATCTACAACTACCGCGAGCTGCGCGGCGAGCTCGAGACGCGCGGGCACCGTTTCCATACCGACTCCGACACCGAGGTGATCGTCCACGGCTACGAGGAATGGGGCGACGAGAGCTTCGCGCACCTGGACGGTATGTTCGGGATCGCTCTGTGGGACAGGCGCTCACGAGCGCTGATCCTGGCCCGCGACCGCTTCGGCGAGAAGCCTCTCTTCTACAGTTTCCTGCCAGGAGAGGGCGGCGGCCGGCTGCTGTTTGCCAGCGAGCTCAAGTCGCTGCTCGCCGTCCCTGGATTCAAGCGCGAGATCGCCCCCGAGGCGGTTCGCTCCTACGTCTGCTTCGGGTACGTCCCCACGCCGGGCAGTATCTTCCGAGACGTCCTCAAGCTGCCACCGGGGCACTCGCTTCGTTTCGTCGACGGACGGCTCGACCTCCGCCGCTACTACCGCCTCGAACTCGAGCCCAAGCACGAGCTCGACGAACGTGAGGCCGAGGAGCAGCTGGCCAACCTGCTCGACGAGGCGGTCAAGAGCCGCCTGGTCTCGGACGTTCCCTTCGGCGCCTTCCTGAGCGGCGGGCTCGACTCGAGCGTGGTGGTGGCACTCATGTCGCGCCACCTGCAGAAGCCGGTGCGTACGTTCTCTATCGGTTTCCGCGAATCTCACTACAACGAGCTCTCCGACGCTCGTCGCGTGGCCAGCCACCTCGGAACCGAGCACCACGAGCTGGTCGTCAAACCCAACGCGGTCGAGCTCCTGGAACAGCTGGTCTGGTATCTCGACGAGCCTTTCGCTGATTCGTCGGCGGTGCCGACCTACCTGGTAGCCAAGCTGGCCCGCGAGCAGGTCAAGATGGTGCTCACCGGCGACGGCGGCGACGAGGCCTTCGCCGGGTATGGCCGCTACCTTCGTTTCTTGGCGCTGGAGCGCGCCGGTCCGCTTAAGCCGGCCGCGGCCGCCGCCGCGAAGTTCGCGGGGCGATACGTTCCCGGGTCGCGTGGCTACCGTCTACAGCGCATCGCCGAGCGGCTCAGGCTGGAGTTCCCGGAGAGCTACCTTTCAGGGGTGGCGCTGACCCGCGCCGACGTCGCCGATCGGATTCTCGGCGACGCCGTCCCAGCCGATGGAGCGGGGCACTACGGCGGGCTCGCGGAGGTGGCGAAAGCGTTCTCCTCTCTTCCCCCGCTCGATCGCTGCGTGTCGATCGACTTTGCCAGCTACCTGCCAGACGACATCCTGGTCAAGCTCGACCGCATGACGATGGCGAACTCGCTCGAAGGGCGCGCTCCGTTCCTGAGTCATCGACTCGTCGAGTTCGCAGTCCGACTCCCCCATGCGCTGCGCGTCCGCGAGGGACGAGGCAAGCATCTGCTTCGCCGCGTGGCGGCCCGCTGGCTTCCGCCCGACGTGTTGAACAAGCCCAAACAGGGTTTCGCCATTCCGCTGGGACAATGGTTCCGCGGGCCCTTGGCCCCTTTGGCTGGGGACGTCTTTGCCAGTCGCGCTTTTCGCGATCGCGGCCTGCTGCAGCCAGAAGCTGCGCGGCGATATCTGGACGGTCACCTGCGGGGCGACGCCGATCATGGCGAGCTGCTGTGGTCGATGGTCTCGCTCGAGCTCTGGGCGCGGCGTTATCTCGACGCCGGCCGGGCCCCTACCTGACCGTGTCGGTCATTCGACCGAAAAGCCCCGAACCACACTCCCCGATGCAGGGCGTAAGCTCGAATGCCCGATTGACGAGACAGGTCGAATAATGGTAGAGATTTGGGCTGACTGGTGGGTAGCTCAGAGGGCAGTTAACTCAAGGGGACCAGGACGATGGACGCGAATAAAGACACGGCGACCGAGGGCAGCGAGAAGATCAACCGGAACTCCGACGTGGCGCCTGTCGCGGGAAACGCCGCCGACGAGGGTGAGTTCAAGATCGAGATCCGGAAGCTGGAAGTCCCGGTCCGCCCGCGCGGCGTCCTGGCTGAATAGGTTCGCTTCAGCGCCGCCTCGGCGCATGGGCGCGGCAGAAAATCGGATGAGGGCTGGATGACCGCGACGAACCTCGCGAAGGAGCCGGTTTACTTTGGGGCTCCCGAGCGGCCAATGTTCGGGTTCTACCACCCTCCCGCCGGCTCGCGTGTGCGCGGGATGGGTGTGTTGCTCTGCAATCCGCTGGGCGATGACCTGATTCGCGCGCACCGTCCGTACCGGCACCTGGCGGAAGAGCTCGCGTCAGCCGGATTCCCGGTTCTTCGCTTCGACTTCGACGGGACGGGGGATTCGGCAGGTGATGAGCGCGATCCGAATCGCGTAGCGACCTGGCGCGCCGACGTCGGCCGAGCCGCGGCCGAGTTGCGCACCCGCAGCGGTGTCGAGCGGCTGGCGCTGATCGGTCTCAGGCTCGGGGGGACCTTCGCCGCGTTGGGCGCGGCCGATCTCGGAGGCGTAGACACGCTCGTTCTGTGGGGCGCCTACGACAGCGGCGGCGCCTTCGTTTCGGAGGCGACCAAGGCTCACAAGATGCTCGTGATGCTGCAACCGACCAGCTTCTCGGGAGGGCCGCCCGCCAGCGATGGGCAAGAGGCGCTCGGATTCCTGCTCGCCAGGCAGACGATCGCGGATCTCGAAGCGGTCGACCTCCTGTCGCTCTCACGCTCGCCTGCCAAACGAACGCTGGTCCTCGACACCGCGAACGTCGAGACCGACAGCCCGCTCTGCGCGAAGCTGCGCGACCTGGGCGGGACCGTCACGCACCGGCACATGCCAGGCAACAAGTTCCTGATCATCTCGCCGCACCAGTCGGAGATCCCGACGGCGGCCATCTCGGCGATCACCGGTTGGCTGACGGAGGGGTGCCCGTTCGCCGAAAGCAGCCTGGCGCCTGGTTCGGTGCCCGGCATCCCCAGGACGCCCGGGGCACCGGAATCTGCCCGCACGCTGAACAGCCTGCGCGAACGCCCGGTGTTCTTCGGCCGAGATCGAAACCTGTTCGGGATCCTCACGGTACCGCCGCCGAGCACCGCCCGACCCGATCTTCCCCCCATCATCCTGCTCAATGCCGGGACGGTGCACCGGGTGGGATCGCACCGGCTCTACGTGCCGATGGCGCGCAAGTGGGCGGCACTCGGGTTCCATGTGCTCCGCGTCGATCTCTCGGGGATCGGCGACAGCCCGGTTCCCGAAGGCTCCGCCGAGAACCTCACCTATCCGCGTGACGCACTCGAGGAGGCGCGCGCCGCAATGGACTTCCTCACCGACACGACGACCAGCGGAAAATTCATCGTCGCCGGTCTCTGTTCGGGCGGCGACATCGCCTTCCAGCTGGGGTTCAAGGAGCCTCGGGTGGCGAGCGCCATCATGATGAACCCGCGCACCTTCCTGGTGAACGATCTCAGCATGGTCGACTCGTACGAGCGGGCGCGTTGGTCCCAACAGTCTGTCGCCCGCAGCGATTCCTGGAGAACGCTCCTGAGCGGCGACGTGAACCTCACGCGCGCTTTCAAGCTGGCTGCGCCGAAGGTGAGGGACATCGTGGTGAAGCGCGCGAAGAGGGCCGTCACGACCCTCATGGGCGCGGTGCTCCCCAATGCTCCGGCCACCGAACAGCGTCGGGAGACCGACGTTCCCTACTGCCTTCGGTCGATGGCAGAACGGGGCGTCGACACCTACCTGTTCGTCACCGATCACGATCCCGGTGTCGACTACGTCGACGCGAACTACGGCCCGGCTATGAACGCGCTCTCGTCGATCCCCAACTTCCGCCGCACCAACATCAAGGGGACCGACCACACGTTCACCGCGCGCTGGGCGCAGGAGCAGGTCAGCGCGATGATCACCGAGCATCTCACGCAGCGCTTTTTGGCGGCCCGGGCCGCGTAATGGCGTTCAAGGCGCAGGCTGCTCTGGTCAAGGGGGGACCGCTCGAGCCGTTTGAATACGAGCCGCAGGAGCTGGGGCCGAACGATGTCGAGATCGAAATCTCGCACTGCGGCCTCTGCCACAGCGACATCCACCTGATCGACGACGGCTGGGGGCGCAGCAAGTATCCGCAGGTGCCGGGCCACGAGATCGCCGGGACCGTCGCCGCGGCAGGCTCGGCGGTCAGTCACCTCACCGTCGGCCAGCGCGTCGGCGTCGGCTGGCAGCGGAGCGCCTGCCTCGAGTGCGATCTCTGCCTCGGCGGCGAAGAGAACCTCTGTCGAAAGCAGCAGGCGACCTGCATGGGGCATCACGGCGGCGTCGCCGACCGGATCCGCCTCGACGGTCGGTTCGTGTTTGCGCTGCCCGAGTCGATGGACAGCGCCGTGGCCGCCCCGCTCCTCTGTGGCGGTGTCACCGTCTTCGCGCCGATGCGGCGCTTCGGCGTCGACGCCACCAGCAGCGTGGCGGTGATTGGAATCGGCGGCCTCGGGCACATGGCGCTCCTGATGCTCCGGGCGCTCGGCTGCGAGACGACCGCCTTTTCGACCTCTCCCGCGAAGAAGGACGAGGCGCTGGCGATGGGGGCCCACGAGTTCGCCTGCTCAACCGATCCGAAGGACATTCGCAGGCATCTCGGCCGTTTCGATCTGGTGCTCTCGACCGTCCACGCCCGGCTCGATTGGACCACCTATCTGCAAACGTTGCGGGCCAACGGAACGCTCTGCCTGTTGGGGATGCCCCCCGGAGTCATTCAATTCCCGCCCTCTCTGCTGGTGACCGGCCAGCGGTCGATCACGGGAAGCGATATCGGTGGCCGCAAGGTCATTCGGGAGATGCTCGCCTTCGCGGCGCGCCACGGCGTGGCTCCGCAGATCCAGCGGATGCCGATGGCCGAAGCCAACGCGGCCCTGACGCGGCTGCGGCAGAACCAGGTGCGATACCGCGTCGTCCTCGAGAATCAAGTCGGGACCCTCAAAGGGTCCCGCGCCCCCCGCGATGAGGTCGAGCCGGCGAAGCCGTCTCTCCCTCACGCGATCTAGCCGCCCGGTGGTGGGCGGGGCGCGACTCGCGTAGATTCTCGCTTCCGGGAGCATGGAAATGAACGTTCAACTCTTCGACAGCACCCTGCGCGACGGCACACAGAGCGAGGGTCTCTCCCTCTCCGTGGAGGACAAGCTCAAGATCGCGCGCCTGCTCGACGGCTTCGGCATCCACTACATCGAGGGGGGCTACCCCGGGTCGAACCCCAAGGACGTCGAGTTCTTCCAGCGCGCCAAATCGGTGACCTTCCACCACGCCAAGCTGACCGCGTTCGGGATGACCCGGAAGCCGGGCGGACGTGCCGACAACGATCCGATCTTGCAAGCGATGGTGGCCGCCGAGACGCCCGTCGTTGCCCTGGTCGGAAAGACCTGGACGTTGCACGTCACCAAGATTGTCGGCACCACGCTGGAGGAGAACCTGGCGATGGTCGCGGACAGTGTCGCCTTCCTCAAACAGAAGGGGCGCGAGGTGGTGTTCGACTGCGAGCACTTCTTCGACGGCTTCCGCGCCGATCGGGACTACGCGCTGGCGGTGGTCAAGGCGGCCTCGGCCGCCGGCGCTGACTGGATCGCGATGTGCGACACGAACGGCGGCAGTCTGCCGGGGACGATCACCGAGGTGGTCGCCGCGGTCAAAAAGGCGGTCCCCACGCCGCTCGGCATCCACACCCACAACGACTGCGACGTGGCGGTCGCCAACGCCTTCGCCGGAATCGAGGCCGGCTGCACGCAGGTGCAGGGGACGATGAACGGCTGGGGCGAGCGGTGCGGGAACGCCAACCTGATCTCGGTCATCGCCGGGCTGCAGTTGAAGATGGGGCTACGCTGCGTGCCGGAGGAGAACCTGGCCCGCCTCACCGAGCTGTCGCGCGCGGTCAGCGAGATCGCCAACATTCGTCCGCGGGCCCATGCCCCCTACGTCGGTCACTCGGCGTTCGCGCACAAGGGGGGGATGCACGTCGCGGCGGTGGAGAAGATCCCCGCCAGCTACGAGCACATCGTCCCCGAACGGGTCGGCAACAAGCGCCACATCGTCGTCTCCGAGCTGTCGGGGCGAGGCAACGTCCGCATGCGCGCCGGGGAGCTGGGAATCGACGTGCAGGGGAACGAGCGGCGGGTCCTCGAGCACATCAAGGAGCTGGAGAGCCAGGGTTATCAATTCGAGGCGGCCGAAGGTTCCTTCGAGCTGCTCGGACGACGCAGCCAGCCAAGCTACGTCGCCCCATTCGAGGTCCTCGACCTGGTCGTCATTTCGGAGCGGCGGCGCGGCAACACGATGTTCGCCGAAGCGACCGTAAAACTGAAGATCGGCACCGAGATCGTCCATGAGGTCGCGGAGGGAGCGGGCCCTGTACACGCGCTCGACGGCGCGTTTCACAAGGCGCTAAACCCCCACTTTCCATCACTGCGCGACGTCCGTCTGGCCGATTACAAGGTCAGAATCCTGGATCCTGACGCGGCTACCGGAGCCAAGACCCGTGTCCTCATCGAGGCGGCGCGCGGCGAAGAGCGCTGGAGCACCATCGGCGTGTCGCAGAACATCATCGAGGCCAGCGCCACAGCCCTGGCGGACGCCCTGGAGCTGCCGCTGGCCCGCCTCGTCTCCGCCCGGATTCCGGAGAGCGCCGTCGGTTGAAACCTTGGCGCGCGGGAAGAATTGCCCGGCAGCACGTTCGTTGATTGGTTAGAATCAACACCCAGGAGATTCAAATGGACGCCAACAAGAACCAAACCACCGATACCAAAGACACCGTCATCCCGACCGACGGCGCGCCCGCGCCGGCCACCGGTGAGGACGCCAGCGAGTTCAAGATCGAGATCCGGAAGCTGGAAGTGCCGGTTCGCCCGCGCGGCGTTCTGGCAGAGTAGCGACACTTCGACGGCCCCCGCCCGGTCGATCTGAGATCGCGTGAGGTCGAGACCGGCTTCGCCGGCTCGACCTGGTCGCGGGGGAACGTGACAGCGCGGACCCGTGAGGGTCCGCTAGCTGACGCGCTCGATCCGGAGCGCGCCCCGAGAGGTCCGGAACGGGGCGAAGGTAGGGTGCAACTTGCGCCGTTGGATCTTGCCGGTGTGCGTGCGAGGAATTGGCGTCGCCCCGTAGAGAACGATCTTGGGACGCACGTCGAGCGGCATTTCGCCCACCGCCTTGGTGAGGCGGGCGCGTAGCTCGTCGCCAAGCTCTTCGGTCTCGATGTAGAGACCGATCTCCTCGCCGTGCACGTCGTGCGGGAATCCGAGCGCGACCAGCCGCCCCTCGATCTCGGGCACCTCTGAAAGAATCCGCCGTTCGATCGCCAGCGGGCTGAACTTGTCCCCGTCCCGGATGATTGTCTCTTTGATCCGTCCGGTAATGAAGAACGCGGGCCCTCCCGCGGAGGCTTGCGGCCCGCCGGCGGAGGCGTCTTGAAAGAACCCCTCGTCGCCCGTCCGCAGCCATCCGTCCGCACTGAGCGTCGCCGCCGTAGCGGCTTCGTCGCGAAAGTAAGACAGCATCGTGCTGTGGCCGCGGACGCACAGCTCGCCGCGCTGGTCGGCCGGCAGCGCCGCCCCGTCGGGGCTGATGACCTTCACCTCGGTGCCCGGCAGCGGGCTCCCGATGCAGGTCAGCTCTCCGCCGTAAAGGAGCCGCCGTCGTTCCTCCTCGGCCAGATCGACGGGGAGGCAGCAGGCGAAGTTCGTGTATTCGGAAAGCCCCCACCCCTGTAGCAGACGGAGGTTGGTCTTCTCTTCGAAGGCGCGCGCCAGACTCGCGGTCAGCGGCGCCGACGAGACGAGGACCGCGCGGAGGGTCGGGATCTTCTCGGCCCGGACGCCGATTTGCAGAAGCGGCTGCAGCAGCGTCGGAACCACGCTGGTCAAGGTGACCGATTCGACCCGCAGCACCTCGCCCCAAGCGAACGGATCGAACCTCTCCATGAAGACGAGGTGCCCGCCGGTCGTGAGCGTGGTCATGAGGCCGAACCCCAGGGCGTGCGCGTGGTAGAGCGGCAGCACCGCCAGCTGGGTCTCGTCTTCAAAGCGAAAATTGAGCGCCATGCTCCAGGCGTTGGCGAGCAGGCTCCCCTGACCGAGCGCCACCCCTTTCGGGTTGCCGGTGGTTCCGGAGGTGTAAAGGACGATCGCCATCTGCCTCGCCAGCGACTTCACAGCCACTGGCGCCGCAACCGCGGGCGCCACCGCCACGCTGGCGTCTCCGGCGCCGGGCACCATTTCGTCCTCGAACGCGCAGACGACGTCGGGGCGTGTGATGAGCCGGTCGAGCAGATCGCGCGCGCCGAAAACCAGGCGCGCCTCCGAGTGCGCGAGGATGTAGTCCCAGTCCGTGGGCGGGGTCGTTGGATTGAGCGGAACGACAGCGGCGCCGAGCTGCATCGCTGCCAGAAAGAGCGCCGGAACCTCCAGCCGGTTGGGCGAAAGAACGGCGACGCGATCTCCTTGCCGGACGCCGAGGTCGTCCCTCAGCCGGCGGGTGTACCGAGCGACAGCGCCGAGCATCTGGCCATACGTCCAGTGGCCAGCCCGCGTCTTGCCTTTGTAAAAGGTCAGTGCCGGCCGCTCGGGCGGCAGGCGCGCGAGACCATCCAGCAGCGCGGGGATGTCTTCGAAGCGCGTCGTCATCGGGCGGTCGAAAACGCGTACGCGTAGGAGGCCTGAATTCGCTCCGACAGAACGCTCAGATCCTCCATCGAGTTTCTCCAGTCGATGTCGGGCGCGGCCTCCTCCAGAGTGGTGACGCCGAAGTAGAGCGGCTGGAAGCCCATCTTGACGTAGGCCTTGGCGTAATCGGCGGCGACGGCCATCTCGTCGTCGAAGACGGCGGCCCGATGACCGAGGCCCGGGTAGTTGGACTTGGCGAACGACCCGACCTTGCCGGCGTCATTCCAGTGGAGCGCCACGCAGTGGCCGCACTCCTCGCCCGACACGGGATCAATGCGGTGGATGGCAAGCAGCCGCCGTTTGACGTCGCCGAAGAGAAGCTCGAGTAGCCCGTAGGCGAGGATGGCGGAGTCGATACAGGTGATCTTTGGGGCGTGGAGGGACGAACGGACCGACTGCACGCGATATGCGGTCCGCCAATCCTCCAGGTAACCAATTCCGTCGAGGACGCGCCGGATGTCCTCTGGCGACTCGAACGGCCCACCGCCACCGAGCTCCCGAATACGGCGGAACTCGGCCTCTCCGTACGTGAGCGGCCCTGAGGACAATCCCGCGGCCTACTCGGAGAGCAGATCGCTCGGAGCGCGCGGCATGGTCGGGAAGCGAGAGTAGAACGTGTCGATTCCGTCCATGAAGAGAAAGAGGTGCTCGGCCATCGAGCGGACGATGTTGAGCGCGTCGTCCACCTCGGCCCGCGTCAGCGGCGGAATGCTCTGACACATCTCCAGGAAGACGTTCTCGTGCCCCAGCTTCTGATCGGCGTTGGTGTGCGCGATGAACGAGTCGATCACCTTGTCGGTGTACGGGTAGTGCTTGCGCATCGCCGCGTAGAAGTCGTCGATCGAGCTCGCGTCCTTGTCATCGCCGGTGTTCTCGGTCATCTGCAGGAGCTCGTTCCCGGCGTAGTAGCCGAACGAGTTGCGCCCGGCCGACTCGCTGAGGAAGTTCACCAGCGCGCGCGTGCTCGGCAGCGGCTGCGCCCGAAGCACGGTGTCGTCCGGGAAGAGGCTGCGCAGCCCCTTGCGGTAGATGTCGCCGTGGTTGTACTCCTCGATGAAGTGCCGCGCGAGGTGGGGCATCATCTCCGGCGTCGCGTTGGCGGCCGCGATCGCCATGTGCTCGAACGCCCCCTCGATGTAGTGATACTTCTCGAAGGCGAACCCCAGCACCTGCGCGCGCGAGGCCTTGCCGGTCACGATCTTCTCCCACAATGGGTGGTCGTAGATCGGCTGCAGCCAGTGGTTCACGTACTTGCGGTGAATCTCGTAGAACTGCTCGCCGGTGATCCGCTCGCCGTCGTCGTCCTTGAATGCCAGCACGCCGGTCTGACCGAGCTGCTGGGACAGCGACTGGACCCGCTTGGGTGACTCGGCAATCCGTTCGGCGATGCTCCCCACGCCGTTCGAGCCGTCGAGGTAGGGCAACATCTTGTCGAGCAGCCGCGCGGCCGCCCCTTCGAGCGTCACCTCTTGGCCCATGTACTCGATGGCCAACTTGTCGCCTTCACGTCGCACGACCTTGGCCGTGCGCTTCAAAACAGGTAACTGCGTCTGCATGGGATCCCCTCTAATCGAGCAACTTGCTGAACTTCGGCCGTGGCATCGGATTCGAATCGACGCCGTAGTACTTTTCGATGCTGTCCGTCCAGAGCCAGATGTGCTCGACGAGCTGGTGGCCGTACTCGAGGACACGCCCGGCGCGCGCCGCCGGGATCGTCTTGACGGTGTTCAGGATGTCGAGGAACAGATCGGAGTGCTGATACTGCACGTCCAGATCGAGATGCGCGTAGATCGGCGCAATTGACTCCTGCGGCAGCTTGTAGAGCTCGGCGCACTTTTCGTAGTACGGGTTGTAGGCGCCGCGGTTCACGGTCGTCCCTTCGAGAACGGCCGAGCAGATCGAATAGGCCAGGATGTCCTCGCGCGCGGCCTGGCGCATGAAGTTCGACAGCGCCAGCGACATCGGAAGCGGCACCGAATTGATGACGCTCTCCTCCGAGAAGCCGAGCGCCTTCAGCGCCTTCAGGAAGTAGTGGTAGTGGTTCCACTCCTCCGCGTAGTGCTTGGCGCGCATGTTCTTGATCGCCTTCTCCTTGGTGTGAGCACAGGAGAGCGGCATGTGGCGGTTGGCGTTCCGCGTGTAGTGATAGAGCTCGATGAGCCAACCCGAGTACATGCGGCGCGAGCCGTTCCCACTGGTCATCCGCTCCCAGAACGGATGCGAGAAGGCCTCGTCCAGCCAGCTCGGCAAGATCTTGTTGAAGAGGGTGTGGAGATCGACGCCGCTCAACGTCGCCGGAACGGCGTCCTGGCGATAGAGGAGGCCGGCGCTCTCGAGAGCGGTCGTCAGGCGGCGAAGACGAGCTTCGTCCATCCCCAGATCGGCCGCGATCTCCTTCTCCGATTGGACGCTCGGAACCCGCTCCGCCAACTTTTCGTAAAGAGCGAACTCACGGCTGCCGAGCTGGACCTCGCGGTCGCTCAACCTGACGGATACGCTGTCCCCCTTCGGAGCCGTCTCGTAGACTCTCCGAACCCCAAATTGTTGACCCATGGTTGCCATCACTGAACGTTACAGCATCGGTAGAATTCCGGTCAACCTGTGGGGAGTCTGAAATCATCAAACAATTTTGAAAACAATCTGGAGCCGGGATTCCAGGGCCACCTTCACCTCGGGCCACTCCCTATCAAGGATGCTGTAGTAAACGGTATCTCGAACCCTCCCGCTGGCGGTGATCATGTGACTTCGCAGAGTTCCCTCTTCCCGGGCGCCGACTCGGCGGATGGCGGTGCGGGAGCGCTCGTTGAGGGCGTCGGTTTTGAGCTCCACCCGAATACAGCCGAGAGTCTCGAAAGCGTGCCGCAAAAGCAGATACTTAGCCTCGGTGTTGACAGCGGTGCGCTGCCAGGATCGACCGAGCCAGGTCCAGCCGATCTCGACCCGGCGGTGCGCGGGCTCGATGGCCCCAAAGCGGGTGCTACCGATCGCCTGGCCGGTCGCCTTGTCGATGATGACGAAGGGAAGGGCCCGCCCCGCCTTCTTCTCGGCGAGAGCGAACGCGATGTAGGCGGCCATATCGGCCGCGGTGTGCACCGGCTTCGGGGTCCAGCGCCACAGCTCGTCGTCCAGTCCCACGAGGCAGAGCGCCGCGTGGTGCACCTCGGCGAGCGGCTCCAGCCGAATCCGCGCTCCTTCGAGCGTCGTCGCTGTCACGGCGGTCTCCTTCATGCGAGCCTCCCTTTTTAACAGCCCATGCAGGTCATGCCATCGATGAGATCCACCATCACTTCCCTTGGCCATTCTGGACTCGACATTCGCCTCGGGTCGACCCGGATCGTCTGCGACCCCTGGCTCTCCACGCACGGCGCCTATCTCGCCAGCTGGCACCAGTTTCCCCGCAACGATCACCTGGTGCCGAGCGAGCTGCACGACACGCCGAATCTCTTCATCAGCAGCCCGCGCCCCGATCATTTCGACGTCGAGACGTTGCGCGGGTTCCCCAAGACCCTGCGCGTCATCCTCCCCAAGCTGGCGTCGCCCGCGCTGGCCGAGCAGGTGCGCGCGCTCGGGTTCAGCAACGTGCTCGAGCTCGGCGATGGCGAGCCGGTCGATCTCGGTGACGGCGCGCGGCTTTTTCTCATGGCCTCGCGGGCCAAGCACCTTCTCGGCGCCGCGTTGGTGGTCGAACGCGAAGGTGAGGTGATCGTCGACCAGAACGACTGCCTGCTCGACGACCCAGCGCTGGACCGGATCGCGGCGTTGAAACCGGACGTTCACTTCCTTCAATTCTCGGGCGCCTCTTACTTCCCCGCCGTCTACGACCTCCCGCCGGAGCGAATGAGGACGGAGGTCGAGCGGGAGGTGGCTGTCATCGCGCGGCGCTTCTTCGACACGGCCACCCGCGCCGGCGCACGCCACGTCGTCCCCGCTGGGGGCCCCCCCTGCTTCGTCGATGAGCGTGGGTTCCCGCTGAACTTTGGGGGCAGCATCTTCTTCGACGCCGACCAGTTGCTGGCGCTGGCCGCCCGCGAGGCGCCGCAGCTCCTCGACCGGCTGCACCCCCTCTATCCGGGGGACGTCGGCTCGCGCGATGGTGGCGACTGGAGCTTCGCTGGCAAGAGACCGTATGACGACAAGCGCCGCTATCTCGAGGCCCACCGCGACCTGCGGGGCCCCGTGCGAGAGAAGTACCTGGCCGAGCGGCGGGCCGAAGCGGAGCCGGTCGACAGCAAGGACTTCCGCTCCTACCTGCGCGATTTCTTCCAGTTCGAAGACATGACCGCTGAACTGGGAAACATCATTCAGTTCCGCCTCACCGACGGACCGTCGGTCTGGATCGACTTTCGAAAGAAGCCGTACCGCTATCTGACCGAGTGCGAGGAGCCCGCCGCTTATGTCCTGACGCTCGAGAGCGCCTGGGTGAGCCTGGTGCTGCAGGGGAAGCTGACCTGGCACGAGCTTCTGATGAGCCGCGAGGTGACCGTCGCGCGCGATCCCGATCGCGATCTCCCCAAGCTGATGCAGCATTTCGACTACCGTCACGACGAGGCGCTGTTCGATCTGGTCCGTCTCCTCGATCCCGCCCTCATCACGCTGCAGGACGAACAGATGGAGTACGTCTGCCAGCGCTTCTGCCCGCATCGCGGGCGCGACCTCGAGTACGCGGTCATCGAGCGGGGCGTGCTCACCTGCACCGCCCACGGCTGGCGGTTCGATCTCCGCAAAGGGGGGCGCTGCCTCTGGGGCGGTGAGACGCCGCTTCTGGTGAAGGAGATTCGCCCGCTCAACCGGTAGGAGTTGGTCGACGAGGTGAAGAGGCGGTAGATTCGCTCCGTTCCGAAACGAGAGCGCCACGTGATCCGGGCAGACAGAAGGTTCGTGTGACGTCGACCAGACCATCCCGTCTGAAGGCGGCCCTGAGGGTGATCCGGCTGCACCAGTGGTCGAAGAACGCGCTGGTCGTGGTGCCGTTGCTCCTGGCGCCGCACGGCCTGTCGTCGATCCAGGTCGCGCACGCAACGCTGGCGGCGCTGGCGCTCAGCCTGTGCGCCTCGGCCGGCTACGTCTTCAACGACCTCATGGACGTCGCGGCCGACCGCGCCCATCCGACCAAGAACCGAAGACCGTTCGCTTCCGGTGCGCTCCCGGTCAGCTATGGTCCGCCGCTCATCCTCGGCCTCCTGGCCGTCAGCGTCGCGATCTCACTCTGTGCGCTGCCGAAGTCGTTCTTCGCGATGCTGGTGCTCTACTTCGCCATCACGCTCAGCTACTCGTTTTATCTGAAGAGCCTGCTGCTGGTCGACGTCATCGTCCTCGCCTGGCTCTACACGCAGCGCGTGTTGGCGGGAGGATTCGCCACCGGCGTCTCCATCAGCGCCTGGCTGCTGGCCTTCTCGATGTTCATCTTCCTCAGCCTGGCCTTCGCAAAGCGCCACATCGAGCTGCGCCACGCCCTCGATGAGACAGGGAAGCTGCGCAGCCGCGGCTACTACGCGCAGGATTTGACGATGGTCGTCTCGATGGGAACGACTGCCGGGTACCTGGCGGTGCTGGTGTTCTGCCTTTACATCGAGAGCAGCGCCGGGAACGTCATCTATTCACAGCCGAGGATCCTCTGGCTGATCAGCCCGGTTTTGCTCTACTGGATCAGCCGCGTCTGGTTCCTGACCCACCGAGGGGAGATGAACGACGACCCCGTGAAGTTCGCCCTCACCGACCGCAGGAGTTGGCTCTGCGCGCTGGCCATCGGCGGCGTCGCGGTGGCCGCACGCTTCTGGCCGTCGTAGTCCTGGTCTGGCCTCAGGAGACGGCAGGGCCGCGAAGATTGCGCAACCCCGCCAGCCCTTTCATCACCAGCGTGCGGGCGTCCGGGTCGATGAGAGCGATCAGCAGGACATAAAGAGGGGGACCGACCAGGGCGCGGACCGCGACCGTCAGGAGGTGGCGGCCCGGGCAGAGGTAGGCGAGGGACGCGTACATCGCGAGCGCCGCCAGCGCCGCGCGCGCCATCGTCATCCAGGGGAGCTTCACCGGTAAGAACCGGCGTCCGACGAACGCGAGCGCGCACGAGGAGACCGTGTAGCTCACCAGCGTGGCGATGGCGGCGCCCATGATCCCGATCCGTGGCACGAGAATGAGGTTGAGCACCAGGTTGAGAATGGCCGCGCTGAACACCACCCCGCCGATCTGCTTGGTCTTTCGGTGAATGAACAGCCCGGCGGCCACCATCGAGTTCGCCCCCTCGAGGACCATCCCGGCGATGACCCAGGGGAGGATGGCCGCGGCGCTGGCATATTTTGCGGACGCCAACGAAGGGAGCAGCTGCGGCCCCACCGAAGCCAGGCCGGCGATCACCGGGGCCCCGAAGAGGATGTAGGTCCGCAGCGAGCGCGCGACGAACGCCGCCGTCTCCTCGGGTCCTTTCTGATCCCACATCTGAATGTAGAGCGGCATGACCGCCTGACCGACGGAGGCCACGAAGGTCGATTGCACGTAGGTACAGAGGTTGTAGGCGGCCGAATAGAGCCCCAACGGGGTTGCTCCAATGGTGCCGTGAATGACGTACCGGTCACCGACAGCCAAGATGATCCCGGACATCTCGTATCCGATCATCATCGGGATCCCGAATCCCAGAAGCTCGCGATAAAGGGGGCGGGAGAAGTCGCTCCGGTCGATTCGAATGCCCCCCTCGCGGCGGAAGAACACCGTCGCGAGAACCGCGATGGCCAGAGCCTCGGTGGCCAGCGTCGCCCAGTAGAACGCCATCAGGCTCCTGGAGATCGCAAACAGCGTCAGCAAGACCAGGGCGAGGCCCAGGTACCTCTTGCCGACCTGGTACTTCATGAGCACCGTCGTCTCCTGATCGGCACGCAGAAAATTGAAGAGCACGCTCTCGAAGACCTGAATCACGATGACCAGCGCACCGACGGCGAACAGCCCTTTGAGACGCGGATCGCCCAGCCACCGGCCGGGGAGGAGCTCGACCGCCACGATCAAAATGAGAGTGACGGCGAGCCCGCTGGCGCTCATTCCGAAGAAGGTCGTCGAATAGAGCTGCGCCGCGCTGAACCTCCCCTTACCGGCGGCGATCTCGGATCGGTAACGAATGATCGAGTGCTGAACACCGATCTTTCCCAGCGCCACCGAGACGGTCAGCGTCGCGGAGATCAGGTTCATCACGCCGTAGTCGGCGACGGTGAAGATCCGCGTCATGAGCGGAAAGGTGATGAGCCCGGCCGCCGTCGTCAGTAGGTTCGCGACCGAGTAGTGCGACGCTTGAACGAAGAGACGCCTGAGGGGAGATTGCGCCGCTTTCACTGCCGTTGTCGTCCGGAGGGATCGATCATGACGAGCGGCGCACGCACGTGGCCAGTGCAGAATAGCAGACAAACGAGCAGCTCTCGTCGAAGCTGAGCTGGCCCGAAATGAGCGAGCCTGCAGAGACCGCCAACGGTGATCCGGCCGCCTCCGAGAACGTGGCGCCTGCAGCCCGTCGCCGGCGGGACCGGTTGGTCGCGCTAACCAGGTCGATCGTCAATCTGTCCGCGGTGGTCTATCTGATCGCCCTGCTGGCGGTGGCGGCTGCGCTTCGGCTGGTCGGCGAGCGTTGGTGGGTGACGACGATCGCCCTCTACCTTCCCCGGATAGGGTTCGCGCTGCCGCTGCCGCTCTTGATCGTGGCTCTCTTGCTTGCGCGATCTTACCGGCTGCTCGTCACCCAGGTCGCGGCGGCGGTCGTCCTCCTCTTCCCGCTGATGGGACTGCACGTCGGTGGGCCGCGGGCCCCCACGCCTGGGGCGCTGCGTCTTCGGCTCTTCACCCTGAACACCGGTTTGGGGAAGAACGGCACCGGGGAGATCCTCGATCGTATCCGCGGCGCCAACCCCGATGTGATCGCGCTCGAGGAGGTGGACGACGACAACGTGGAGGCGCTCCGCCTCGGCCTGCCAGGCTATGCCTTCCGGCACCTCGACCAGTTCGTGGTCGCCAGCCGCTTCCCTATCGAGGAGGAGGTCGTGCCCCCCCCGATCTGGAGCGGCGGCGAGGCACAATCGGCCCAGTACGCGCACTGCCGACTGAGCACACCCGCCGGGCCGATCCGCCTCTTCGCGGTCCACCCCGTCTCGCCTCACGACGCCTTCGATCAACTGCGCGGCCAAGGGCTCCGATCTGTTTCCGCGAGGGCGATAGAGACGAACACGCAGGAGCGGGTCGCGCAGGTCCGCGCGCTGGCCGCGGACGCTACGAAGTCCTCCGATCCGGTGATCATCGCCGGCGACACCAACCTGCCCGGTCTAAGCTGGGCGTTCTCGCACTGGTTGGGCGGGTTCAGCGACGGCTTCGCCGAGGTGGGACGCGGATTCGGCTACAGCTACCCGGCGCAAAGAATGGTCTGGATGCGCATCGACCGCATTCTCTCCGGGTCGCGCATCCGCTTCCTCGACGTCGCCACGATCTCACCCCGCATCTCCGACCACCTCGCCGTCGCCGCCGATCTCGAGCTCCTCCCGGACCATCGCTGACCCGGCTAGATCGTCTCGAAGCGGAGCAATACGTTGCCGATGCGCATGACGTCGCCCGGAACGAGAAGGTGATCGTCGCGCAACCGAACGAACGTTCCATTCGAGCTCCCGAGATCTTCGAGCCGCACGTCGGAACCCTGAAGCGAAAGATGCGCGTGCCTGCGCGACATGAACTGGTCGTCCGAGAAGACGATGTCGCCCAGTTCCCGGCCGATCACCACCTGTTCGCGGCTGAGATGGAACACGTCGTGGGCCACGCCGGCCGGCCCAATCTGCCGCAGCCTGGCCCAGGAGGGACCGCTGTTCGTTCCGAAATGCACAACGTTGTGCTGGACCGCGGGGCGAAGATCCTTTTCGAAGTCGGGAATCAGCTCGAACTCCAGCACCTGTCGGCCGACCAAGATCAGATCGCCGTCACGCAGCAGCGCGCCGGCGCGCAACCGGAGATAGATGCCGTTCTTACTTTGGAGGTCGCTCAGCACCTGGCCCGTCGGGGCCGACACGATGCGCGCGTGCCGCGGGGAGAGATAAGCATCCTCGAACAGGAGATCGCCCTCCGTCCGCCCGATGTCGATCTGATTGCCGCGCAGCACGTAGCTGGCCCCGTCCGAGCCGTCGTGGTGCACGAAGATCAGGCGAAAGCCGGGTGGCCCCACCGGCCGTTCGGCGGTCCGCTGCGCCCCCATGCGGTCCATCGCCGCCCGCAGCTTGGCCACGCTCGAATCTTCGTTCTGGTCGCGCCGAGGGGCACCGGTCGCCAGCTGCGCACCACAAGCGAGGCAAAAGGACGCCTCCTCGGGGTTTTGGGTTCCGCACTGGCTACAGGTCATCGCGCATCCGTATGTAACCGCGGCGATGTGGTCGGTCAAATGACGGCCGCGCCGTCGTCTCTGGTAGTTTCGCGGCCGAACACATGATCCCGGTCAGTTCAAACGAGCGGCTGGCGCTGTTTCTTCCCACGCTCGACGACGGCGGAGCCGAACGGGTGATGTTGCAGCTCGCGGCCTCGTTCTCCGCCCGCGGTCACGCTGTCGATCTGGTGGTCGCCATCCCGGGGGGGCCGCTCGACGGGCAGGTTCTGCCCGGACCCCGGGTCGTCAGCCTGGACGCCTCCCGCACCATCTTGGCCCTCCCCTCGCTGATTCGTTACTTGAGACGTGAACGTCCGGTCGTTTTGCTGTCGACGCTCGAGCACGCGAACGTCCTCGCCGTCGGCGCCGGCGAGTTCGCGCGCGCCGGCGTCCGGATCGTCCTGCGGGAGGCCACCGTACTGCTGCCGCGCGCCGACCTCGGTCTGCAGGCGCGCCTGCTGCGCGGTCTCATGCGGCGCGCGTACCGCGCGGCCGAACGGATCGTCGCCGTCTCCCAGAGCGTCGCCACCAGCCTGACCGAAGAGCTCGGTCTCGACGCCCGGCGCATCCGCACTATTTACAACCCGATCGTGACCGCTCGGCTGCACGAGCAGGCGACGGCCCCGCTCGACGATCCCTGGTTCGCGCCCGGTGCGCCCCCCGTCGTGCTCGGTGTCGGACGGCTGGCGCCACAAAAGGACTACCCGACGTTGATCCGTGCCTTCGCGCAGGTTCGCGCCGGACGCGAGGCGCGACTGGTGATTCTCGGCGAGGGTCCCGAGCGCCGTGCGCTCGAAGAGCTGACCCGACAGCTCGGCGTCGCCGCCGACGTCAAGCTCCCCGGCTACGACCACAACCCGTTCCGCTACATGTCGCGCGCATCGGTGTTCGCGCTGTCGTCTCTCTACGAAGGTCTCCCCGGCGCGCTGATCCAGGCCATGGCCTGCGGCTGTCGTGTCATCAGCACCGATGGCCTAGGCGGCGCGCGCGAGGTCCTCGAGAATGGATCCGTCGGTCCCCTGGTCCCCCCGCGCGATCCCGCAGCGTTGGCGCGGGGCATCTCCGCATTGCTCGACGAGGCCCGCACCGGTCCGGCACGCGTGCGCCATTCCGTCGAGCGCTTCTCCGAGAAGTCCGTGGTCGACGCCTATCTCGAGATCCTCGGCGGCAACCGCCGCACCCATTGCTTTAGCGATCTTGGCGGTTCCGCTGCCGAATGACGCTGTTTCGCAGGAGATCGCCCATGAATGCCGGGACGCTGGACCGATTCTGAATCCGGCGCTTGATGCGTCCGAGCCCGTGCGCGGCCAGCGCGGCGACATCGGTCGCGACTGCGTAAGGAAGGGTGTGATTCTTGGCGAAGAACCGGCTCCTCGACCTGTACCAGTACTCCGGTAGCGGACCCGTTCGCCCCCGCTCGGTGACGCCGGTGCTCTGACCGGCGATGTGCATGACCCGACTTTGGGGGACGTACCAGGTCTGCCAACCGGCCCGGGTCGCCTGGAGACAGAAGTCGAGCTCCTCGAAGTAGAGGAAGTACTTCTCGTCGAGCCCGCCCAGGTCCTCGACCACGCGCCGCCTGACCATCATCGATGCGCCGGGGACCCAGTCCACCCGCTCGGGCAGATCCCCCATCCGCCGCGCCACCACGCGGCTCCTCAGCAACCTCGTCACGAGACCCAGGCCCAGGCCTTCGTCGATCTCGCTCCAGACGCTTGGAAAACGAAAGGCATAGGGCCAAGGCGTTCCGTCTTGGAACTGCAACCGGCTCCCCGCGATGCCGACTTCGTCATGCTGCTCCATGAATCGCACGAGCTCCGTGATGGCTCCGGGCAGGACCGCCGCGTCGGGGTTCAACAACAGGAAGTAGTCCGGCACGGGGCCGTTCGCGAAAGCGTGACGAAACCCGAGGTTGTTCCCATAGGAAAAGCCACCGTTGTAGTCGGAAGTCACCAACGTGACCCACCCTCCCCAGGCGTTGCGTTCGATGGCGCTCTTCAGGGCGGGTCCATCGCCCGAAGCGTTGTCGACCACAAAGGCGCGCACATCGATGTCTGGCGCGGCTGCCCGCTCGAGCGCCAACGCCCTCAGCGAATCTTCGACCAGCCGGGCGGTCTTGTAGCTGACCGTGATGACCAGGACCGACGGCCGCTTCACGCGGCCGCTCGCCAGCGAAGAACCATTGGGCCGGGGCCCATCCAGGGGGGTTGATGGCGTCAGGTAGCGTGCGAGGTGAGCGGCCAACATCTCGACCTGCGGCTCCTGGAGCATGCTCGAGTGTCCTCCGCTCGTCGTGACCGATTCCAGCGCGCCGCCGGCGAAACGCCCCCAGCCAAGCAGGGGATCCTCGAACGACTCCGACACGGGGGCGTTTGCGTCGGATCCCTCGGACGCATTGACGAGCACGATGTGATTCGCGCGCGTGACCCGAGAGGTGTGGAACGGCTTGGCGGCCAGATAAATCTGGCGCGCCGTCAGCGGTGGAATCCAGCCCGGCCAGGTCGAGCCTCGGGACAACAGCGCCCGGAGTAAGCCAACACGGAGCTTGACCGAGACCGTCGTGAGGAGCTCCGCAATCTCGTACCGCGTCGTCGCGGCCCCCTTCCGGATCGCGCCCCGGGCCACCTCCCAAACGTCCAGGCCGGCCTCCGGCTGCGTTGCCTCGCCCGCCCGCGGAGGTCTCTGAAGCAGACCCTCTAGTCGATGCCATCGCCTGCTGGCAGTCATCCAGGACCGCGGGCTCGCCGTCGGTTCGGCGGCGTCCAACAGGACGACCAGCTCAACCTCCTCCCCTTCGCGTTCGAGCTGCGAGGCCATGTCGAACGAAATGACACCGCCGGCGCACAAGCCACCGAGATAGTAAGGGCCGTGCGGTTGACGCCGCCGCACCTCGAGCAGATACGACGCCGCCATGGCGGAGATGCGGGTGTCGGCCAGCGGAACACTTGGCAGTCGCCGCGGCAGAATCCCGTACACCCCGAAGTGGCTCGGCATCCGCTGGGCCAGATTTCTGTAGAGCAGCGTTTCGCCCTCCCCGTCGTGAACGAAGAAGAAACAGTTGGGCCCTCCCCGCTTGAGCTCGACGAGCATGCTCGCCTCGCCGGGAGGCTCCGCAGAAGAGACTTTCGAGCCGACAGACTGCTCGACGACTGCAGCGAGCGACTCGATCGTCGAAGACTCGATGATTTGGGACAGCGGAATCTCTACCCCAAAGCGCGCCCGGATTTCGGCGATGAGCATCACCGCGAGCAGGGAGTGACCACCGAGCTCGAAGAAATCGTCGCGCGCACCGATGGCCTTCCGCTTCAAGAGCTCCTGCCAGAGGCCAGCCAGCACGATCTCCACGGGGCCGCGCGGCTCGCGGAACTCCGAGGTGCCTCGCGTCTCCGCGGGAGATGGGAGGGCTTGGCGATCGATCTTTCCGCTCGACGAGAGCGGCAGGGCGCGAAGCGGAATGATGTACGCGGGCACCATGAAGTCGGGGAGCCTCGAGGTCAGCTCTTCCTTGATCGCCAGCATGTCGAGAGCGGCTTGCCGTTCCGGGATGACGTAGGCGACGAGCGACCTCTGCGCCGCGCCGTCGAGGAAGGTCGTACAGAGCGCATCGCGAACGCCGGGCAGAGCGCGCATCGCCGTCTCAACCTCCCCCAGCTCGACGCGGAACCCTCGAATCTTGACCTGAAAATCGCTGCGCCCGAGGAACTCCATCGTCCCGTCGTCCCAATACCGCGCCAGATCTCCCGTCTTGTACATCCGCTGGCCCCTCACGAACGGATCGGGAACGAACCGTTCGTTGGTGAGCGTTGTCCGATTCAGGTAGCCCTCGGCCAGGCAAACGCCGGCGATGTAGAGATCTCCTGCGATTCCGACCGGCAGCGGCCGCAGGTGCCCGTCGAGGATGTAGTACCGCGCGTTCTGGATCGGGGCCCCGTAGGGAATCGAGCTCCAGCGGGGATCGACGTCTTCGACCCGAAAGAAGTTGGACCAGATCGCGGCCTCGGTGGCCCCGCCGAGGGCATTGACCTCGACGCCGGGGAACACCCGCTTCAAGACCCCCGGCAGCGAAACCGGGATCCAGTCACCCGACAGCATGACCAGACGCAGCCTGGAGGCCGTGGCACATTCGGGGAAGAAAGGGACCAGCCGCGACAACGCCGCGGGTGCCGAATCCCAGATCGTGACGCCGCCTTCGCAGAGATGGCGCGCCAGATCGGCCGGTTCACGCAGGAGCGCGGCCGATCCGATCTCGATCGACGCCCCCGCCCCCAGCGCTCCGAACACATCGTAAACGGAGAGATCGAAGCTGGGCGACGTCACGAACAGCAGGCGATCGGCCGGACCGACCCGGAACGTCCGTGAGACCCACTCCAAGGTGTTGACGACCGCGCGGTGGGTGAGGACGACGCCTTTAGGGCGACCCGTGCTGCCCGACGTGTAAATGGCGTAGCAGACGCCCCCGGCGGTCGCCGGGCAGCTCGGGCGATCAGAGGGCGCCGAGCGAACCTCCGGACCATCGATGAGGACGATGGGCTTCGCCGTACCACAGAGCGAGACCAGCCCGGGTGACGCCAACACCGCTGCGCAACCGGCGTCCTCGAGCATGAAACGCACCCGATCCTCGGGATAGCTCGGATCGACGGGAACGTAGGCGCATCCCGCCTTCACGATTCCAAGCATCGCGATCACCAACTCGACCCCGCGTTCCGCCACCAATCCACAAAACTCACCGGGGCGGACCCCGCGAGCCTGCAGCGCGTTCGCCACCCTGTTCGCCCCCTGCTCCACTTCGCCAAAGGTGGTCGCGCGACCCTCGAATACGAGGGCGACCGCGTCGGGCCGGCGATCAGCCTGGGCTTCGAAGAGGTCGTGGATGCGGAGCGTGTCCGGGAACGGTCTGGCGGTCGCGTTCCAGTCGACGATCTGCCGTTTGCGCTGGGCCTCGTCGAGGACGTCGATCCGGGCCAAGGGCCGCTCCGGATCACCGGCGACCGCTGTCGCAACGGACACCATTTGCCCTGCGATGGCGACGAGACGCCGATGGTCGATCTGCCCGTCCGACAGCAGCGCCGCCCTCGAGTGGTCCAGGGTCAGGCCGAGCCGGGCACCGGGAGGAAGCTCGCCGCCGTCGAGAAGGAGGGCGACCGGCGAGATTTCGCCGCGGCGAAGGTCCGGTTGATCGCGCAGCGCCGGATGGCGCGCCACGAGGTCGCGCAGGAAGGCCGGCCGTTTCGACAATTGCCCACGCCTCTCGGAAAACTGGGTCACCAAGGACGAGAACCCACGCGTGGCGTCGATGGCCACGTGCAAAGGCAGGCTCGGAAAGAGGAGCCCTCCCGCCGGAAATAGCTCCTGTCGTCGCCCGCCGTCGACGTAGGCCAGGTCGAACGAGTCGTCTCGAATGAGACAGGAGAGGGTGAACGCATAAAGAGCGGAGATTGCGTCCGTCCGCCGCTCGGCGAACCGCTGCAGGAAGCCCTCGGGCAGCTCGAGCTCGACGGCACAGGCCTCCGCGGCCGTCGGGGTCTCGAACGGCAGCGATGGAGGCGCCCGTCTCGACAGCGCCGCCACGAAGAATGCCTCGGCCTCGGCCACCTGGCGCGAAAGTGCCGCCGTGACGGGGCCACCAGCCGGCGTCAACGTTCTGCCGGGCACCAGCTGCAGCGTTTCCGCAGCCTCGAGCGCGGAGAGCGGCTCACCGGTCAAGCTGGCGAACCGCCGCAACCTCAAGGCCCCCTCGCCACAGGCCACCACGATACCGCCCTCGCCGATCTCGATCACCGACCCGGCAGCTCCCACGCCGCCAACAACGAAGACCTCTTTGACGACGACCGCGCGCTCGCCGTGACGAGCCTTGGCGCTGCCGAAACGGTTCGTGTACTGGCCGAACTCGCAGGCCCGCACCAGGCGATCGATCTCCGCGGCGGATTTCGTCCAGTCGATCACGCACAACCCAGACGGCCGATCGTGGCGCGAGTAGATCAGCCGCTCGACCTCACCACTCTGCGGTGTCCCGGCCAGCTCCCGCATTTCGATCCGACGAACGAGCGCCCGGAAGCTCTCCAGCGCCCGGCCTGAGTTCCCCATGTTGAGCGAGACCGAGGTCTCTCGCGGATCGAGCGTCACCTCGCGCCTCGCGACGATGTCGCCCTCGTCCAGCCCCGCGGTGAGGTGGTGCCAAACGATCGCGTGGCTCGACTCGCCATTCAGCAGCGCCCAGGTGGAGCCGTTCATGCCCGCATACCGAGGCAGTGGCCCGTCGTGGTAGTTGAGGGCAGCCAGGCGCGCCTTGGCGATGTCCTCGGGCTTGATCAGCGCTGGGTGGGTAATGGAGAGCAGCACGTCCACGGGTTCCCGACTCAACACTTCGGGATAGTCGGTCCGTGCGATGACACGCACGCCGTTCTCCTCGGCCCACCGCACGAGCTGAGGCGCCACCGTAACGACTCCTACGATGCGGTGCCCCCGCTCTCGAAGGACCTCCGCACAATGAATGAGAAGCGGTTCCTCGCCCAAGAGCAGGCAAGAGACGGGGCCCGGTACCCGGTGGCGCATCGGATTCGGTGCGTCGTCGTTAGGGGTGCGCAAGTCTGGGTTACCCTCCTCGATGGGGGTCTATTGTAATACGACTGCCTGGCGCCGCCGGTGCATGAGCATGCGATGGGAAGCGAGCAGGCGACCCCGCCTTCTGCGTCGATCTGGGTGCTGCTTGATCGATCGGGACGTACTTCGCCTTTTGGGATCGCCGCGCCACGAGGGGCGCGCGATCCGCTCGTTCTTCAGGGTACGCGATTCCCGGCTTGAAGGACGTCCCCCGATTCCGAGGAGATGCAGTTGTGGGCGCGGCGGGACTCGAACCCACTACCCCCGGCTTCGGAGGCCGGTACTCTATCCAGATGAGCTACGCGCCCGACTTTGATGCGGGCGCAGAGACTAACCAAATCGGCCGCCGGCGGCCAGCCTCGATTCCTTTCGTTTTTTTGGCCTCCAGGCCCACCTGCCGTCGCGCGTCATCAAATCTGCATGAAGAGAGTCGGGCGCGCGTCCTAGGGAATGGAGGGGTGATGAATCCGACGCCGCAATCTTCTTTGGGTGAGCGCGAGGCAATCGAGGCGCGACGGCAGACGGAGACCGCTCGGGTCGTCGTGGTCGACGACAATCAGCTGCGCGCTTCGGCGCTGGCGGCCGCGCTGAAGGGAGCATCGGACACGATCGTCGTCGTGACCGGCCCTGACAGCCGGGCTGTCCACCACGATCTGTTTCCGGCGGATCTCGTGCTGCTGGCGCTGGGAGGACGGCAGGTCTCCGCGCTGGCGACAGGCGCGGAAGCGGTGCAGCGGAATCCTTACGCTGAGGTCATCTTCTATTGCGACGATCCGGACGCGCCGGAGGTCTCTGCGGCGGCGGTCCTGGGGATCACCCGCATCGTCCCGGCGCAAAGCATGGCCGCCTGGCTGGCCCATGCCGGCGGGCTGCTGGCGCGCGGCGCCTATCTCCGTCGAATGGCGGCCGCGACCATCGCGATCGCGCCGGAGCCGCCGACGCTGGCGTCCTCCGCGCTGGACGCCGCGCGATTGCCGCTGCCGACGGCCGAGATGCGTTTTCGCGAGAGCTACATCCGGTGCCTGCTGACCCAGAGCGGAAGCCGGCAAGAGGCTGCCCGCCGGGCGGGCGTCCCCTACCGGACCATGTGCGAGATGATTCGCAAGCTCGGCATCTCGACGAAGTAGTTCTCCTGGGCCCGACGGTGCCCGAGGTCGGGAGTCAAGCTCCGCTCGCGGCCGCTCTGGCGTCAGCTCTTGCGTCGCTGACCGAGATCGTCGGCCGCCGCCTCCTCGCGCCGTTCCTGCTCGCGGCGGCGGAGCGCTTCGCGCCGGGCGATCGCCTTTTCGACCACCTCGCGCCGTTGACGTGACCGCAGGTGCGCCGCCCGCGCCGCCGCCTCGGCGCGCACCGCAGGCATGACGACCTGGGCGCGATGGCGGTCGAGCGCCTCGACCGCCGTGCGCGTCGCGAGGCGGAGCCGCTCGGAGAACCGCCGCGCGGTCTGCGCTCGAGCCGCTGTCGCAGGAGCCGTCTCTGTCGCGCGGGCCGCTGCCTCGGCCGCGCGCGCCTCGACCGTGCACGCGGTGAGGCGCTCCGTCTCGACCTCCGCGCGGCGCACGACCGCCGCCGCCTGGCCAAGCGACTGCTCAGCCTGGCGCTCCTCGGCGACGCGCAGATCGCGCAACGTGTAAAGCGCGTAACTGGACATTGAATCTTGCGGGTCGAGATCCTACCCTCGACGGGGATGGCCGCCACCTCCGAGCAGATGCCCGCCCGCCGCTACCGGATCGAACGGTACCTGACGGAAGGGGGAATGGGCGCGATCTACGTCGGCAAGAAGCTGGGCCCCAGCGGGTTCGAAAAGGAGGTCGTGCTCAAGCAGCTGCTTCCCGAATACACGGCGCGGCCCGAGTTCCGCGATCTGTTTTTTCGCGAGGCGAAGATCTCCGCGACACTCGACCACGCCAACATCGTCCACGTCTTCGATCTGGTCGAGTCCGACGAATCTCTGTTCATCGTCATGGAGTACGTGCGGGGCGTCGACCTGCGGACGATCATCCGCCGCTCCAAGCTGCGCAGGCGTGAGCTGTCGCCCGCCGCGGCGCTGCACATCGCGCTGGAGGTGTTGGCCGGCCTCTCCTACGCGCACAACCGGCGGACACAGGCCGGCGCGTCGATGGCCATCATCCACCGCGATGTCTCCCCCTCCAACATCCTCTGTTCCGTGCAAGGCGAGGTGAAGCTCTCCGACTTCGGGATCGCCAAGGCGGCGACCCATTCGTCGGCCTTCTACCGCGTGCGTGGAAAGGTCGGCTACATGTCGCCTGAGCAGGCGCGCAGCCAGCCGATCGATCACCGGACCGATCTCTATTCGGTCGCGGTCTGCCTCTACGAGGCGCTGACGGCCGAGCGCCTGTTCGTCGGCGATCTCAGCACCCCCGCCGACGTCATCTATGCCCAGACGATCGTGCCGCCCTCGCAGAAGCGCAAAGGACTTCCGACGGCGCTGGACGTCGTGTTGTCCACGGCGCTCTCGCCCAATCCCGACGATCGCTACCAGGATTCAGTGGCGTTCGCGGACGCGCTCCGGCAGGTCGCGCACCGCCACGGCCTGCTCTACTCGGCGCCCCAGCTGGGGGAGCACCTGCGACACATCCTCGGAAGCGATCCGCAGAAGTGGCTGACCGACGACAAGCCGGGTGCGTCGGGCGATCCGTCGACGCAAAAGATCCCTGCCAAAGAGCTGGAAGGCAAGGAAGCCGCGTCGATCGGCGTCGTGGAGGCGTCGACCTTGTACGTCATGAGCGGAAACGACATTGTTAATCCTGCGGTGCCACCCAAGAGCCCGAAATTCGATCCGCTGCGCCGGTTCCCGCCGACCATCGGGACGCCGGGTCTGATGATCCCAATCGAGGAAGAGGATCCGAACGAAGCGCCGACGCGCGTGCGCCACGCCGGGCCCGACGCCACGCCGCCGCCGCCGACGTTCACGCCACCGCCGAGGATTGCGCCGCCGCCACCGAGGATTGCGCCGCCGCCACCGAGGATTGCGCCGCCGCCGCCGCCACGGCCACCGCGCCTGACCACGATCCCGCCGCCGCTGCCGATGCCCCCCGTCGCCGCCACACCGATGCCGCTGCCAGAGTCGCCGTTCGACATTCCGCCGACCCCGGGACCGGTGATGGTCGAGGAGTTTCCCCCGACCCCACCGCCTTACACCGGTGCTCCGGCGTATCTTCCCGGCGCCACCGGCGCCCCCAGCGGAAGACCGGCCCTCCCACGTCCCGGCGGCTATCTGGAACCGGGCGGATTCCGGCCGTCCGTGCCTGCGCCCGCTCCCGCCGCGCCGCCGCCCCCCATCTACGATCCTGGCCGGAACAGCTTGAACACCGGGTACAACATGAACGCCGGGTTCACCCCGCAGAGCGGCTTCAACCTGGCGCCGCCCGAGACGATCGACTTCGGTGCCGACGTGGCGCCCGTCGTGACCGCGCGACGGGCGGGTCCCCCCGGTCTGGTGATTCTGATCGTGCTGCTCGGGGCCGCGATCGGGGGAGCGAAGTTGGGACAGCTGGCGACGCGCGCCGATCTGACGGCGCTCGAGGCGGAGACCGCCGGGGACGGCCGCGAGGCGGTTCCCACGGCGGCGCGACCCGCCCCCGAAAACAGATGATCGAGAGGAGCGCGACGCGCGTCCTGGACGCGGGAGCACCGATCATTCGGCAATCGGGCGGCGGCCGCCTGCTGGTCGTCAAAGGTCCCGACCGCGGCGAGTCGATCGCCGTCGGAAGGGTGGCGTTCACGCTCGGCTCGGGGACCGGGTGCGACGTGCCGCTCTCCGACCCGACCATCTCCCGCCGCCACCTCGGCATCGAGCCGGGGCCGGAAGGCGTAGTGGCGCGGGATCTCGGGTCGACCAATGGTTCGTTCGTGCAAGGGGCGCGGTTCAACGAGCTGACGCTCGGTTTTGGTACGGAAATCACCATCGGCAAGACGGTGCTGAAGTTCGTCCCCAACGAAGAGGCGCTCGATCTCGGGCCTTCGGACTCGGAAAGTTACGGCGCGCTGGTCGGTCGCGATCCGAAGCTGCGCCGGCTGTTCCGTCTGCTCGACGACGTCGCCGCCACCGACGCGACCGTGCTCATCGAGGGGGAGACCGGCACGGGTAAGGAGCTGTTCGCCGAGGAGATCCACCGCCACAGCCCCCGCAAGGACGGCCCCTTCATCGTCTTCGACTGCGGCGCCGTCCCCGAAGAGCAGATCGAGTCGGCACTGTTCGGCCACGTCCGCGGCGCGTTTGCGGGCGCGGCGGCTGATCGGCGCGGCGCCTTCGAGGACGCGCACGGCGGCACGCTGTTCCTCGACGAGATCGGCGAGCTGTCGACGGCCATCCAACCGGCGCTGTTGCGAGCGATCGACAAGCAGAGCGTGCGGCCGGTCGGCGGCACCAGCTACACGCCAGCCTCGGTGCGGGTGGTCGCGGCGACCCACCGAAACCTGCGCGCCGAGATCGCCGCCAAGCAGTTTCGCGAAGATCTCTACTACCGCGTCGCGGTGATCCGGATGTTGGTGCCGCCACTGCGCGATCGCCCCGAAGACATCCCGTTGCTGGTCCAGCACTTCATTCACCAGTTCCGCCCCGATCGGCCGCTCACCGTCGCCGCGGAGGACCTCGATCGCCTGCAGCGACACCCCTGGGTGGGAAACGCGCGGGAGCTCCGCAACGTCATCGAGCGCGCCTGCGCGCTCAGCCGGGGCCCGCAGCTCTTCATCGACGACGCGCTGGACGAGCGGCCGCAAGGGGGCGCCGGCGCAGCCACCGCGCCCAACATCGATCTGCCTTTCAAGGAGGCGAAGGCCAAGGTCGTCGACGGATTCGAGCGCGGCTACATCGACGCGCTCCTCAAGCGGCACGCCGGCAATCTCTCCGCCGCGGCACGCGCCGCCGACATCGATCGCAAACACCTGCGCGAGCTCCTGCGCAAACACGGCCTGCGCGAATCCTCGGAGTGACGTGAAGCTGCTCGATGAGCTGCGCGCGCGGGTCCGTGAGCTCAGGCGCGAGATCGCGGGGGGCGTGACCGACTCGGGGCACTCGGCGATCTATCTGCGTCAGCTCCTCCGCGGCAACCGTTCGCCACACGTTCAGGCCGCGCCAGCCACTAACGCCACGCAGCCGCCGGTGCTGCTCATCCACGGCTACCTGGCCACCCGCGGCTCGCTGCATCTGCTCGAGCGGCACCTGGCCGACCGCGGCCACATCGTCATCAGCTACCCCCTGGGGTTCCCGGTGAACCTGGGTGACATCCGCGACTCCGCCGGCCTCATCGCGCGCAAGGTCGAGTCGATCGTCGCGCAGACCGGCGTCACGGAGATCGACGTCGTCGGCCATTCTCTGGGGGGCCTCGTCGGGCTCTACTATCTGAAGCGCCTGGGGGGGCGCCACCGGGTGCGCCGGCTCATCATGCTGGGGACACCGGCCCAGGGGACCTGGTCGGCGCTGCTTGGCCTCTTCACGGCCCCACTCGGGCGCGCCAGCCTACAGCTGCTCCCGGGCAGCCCGTTTCTGCGAGAGCTGGGGGAAATGCCGCTCCCCAAGGGGGCGGAGGTCATTTCGATTGGCGCCATGCGCGACTGGATGGCACCGCTGTCGACGACCGTCCTCGATGGGGTCCGCCACATCGCGCTGCCCACCGGCCATTCGGGCCTGCTGGTCGACGGCGAGGTGGCGAAGGTGGTCGCCGACCTCCTGACCGACGGGCCCCCCGTTGACGGAACCGGGTCGCCACCCTAAAATTGTTAGGTTTTGAGTACCTTTAGGCCGCACGACTTTTCCGACGGCAACGCGGAGGGACAGGGTGAATCGCCCCTCTGGGCCTTGCGCTTCATCTCTGGAAAATACCAGGGCGGCGAATTTCCGCTGCGCCCCCACCGCGAGATCATCATCGGCCGCTCGTCGGATCTCGACATGGTGCTGGTCGAGGACATGGTATCGCGCAAGCACGCCAAGATCACCACCGACGACTCCGTCGTCACGATCCAGGACTTGGGATCGACGAATGGGACCTTCGTCAATGGGGAGAAAGTCCGTAAAGCGGAGCTGAAAGACGGTGACCGCATTCTGATCGGCACCTCCATCATCAAAATGGTCTTTGTGGAAGGCGACGCGACCAACAACGCGATCAACGTCAGCGAGACCGAGGCGCGCTCGAAGATGGCCGTGGCCGCCAACAAGCGCACCACGCCGAAGTCGATGTCTGGGAGCATCGAGGAGATCCCGCTCCCTGATCTGATCCAGCTGCTGTCGACCAGCCGGAAGTCGGGTGTGCTGTTCGTTCGCACCGACCACGCGGCCGGGCGGCTGTTCCTGCGCAAGGGGCAGATCTACTTCGCCAACCTCGAGAACAACTTGGGCGTCTCGTCGAGAAAAGCGATCATGCGGATGCTGAGCTGGGCCCAGGGATCGTTCGAGCTGGAGCCGCCCGACGAGTCGCCGGTGGCAGAGGAGCTGGAGGACTCGACCGAGGCGCTGCTGATGGACGGGATGCGCCAGCTCGACGAGTACCGCGTGCAGATCGAGAAGCTGCCGCCGCTCTCTGCCTCGCTCACCGTCCCGCGTCCGCTCGAACCGAAGCTGCGCGACCTCGCTCCCGAGGAGCTGGACGTATTCCAGGCCGTGCTCGAGGTGGAGACGATCTCGGCGCTGTTCGACAAGTCTCAGCTGACCGACCTCACCCTGGCCGAGAAGCTGCGCGCCCTGATCGACAAGGGCTACGTCACGGCCGTTTGATCGACGTGGGACCCTGGGAGGGGTCCC
>Ga0209890_10000031_pt1 | contig 62294 bp, 51 predicted proteins | sample OrgsoiDNA2013049_FD_185799 | JGI IMG/M metagenome (GOLD analysis project Ga0209890, IMG submission 185799) | Permafrost soil microbial communities from the Arctic, to analyse light accelerated degradation of dissolved organic matter (DOM) -... | ecosystem: Environmental > Terrestrial > Soil >... | reverse complement strand
GGCCGCCTCGGACGCTCCCGCCGTCTTGCGAAGTCGTTCGAGAACACCACCACCTCGGCGACCGGCTGGCTTCAGGTCGCCTGCATCGCGACCACCCTGCGCCATCTGTCACGGGTACGTGCCCAGCGTGCACTCCCGCACGCAGCGTGACCGGGGGCGGCGAGTCGTCGCGGAATGCGGCATGAGAGCGCGTTGCGCTCCCAGGCTCATCGGTCCGGAGAAATGGGACGCACCCGCTTACTGGGTGTGTTCCCATTTGTGACTGCTGCTTTGTCGGTGTCGTCTGGCACCGTCAGCGGTGTGCCCAGGGATGCCATGGTCGAGAAGCCCAGCCTCATGCTGGTCTCCCACACCGGTGTGCCCTTGTCGCGGTCTACCACGTTCCGGTTCACGCTGGACCCGAACCGCGAGCAGCAGCAGGCCCTCCTCGCCCACGCGGGCGCCGCCCGGCTGGCGTACAACCACCACATCGGACGAGTCAAGGCCAACCTCGGGCAGCGCGACGCCGAACGCTCTTACGGGGTGGCCGAGAGCGACCTCACACCGCCGTTGTCGTGGTCGAAGGTGTCGTTCATCAACCACATGAACGCCTGGAAGGATGGCCGCGCCGCCGATGCCAGCGTCAGTCTCGACGAGGACGGCAACGAGGTCCGCAGGCTGGCCTGGCGAGGCGAGGTGTCCACAGACGTGTTTGGGTGCGCATCGGTCAACGCTGCCCGCGCGCTCGCGAACTGGTCGAAGTCCCGCACGGGCCAGCGGGCCGGGAAGGCGGCCGGGTTCCCCCGGTTCAAGAGCCGGCACACGAGCCCGCCGGCGTTCCGGCTCCGGTCGAAGTCCAAGCCCGGGCAGACGTCGCCCGTGCGGGCAGCCGGTCCACGGGGCCTGCGGTTCCCGAAGCTCGGCGATCTCCGGGTTCACGAGCACACCGGCAAGCTTGCCACGATGCTCAGGGCCGGCCGGTTTCACGTGTACGCGGCCAGCTTCCGCCTTGAGCGCGGCCGCTGGGTTGTGGCCATCACGGGTGTCGCGGCGGCGCTGCACCACCAGCGGCGCGGGCCGAAGAACCGATACCGGGCCCGGGTGGGTGTGGACCTCGGGGTCAAGACCCTCGCGGTCGTCGCCGACGAACACGGACGTGTGCTGCACAAGTGGACGGGGGTGAAGGCACTGCAGCACGCCCAGGCACGCCTGAAGCTGGCCAACCAGTCCTACTCGAGAACCAAGAGGGACTCCGGTGGCCGGAAGAAGGCAGCACGACGCCTGGGCAAGATGCACGCCCGGATCGCGCACCTGCGCACCAACCTGCTCCACGGCATCACCACGGAGCTCGCCCGCGGCTACACGTCGGTCACGATCGAGGACCTGAACGTGGCCGGGATGCTTCAGCGCAGAGCGCTAGCCCGCCACGTCTCCGACGCCGCATTCGGGCAGTTCCGCCGCCAGCTCGAGTACAAGGCGCCCTGGTATGGCACCGAGGTTATGGTCGCGGACCGGTGGTTCCCGTCGTCCAAGACCTGCTCGCGCTGCGGGACCATCAACGCCAACCTGACGCTGTCGGACCGGGTCTACGACTGCGGGCACTGCGGTCTGGTCATCGACCGGGACGTGAACGCCGCAGTGAACCTCGCCCGCTACGCCCCGCCACCACCGAAAGCCTCGCCGCTACCGGTGGCCGCCTGACGCGCGTACCGCGTCTGCACCCGGATGAGCCGGGTCAAGAGCCGACTGCCACCTCGCGACACGAAGGGGCCCTGGGTCGGAACCAGCACAAGACCACCCGCAAGGTCGGGCGGCGGCTGGAAGACAACCAAGAACTGCCCCCCGCAAGGGAGGGTGGTCAAGGGAAGCCGGTGAGTCCTGAATAGGGACACACCCAGTTAGTCGGCGAGCTTCTTCGCACGGCTGGGCCGGACTCGGGGCGGCTCCGCCGGCATCCTCGGGGGCCTACCACCTCAGCGTTGTGCTTCCAGCGTGCTGGGCGTGCTCAGGACGAGTGTCCTAGTCAAGCTATCGGGGGAGTTCTCGGCCGGAACGAGAACGACTCAGTGCTTGTCTTGTCCGCGGGCTTGGCCGGCATCACCGGCGAGTTCGCTGGTTATCGCAATGGCCCGCGTGTCGATCCTGGGTAGGTAGTCCTGACCTGGATCAGATGACCGATGCCGCTCGCCGCCATCCGAGGCGATCTCGGATCGGGTCCCATCGCCAGTCCTGGCGAATGCCGCATAAGTTCGGTGTCCGGGTCTTCGTCGTTACGTGACAGGCTTGCCGATTCCTGAAGCAGCGATGCGCCGGGCCGCCATGAACCCACCGACAGGATCGGGTCATGGCCGGCGCCTTCACGATTGCCGGTTTCGTCCTCACCCTGTCCTGATTGTCTGCCCCGTGCGCGCCTTCGTCCGGACGTGGCACGAGTTGTCGGCATAGCCCGGCTCCGAGGCGATCTGTTCACAGGTCAGCCAGGCGGTCTAAAGCTCGACGGCACGGGCATGCCTGAAGGCCGCAAGGACACTGTTGCGGGACCTCATCGGCCAGTCCGCGCCGAAGTGCCGGGTGCGCCACGTTGGCGCTAGGTCAGACGAGTTCTTCGCCACCTCAAGTCCAGAGCCGGCCGCCGCGCACCCTGCCAATCAGTCGGTCACAGCCTGCCAAGAGCACCCACAGTCCAGCCGGAGCCAAGCGAAGGCAGCGCGTCCTGCCTTCGTCAAGTCTGGACAACAGGCATAGGGCCGGGGCACCCTGTAGCCAAGGTTCTGAGGGAGCTTCAATGCCCTATCGCAGCCGCATCCTCGCTGCCGTTGTCCTGCTAGTCGCTGCCGCCGCTTGCGGCGGGTCGGTCGCTAAGACGGCATTGCCACACGCGACGGCTCAAGCCGATGGAGCGCGGCCGCTAGGCCTGATCGCCATCGGCCACTCGTTCCTGACGGGCTATGACTCCAATTTGCCGGACCATGTCAGTGACGCCCCCGAGAATTCCTGGGCCACCGGGACGAACCCAAAGGTGTACAGCATCTACCAGCGACTGATCACGAGCGAGCCCCAGATCGCCGGTCACGTGGCCAACCTGGCGGAGGACGGTGCCACGGCTGACACCCTCGAAATACAAGCGGTGGAGGCGCTGAAGGTGGTTCCTCACCCGCAGTTGGTGATCGTGCAGACCATCGACAACGACATCATGTGCGACGGCACCGACCCCGCCAACTACGCTCCCTTCGGCAAAAACGTCAAGGCAGCGTTGACCAAGATCGTGTCGGCGTCACCGCAGACGCGGATCTTGCTTCTGAGCAAACTTGGTCGGCCTGCGTCCTACGCCACCGCCGTGGGGATGGATCGCGCGGCCAAGTTGACCGCGACCGGCAACGGCATTTGCGATCCATACGACGCGGCCGGGCATCTTGTCATCGGGCATGTAAGGACGGCGCTGATGATCCTCCAAGGGTATGAGCATCAGCTGGTGACGGTCTGCGCCTCCGTTCCTCAGTGTCATTACGACGCAACTCTTGCGACGTACCACGACAGTTTGCGCAACCTCGCCGTAGGCGATTGGTACCATCTCAACGTTACCGGGCTGGCTGCGGAGGCCGCGCTGATGTGGCCGCCTGTGGCGACGCTCCTCGGACTGCCCCCCAGGTAGTGCCGGTTGTCGCATCACGCCGCATCAACAGGGTGGGTGCGATGGGCTTGCGCGCAGGTGTACGTCCTCGTCAACCGGAGTTGGCGGTCAGGGCCTGCTGCCCAGGGAACACTCGTCGCAATGACTGCCGGGCCATTGCACGTGCCGAGTTGTTCGAGGTACGGCCAAGGATCCTGCACCTGATGCAACAGCGGTCACTGTTGCATGACGTGGCCATCGCTTCAGTCTCCCTCATGGACATGCCAACTTCATCACCGACAGTGTTCAGCGAATCCCGTTAGGATCACGACGTTTTCGTGACGGTTGAACCCTCGGCGGCTCCCCTGGCATCTTCGGGAAGTCCGGCGGGAACGGCATCTCGCCCAGCCCGCGCTGGTGGACGTCCTGGTCCCAGAGGGTCATCGCCGAGGCGACGTTGCCCACCGCGTCATCGATCCCGGCCCATGCATCGCCCTCGGCGGCCAGAATCGCCGGCACGGTGCGCACCGTGAAGTCGCCAGGCTTCACCTCTGCCAGTCGCTCCCACGAGACTGGCATCGACACCGGTGCCCCCGGCAGCGGGCGAGGACTGTAAGCCGAGGCGATGGTTCGGTCACGGTTGGCCTGGTTGAAGTCCACGAAGATCTTCGGGCCGCGCTCTTCCTTCCACCAAGCTGTGGTGACCTCGCCGGGCATCCGTCGCTCAAGCTCGCGAGCGATCCCGATGACTGCGTGGCGCACCTCGAGAAACTCGTGAGTCGGGCGGACCCGGGCGTAGACATGCACCCCACGGTTGCCGGACGTCTTGGCCCAACCGGTGAGCCCGATCTCCTCCAGCAGATCGTTCAGCACGTATGCCGCCCGGACGGCGTCCGTAAAGTCGGTCCCAGGCTGGGGGTCCAGGTCGATTCGCAGCTCGTCGGGGTTGTCGTTGTCGTCGGTACGCACCGGCCACGGGTGGAAGGTCACCGTGCTCATCTGGACTGCCCAGACGGCGGTGGCGATCTCGTCGATGACCAGCTGGGGGTGGCTGCGGGCCGAGGGGTAGGTACAGGTCACAGACCGCGCCCACTCGGGCACCCCCCGAGGAGGGTTCTTGGAGAAGAACTCCTCTCCCGCGACACCCTCCGGAAAGCGCTGCAACGTCACCGGTCGATTCCCAACCGCGCGCATGAGCCCGTCCTCGACCGCGACGACGTACGTCGCGAGGTCCCACTTCGTGACACCCACGTCCTTCCACATGACCCGATCGGGACTGGAGACACGCACCTCACGGATGGCCCCGTCCGGGGCGGGAACGGCCAACACCTTCGCGCTGCTGCTCACCGAAGTGAACCCGACAAACCCCTGGCTTCAGCCGATAAGGGGCACTGCCTGTGCCTTGGGCTGGTTCTCGACATGACGTTTGACGACCTCCAAGATTGGTTCGCCGACGGTGGCGACGAAGTACGAGTTGGCCCGCAGCAGTGATTGTGGCCACGACTGAACGTATCCGCGCCGGCGTGGATGACCTCAGACATTTGCTGCCTCCCTCCAGGTTGGTTGCCAAGCGTGTCCGAGCCAGAAGTCCCCCGGGCTCAACCCTGGGGGAACGGTTAGGGCCCGAGCCTAATGTGGCGAACCCGCCCCGTGGGAACGTTCATCTCAGCCGTGCTGTTGTGTAGGACGTGAAGTGGTTTTCAGCCCTGCGTAGGAGGACCCCGATGAACGACGGCCACACCTATCCCCTGAGCAAGTCCGACGAGCAATGGCGCCAGGAGCTGACTCCTGCGGAGTACGAGGTGCTACGACAGGCGGGTACCGAGCGGCCCGGAGTCGGCGAGTACACCGACACCAAGACCCAAGGTGTGTACTCCTGCCGCGCGTGCGACGCCGAACTCTTCCGCAGCGACACCAAGTTCGAGAGCCACTGCGGATGGCCTTCCTTCTACGCACCTCTTGCGCAGGACCGCGTCGAGTACATCGAGGATCACACCATGGGCACGAAACGGGTCGAAGTCCGCTGTGCCAACTGCGGATCGCACCTCGGTCACGTCTTCGAGGGGGAGGGCTACGACGTCCCGACCGACCAGCGTTACTGCATCAACAGCATCAGCCTGCGGCTCGAGCCCGCTTAAGGCAGGGAGTCGATCAGGGCCGCAACCTCGACCCGTGGGCCGGTATAGAAAGGCACCTCTTCCCGGACATGGCGGCGGGTCTCTGAGCCACGTAGGTGGCGCATGAGGTCGACGATGCGAGTCAGGTCGTCAGCCTCGAAGGCCAAAATCCACTCGTAGTCGCCCAGCGCGAACGACGCTATGGTGTTGGCGCGCACGTCCGGGTAGTCACGCGCCATCTGTCCGTGCTCGGACAGGAGGGTACGGCGTTCCTGGTCCTCCAGGAGGTACCAGTCGTAGGAACGTACGAACGGGTAGACGCAGATGAAGTTCTTGGGGTGCTCGTCGGCCATAAATGCCGGGATGTGTCCCTTGTTGAACTCCGCAGGTCGGTGCAGCGCGGCTACCGACCACACTGAGTCGAGGTGGGTGCCGAGCTCAGTGCGACGGAGCCGGTGGTAGGCCGCCTGCACGGACCGGATGTCCTCGGCATGCCACCAGATCATGAAGTCCGCATCAGCTCGGAGACCGGCGACGTCATAGACACCTCGCACCACGACACCCTGCTCGGCGACATCAGCAAACAGCGCCTCGACCTCGGCTGCGACTTCTGCGCGATCCTGCGGCAACGGGCCGCTGACCTTGAAGACCGACCACATCGCGTAGCGGATGCTGTCGTTGATGTCGCGGATCCGGCCGGCGGATGACTTTGGGCTCATGCCCTCATCCTGACCCGAAGGCGTGACCGCCTCGCACGTGGGTCGGCTCTGAGGCTCGTGACCAAATCGAAACCGTTGGGTATGGAACGAACGTGACGATCCACCACTCCAAGGGTCATACGTCGTCCAGCGCTCGTCCTCCGGAGGTCTGTCATGCACCGTGCGTTTACCCACCGCGAGTCCCCGTGGCGCATTCGGCCGACCGGGAATCTGATTGCCATCGGCGCCCTGTCCGCCCTGTTGCTCGCCGGTTGTGGTGGTGCCGGCTCCGCGGGCATCAGCACGCAGCGAGCAGTGAGCGGCGGTACGCCTGCCCAGGGCAGCGTAGGGCGCAACAATGCTCCCGCTCCCGGATCCCCACCCGCCACCAGTGCTTCGGCCGGGGCGACCGATGTTTCCAGGCTCGCAGCTCCTGCGATTGGCATTGGTCCTAAGCTGACCAAGAGCGTGAGCCTCGATCTCCAGGTCAAGGACATCGCTGCCGCCGCGGCTCGGGTGCGCAGTATCGCAACGGGACTGCAGGCTCAGGTGCTCAGTGAGCAGATCGGAAATGGGAGCCCGGGTGACCCGAGGCCCCTGCAGAGCGGGCCCGATCCCCTGAATGGCTTTGGCACCCTGACCCTGTCGGTGCCGGCGGACCGGCTCGACACCGCGCTGGACCAGCTCACCAGGACCGTGGGCACCGTGCTGGGGCGCAACGTGTCCTCACAGGACGTCACCTTCCAGTACGTCGACACCGAGAGCCGGCTGAAGACCATGCGCGCCAGCGTCGACCGCGTGCGCGCCCTGATGGTCCAGGCCAAGGACATTGGTCAGGTGGTGGTCCTGGAAAGCGAGATGAGTCGGCGGGAGGCCGACCTGGAGTCGTTGGAGTCACAGCTCGGCGCGCTCACGACCAGTGTCGAGCGCTCCACATTGCAAGTGTCGCTGAGCACCCCCGGGCCCCGTCCAGTGACGAACAACGGCTTCGTCGCCGGTCTGCGCTCCGGCTGGGACGCCTTCACGGCATCCGCCAGCAGACTCCTGACAGCCATCGGAGCGGTTCTGCCATTCGCGGCGCTCTTCGCCCTGGTCGGTGCCCCGCTCATGTGGTGGTTGCGCCGGCCTCGGGCGAACCGGCTTTCCGTCGGGCCGGCGCCTAGCGGGCTCAGTGAGTGAGGTCGATGGCTCAGGTCAGCGGGCGGATACCTCGTGCACCAGCTCGACGACGCGGGTCAGCACCTCAGGGTCTGTCTCTGGCAGGACTCCGTGGCCAAGGTTGAAGATGTGTCCCGGCGACTGTGCACCCTCGGTCACGATCGAGCGCACAACCTTCTCCAGAGCCGACCACGGTGCGAACAGCAAGGCCGGGTCCAGGTTGCCCTGCACGGCATACGTGTCTCCGAGGCGAGCGCGGGCATCCGTCAGGGACGTGCGGTAGTCCACCCCCACGACATCGGCGCCGGCGGCACCCATCGAGGCCAGCAGCTCGCCGGTTCCGACACCGAAGTGAATCTTCGGGACGTCCAGATCGGCCACGGCCGACAAGGCCACTCGCGAATGCGGTTGGACGAAGGTGTCGTAGTCCTCGCGTGACAGCGCGCCCACCCACGAGTCGAACAGCTGCACGGCCGATGCCCCGGCCTTCACCTGGACCCGAAGGAACGCTCCGGAGATCTGCGCCAGTCGCGCGCACAGGTGATGCCACAGCTGCGGGTCGCCATGCATCAGGGCCTTGGTGCGTTCGTGATTCTTGGACGGCCCACCCTCGATGAGGTACGACGCGAGAGTGAACGGCGCGCCGGCGAAACCGATCAGCGGCGTTGCACCCAGCTCGGCAAGCACCAGGTGCACCGCCTCTGTGATGTAGGAGACGTGCTCCGGGGTCAGCTCCGGAATACGGTCGACGTCGGCGTGCACCCGAAACGGTTGGGCCACCACGGGCCCCACCCCCGGGACGATGTCAAGGTCGACGCCGACGGCAGCCAGGGGCACCACGATGTCGCTGAACAGGATCGCCGCGTCGACCCCGTGGCGGCGCACCGGCTGCATAGTGATCTCGGCAACCAGCTCCGGCCTGCGACAGGAATCGAGCATTCCCACGCCCTCGCGTACCTTGCGGTACTCCGGCAGCGAGCGGCCCGCCTGGCGCATGAACCAGACCGGCGTGTGCTCCACGCTCTGACGTCGGGCGGCACGGACCAGGGCACTGTCGCGGGGGCTCTTAGGGGAGGACGTCACCCGCAGATTCTCGCACGGGCAGCCCACCGATAGCGCAGGGGTCAGAGCGCGATGGCGACCACTCCAACCAGGGTCAGCGCGACACCGATGGACTGCACGCGACGCAGCCGCTCGCCTAGGAGCAGTCTCGCCCAGAAGAGAGTTGCCACCGGGTACAGCGAGCCAAGCACACTGGCCACGCTGACCATGCCCCGCGACGAGGAGAAGGCAAAGAGCCCGTTCGCGGTGACGTCGCCAAGACCGATGACCGCCAGGGCCGGCAGGTCGCGGGCGCGGGTGCCGCCCACCGAGCGGGCCACCAGCCCCACAACAAGGAACAGGGCGACGCTGGTCAGCCGCATGCCCCACAGCGTTTCCAATAGTGCGTAGCGAGCCCCGCGGTCCAGGCAGAAGAGCGCGGTCCCGAAGCACGCGGCGGAGACCATGGCCAGTATCACCGGGCGCGGTGGCACCGCTCCGGTCAGCTCCGGCCCGGAGGCCAGGGCGGCGCCGGCCACCGCAACGGCCATTCCGACCCACGCGGTCGCGCTCGGATGCTCGCCGGTGAGCAGACCGAGAAACACCGGGACAAGTGCCCCCAGGGATGAGATCGGCGCCACCACGCCCATCGTCCCCGATGCCAGTGCCGTGTAGAAGCAGACCAGTCCGAGCGCCCCCGCCGCTCCGGCGGCGACGGCCCACAAGGGGCCGTTGCCGCTGAAGGACGGGGAGAAGCCGGTATTGCGCACAAGCAGGATCGCGCTCAAGGCGAGCAAGGCGCAGCCCTGGGTAACGGCCACGACTGCGGGCGGGGCAATGGTCCGCGCCTTGGATCCGGCGAAGAAGTCCGAGGTGCCCCAGAAGGCACTCGAGGCCAGGGCGAGCAGAGCCAACATCGCCGAACCGTATCCCGGCGTGCCGCTTCCCTCGCGGGGGACCGGTCGACATACCCTTCGGTGGTGGACAGTCGTCGCGTCCCAGGCGAGAACTCAGCCGAATTTGCGCAGGCCCTACGGGACCTGCGCGCCGCTCGCCTACGTCCGGAGGTTCGTCTCACCGAGGTGCCTGCCCCCAGCCGGATCGCCCCGCATGCCGTGGCCATGTCCGCAGAGGTCGTCTCCGGTGTGCTCAACCAGGGTGATGAGCTCGCCTCTGGCCGTTTCGTCCTCCTGTACGATCGGTCGGCGCCCGAACCTTGGGGCGGGGTGTGGCGCGCAGTCACGTTCGCTCGTGCCGTGTTCGATCCGGAACTGGCCAACGATCCGATGCTCGGCGGGGTCGGATGGTCGTGGTTGATGGACTCGCTCGGGGACCGTGAAGCGAGCTTCGAGGCCGAAGCCGGCACCGTCACCAGAGTCGTATCCGAGAGCTTCGCAGGCCTGGCTGATCGCACTGCCACGGTCGAGATGGAGATTCGGGCCTCCTGGACACCCACCGGCCCCAACGTGGGTGTCCACCTGCAGGCATGGGCCGATCTGCTGTGCACGATCGCCGGCCTACCACCGTTGCCCGAGGGCGTCGTGGCCCTACCACGGCAACGCCGCTGAACACCCGGCAGGTGCTCCCGGCCAACCGTGGGCGCCCGCAGGTCAATAGATTGAGCTTGTGACCACCGGATCCGGCGACCCCGCAGGGCGGGCCAACGCGTCCAGGGACCTCAGCGGGCCCGATGCGGTGGTGGAGGGTTCCACGGTCCTGGTTGCCCTGAACATGCCTTCAGGAGGCGTTCCGGACGTGATCGCGAGCGAGGGCGAGCTCACCCTTGCCGCCACGGCCCTCGCCGCCGGCTCCGGACCGGCCGCCATCGACGCCGAGCGCGCCTCAGGCTACCGGTACGGACAGCGGGCCTATCTCATCCAGATCCGGCGCGAGGGTTCGGGCACCTGGCTGATCGACCCGATCGCCTGCCCCGATCTGTCACCCATCGCCGATGTCATCACCGATGTCGAGTGGATCCTGCACGCCGCAACCCAGGACCTGCCCTGCCTGGCGGAGGTCGGTCTGCAGCCGACACGCCTGTTCGACACCGAGCTCGGGGGACGGCTCATAGGCCTGCCGCGCGTTGGACTCGCCGCGGTGGTCGAGCACTACCTCGGCCTCAGCCTTGCCAAAGAGCACTCGGCCGCGGACTGGTCGACCAGACCCCTGCCGGAGCCCTGGTTGCGTTACGCCGCCCTCGACGTCGAGGTGCTCGGTCAGGTCCGCGATCTCATGGTCGAGGACCTGACCGCCCAGGACAAGATGGTGTGGGCCGAACAGGAGTTCGACGCGCTCACCAGGTTCACCGGCCCCCCGGTCCGGGTCGAACCGTGGCGTCGTACCTCAGGGATGCACAAGGTCCGCAACCGCCGTGGCGCGGCCATGATCCGTGAGCTGTGGCAGACCCGGGACGCGATCGCCCTCGAGCGCGACACCGCACCAGGACGGATCCTGCCCGACGCCGCTCTGGTCGATCTGGCCAGCAGAGCCCCCAAGACGGATGCCGACATCAGCCAGTACGGGGCCGGCGGCGCCTCCAGATCAGTGCGCCGATACCAGCGGCAATGGCTCAGTGCGCTGGAGCGCGCCCGAAGCCTGCCTGAGACCGACCTTCCCGCCCTCACCGTGCGCTCTGACGGTCCGCCACCAGCTCGGGCATGGGCCGATCGTGATCCGGTTGCCGCCGCCCGGCTGGCACAGGCCCGGGCAGCCCTGGGTGAGTTCGCCCAAGCCCGATGCATCCCGATCGAGAACCTGCTGTCTCCGGACTCCATGCGCCGGGTGCTGTGGAGCCCCCCGGTTGAGCCGACGCTGGAGTCCATTGCCGACGCCTTGATCAAGCTCGGGGCTCGTCAGTGGCAGGTCGACATTGCCGGCCCCATCATTGAGGAGGCCATCAACCGTCCCGCCGAGCCGGCAGCCGAAGTTACTGGCGAGTAGCATTACTCTGGTTCATCACTTCGTCCATCGCAATCGTCCATCGCAATCAGAGCCGGCGTCCGCCCGTGGTGCCGTGTGCTCTCCACTGCCCAAACCCAGGAAGGTCCCCCGTGCCCCGTACTCTGCATGAGGTCGTGTTCGTCGACGGCATTCGCACCCCGTTCGGCAAGGCTGGCGAGAAGGGCATGTACGCCCAGACTCGCGCCGACGACCTCGTAGTCAACTGCATCCGCGAACTGTTGCGCCGCCACCCCGAGCTGCCACCGGAGCGCGTCGAGGAGGTCGCGATCGCCGCGACCACCCAGATCGGTGACCAGGGTCTGACGCTGGGCCGGGTGGCAGCACTGCTGGCTGGCCTGCCCAACACCACTCCGGGTTACTCCATCGACCGCATGTGCGCCGGCGCCATGACCGCGGTGACCAGCGTGGCCTCAGCCATCGCGTTCGGCTCGGCCGAGATCGCCATCGCCGGCGGCGTCGAGCACATGGGCCGCCACCCGATGGGTGAGGCGGTTGACCCCAACCCGCGGATCGTCTCCGAGGGGATCGTTGACCCCTCGGCGCTGGTGATGGGCTCTACCGCAGAGAACCTGCACGACCGATTCCCGGGTCTAACCAGGCAGCGCTGCGATGCGTACGCCGTCGCGAGCCAGGACAAGCTCGCGACGGCCTACGCCGACGGCAAGATTGCGCCCGATCTGGTCGCTGTGGCCACCCGGAACACCGAGCTCGGCTACGGCTTGGCCACCACTGACGAGCCTGCCCGCCCGGGCACCAATGCGGAGAACCTCGCCGGGCTGAAGACGCCTTTCCGCTCCCACGGCAATGTCACAGCCGGCAACAGCGCCGGCCTGACCGACGGCGCTACCGCATGCATCCTGGCCTCGGCCGATGCGGCCGCCGAGCTCGGGCTGCCCGTGCGGATGCGTCTGACTGCCTACTCCTTCGTCGGTGTCGAGCCCGAGGTCATGGGCATCGGCCCGGTGCCCGCGACCGAGAAAGCCCTCAAGCAGGCCGGTCTGGGCATAGCGGACATCGGCCTCTTCGAGCTGAACGAGGCGTTCGCCGTCCAGGTGCTCGCCTTCCTGGACCACTTCGGCATCGCCGACGATGACCCGCGGGTGAACAAGTACGGCGGTGCGATCGCCACGGGTCACCCCCTGGCCAGCTCCGGCGTCCGCCTGATGACCCAGCTCGCCCGCCAGTTCGAGGAGAACCCTGACGTGCGTTTCGGCCTCACCGCCATGTGCATCGGCATCGGCATGGGCGGGGCCGTGATCTGGGAGAACCCTCACCACAAGGACTACGGCAAGCAACTCGACGCCACGATGGGAGCTGCGGCCTGATGAGCATCGACTTCACCACAGTCTTTCCCGACGAGGTCATCACCAAGGCCCTGGCGCGAGACATCTGCCTGCCCCGGCGCGCCGGCACGTTCGTGTTGATCACGCTGGACAACGGCTACGACCACACCAAGCCCAACACGTTCGGCCCTGCCACCCTGGCTGGCCTGTCGCGGGTGCTCACCGCCGTGCGCACCCGCGCCGAAGCGGGCGAGATCGTCGGAGTCGGCGTGACCGGCAAGCCGTTCATCTTCGCGGTCGGTGCCGATCTGAGCGGCGTTGCCAAGGTGAGCGTGCGAGAGGAGGCGCTGGCCTTCGCCCAACTCGGGCACAAGACCTTCGAGCAGCTCCGCACCCTTCCCGTCCCGACATTCGCGTTCGTCAACGGCGCGGCCATGGGTGGCGGAGTCGAGATCGCCCTCAGCGCGGCATACCGGAGCATCTCTGCGGGCGCGGGTGCCGTGGCGCTGCCTGAGTGCTTCCTGGGTCTGGTGCCCGGCTGGGGCGGCTGCTACCAGCTGGCGAACCTCATCGGCCCCGAACTCGCCCTGAAGGTCATCATCGAGAACCCGCTGAACAGCAACCGCATGCTCAAGGGCTCACAGGCCTTCGAGCTCGGGATCGCTGATGCCTTGTTCGAGCCAGTGACCTTTCTGGAGGACTCCCTGTCCTGGGCGGCCGATGTCATCGCCGGCAGGACCGTCGTGGACCGTCCCGAGATCGACCGCGACAAGACCCGATGGGAGGGCGCGATCGCCACGGCAAAGGGGCTGGTCATGGCCAAGACCGGCGGCGCTGCGCCCGCACCCCTGCGCGCTCTGCAGCTGGTGTCCGCGGCCCGTACCGCCACCCGCGAAGAGGCGTACGCGGCCGAGGACAACACCCTGGCAGACCTGTTGATGGGCAACGAGCTGCGCGCCAGCCTGTACTCCTTCGATTTGGTGCGGCAGCGCGCAAGGCGTCCGGCCGGCGCACCCGACCCCTCGCTGGCACGCCCGGTCACCAAGGTCGGTATCGTCGGCGCCGGGCTGATGGCCAGCCAGCTGGCCTTGCTGTTCGCCCAGCGGCTCGAGGTCCCGATCGTGATGACCGATCTGGATCAGGACCGCGTGGACAAGGGCGTGGGCTCCGTCCGCGCAGAGGTGGACAAGCTGCTCGGCCGCGGGCGGGTCAGCCCGGACCGGGCCAACCGGCTCAAGGCCCTGGTCACGGGTTCGACCAGCAAGGACGACTTTGCCGATGCCGACTTCGTCATCGAGGCCGTGTTCGAGGAGATCACCATCAAGAAGCAGGTGTTCGCCGAGGTGGAAGCAATAGTGGCCGCCGGCTGCGTGTTGGCCACGAACACGTCCTCGCTGTCGATCACCGAGATGGCCTCGGGCCTGAGGAACCCCGAGCGTGTCGTCGGCTTCCATTTCTTCAACCCGGTCGCGGTCATGCCACTGCTGGAGATCATCAGAGGCGACAAGACCGACGACGCCACCCTGGCGACGGCCTTTGCCACCGGCAAGAAGCTTAAGAAGACAGCGATCCTGGCCACGGACTCGCCCTCGTTCATCGCGAACCGCCTGCTGGGACGCTTCATGGGCGAGGTTGCCCGGATCGTCGACGACGGCACCCCGTTGGAGGTGGCCGACCGTGCATTTGCGGGCTTCGCACCAATGCCCCCCTTCGTGCTGTTGGGTCTGGTCGGTCCGGCAATCGCCCTTCACAACAGCCAGACGCTACAGGGCGCCTTCCCGAAGCGGTTCCACGTGTCAGAGAGCCTGCGTCGTGTGGTTGCCGCCGGCAAGGCCGGGTTCTACATATACCCGGACGGCAAGCCGCGCCTTGATCCCGAGGTTGCACCCCTGCTGGAGACACCCGCCAACCCGGTCGTCCTGGACTCCGACCAGGTCCGAGAGCAAGTGCTCTCAGCACTGGCACAAGAGGCCCGGCTGATGTTGGACGAGGGCGTTGTGACGGCTCCGATGGACATCGACCTCGCCCTCATCACGGGGGCCGGGTTCGCCTTCTGGAACGGCGGACTGACGCCCCTGCTGGATCGACTCGGCATCTCCGAGAAGGTCAACGAACAACGGTTCCTGCCCGCGGGTGTGGCCAGCCTGCCGTCGGTGTGACCTGCGTCCCACTCTGAGCCTTGTCTGTGCCGAGTACGTGCGGCGGGTGCCTGACGGGTCAGTGACACGCCGCACGCGAGTGCCAGACAGGTCGTGAATGTCAACTATGGTGGCAATCATGCGTGAGGACTATCAAGCCCGAATCGGCACCCTGATTCGGGACGCCCGACGTCACCAGGGCTGGTCCCAAAGTGACCTAGCAGAGTCCCTGGGCACCAGCCAGAGCGCCGTAGCGCGCATTGAGCAGGGCAAGCAGAACCTCACTCTGGCGATGCTGGCTCGCATCGGCGAGAGTCTGGACTCCGAGTTCGTCTCGGTTGGGCACTCCCGTGCCCAGCACCTGCGCATCGTCGGCGGGACCAAGCTGTCCGGGGCGATTGACGTCAAGACGAGCAAGAACGCCGCCGTCGCCCTGTTGTGCGCCTCGCTGCTCAATCATGGTCGTACCACCTTGCGTAGTCTGGCCCGCATCGAGGAGGTCAACCGTATCCTCGAGGTGCTGGCCAGCATCGGCGTCAAGACCAGATGGCTGCCGGACAGCAATGACCTCGAGATCACCCCCCCGGCCCAGCTCGACCTCTCGGCCATGAACCTCGAAGCGGCGCGCCGCACCCGCACCGTGATCATGTTCCTCGGCCCCCTGCTGCACGAGTTCAATGAGTTCCGCCTGCCCTACGTCGGGGGATGTGACCTGGGCACCCGCACCGTGGATCCGCACCTGAACGCCCTACGGGCGTTCGGGCTCAACGTCACCGCCACGACGGGCTTCTACGATGCCAAGGTCGACCGCTCGGTCAGCCCCAGCGCGGCAATCGTCCTGACCGAACGCGGCGACACGGTCACCCAGAACACGCTGATGGCCGCGGCTCGCCACGACGGAATCACTGTCATCCGCAATGCCAGCCCGAACTACATGGTCCAGGACCTCTGCTTCTTCCTGGGAACCCTCGGGGTGAAGATCGAGGGAATCGGCAGCACCACCCTGACCATTCACGGCCGGAGCAACATCGACGCCGACGTCGAGTTCTCACCGTCGGAGGACCCGATCGAGGCGATGAGCCTGCTAGCGGCGGCAGTGGTCACCGAGTCTGCCATCACCATCCGGCGGGTCCCCATCGAATTCCTCGAGATCGAACTCGCCCTTCTGGAGGGCATGGGTCTGAAATACCTGATGACCCAGGAGTACCGCTCGGCTAACGGGCTCACCCGCCTGGTCGACCTGACCACCATCCCCGGCCCACTCACAGCGCCCGCCGACAAGATCCACCCGATGCCGTTCCCGGGTCTGAACATCGACAACCTGCCTTTCTTCGCGATCATCGCGGCCAGTGCCACCGGCACGACGATGATCCACGACTGGGTCTATGACAACCGCGCCATCTACCTCACCGAGCTCACCAAGGTCGGCGTCAAGGTTCAGCTGCTCGACCCGCATCGGGTGCTGATCACCGGACCCACCCGATACCGTGCCGCCGAGGTCATCTGCCCGCCTGCACTGCGTCCGGCCGTGGTCATCCTCCTGGGGATGCTTGCGGCACCGGGCACGTCGGTCCTGCGAAACGTCTACGTCATCAACCGCGGCTACGAGGACCTGGCAAAGCGTCTGAACGCTCTCGGTGCGACCATCGAGACGTTCCGCGACATCTGATCGAGCGGTCACCGGTTCTGGTTGAGCTCACTGCCCAGCGAGGTCGCGATCGCGTCCGGGGTCAGTCCGATCTGGTCCAGCACCTGGCTGCGCGAACCGTGGGCCAGGAACTCCTTGGGTATGCCGTAGCAGCGGACCACCGCCGCGCACCCCCCCTGACGTAACGCCAAGGTCACCGCCGATCCGATACCCCCCGACACCAGGTTGTCCTCGATGACCGCAACGGAGGTGGCATCGCCGGCTGCATGGACCAGTTCGGGGCTGACCGGCAACACCCAACGAGGGTCGACCACGCGCACCGAATATCCCTGTGCTTCAAGCTTTTCGGCCACACCGACCGACGTTGACGCCATGGCGCCGACGCCCACGATCAGTATGTCCACGGCGCCCTCGCCGCTCTCGTGCAAGACGTCGAGGCTGCCGAGCCGACGCAGGCGGGGAACGGGGTTGGCGACGTCGCCCTTGGGGAAGCGCAACACCGTCGGACCGTCGCTGACGTCGACCGCCTCCCGCAGCGCTCGCCGCAGCTGTTCGCCGTCGCGAGGTGCCGCCAGCCGAAGACCAGGCACCACCGAGGCGATCGTCATGTCCCACATACCGTTATGGGAGGCGCCGTCGGTGCCGGTCACACCTGCCCGGTCGAGCACCACGGTGACGCCGGCCCTGTGCAGGCCCGCGTCCATCAGCAGCTGGTCAAAAGCACGATTGAGGAAGGTGGCATAGACGGCTACCACCGGGTGCAGGCCACCGAAGGCGAGCCCGGATGCCATGGTCACCGCGTGCTGCTCAGCGATTCCCACGTCGAAGACCCGGTCCGGGAAACGAGCCGCAAACTTGTCCAGACCGACCGGGATCATCATCGCGGCGGTCAACGCCACCACGTCCGGCCGCCGTGCGCCGATCTCGCACATCTCGTCGCTGAACTCGTCGGTCCAGATGCGGCCGCCCGCGGCGAATGACAGGCCCGTCTCGGGGTTGATGACACCCACCGCATGGAAGCGGTCGGCCTCGTCCTGGCGAGCCGGCGGGTAGCCACGGCCCTTCTGGGTGATCACATGGACAAGCACCGGTCCGCCGAAGGCGCGAGCCTTGCGCAGCGCCGACTCGAGCGCCTCCTCGTCATGGCCGTCGACCGGGCCCAGGTACTTCAGCCCCAGGTCCTCGAACATGCCCTGCGGCGCGACGATGTCCTTCAGGCCCTTCTTCATCCCATGCAGCGTCTCGTACATCGCCGACCCCACGACCGGCGTGCGGACCAGAGTGCTCTTGCCCCAGTCCAGGAAACGTTCGTAGCCACGCGTCATCCGCAAGGTGGCAAGGTAATCGGCGAGCCCACCGGTCGTCGGGGCATAGGAGCGTTCGTTGTCGTTGACCACGATGACCAGCGGGAGGTCCTTGTCGGCCGAGATGTTGTTGATCGCCTCCCAGGCCATTCCGCCGGTGAGGGCGCCGTCGCCGATGACCGCCACGGTATAGCGGTGGCGCTGGCCCTGCAGGCGGCGCGCCTTGGCGATGCCGTCCGCCCAGGACAGAGCCGTGGAGGCATGGGAGTTCTCCACGATGTCATGCTCGGACTCGAGCCGGCTCGGGTAGCCCGAGAGCCCGCCCTTCTGACGCAGGTTGGCGAAGTCGTCCCGGCGGCCGGTGAGCATCTTGTGGACGTAGGACTGGTGGCCGGTGTCGAACACGATCGAGTCCCGTGGGGATTCGAAGACCCGGTGCAAGGCGATGGTCAGCTCGACGACGCCAAGGTTGGGACCAAGGTGTCCGCCGGTCTTGGAGACGGAGTCAACCAAGAACGCCCGTATCTCCGCAGCCAGCAACGGCATCTGGGACGCCGGGAGAGCCTTGAGGTCTTCGGGACCATCGATCGATTCCAGTAGTTGCACGCGATCAAGCATCCCTTCAACTGACTCAGGTTCCCAACAGGCTCAGGCCTTCGACTGACCCGGACACTCAATTCTAGGGCGTGGCTCCCATCAGAGGATCACGATGTCGACCTCGTCCGGCGCGTCGAGCACCTCGGTGCTGCCGTCCGGGGCGCACCGCACTGCGAAGGAGCGTCCGGCGAAGCGCAGTCCACGGACCGTCATCTGCCCATATGCGGCGGGCCGCGCGGGCCGCAGTGTGAGCCTGCCCGCGCGGGCATCCGGCTCGAACCCGAGCGCCACGGAGATGAGCACCGCTGCAGACGCCGCAGACCAGGCCTGCGGACGGCACGACGCAGGATAGGGAACCGGACGATCCAGAACGCCGGCACCGGCATACAGCTCGGGCAACCGGTAGTCGAACGCCTCGGCCGCGGCCAGCAGGCTCTGGGCAACGCTCGCGGCCTCGTCCCGCTTGCCCTCCCGGGCCAGGCCCCAGGCACAGATCGCAGTGTCGTGGGTCCAGATCGACCCGGTGTGATAACCGATGGGGTTGAAGCCGGCGTTGTCATGGGCCAGCGTGGAGATGCCATAGCGGCTCAGCAACACCGTCGACGTCAGCGTCTGAGCGACCCGGTCAACCTCGTCGGCGTGCAGGGTCCCCGTCCCCAGGACGTGGCCCATGTTGGAGCCCAGGCCATCGACGGTCTGGCCGTGACCGTCCAGCGCCAGCCCGATGTACCGCCCGCCCGCAGGGCCAACCCAAAAGTGGTCGCGGAACCGGGAACGCATCTGGTCGGCGTAGTCACTGAGGTCCACCGACCCTTCGAGGTTGAAGTAGGTGAGCAGCTCGGCAGCCGCGGACGCAGCCTCGACGGCATAGGCCTGTGCTTCGCACAACGCGATCGGCGCGTCCGCGATGTGACCGTCCCGCCACCGGACCGCGTCACCGGAGTCCTTCCACCCCTGGTTGGCCAGTCCCTTACCCGAGCTGTCGACGTACCTCAGAAGGCCATCGCCGTCCTGGGCGGCAACCTCGGTCAGCCACCGCGCGGCGGCTTGCAGGTTGGGCAGCAAGGCCTCGACCTGGGCCTCAGCCAGGCCCCACCTCCACGCGTCGTGCAGCAGGATCATCCACAGCGGTGTGGCATCGATCGTGCCGTAGTAGACCGGCGGCAGCTCCAGCCCGCGGGCCCGGTCGAGGAAGGTCGTCCGGCGCAGCTCATGCGGGATCTTTCCCGGCGCCTCCGCGCGCTCGGAGTCGAAGGCCCTGCCCTGGCGTCTGGCCAGCGCCCGCAGTGTCCCGGCGGCCAGCTCGGTGCCGAAGGGCAACACCATCCGCGCCGTCCAGAGCGAGTCGCGGCCGAAGAGCGTGAGGTACCAGGGGGTTCCGGCGGCGGCGAAGACCGAGGACGGCTCCTCCGGATCGGAAAGCAGCAGGTGCCGCAGGTCATCCAGCCCGGCGGTCAGGGTCGGCGCAAGCCGGCGATCCACCGCCTGAATCGACACCTGGCTCCAGTCGACCAGTGCGGCGCCCGAGTCGGCGTCGAAGTTGGACCCTCGCAGACGTGAGGCCCGGACCGTGGCCACCATGGAAACGGTCTGGCCGGGCGCCAGCACAAGTCGGAAGGACGCCCCGGAGACCTCACCCGGACCGCCCACGGTCAGCGAAGTCGGAGCCGGATCGAAGGTCACGTCGGTGCGATGCCACTCATCGCGCCAGGAGAGCCCCCTGTCCAGGGGTGTGGCGGCCAAGAGGGCACCGGGCGCGACGCCGGACTTCACCGATGAGATCGGCGCCCCGTCACCGCCCAGGTGGAGCACGACGTCGGTCTCGACGCACTGGCCGGCGCGGGAGATGACCTCGACGACCTCATCGATGCCCTGGGCCGTCACCGTCCTGCGGCGAGCGACCTGCACAGTCGGGTCGGCTCCGGGGTTGCCCAGCTGGCGGGCGCAGGCGAGGAAGTCCGAACGTCCCCCCGAGCTGGCGTCGGCCACCGGAACCGGGGACTCCTGACCCAGGTGCACCGTGAGGACACTGACCGCCCGCCGGTCGTCGACGTAGACCCCTTGGGCACCGGTCGAGGTCCACTGTGCCCCGAGCACCGATCCCATGTCGCCGCTTCGCGCACTCAGCGCGGTGACGTTGCCGTTCACGCTGACACTGAGGTCATGGAGCCAGGGCTGACGTGCTGGCCGGTGGGAGTCCTTGGACGTCATGGTGGTCCTCGTCTTCGGGTTGACATCAATTCGGTAGTAGAGCGCCGGGATAGCCACTTTCCAGTTCAGCCGCCCCCTGGTGGTCACCCAGTGCCCGGAGCACAAGACGACGATCACCGCCCTGGCGCTGTGAGCGGCGGCGCACCTGGGCCAGGACGCTGTTCGCGCTCAAGATGGGTGTGGCGCTGCTGAACACAAGCCCGGTCTCTCTACTGTCCTCGCCTTCCCGCGTCACGGCGTCCGCGGCGCGAACGAGGTTACGCACAGGCCCTGAGCACTGCCGTGTTTGCCGTGTCACCGACGGGCGCGGACGGCCCCAGCCACCAGGAAGGCACCGATGATGGCCACGATCGGGCCGACGATGGCCCAGAATGTCACGCCCGTCATCACACTGCCCGCCAGGTAGCCCAGCCCCTGCAAGGCCCAGATCAAACCCACGACGACGAGCAGGACACCCAGGCCACCTCGCAGGTTCTTCTTCATGGCGCCGACGCTACCCCCATCGCAGCGCTCACAGACGAGGGACGTAACGCTTGCCTTGTAGCGCGTCAAACAGGAGTCGAGCACCGCGGGCGCAAGCCCGCAGCCGCAGACCCTCGGCCTCGAGATCGGACTGGATCTGAGCCAGGGCTTCGGCGGTGACCAGATCGGCGAGGTCGACCCGAACCTCACGATAGGCCTGACGCATCGCCTCGAGCTCAGCTTCTATGTGCCGCACCGCGACCCAGGCCAAGGCGACCGGGTTCTTGCGCCAACCGGGGTACCCGCGGTAGTCCGAGGGGCACTGATCCAGCAGCCAGGACACTGCAGGCACCTGCCAGCCCGGGGATTCCACAGGCGGCACGGGCGCAGGCCAACCCGGCGGGGTACGCGGCGATGAGCTCACCGCCGTAGTCTGCCAAACTGCACCGGCAGCAGCACGCGACGGACCAGCCGCCGAAGCGGCCAGTCCATCGCGGGCGTTGCTGTCTGCCCCGGCTGCCTCAGCCGTTGACCAGCGAGCGAAGGACGTACTGCAGGATGCCGTCGTTGCGGTAGTAGTCCGCCTCGGCGGGAGTGTCGATGCGCAGCACAGCCTCGAAGTCGACGACAGATCCGTCAGCCTTGGTCGCCTTGACGTTCAACGTCTTTGGCGTCGACCCCTCGTTGAGAGCGGTCACGCCCGAGATGTCGAACGACTCGGTGCCGTCCAGTCCGAGCGAGGCGGTGTTCTGACCCGCAGGGTACTGAAGCGGCAGCACGCCCATGCCGATCAGGTTGGAACGGTGGATCCGCTCATAGGACTCGGCGATGACCGCCTTGACGCCCAGCAGGCGGGTGCCCTTGGCCGCCCAGTCACGTGACGAACCCGAGCCGTACTCCTTGCCCGCCAGCACCACCAGCGGCACGCCGGCTGCCGCGTAGTTCTGGGCGGCGTCGTAGATCGTCGACTGTGCGCCATCGGCGGTGAAGTCCCGGGTGAAGCCACCCTGGACGTCCTCGAGCAGCTGGTTGCGCAGCCGGATGTTGGCGAACGTGCCACGGATCATGACCTCGTGGTTGCCCCGGCGCGAGCCGTAGGAGTTGAAGTCCTTGCGGTCCACACCGCGGGCTGCGAGGTAGACCCCGGCCGGGCTGTCCGCCTTGAACTGGCCGGCGGGGCTGATGTGGTCGGTCGTGACCGAGTCACCGAGCCTGGCCAGGACCCGCGCACCGGCGATGTCGGCGACGGGACTGGGCTCACGCTTCATGCCCTCGAAATAGGGGGGCTTTCGCACGTACGTCGACTCCGGCGCCCAGTCGAAGGTCTTGCCCTCGGGCGTCGGCAGCGAACGCCAGCGGTCATCACCGGCGAACACGTCGGCGTAGTCCTGGCTGAACATCTCCTTGGTGATCGAGGAGTCGACCACCAAGGCGACATCGGCCGAATCCGGCCAGATGTCGCGCAGGAAGACGTCGACACCCTGCGGGTCGGTGCCCAGCGGCTCTGAGTCCGGGTCCCAGTCCATGGTGCCCGCCAGCGCGTAGGCCACGACCAGCGGCGGCGACGCGAGGTAGTTCATCTTGATGTCGGGGTTGATCCGGCCTTCGAAGTTACGGTTGCCCGACAGCACGGAGACGACGCTGAGATCGTGCTCCTGGACAACAGCCGAGACCTCCTCGGCCAGCGGGCCGGAGTTTCCGATGCAGGTCGTGCAGCCGTAGCCGACCAGGTGGAAGCCGAGCTTCTCCAGGTAGGGCCAGAGACCGGCCTTCTCGTAGTAGTCGGTGACGACCTTGGAGCCCGGCGCCATGGACGTCTTGACCCAGGGCTTGGCGCTCAGCCCACGCTCGACGGCGTTCTTTGCCAGCATCGCCGCAGCCACCATGACCGACGGGTTGGACGTGTTGGTACACGAGGTGATCGAGGCGATGGCGACGTGACCGTGATTCAACTCGGTAGCGGTGCCGTCGGCCAGGGTGAGCGGCACTCCGGTGGAGGCGCCATAGCTCTTTCGGTCATCCACGTAGTCCGGCAGCGTCGCGAGGAAGGACTCCTTGGCGTCGGTCAAGGAGATGCGGTCCTGCGGACGCTTCGGCCCGGCGATCGAGGCAACCACCGTCGACAGGTCGAGCTCGAGGTACTCGGAGAAGACTGGCTCGACAGATGCGTCGTGCCACAGGCCCTGCTCCTTGCTGTAAGCCTCGACCAGGGCGACCTGCTTCTCGCTGCGACCGGTGAGACGAAGATACGCGCAGGTGACCTCGTCGATGGGGAACATTGCCGCGGTAGAGCCGAACTCGGGGCTCATGTTGCCGATCGTGGCACGGTTGGCCAACGGCACCGCCGAGACTCCCTCGCCGTAGAACTCGACGAACTTGCCGACGACACCGTGGGCGCGCAACATCTGCGTGATCGTCAGGACGACATCTGTTGCCGTGACCCCGGCAGGAATCTCGCCGCGCAGCTTGAAGCCCACGACCCGCGGGATGAGCATCGAGACCGGCTGGCCCAACATGGCTGCCTCGGCCTCGATACCCCCGACGCCCCAGCCCAGGACGCCCAGGCCGTTGACCATGGTGGTGTGCGAGTCAGTGCCGACGCAGGTGTCGGGGTAGGCCATCCCGTAGCGGTCGAAGACGACCCGAGCGAGGTGCTCGATGTTGACCTGGTGGACGATCCCGGTTCCGGGCGGCACTACTTTGAAGTCGTTGAACGCGGTCTGCCCCCACCGCAGGAACTGGTAACGCTCGCCGTTGCGCTGGTACTCCAGCTCCACGTTCCGCTCAAAGGCGTCGGCCCGTCCGGCGACATCGGCGATCACCGAATGGTCGATGACCATCTCGGCGGGGGCCAACGGGTTGATCCGGCTCGGGTCTCCGCCGAGCTCGGCGACAGCCTCGCGCATGGTGGCAAGGTCGACGATGCACGGGACGCCGGTGAAGTCCTGCATGATCACGCGCGCCGGGGTGAACTGGATCTCGGTGTCTGGCTCGGCACTGGGATCCCAGCCGGCAAGTGCGCGGATCTGCTCCGCGGTGATGTTGGCGCCGTCCTCGTTCCGCAGGAGGTTCTCTAGGAGGATCTTGAGGCTGAAGGGCAGCCTCTCACTGCCACCCACGGCAGAAAGACGGAAGACGTCATATGACGCGTCCCCGACCTCCAAAGTCCCCCTGGCACCAAAACTGTCCACGCTGTTCTCGCTCACCGTTGGTTCCTTCCGCAAGATATCTTGACGTCAAGATATCTAACCACACCCGGCCAAAGACTATCCGGTGCACCGGCTCAGGGATGGTCCGCCACCAGTGCCGCGCGCAGGCCGGCAGGTATCGGGACCTTGTTGCGGCCAGTGATCTGCACACATACGTAGGTGATCGCCACCTGAGCGCACCGGGTGCGACCTTGAGCGCCCTCACCCGCGGCTTCGACCCGCTCGATGTCATATCCGAGGCAAAAAGATGTCGTCCCCACGCGGTCCACCCGCACCGCGACCTCGGCGTGCTGGAAAGCCTGAAGGCTGTCGAGCCACTCAAGCTCGGCCTTGCGCAGAACGGCGTCCAACCCCTGGGCCCGCAACGCCGCGTATCCGTAGCCGATCGACTCCATGAAGGCGCTCATCGCCTCGTCGCACCAGCCGAGGTACCACATGTTGAACACGACGCCGAGTGAGTCGACCTCGAAGAACCGCACATGTAGGGGATACCGAAAACCGTTGTCGTTGTGCATGACTGTCCCGTTCATGACTGCCCCTGCCTCCTTACGTCTCGCCACGAGCACGACGTCGTTGGCATCGCCGCCCAGCCCCTCTTAGCCCGCGCGATACCCAGCTTCGGTGTGCGGCAACCAGGCCTGCCTGGGGCCACCAAACCCCTCGGTGAGGTTGCGCCGGGCATGACCGACCACGACCGGCGCCCACCCGGGGCCAGCCAGCTGCGCGCACGCGCTAGCACGTTGTCGCCCAGCTGCAGGTAGGCCACCACTACCAGGTCGAAGATGGCACCAGCGGTCGGCTCCCACCTCTGCAGGTCGGCCAGGACCAGGTCAACCTCCACGCCCGCCGCCTGCGCCCGACGGCGACCACGTTCAACCCCCGCGGGGGAGAAGTCGACGGCCCTGACCTGCCATCCCAGCCAGAGGCTGGCGACCCTGCCCCACACCCAGGTCGCGTCCCGGCCCCGGGGTCCAGATCCCGATCGTGGCGACCACCCATGCCTTTGGCGGCGCCGACCACACCTGCTCGGTCCGAGGTGGCGGCTGTCCCGCTCCCGCCCATCCTGGACCGCGGTCATGCCAGGGGCTCCAGAACGACGATGCACTCGACGTGGTGGGTCATCGGAAAGGCATCAAAAGCGCGCAGGGACCGCATGCCGTAGCCCGCGTCATGTGCATAGGCGACATCACGGGCCAGCGCCGCCGGGTCGCACGCGACGTAGGCGATGGCCCGAGGTGCCAGGGCGGCGACATCCTTGATGACCGACTTGCCGGCCCCGGTGCGAGGTGGGTCGAGAACGACCAGGTCGGTGCGGATTCCCTGTCGGACCAACGGTTTCAACCCGCGGTCGACCTTGCCGCGACGCAACTCGATCTCCGGGCGCGCCCGCAGGTTGGCCTTCGCATCGGCGATGGCGTGCGCGTCCGACTCGATAGCCAGAACGGCTCCGGTCGGCCCCACGGCATCGGCCAGTGCCAGCGCGAACAGGCCGACGCCCGCATAGAGGTCCACCGCGCGTTCTCCCGGTTGTGGGGCCAGCTCGCGACGAACATGAGCGACAAACGTGGCTGCGGCTGCTGGGTGGACCTGCCAGAACCCTCGCGCCGAGAGCCGGAACTGTCCCGACCAGTCTGCCGTGTCGACCCGCTCGGTGACATCGGGGACGGTCGAGCCCCGTGACGGCAGGGGCACCGTGATGGCACCGGGCTCACCGCTGGCGTCCACAACGTCCACTGATGTGGCATTCGGCCAGCGGCGATCCAGCACACCGGTCTGGATCACCCGACGGGTCGAGATCACGCAGTCATCCAGGGGGATGACGTCGTGACTGTGGTGGCGGCGCAATCCGGCAGCACCGCAGGCATCGACGGCGAACTCGGTCCTGGTCCGCCAGCGCAATCCCTGCTCGTCGCCGGGAAGGGCCTCAACCCCGACGACGACCCGCAGGCCGGCCAGACGTTCGAACTGTTCAGCCACCACTGCCGCCTTCAGCTCACGTTGAAAGGTCAGTTCGCTGTGTTGCCAGTCACATCCACCACACTTGCCAGGACCGGCGAACCGGCAACGAGGCACGACGCGGTGCTGCGAGGGCTGGAGCACCTCGACCGCGTCCCCGAGCAGGAACCGGTCACCTGCTGTGCCGGCGGTAATGCGCACCCGCACCGTCTCCCCCGGCAAGGCATGTCGCACGAAGACCACGCGGCCGTCATACCGGGTCACGCAGTGGCCACCGTGGGCGACCTTGCCGATCTGCGCCTCGAACTGCCTGCCGACCAACGACGCCCGCGGGTCGTCGTTGGGGTCGTGACTCTGGCCGCTCACAGTCCGCACCGAACCGAGCCCGCACCCGGGCCGTGGGAAGGTTCGGGCACGCCCTCGGGAGAACACGCGTGGCTGACCGGCAGAACCCCTGCGAGTGTCAGGCCCGCTGACGGTCCCAAGACGAACGGGCGCAACGACGCCATCACCACGAGCGTGACAAGGACGACGCCAAGGCCGATCTGCCCTGAGTGGGTCGTGGCGAGGGAGCCACCGGCCTCGGCAAACGGCCAGGAGGATCTCATCGTGGCCATAGGCCGCCGATGGGCGTACCTCACGGGCGAGACCGGCAGGGCGATCTTCTGGGCAAGCAGCGCCTCACCGGGCCTGTTGCTGCATAGGGCCCGTGCGAACAGGAGCCGTTGGATGTTCCGCCCTGATGTCGACACGGCAACACTGTAAACGCCAGGCCCAGCGCAGGCGTGCATCGCGCGCGTAGCGGACCTTCGGGGCGAGCGGGTCGGCGCTCGGTGTAGCGTCGCTGCGTGTACTTCGTCATCATGGGTTGTGGCAGGGTCGGGTCGACCCTGGCACTCAGTCTCGAACGTCAGGGCCACGACGTGGCCGTCATCGACACCCTCAGCGCGGCCTTTCGACGTCTGGGAGCCAGTTTCGAGGGCAGGCGGGTAACCGGCCTCGGGTTCGACCGGGACACCCTGATCGAGGCCGGCATCGAGAGTGCCTACGCGTTTGCTGCAGTGAGCAATGGTGACAACTCCAACATCCTGGCTGCCCGCGTGGCCCGCGAGACGTACGGCGTCGAGCACGTGGTCGCGCGTATCTACGACCCGGGCCGGGCCAAGATCTACCAGCGCCTCGGTATCCCCACCGTAGGCACGGTGCGCTGGACCGCCGACCAGATGCTGCGCCGCCTGCTGCCCCAGGGCTCGGTCCCGGAGCACACCGACCCCAGCGGACATGTCGTCATCGCCGACGTGTCGATCAACGCGGCCTGGATAGGCCGCCGGATCAGCGATCTCGAGTCGACCTCAGGTGCCCGCGTGGCCTATGTCACCCGACTCGGCGAGGGCATGCTGCCGGGCGCAGAGACCGTCTACCAGGACGGGGATCTGGTCCACGTCGTCACGACCTCAAGTGCACTGACGGCAGTCGAGCAGACGCTCGACCAGACACCGCCGGTCAGCTGAGCGACTGCCCCTCAATCCCGCCGCGAAAGGAACCACGCCCCTCATGCGAGTTGTCATTGCTGGAGCAGGCAGTGTGGGTCGCTCGATCGCCCGCGAGCTGCTGCACAACGGACACCAGGTGCTGTTGATCGACAAGGATGTCGACGATGTCCAGTCCGCGCTTGTGCCAGCCGCCACGTGGCTGCTGGCTGATGCCTGCGAGATCAGCTCGCTGCACGAGGCCGGCCTTGCCGACTGTGACGTGGTGGTGGCCGCGACCGGGGATGACAAGGCCAACCTGGTCTTGTCACTGCTGGCCAAGACCGAGTTCGGCGTGCCCCGAACCGTTGCCCGGGTGAACAACCCCAAGAACGAGTGGATGTTCGACGAGGCCTGGGGTGTGGATGTTGCCGTGTCGACTCCACGACTGATGACCGCACTGGTCGAGGAAGCAGTCAGCGTCGGCGACCTGGTGCGCATCTTCACCTTCGGACAGGGCAACTCCACGATGGTCGAGCTCACGCTTCCGGACAACAGCCCGTATGCCGGCAAGCGGGTCGGGGACGTTCCCTGGCCCGACGACAGCGTCCTGGTGGGGATCATCCGCGAGGACCACCCGATCGCGCCGAGCCGCGATGACTCACTCGAGGCTCACGACGAGCTGCTGTTCCTTGCCACACCAGAGATCGAGGATGACCTCGAGGCGATGCTCAGCCCCGGCGAGCGGGTGCCCCGCGACAAGGAATGATCAGAAATGATCACCGTGGCCGGGACGCCCACAGAGGCTGCCCCGCCGGGTCAGGCAGGCGCCTTGGGCGTGGTGAGCGGCGTCTTTCCCCGAATAAGTATCATTCCCATGATCGCCAGTGCGCCCAGGTAGGCGGGCCATCCCAGGGCGATCTTGGCCACTCCCAGCCAGGTGACCTGCCCCGCGAGATAAAGCGGGAACATCACCACGACCCGCACGGCGAACAGCAGGACGAGCACCATGGTGAGGCGCTGGCAAACCGAGACCAGGGCGTGATCACGTCGCCACGCGGTGGGGTCCTGAGCCATCTGCGGGTCGCCGGCAGCGACCATGAAGCCGACGATCGGCCAGCGCGTCACGACGGACAGCAGGGAACCGACCCCCCAGGCCGCGCTGGTCAGGATGCCGGGCAGGAATGCAGCCTCGGCCCTGCCGCTGCGTAGCGCGAAGAACGCAGCAATGGCCGTGGCGACAACGGCCGACAGGACATAACGGGGTGTCTGGCGCGCCGCCAGGCGCACTGTCAGCAGGAGCAGCACGGCGACCGCCGAGGCGCCAACCGCGATCTTGACGTCGTGTCGCCAGGCCCACGCAAGCACGAATGCCACCGTTGGCAGCGCCGTCTCGAACGAACCCCGGGCACCGCCGAGGGCGGACGAAAGCCGTTCGCGGATAAGGGATTCGACCGTGTGCGCTTCGACACGGGTTGGCGATGTCGTGGCGATGTCGTCGCTAGAGGCCACGGTCAGCCCTGATCTCATAGGAAGGGTTGAAGATCGTCGGTACACCGAGTCGGTAGGTCACCCGTCCATGCACGGTCAGGTACGTGCCCGGCACGATGCCCCCGATCCGGCGACGGCCCAGCCAGACGAGATTCAGGGCCTTGCTGCCGTCGTAGATCTCCACCACCAGGGCCGGGGCGGTAACGCGGGGTCGAATTGTCACACTGCGTACGGCGCCACAGACACTAGCCTCGCAGCGGTCTGCCAGGTCCACGATCGGGGTATGACCCAGGCGCCAGGTGTTCGCCTGCAGATCACGGGCTTGCAGCTCGGACTCGCTTCGAGCCAGACGCGCTGTCGCACGAGAGAGCAGCCCGGGCTTGCCACGCTCGTCCTTGCGCTCAGTTGTCATCGCTGGAGCCCCTCAGCTAGTGGATCTCGGTGATCTCTGGCCCGCGCTCGAACGGGTTGAACTCATTGACCGAGTGAGCGCCCCGGGAGGCGTCTCCGTCTGCGGTGTTCTCCTCTGTCACGTCCTGGCCGGCCGGGTCCGGCTGTTCGGGCAGCTTCAGCGGCAGCAGCTCGCGGGGGGCCATGGCCTCATCGCCGCGCACGACAACCGTGGACCTGACCACGTCGAGCATGACTGAGGCAGCGCCCTCGTCGATGGCTGCAGCGCCACTGAGGACAGCGCGCAGGAACCAGCGAGGGCCGTCGACGCCGACGAAGCGCACCGGTGAGAAGACGGTTCGACCGTCGGGGCCTTGCCCCGGCATCTGGGCCTGCAGCTCGGTACCCAACGGACCGGACGTCTTGTCGGCCGTTCCACCCGAGCTGGTGATGCTTGCGGCAATCTCGGTGCGGATTTCGTCCCAGATGCCCTCGCTTCTCGGCGCGGCGAACGCCTGCAGCTGAACTGCCGACTCCCCCAGCACCGCGGTGACCCCGACCAGGTTCTGTGACTCCTCCTCTACCTCAAGACGCAGCTCCATCCCCGGAACGCCGGTCAGCCACAGTGCTCCGAGATCGAGGCGCCCTTCCAGGTCCTGGACCTCTGAACGGTCGAACGGACCGAGACGACGACTGGGCGCGGGACCCGAAGGCGCCGCCGTGGCGGCTCTGGCGCCGTCGTGGTCGGTCAGCGCAGACAGGCTGTGGTCCGGCTGCCCGGGCGCGTCCGAGCCTGCCCCGTCTGCAGCGCCTTCACCGTCTTCACCGCCGCTGGCGGTGATGACCGAAGTGGCCTCAGCCCCGGTGTCTTTGGTGCCACGACGGAAGATGCCCACGTGTCGTCAGTCCTTAGATGTCGTCGTTGAGGAGGGTGGCGAGCCGAACCCGCCACTGGCTCCGTGACCATTGTCCCCCCGATGGCTGCCCGGTAGCGAGCTCACCTCCACGAAGTGCGCCTGGCTGACCCTCTGGACCACGAGCTGGGCGATTCGATCACCTCTGGAGATGGTGAAGGCGTCGTGGGTGTCGGTGTTGAGCAGGTTGACCAGGATCTCGCCGCGGTAGCCCGCGTCGATCGTGCCCGGAGCATTCACCACGGTGATGCCATGTCTGGCAGCCAGCCCCGAGCGCGGGTGCACGAACGCGGCGTATCCGGCTGGCAGAGCAATGGCGACCCCGGTCGCCACCAGTGCACGCTGGCCCGGAGCCAGGAACACGTCCTGTCGGGCATGCAGGTCCGCGCCGGCATCGTCTGGGTGCGCGTAGCGCGGCATGGGCAGATCGGGGTCCAGGCGCGAGATCAGCACCTGGACCGCCGATGGGTCACTCATCGCGAGGAGTCATGTGTCAAGGCACTTGCCGCACGAGCAGTGAGTGCTCCGACTCAGGCAGCGCACTCGCGGCAGACCGGCTGGCCCTTGACTTCCTTGGCCAGCTGGCTGCGGTGATGCACGAGGAAGCAGCGCGAGCAGGTGAACTCGTCGGCTTGCTTGGGAACCACTCGCACCGACAGCTCCTCACCGGACAGGTCGGCCCCAGGGAGCTCAAAGCCGTCAGCATGCTCGGTCTCGTCGACGTCAACGCTTGAGGCGCTTTTGTCGATGCGACGAGACTTCAGCTCCTCGATGGAGTCTTCGGCATCGTCGTCGTCGGTCTTGCGGGGGGCGTCGTAATCAGTCGCCATAGTTCGTGTCGTCCTCCTTGAGGTAGTGAGCAGGAATCGGTATCGTGCGTCGCTGCGGGGTAAACGCCGGGCCCGTTGTTTTTGTGCCCGCCGCGCCGCGCAGTGTGCCCTATCCGAGGGCGGATGTCACTTCGGCCCGCCGCCGGGATGTCGTCCCGAGGCGACAAGCCGGGTCAGCGCAGAGGTGCCAGCGCCTCAAGCCTGGACAACAACGACCCGTGGATGCCGGGTCCGGCGGCCACCACCGCCTCCTGGCCCGGCCCCATGGTGTTCAATCCGCTCACCAGTGCTCCCGCCTCGGTGGCGATGATCCAACCCGCCGCGAGATCCCACGGATTCAGGCCCGACTCGTAGTAGGCGTCGACGGTGCCACGGGCCACCGCGCACAGATCCAGTGCCGCGCTGCCGGCCCGTCGGATGTCCCGGATCTCGGGCAGGATCGCGGCGAGCACCTGGCCCTGGCGGCGGCGCACCTCGGGCAGGTATCCGAAGCCGGTGGCCACCAGCGAGTGCAAGAGCACGTCGACGGTGTTGACCCTGATCGCCGTGTCGTCGTCGGCCTTGCGAACATGGGCACCGCCACCGGCTCGAGCGTGGAAGATCTCCGCGGTGAGCGGGTTGCAGATCGCACCGGCCAGCGGTTGCCACTGCCCGGCCTTCCCTGCGTCGCCGATGACGGCGGCCACCGAGACGCAGTAGGCCGGGATCTCGTAGAGGTAGTTCACGGTGCCGTCGATCGGGTCGATGACCCACGTGATACCGGAGGTCCCCTGCCAGGCCCCGTCCTCCTCCCCGAGTATCGCGTCATCGGGGCGTGCGCCCAGCAGGTGGGCACGCAGGAGCGCCTCGGACTGCTGGTCCATCACGGTCACGATGTCGTTGACGCTGCTCTTGGTGTCCGCTACCCCCAGTCCGCGCGGCCGGTCCTTCACGATGAAGCTCCCGGCCGCACCAGCAGCAGAAACCGCCAGGGTCTCGAGCTCGCAGAGAAGCTGCTCTGAGAACCCCTGAGCAGACAACCCCTGAGGGGAGATCCCCATGTCAGCGCACATCAGTCGGACCCGCACAGTGCCGGCTTGGCCGCCAGCAGATTGGGGCAACAGCCCGGGCGGCACACGGACGGGGGCACCTCGTCGCCGGGCCAGGAAGGACCGACAAGCGCGCGACCGCGGGACTGCGCGGCTCGCTCGAGCGCCAGGTCGACCAGCCCCGAGATGAACTCGGGGTCGGTGCCGACGGTGGGCACCCGCACCATCTCCAGACCCGCGGCAGCCGCGGTCTGGGCCGCCTCGATGTCCAGATCAAACCTGACCTCCATGTGGTCGGAGACAAACCCGATCGGTGCCACGACCGCTGTCCTGACGCCGTCGGAGGCCAAGGCCGCCAGCCGGTCGTTGACGTCCGGCCCGAGCCACGGCTGCATGGGAGAGCCCGAGCGCGAACAGTAGGCCAGCTCGTAGCCCACCCTTGCACTCAGCGTCGCATTGACCTCATCGGCGATGGCTGCCGCCAAGGCGAGGTGCTGGCGGCGGTAGGCGTTGCCCTCGCCATCGCCGGGGCCCGAGGTGTCGTCCATGGCCTCCGGGATCGAGTGGGTGACGAAGACCAGCGCGACCTCGTGATCGGGGCGTTGACCCAGGGCGCGCACGGCTTCGGTCACCTGACGCGCATTGACCCGCGAGAACCCGGGGTGGTTGAAGTAGGGGCGCACCTTGTCGACCTCAATCTGGCGTCCCTCATCGGCCAGGGTCGAAACCGCAGCCGCCAGGTCCTCGCGGTACTGACGACACGAGGAGTAGGAGGTGTACGCGCTGGTCACGATGGTGACCAGCCGGCGCATACCAGCCTCGTGGGCCTGGCGCAGCGTGTCGGTCAGGAACGGGTCGAAGTTGCGGTTGCCCCACACCAGCGGCGTGGCGATCCCCCGTCTGTCCAGCTCTGAACGCAGGGCAGCCAGCACGAGCCGGTTCTGGTCGTTGATGGGGCTCCTGCCGCCGAAAGAGTAATAGTGCTCGGCCACCGCTGCGAGACGTTCGTCGGGGATGGCACGACCCGCGGTCACGATGCGCAGGAAAGGCATCACGTCGACGGGCTTCTCGGGTCCCCCGAACGACAGCAGCAGAACGCCGTCATAGGGGGCCAGTGGGCTGATGTCAGACTCAGCCCGAGGTGAGGACACAGGCACTCTCCGGTTCGCTGGGGTTGTGGGCCAACACGGTCGTCGCCAAAACTACCCTTGCGGCGTGGCCTACGCCCGCAAAGCCCGCGAAGATGGCAGAGTCTGTTGTTGTCGGGCGACTCAGGAGAAGGCGATGCAAGACCTGCAACTGATTGGCGTGCACGAGGACGGTGAGCACCTGCTGCTCAGCGGAGCCGACGACGCTCGTTTCCGGATGCCTGTCGACGAGGCGCTGCGTACCGCGATCCGCCCCGATCGACCGCGATTGGGGCAGCCAGTGACCGACGTCAAGGCCGAACTGCGCCCACGCGATGTCCAGGCCCTGATCCGCGCGGGTGCCTCCGCCGAGGAGGCCGCGGGCCGGGCAGGCTGGTCGGTCGAGAAGGTCCACCGCTACGAGGGCCCGATCCTCGCCGAGCGTGAGCACGTGACTGGCCTGGCGCGCAAGGCTCGTCTGCGCGCACGCGGCGGCGCCTCCGACGGCGGCAGCGCACCCACACTGTCGGCGCGGGTGTCTGAGCGACTCAAGGGACGTGGCGTTGACGTGACCGACGCCGACTGGGACTCCTCGCGAGCCGAGGGTGGCCCCTGGACCGTCGTGCTGACGTTCGCCGCCGGCGGGCGCCAGCGTCAGGCGTCGTGGGGCTTCGACCTTGCGGACCGGACCGTATCGGCCGTCGATGACGAGGCCCGCTGGCTCAGCGAGGAGGTGCAGGCAGCCGAAGGGCCGATTCCGGCGCCGCAGCTGGGCCCATCCTCATTTCGGGCCACCTCGGTCTATGACGTGGAGGCCGAGGGCGGCCTGCGACCGAGCGCACCCGTCGAACGCCAGGACGATCCCCTTGACCTCATGACGGCGATGCGCAAGCGCAGCACGGCGCGCGGACGCCGTACACCTCGCGGCCATCGTGGCGCGGCCAAGGCCGCAACCACCGTGCCCCGGGCCGGTGACCAGGCCCCGGAACAGGCACTGCCCCTGCAGGACCTGGCCTTGAACCCGCAGATGTTGCCGCCCGAGACAGTGCCACCTACCCCGGGTGCTCACCCGAACTCCGATCCGGGTGGTCTGCTAGCTCGACCCGAGTCCGGGGCAGTGCCCGCTCTCATCGAGATCTTCGACGAGGGCATCCACCTGCAGGACTCGCCGTCCCATGACACAGATCAAAGTCCTGAGCCGGTGCAGACACCCGCCGGCCAGGCCCAGCCCAAGGCACCGGCAACACGGCCCGGTCGCGAAGGTGCCCATAAGACCGGCCGACCCAGCGTCCCGGCGTGGGACGACATCATGTTCGGCTCGAGGCCGGGCGCCGGCCGATCATGACCACGGCTCGAGTGCCAGCTGGCGTGGCGGGATCAGACCTCTCGCGGCGGCGTCGGAATCGGGCGCAGGTCGAGCTCGAACGGAAGGACCTCGGGCGAGATCGCAGCCGCGCGCGCAGAGTGTGAGGTCGTCCGGCGCATGTAGTGGCGCCGACACAGAACCTCGTACTCCACGTGGCCGACATCCTGGGATGCGATGTCCCCCATCACGACCTGTTCACCTTCCAGAACCATCGCGCCATCCACGACCCGGGCGTTGTGGGTGGCGCGGTGGCCGCACCAGCACAACGTCTCAACCTGCAAGGCCTCGACCCGGTCGGCTAGCTCGATCATCCGCCGCGACCCGGGGAACAACGCGGTTCTGAAGTCGGCGGTGATGCCGAACGCGTAGACGTCCACACCCATCTCATCAACAAGGCGGGCGAGCTGCTCGACCTGTGCCGGGGTGTAGAACTGGGCCTCGTCGCAGATCAGGTAGTCCACCCGCTGGCCGCTGGTGGCGCGGGTGACAATGACGTCCCAGAAGTCGAGGCCGTCGACAACCTCCAGGGCGCTGGTGACCAGTCCAAGACGAGAAGACAGCACCGCCTCACCGGCCCGGTCGTGCTTGGTGAATATCAGCCCGGCCCGCCCCCGCACGGAGTGGTTATGGTCCATCTGGAGCGCCAGTGTGGACTTGCCACAGTCCATCGTGCCGGAGAAGAAAACGAGTTCAGCCACGAGGGAACTCTAATTCTCCCAGGAAGCTTGCAGCACCGACCCCAACAGAGCAGAGTCCGCAGACCACGGCCGCAGGTCAGACGGCGGCCGGGAGGTCCACCGGGTGCACCGCCAGCTCGTCCTTCTTGATTTTGATCACGAACACCGCCACGATGATCGCGACCACCGCGAACATCGCTCCCCCGACGAACGCCTCTGCGGACCCCTGCGCCAGCAAGAGGTGGCTGAATTCATGGTAGGGGCCGGCGAAGAAGCTGGCCGCTGGCCCCCGATCTGTGGCTGGCAGAGCGTTGATGAACGACGCGACCTCGGTCTGCTGCAGGCCGTTGCTGCCCGCACTCTGCAGCTTCGCGCCGACGAGCTGTGGAAGCTGGCCCGGAAGCCCCCGCACCGCCGCCATCAGGGCGCCCTGGTGCGCGCCCGCGTAGTTCTTCGACGACGTGGCGAACACGGTCGCGAGCACGGACAGGCCGATGGCACCGCCAACCTGCTGGCCAACGTTGAGCAGGGCCGAGGCCAGACCGGCATCGGTGTCAGCAATATGGGACACGGCGGTCGCCGTCAGCGGCACGAACATCAGGCCCAACGCCAGCCCCATCACCAGCAAGCCGGGAAGAACCGTCCCCGCGTAGCTGGAGTCCGCGTTGACCGTCGAGAGCCACAGCATCGCGACCGTCAGCACCGCCGTACCCGTGACGATCAACGGCTTCGGGCCGAGCCTGGGTAGCAGCCTGGCCACCACCTGTGCCGTGATGGCGATGACGAGCGCCATGGGCAGGAAGGCGAAACCCGTCTTGAGCGCGCTGTAGTCTCGCACGCCCTGAACGAAGAAGGTGATGAAGAAGAACATGCCGAACATCGTGGCGCCGACCACGAGCATCACCAGGTAGGCACCGCAGCGGTTGCGGTTCTCGAAGATCCTCATCGGCATCATCGGCGAGGGCGTGCCGTAGGCCTCGAAGAGGACAAAGGAGACCAGCAGCACGACCGCGGCAGTGAACACCACGAACGTCTCGGTGTTGCCCCAGCCGTCGTGCGCGACGTGGATGAAGCCGTAGACGAGAAAGACCATGCCGATCATGGACAGCAGCGCACCGAGGACGTCGAAACGACCCCTGAGACGATCGGTCTGATGAACGTAGAGGAAGGCACCGGTAATCAGCACAGCGCCGATCGGCACATTGACGAAAAGCACCCAGCGCCAGCTGAAGTAGCTCGTGAGAACACCGCCGAGCAGCAGGCCGATGGCCGCGCCGGCCCCGGACACCGCCGCGTAGACGGCCAGGGCACGGGCGCGTTCGTGTGCTTCCTTGAACTCGTTGGCAATCAGGGACAGGGCAGTCGGCGAGGAGATCGCCCCGCCCAGGCCCTGCACGACGCGCCCGACCAGAAGCATCGGGAAAGTGATGGCGACACCGGCCAGGAGGCTGCCGGCAGAGAAGACGGACAGGCCGATGATGAACATCCGCCGTCGCCCCAGGATGTCGCCGGAGCGACCACCAAGCAGCAGCAGCCCGCCAAAGGCGAGCGAGTAGGCGTTCAGAGCCCAGGTCATGTCGGTCTGGTTCCGCTGGAAGTAGGCGCCCATCGAAGGCAGTGCGACATTCACGATCGTGCCGTCGAGCACCACCATCAGCTGCGCACCGGCGATGATCACCAGCACCAGCCCGGGGTGGGCATGCCGCCGGGCCCCCCGCGCGCCGGCCTTGGTGGTGCGTGTCGCTTTGGCGCCGGTCACGGGATCGCTCCGTTCGAGATGGTCCAGATGTTCAGCCACGTGGAACTCAACATAGCCAACACGCGCCGTTCCACGCAGGTTCGAAGACAACCTGAGCGCAGCGGTTGGACAACGTCTGACTCCAACACTCTCGCGGCTGAAGCCGCAGGCTCATGGCTCGGACAGCCCCGGCAACCAACGCGAGCGGAGGCGACCGCCGACCCACCCCACGAACCGTGAACCCTCGACGCGCTGGTCCTGCGCCGTGCCAGGAGAGGCGCTCACAAACCCTGGACGCTGTCCCTTGCGGGCATCTGCAGGAGCGGGACGCCCATCTCCCCAGGGGTCAGCGATCCGTGAAGACCCAGCAACGCCAATAGCTTTGGTCGCGCGGTCCGGGAGTCCACGATGGCGAAGTTGTCACGCATCGCCACGACGACGTCGCCGATACGGGGCAGCACACGCTCAGAGACGGCACCAAACAGACCATGTCCGACGGCCTCCTCCCGGCTGAGCACCCAGGCCCGCGCGTCCACCCGCTCACGCCACGTGGCGAGCACGTCGTCACTGGCGCCCGGCTCACAGTACAGCTGCAGCGATCTGGCTTCGCCGCCCACATGCCGCACGTCTGCAGCCAGCTCGCCATCGTGGGCGAGGTCGATCCGCAGAGCGTGTGGAGCGTCGACCATACCGTGGTCGGCGGTGACCTGGACCGAGGTGTCCGAGGGCACTGAGGCCGCGAGACGGGCAATACTGCGGTCGATCAGCTCCAGCTCTTCACCCCACTCCCAGGACTGGCAGCCGTGGACGTGCCCCACCTTGTCGAGCTCTCCCCAGTAGAGGTAGACAAGGGCACGCTTGCTTGCCCGAACTGCCGCCAGCGCCGAATCCACCCGATCCTCAAGGGAATGCGCCGCTGCGAAGCGACCACCGCGCAACGCCGCGATGGTCAGCCCCGAACCGTCGAAGAACCCCGGGCCGATGCGGGTGACAGCCACGCCGTGCGCGACGGCCCGCTCGAGCACGGTCTGGCTCGGTTGCCACACCCGCGGATCCGGGCCGTTGTCCCATGACAGCTCGTTGAGCAGCCGGTCCTCGCCAGGGACGAGCACCTCATAGCCGACGAGTCCGTGGGCACCGGGGGCCAGGCCCGTCCCGAACGTTGCAATGCTCGTCGCGGTGGTCGAAGGGAAACCTGCGCTGAGCCGGTATGCCGCGGGCAACAGCCGCCGCATGAACGGTGCGTGTCCGCTGCGCTGTCGCAACAGGTCATAGCCCATCCCGTCGATGAGCACCACCACCGCGCGCCTGGCGGGCAGCAGGTCGATCAGGTCCCGCCGGCCATTGCCGCCCACCTCTGGCTCGGGCACTGCCAAGGACCGCGCCACCGCTGGCAGAACACCGACCAGCCCCGACGCGTCGTACCTGGGTAGCACGACCTGGTCAAGCACGGACGCGACCTCAGCGTCCTATGGCTGCAGACAGAGCCCGCGCGAACGACATGGCCTGGGCCAGTGCGGGCTCCCCGTCGGCATCGGCGCTGATCCGCAGTCCGATGTCGTCTGAAGTGACCGTGCCCTCGTAGCCATGGTCGGCCTCGCAGTTCGGGTCGCCGCAGGTCGCAGGAATCACGTCGACCCTGCTGACCGCGCCCCAACCAAGGGTCACAGTGAGTTCGCGTCCCAAAGATCCGGGCGCATAGGTCGCCGGAGAGGCCACCACATGGGTCAGCATGACGCCGCGTACAGCGCTCAACGGTACGCACTCGGATGTCGCTGTCGCCGTCGCCTGCGAAGGCGCATCAGCGGGCTCACCATGGTCATGCTCAGCCGCGTAGTCGTCCGCGTGGACGACCACGAGCCGGGTGGGCGTGAGGGCGAGCACCGTGATGTGGCGGCGCACGGTGTCGTGGTCGAACGTCGTCTCCTGGTGCACCAGGTGTGAGACGACCTCGTCGCCGGCGACAGCCGACTCGACCACGTCCGCCACCAGGGCCGGGTAGTACCCGGCGCGCTCGATCTCCTTGGTCAGCGAGCTCGGGAGGGGACGTCGTTGCGTCATGATCTGGTCGGCGATGTTACCCATGACACCCATCTTCGCCCATCTGCCGACCAAGCGTGCACTTGCCAGGTCCACTCACGGCTGTGCAGCCCCGCGATCATTACGTCAGGGCCCGTCGTTCGGAGTCCGTGCGCTTGGGTGAGGGCGTCACGACGATCTCGACCCCGAGCACATCGACTCCACCGGGATGGGCGATGACAGGGTTGATCTCCAGCGATGCCACGTCGGCTTGTCGGTCGGCCAACACGGAGACGCGGGCGATGAGGTCAGCCAGCGCCGCGCGATCTACCGGTGCGGCGCCGTGGTACCCATTGAGCAGAGGTGAGGCCTTGACCGAGGAGATCAGGTCCGAGACGTCGACATCGGTCAGCGGCGGGACCCGGTACCCGATATCGGCGAGCAGGTCGGTCGGCGGCCCGGCGATACTGAAGCTGACCACGGGCCCGAACACAGGGTCCTCTGCCGTGCGGATGACGCAGGCAACCCCCGGTGTGGCCATCCGCTGCACCACAAACCTGTCGGCATTCAGCGGCGACAGCCACGCCGACAGCGCCTCGAAGGACTCTCGCACAGATGCCTCGGTCCGCAGGTCAACGCGGATGGCGGCCACCCCCGGCTGGTGCCGCACGGTGGGCGAGATCGACTTGACCACGACTGGGTAGCCGAGCTGGGCGGCCGCGGCGACCGCATCATCGGCCGTCGCCGCAGGGATGGTCGGCCAGAGCTCCACGCCGTAGGCCGCCAGCAACGTCTCGGCCTCCACCGGCGTGAGGGTGCGACCAGCCGGGGCATCCGCCAGGACCCGCTCGACGATTCGTTCGGCTGCCGCGCTGTTCAGGCCCGGCGGCTCGACCAGCTCCCCACGCTCACGACCTCGCCACTGTCCGTAACGGGTGGCAGCGACCAGAGCGCGAACGGCATCCTCGGGCATCGAGTAGGCCGGGACCGCCCGTCGTGGACCACGATCACCCTGACCACCGCGGTCGGCGCCGGACAGCGCCTCGGTGACCCCTCGCATGCCGAGAAATGTTGCCACACAAGGCTTTTCCGATTGGGCGGCTGACTCGAACACCGCATGTGCGACGTCCTCGCCGGGGGTGACCAGGGGTGGGATGAAGCAGGTCAGGACACTGTCGACGCGGTCGTCGCCGAAGGCCGCGTCAAGAAGGGTCGCAAACTCCGCGACGTCGGCCTCGGCCGGCAACGAGACCGGACCATGAGTGACCTCCAGCCCCCAGCTGACGCACGCCTGCGCGGTGAGGGCTCCAAGGGCATCGGAGTTGCCGACGATGGCCACCCGGCCGCCGAGTGGCAGGGGCTGGTGAACCAGGAGCTGGGCCACGTCGAAGAGCTGGTGGACGTTCTCGACCCGGATCACGCCGGCCTGGCGCAGCATGGCATCGAAGGCAGCCGGTGGTACCCGGCTGGCGCGGACCCGGTGACCGGGCGGGACCCCGTACGAGGTCACCCCGGACTTGACCACGATCACTGGTTTGCGCAGGGCCAGCGCCCGCGCGATCCTGGAGAACTTGCGCGGGTTGCCCATCGACTCCAGGTAGAGGCCGACCGCATGGGTGTTGTCGTCATCGATCCAGTACTGCATGAAGTCGTTGCCGGAGACGTCAACCCGATTGCCGGCCGAGGCAAACGTCGAGATCCCGAGGTTGCGCCGGGCAGCCAGAGCGAGCACTGCCACACCCAGCGCGCCGCTCTGGGAGAACAGCCCCAGGGCCCCGGCCGGTGGCAGCACGGGCGCCATTGAGGCATTCAGCCGAACGTCGGGGTGGAGGTTGATGATACCGAAGGAGTTGGGACCGATGACCCGCATGCCGCTGCTGCGGGCCCTCTGCAGGAGCTCGTGCTGGCGGCGCTCGCCGGCCGGTCCCGACTCGGCAAAACCGGCAGATACCACCAGCATCGTCTTGACACCAGCTGCCGCGCAGTCCTGGACCACAAGAAGTACCGACTCCGCGGGGACCGCGACGACCGCGAGGTCAACGTGGTCGGGGATCTCGCTGACCCGTGAGTGGGCCTGCAGACCCTGCACGTGGCGGGCCTCGATGTTGACCGCATGGACCCGACCGGTGAATCCGCCGGCGCGGATGTTGCTCAGCAGCTGATGGCCGATTGAGTCTGTCCGGCGGCTGGCCCCGATCACCGCGATCGAGTCCGGGAACAGTGCGGAGCGAACGCTCAGCGCATCGGCGCGGTGCTCCCGCGAGAGTCGAACCGCCTGGGACTGCTCGGTCGGCTCGATCGTGAAGGCCACTTCGATCACACCGTCATCGAAGTGGTAGCTCACCTCGTACCCAGCATCGGTGAAGACCTGGATCATCTTGCGGTTCTGGGGTAGGACGTCGGCCACGAACTTGGCGACCCCCCGCTCCTGGCCGATGGCTGCCAGGTGCTCGAGCAGCACCGACCCCACCCCCTTGCCCTGATGGGCGTCGGAGATATGGAAGGCGACCTCGGCAGTGGTCTCCTCCAGCCTGTCATAGCGAGCGATGCCGATGATCTCGCCGCGCACAGTGGCCACGAGAGCCACCCGCCGGTCGTAGTCGACCTCCGTGAACCGAGCCACGTCCTTGTCGCTCAGTACCTTCAACGGCGCAAAAAAACGAAGGTAGATGGACTCCGGGGACTGCCGAGCGTGGAAGCGGCGAAGGGCGTCGGCGTCGTTGGGCACAATCGGACGCACATGGGCCACAGACCCGTCCCGGAGAACGACGTCGGCCTCCCACCACACCGGATAGGCATCAGGGCGTACGCCCGTGTCGGTCATGGGTTCAGGATGGCAGATGAGCCGAGGTCGACGTCTGGGGATGTGCCGATCGGCGGATGTGGCCATCGGTGGGTAGAGTCCGGTCATGGTCGATGCATACGCACAGTTTCGCAGTGCCCGAGATCTCCTGCTGTCGGCACGGACCGACTACGACGCGGCGATGGCCGACTACGACGCGCCCCGGCCTCACGACTTCAACTGGGCCTTGGACTGGTTCGACCAGGTGGCGGCGGACGCCTCGACCGGCGCCCGGGTCGCCCTCAAGATCGTGGAGGCAGATGGGACAAGCCGTTCGGTGACCTACGCCGAGATGTCTGCCCGCTCCTCGCAGGTGGCGTCGTGGCTGTCATCCCTTGGCGCAGCCAAGGGCGACCGTCTACTGCTGATACTGGGCAACCAGGTGGAGCTGTGGGAGACGATGCTGGCCTGCATCAAGCTCGGCGTCGTGGTGATCCCTGCGACGACGTTGCTGACCTCGGCCGACCTGGACGACCGGATCCGCCGCGGTGGTGTGGGACACGTCGTGGCCGCCTCGGCCGACGCCGGCAAGTTCGACGACGTGCCTGGCGACTACACCCGCGTCGCCGTCGGAGCGCCGGTCCCCGGCTGGACTGCATACGACGACTCACATTCGACAGCAACCGGATTCGCGCCACCGGAGGCGGCCGGCGGCAACGACACCCTGCTGCTCTACTTCACCTCTGGCACGACCGCCCAACCCAAGCTCGTCGAGCACACGCACCTGTCCTACCCGGTTGGGCATCTGTCCACGATGTACTGGGTCGGCCTTCAGCCAGGAGACATCCACCTCAACATCTCCTCGCCCGGATGGGCCAAGCACGCGTGGTCGTCGTTCTTCGCTCCGTGGAACGCCGAAGCCACCATCCTTGTCGTGAACCAGCAACGCTTCGACGCTGCCGCACTCCTTCAGACCATGGCGCAGGAGTCAGTGACCACCTTCTGTGCCCCACCGACCGTCTATCGGATGCTGATCCAGCAGGACCTGGCTCCGTGGCGCGCGCGGCTGTGCCTTCGAGAGATGGTGGGCGCGGGAGAGCCGCTCAACCCCGAGGTCATCGAGCAGGTACAGAGCGGGCTCGGGGTCACGATCCGGGACGGGTTCGGTCAGACCGAGACGACTGCGCAGGTGGGCAACAGCCCCGGTCAGCACGTCGTGCCCGGCTCCATGGGACGGATTCTGCCTGGATACGACGTGGTCTTGGTCGACCCCGCCACCGGTCAGGAGCAGCTCGGTGACGGTGCCGAAGGCGAGCTCTGCCTGCGCCTTGACGGCACCGGCGGGCGCCCGGTGGGTCTGATGGCCGGCTACCACGGCGACCCGCAGCGAACGGCCGAGTCGATGCGCGACGGCGCCTATCACACCGGTGATGTCGCCTCCCGCGACGCGAGTGGCTACATCACCTATGTCGGACGCGCCGATGATGTGTTCAAGGCCTCGGACTACCGGATCAGCCCGTTCGAGCTCGAGTCGGTACTGATCGAGCACCCTGGCGTCGCCGAGGCGGCCGTGGTGCCCTCGCCGGACGCAACCCGCCTTGCCGTGCCGAAGGCGTATATCGTCCTTGCGCCGGGCTACGCACCGACACCGCAGACCGCCGAGTCCATTCTGGCTTACGCGCGCAAGAACCTCGCGGCGTACAAACGGATTCGTCGCATCGAGTTCGCCGAGCTGCCCAAGACCATCTCGGGCAAGATCCGTCGGGTCGAGCTGCGCGGCCGCGAGCAAGCAGCTCACGGAGCCGGCGCCGGCGCCGGTGCCTCCAGCAGAGCCAGCCTGATGGAGTTCTGGGAGTCCGACTTCCCCGGGCTCAAGGACTGACCCGCCCTGCCTTGGACCCTCATGGCACAGTGATGCAGGTGGAGTTCACTGACGTCGTTCGCAAGCGCCGCATGGTCCGCAGGTACGACCTTGAGCGCCCCGTGCCGGCCGAGGTCATCGACACCGCGCTCAACAACGCGATCCGGGCCCCGAGTGCGGGCTTCAGCCAGGGCTGGGACTTCATCGTGCTCACCAAACCTGAGCAACGACAGACCTACTGGGCGGCCACCACCGACCCTGACGACGAACCAGACTCGTGGCTGGTCGGCATGAACAGCGCTCCCGTGCTGATCCTGTGCCTGTCCGACCCAGGCACCTACCTGCGACGCTACGCCGAGTCGGACAAGGGCTGGGCCGACATGGACGAGGCACGTTGGCCGGTCCCGTACTGGGACATCGACACGGGCATGGCCGCCCTGATGATCCTGCTGACCGCGGTGAACGAAGGACTGGGGGCCTGCTTCTTCGGAACGCCTCCCGAGGCGCACGAGGACGTCTTCGAGGCGTTCGACATCCCCCACGACCGCAACCTCGTGGGCGTGGTGTCGTTGGGCTATGCGATGCCGGGTCCCAAGAGCGCCAGCGCCAAGCGCGGTCTTCGGGGGCTGGACCAGGTGGCGCACTACGGACGCTTCGGACGCCACCTTCCCTACGACCTGAGCAGCTGAGCGGCAGGCCCCAGACCTGCCCCAGACTCCTCACCCGTCACCGTGGGTTCGCCACGCCCGCCGGTGACCGCGACACCCTCCGGGCCGGGCAGGCTGCCTGCACTCGGAGCAAATCCCACATCTGCGATCCCTTACGGGTCGATTCAAACCTTTGTTTAGGTGGTTTTTCTTCCAGATCTCTTTACATCGCCGCCTGAGGGGGTTATAAATGTCTCAATGACCGATCTTGGGAGGGGGGACCCCATGTACGCAGAGGAACGCCAGCAGCACATCCTCGACCGCGCCCGCGCCGCGGGACGGGTCGAGGTCAACGCACTTGCCGATGCCCTCGATGTCACCCCCGAGACGGTTCGCCGGGACCTGACCAGCCTCGAGCGACATGGTGTCCTGCGTCGGGTCCACGGCGGCGCCATCCCCGTCGAGCGCCTCGGTTTCGAACCCGGCGTCGCGACGCGTTCGGAGCTCTTTGTCGCAGAGAAGGAGCGCATCGCGAAGGCGGCCCTGGCCCACCTGCCCAACGAGGGCACCGTGCTGCTCGATGCCGGTACCACCACCTTGCGACTGGCCGAGCGGCTCCCCCGCGACCGCGAGCTCACGATCGTCACCAACTCGCTGGGGATCGCCACGATGGTGGCCCAGCACCCGAACCTCTCCCTCTACCTGCTCGGTGGTCGCGTACGCGGCCGGACCCTGGCCGCAGTCGGCTCGTGGGTCACCAACGCCCTGCGAGACGTGTTTGTCGACGTCGCCTTCATCGGTACCAACGGACTGTCCGCGGAGCGTGGCCTGACCACCCCCGACCAGTCCGAGGCCGCCGCGAAGCGCGCCATGATCAAAGCGGCCCGGCGCAGCGTGGTCCTGACCGACCACACGAAGTTCGGCGTCGACCACTTCTCGCGTTTCGCTGACCTGATCGACATCGCCGCCGTCATCACCGACGACGGGCTCGACCCCGAGACCGCCGCAGAGATCGAGGCGCTCGGACCCCAGGTGGTGCTTGCATGATCGTCACGCTGACCCCGAACCCGAGCGTCGACCGCACGGTGTCCATCACCGACCTGCAGCGCGGCGAGGTGCAACGCGCCACCGCCAGCCGGATCGACCCGGGCGGCAAGGGAGTGAACATCTCCCGCGCCCTCACCGCGCACCACGCCCGGACGCTTGCCGTTCTCCCGGCGGGCGGCCCACAAGGGCATCTGCTGGCTGAGCTCCTGGCGGAGGCGGGCATCGAGGTCGCCATCGTGCCGATCGCCGACTCGATCCGCGCCAACCTCGCCCTGGTCGAACCCGACGGCACCACGACCAAGATCAACGAGCCGGGCCCGCTGCTGTCGGGTTCCGAGCTCGCCGCCCTCCTCGCCGGCGCGGTGGCCACGCTGGCGCAGCAGCCCAGCTGGCTGGTGGGCTCGGGCAGCCTTCCGCCGGGAGTCGACGACGACCTTTATGCCGGACTGGTGCGTCGTTGCCGCGACGCCGGCGTCAAGGTCGCGATCGATGCCTCCGGCCCAGCGCTGCGACACGCCGTAGCGGCGGGACCCGACCTCATCAAGCCCAACCTGGAGGAGCTCGAAGAGCTCGTCGACCGGTCTCTGGACACCCTCGCCGACGTCCTGGCCGCCAGCGTCGAAGTGCTCAGCCACCACGGGGTCGCCACGGTCGTGGTCAGCCTGGGCCGGTATGGGGCTCTGCTGGTCACGGCGTCGCTGTGCGCCTTCGCGGTTGCGCCCGTGTCCTCGCCGCTTTCCACCGTGGGCGCCGGCGACGCCCTGCTCGCCGGGTACCTCTACGCGACGGGCAACGGCTCCACCGCAGTGGACGCCCTCTGCACCGGGGTCGCGTGGGGCGCAGCCGCGGTCAGCCTCCCCGGCAGCCGCATGCCCACCCCCGCCGACGTGGCCGGCATACAGGTCTCAGTCACCAGCGAGCCCGACCTGACCCTCCGCTTGAAGAACTGAAGTCCCCTCTCCCATAAGGAATCACACCATGTCACTCATTACCGAGCACCTCGTGGTCCTGAATCTGGACTCCCCTGACCGCCACGCGGCGACCCGCGTCCTGGCGCAGGCGCTGGCCGACGAGGGACGGGTCACCGACTTGGACGGCTTCCTCGCCGACGTCCGCAAGCGCGAGGAGCAGATGCCCACCGGACTGCCCGGTGGCATCGGCATCCCCCACGCCCGCAGCGCCTACGTCACCGAACCGTCTCTGGTGTTCGGACGCGCACCGGACGGTATCGACTGGGGAGCCGAGGACGGCCCGGCCACGCTCATCTTCCTGATCGCTGCACCCGAGGGCGGCGGCGAGGACCACCTCAAGATCCTGGCCAACCTGGCTAGGCGTCTCATGCGGACCGAGTTCCGTAACTCCCTGATGAACGCACCCGACGCGACCACCGTGGTCGACGTCGTGACCCGAGAGGTTGTGAACCCATGAAGTTCGTCGGCGTCACCTCCTGCCCTACCGGCATCGCCCACACGTACATGGCCGCCGAAGGCCTCGAGCAGGCAGCCAGGGCAGCCGGCCACGAGATCGAGGTCGAGACCCAGGGCTCGGCCGGTTTCGAGCCACTGAGCCCCGAGACCATCGCCGCCGCCGACGCGGTGATCTTCGCCGCGGACGTCCCGGTCCGTGACCGTGCCCGTTTCGCCGGCAAACCCCTGGTGGAGGCGGGCGTCAAGAAGGCCATCTCCGACGGCCCCGGCCTCATCGCCAAGGCGGTCGCCACAGCCGAGGAAGCCCAGGCCGATCCCGGCGCCTTCGCCGCCTCACATGCCGCTTCGCCCGCCCGCGGCGGCGGCGGTCTGGCCAGCAAGGTCGACTCGAGCGCGCCCGTGGGCACCCGTATCCGGCAGTGGCTGATGACCGGCGTGAGCTACATGATCCCGTTCGTCGCGGCCGGCGGCATCCTCATCGCCCTGTCCTTCATGGTGGCTCAGCTCGCCGGCGGCAAGAACGGCGCGATCGTGGTCACCAAGTTGTACTCGCTCACCGGCCCGCCCGTCCCGAACCCGACCCACATCGTCAACATCGTTACCGACTTCAACCCGACGGACGGGATGCAGTGGGCGGCACTGTTGTTCTTGGTCGGCGGCGCCGCATTCGGATTCCTGGTTCCGATCCTGTCCGGGTTCATCGCGTTCGCGATCGCGGACCGCCCCGGCCTGGCCCCAGGCATCGTCGGCGGCTTCATCGCCTCGACCATCGGGACCGGCTTCCTCGGCGGCATCGCCACCGGCTTCATCGGCGGCTTCGCGGCCCTGTGGATCAGCCGCTGGAGTGTCCCCAAGGGCGTCCGCGGAATTATGCCGGTCGTCGTCATCCCGCTGCTGTCCACCATCATCACCGGCGCCGCACTCCTGCTGATCCTGGGCCGGCCGCTCAAAGCGGTGTCCAACGGCCTGACCAGCTGGCTCACCGGTCTCACGGGCAGCAACCTGATCATCCTTGGTGTAATCCTCGGCCTGATGATGGGCTTCGACCTGGGCGGGCCCGTCAACAAGGTGGCCTACACATTCGCGACCACGGGTCTGGTAGCCGCCGGCACCTCAACGGACGCGCCAGCGCTGAAGATCATGGCCGCGGTCATGGCCGCCGGAATGATTCCGCCGCTGGGCATGGCCCTGGCGACCACGATGCGCCCAAAGCTCTTCTCCGAGCCGGAACGTGAGAACGGACGAGCGGCCTGGCTGCTAGGCGCTTCCTTCATCTCCGAGGGCGCCATCCCGTTCGCAGCCGCCGACCCCTGGCGGGTCATCGTCTCCAGCATGTCCGGATCGGCCGTCGCCGGCGGTCTGGTGATGCTCTTCGGGAACACCCTGCGAGCACCGCATGGTGGCATCTGGGTGACGCCGCTGATCGGCAGCCCGCTGCTGTACCTGCTCGCGATCGCCATCGGCACCATGGTCACCGCCGCTGTGGTGGTCGCGTTGAAGACCGCCGGCCCGGGTCCGGTCAAGACCGACCTCGACCTCGATGTCGAGGTCGCCACGGTCTGACTACGCTCAGAGCACCACCCCAAGCTCGGGTAACCACCAGGCATACCGGCTCTGTACCGACCACGACCAAGGAGACCCAATGTCACAGCGCACCGTCACCATCGCCTCATCGGTGGGTCTGCACGCCCGCCCTGCCGCGCTGTTCGTGCAGGCGGCGACCGCGACCGGCCTTCCGGTCCAGATCGGCCGTACCGGCGAGGACCTCGTGGACGCCCGCAGCATCCTGGGCGTGATGGCCCTGGGAGCCAAGCACGGTGAGGAGGTCATCCTTTCCGCCGACGGTGACGGCGCGGACGCCGCGCTGGACGAGCTGGTGGCACTGCTGGCCCGTGACCTCGACGCGGAGGAGTGATCCCGATGTCAGACGTCGAGGTCCGCAACGGGATCGGAGTCTCCCCCGGCACCGCGATCGGGCCGGTGGTCCAGGTGCGCCCGCCGGTCCGGCCACCGGAGAAGGAGCCTGCATCGGCTGATCCCGCCGCATCAGGGCAGCTGATCCGCCAGGTCCTCGAGTCGGTCGCCGCAACCCTGGATCACCTCGCCGAGCAGGCCGACTCGACGGCGCAGCAGATCCTGATCGCCACGGCCATGATGGCCCGGGACCCCGGTCTGGCCGCGGCGGCGGACAAGCACCTGGCCAACGGACACGGCCCCGCCACGGCCGTGGACGCGGCGACAGAGGAGTACTGCGCCACGTTCAGCGCTGCCGGTGGCTACCTCGCCGAACGCGTCACGGACCTGCGCGACGTGCGGGACCGAACCGTGGCCAGGCTCCTCGGGCTGCAGGACCCGGGCGTGCCCGAGCTCACCGAGCCTTGCGTGATCGTGGCCCACGACCTGGCCCCGGCGGAGACGGCCAGCCTGCGGCGTGACCTCGTGCTGGCCATCGTCACCGAGTCGGGCGGCCCGACCAGCCACACGGCGATCCTGGCCGCGCAGATGGGCATTCCCGCAGTCGTGCAGCTTCCCCGTGCAGTCGCCATCAGCGTCGGGACGGTCCTGGCCGTCGACGGCTCCACCGGCGAGGTGTTCGTCGACCCCGATCCCGCCACCCAGGCAGAGCTGGTCCAGCGCAGCGAGCGCCGGGCCCACGCGCTGGGGACCACTTCCGGCCCCGGTATGACCAGCGACGGCCACCCGGTCGCCCTTCTGGCCAACATCGGTACCGTCCAGGACGCGGAACGTGCCGGCGCACTCGACGTCGAAGGCGCGGGGCTGTTCCGTACCGAGTTCCTCTTCCTCGACCGGGAGACCGCGCCGACGCTGGAGGAGCAGGTCACCGTCTACACGCAGGTCTTGCAGGCCTTCGGCCCCCGACGCGTCGTCGTGCGGACCCTCGACGCCGGAGCCGACAAGCCGATGGCATTCGCCGACCTCGGTCCGGAGCCAAACCCTGCCCTGGGCAGACGCGGCCTGCGGCTCTCGGCCGAGCGCCCGGACCTGCTCGACACCCAGCTCGCCGCGCTGGCCACGGCTGCGCGCACCACCGGCGCGGACGTGCGGGTAATGGCGCCGATGGTGGCAACCGCCGAAGAGGCAGCGTGGTTTGCCCGGAGGGTGCGCGAGAATGGTCTTCCCACCGTCGGGGTGATGATCGAGGTCCCCGGGGCGGCTCTACGCGCGCGTCACGTCCTGGCCGAAGTCGACTTCGGCAGCATCGGCACCAACGACCTGGCCCAGTACACCATGGCCGCTGACCGCATGCAGGGCGAGCTGGCCACGCTGCTGGACCCGTGGCAGCCAGCGGTGCTCGACCTTGTTGCGGCCGCGTGCGACGGTGGCCGCGACACGGGCAAGCCCATCGGCGTGTGTGGCGAAGCCGCTGCCGACCCGCTTCTTGCCCTGGTACTCACCGGGTTGGGCGTCACCAGCCTTTCCATGGCTCCGACGCGGGTGCCCGCGGTGCGCGCGGCGCTCTCACTGCACGACATCGGCACCTGCACGGCGATGGCCTCAGCCGCACGCGCCGCCAGGACGCCACAAGACGCCCGGGACGCGGTTCTCACCCTGGCCAACAAGCTCATCACCGACCTCGTGTGAGCCCACTGCAGGTCGGCGGAGTCCGGGTGGCGCCCTGAGGCAGGACAGTGGTGGGTGACTGCACGGGCGTGACGGCGAGTCGGGGGACGGCCGGGCGCGGCGGTGGGTGAAGATAAGGTGCTGACCTCAGCCACCACCCTGACCCGCAAGGAGAACCACCTCGCATGGCCCGCCGCACGTCATCAGCCCCACCGCCGCAGGCAGACTTCACCGAGCGGATCGTTGACATCGACGTCGAGGAGGAGATGCAGGGGGCGTTCCTGGAGTACGCCTACTCGGTGATCTACTCCCGTGCTCTTCCCGACGCCCGCGACGGGCTCAAGCCGGTCCAGCGACGAATCCTGTTCGGTATGAACGAGCTCGGACTGCGCCCCGAGCGTGGGCACGTCAAGAGCAGCCGTGTGGTCGGGGAGGTGATGGGCAAGTACCACCCTCACGGTGACGGCTCGATCTATGACGCACTCGTGCGCATGTCCCAGACCTTCACCATGCGCTTGCCGCTGGTGGACGGCCACGGCAACTTCGGATCGCTGGACGACGGACCGGCAGCAGCCCGCTACACCGAGGCCCGGCTGGCACCCGCGGCGATGCTGATGACCGACAGTCTCGACGAGGAGACCGTCGACTTCGTTCCCAACTACGACGATCAGCTGATGCAGCCTGCCGTGATGCCCGCAGCCTTCCCCGGCCTGCTCGTCAACGGTGCCAGCGGTATCGCCGTCGGCATGGCCACGAACATGGCGCCGCACAACCTCGTCGAGGTCATCGGCGCGGCTCGCCATCTCATCGCCAACCCGCAGTGCTCACTGGACGACCTGATGAAGTTCGTGCCCGGCCCCGATCTTCCGTGCGGCGGCAAGATCGTGGGCCTGGAGGGGATCCGCGAGGCATACCTCACCGGGCGCGGGTCTTTCCGCACCCGGGCGACGACCCGGATTGAGAACGTCACCCCGCGCAAACAGGGCATCGTCGTCACCGAGCTGCCCTACCTGGTCGGACCCGAGAAGGTCATCGAGAAGATCAAGGATCTGGTCCAGTCCAAGAAGCTCCAAGGCATCAGCGACGTCAAGGACCTGACCGACCGCAAGCACGGCCTGCATCTGGTCATCGAGATCAAGGGCGGTTTCCACCCGCAGGCGGTGCTGGACAAGCTCTTCAAGCTGACGCCGATGGAGGACAACTTCGGTATCAACAACGTGGCACTGGTCGACGGGCAGCCACGCACCCTCGGCCTGCTGGACCTGCTACGGGTCTACGTGGACTTCCGCCTGGACGTGGTGCGCCGCCGTAGCGCCTACCGCTTGCGCAAACGCGAAGAGCGATTGCACCTCGTGCAGGGTCTGCTCATCGCGATCGTGGACATCGACGAGGTCATCCAGGTCATCCGCGCCTCCGAGGACGCCGTGGTCGCCAAGGCCCGGCTCCGGGAGGTCTTCGACCTCTCCGACCCACAGGCCACCTACATCCTCGACCTGCAGCTACGGCGGCTGACGAAGTTCTCCCGGGTAGAGCTCGAGACCGAAAGGGCCGAGCTCGAGCGCCAGATCGAGGCCTTACGCGCAATCTTGGGCGACGAGAAGCTGCTCTTGAGGACGGTGTCCAACGAGCTCGCTGACGTGGCCAAGGCGCATGGGACGCCACGTCGCACTGTGCTGCTGGAGTCTGCCGGCACCCCGCTCGCCTCGGCCACGCCGCTGGAGCTGACCGACGACCCCTGCTGGGTGCTGCTGTCCTCCACGGGCCTGCTGGCGCGCACGACGAATGCCGAGACACTACCCAGCGAGGGCGGCCGTCACAAGCACGACGTGGTGATCGCGGCGGTGCAAACCACCATCCGGGGTCATGTCGCCCTTGTCACCTCCCGCGGGCGGATGGTCCGGCTGGCGGCGCTGGATCTGCCCACCCTGCCCCCGACCCACGGCGCCCCCTCGCTGTCCGGAGGCGCGCCACTGGCTGCGTTCGTCGACCTACCCAGGGATGAGCGGGCGCTGACCCTGATATCGCTGTCGGCCGACTCACTCGGCCTAGCCGTCGGTACCGCCCAAGGCGTCGTCAAGCGGGTGACCACCGAATACCCGGGGAACAAAGATGATTGGGAGGTCATCGGCCTCAAGGAAGGCGACTTCGTGGTGGGTGCAGCCGAGCTGCGCACCGGCGACGAGGACCTGGTGTTCATCACTTCCGACGCCCAGTTGCTGCACTTTCCCGCCTCCTCGGTGCGCCCACAGGGTCGCACCGCGACCGGCATGGCCGGCATCAAGCTGGCGTCCGGCGCCTGCGCGGTGTTCTTCGCCGCCGTGGATCCACAGGCGAGCAACCTGGTGGTCACCTCCAGCGGCTCATCAGGTTCCCTGCCTGGCACCGAGGCCGGCTCGCTCAAAGTCACCCCGTATTCGCAGTACCCGGCCAAGGGCCGCGCCACCGGTGGCGTCCGCTGCCACCGCTTCCTGCGCGGGGAGGACACCCTGATCCTGGGATGGGCCGGCGGCAGCCCGCCGCGGGCGGCTGCCGCCAGCGGTGTTGCCCTGGACCTGCCCGAGGCCACCGGGAAACGCGACGGCTCCGGCCTTCCGGGCGCCGCACCGATCGCTGCCATCGCCGGACCGCTGGCCCTACCCAGGCACGCCCACTCACTACCCCAGGCCGACTCCGCGACACAGACCCTCCAGATGCTGCCCGAGTTTCCCGCAGGCCGGGGGTGAGCTACGCGCCAGCCCACTCCCCGGATACCGATCGCCGTCCCGCGGCCCGATGCCTGCTCGGTGCTCTGGGAAGACGCACAGGCTTCAGCGCTGGGCACCGCGCCCGCCGCGATGTTCTGGGTGGCTCTGGAGCAGAACGGCCCATGGGGTGCCCGGGCCGCGACACAGTCCCATCTCGACCCTGACCTCGGCGGGGCGCTGGACCAGATGTGCGCCGACGCCGGCGGGCGACTCATCCTGATTCGTCGCCCCGGAACGCACTCGGACCCACCCGAAGTCCGCCGCCGTAGGGTCTACCTCGCCGGCGGACTCGCTGGTCGTCCCTGGCTGCTCGAGGCGGATCTGGATGACCCGGGCCAGTTGGCGCGGCTGGCCCTGGCCACTTTGGGCAGCGCCGACATCGAAGCGGCCCGGGACACCCTGCCCGGGTTCAAGCCGTCCCGCGCGCCGGTTCTGATGATCTGCACCAACGCCAAGAGGGACGTGTGCTGCGCGGTCCGTGGTCGACCCGTTGCCCTCGCCTCCTCATCGCGGCGGCCAGGCCGGGTGTGGGAGTGCTCGCATACCGGTGGCCACCGGTTCGCCCCCACCGGAGTGCTTCTGCCCCTCGGCCAGACTTTCGCCCGGCTCTGCGCCACCTCAGCGGTCGCCGCGCTCGATGCCGCGACACGCAACGAGGTGCCCAGGCAGTTGTTGGATGCGACCCACGACCGAGGACGTAGCCACCTCGGCGCCGCCGCACAGGCAGCCGAGTCCACGGTACGACACCAGATTCAGGAGCCTAGAATGCTTGCCCTCTCGACGACGACGGCGCCACGCACGGACCAGGAGAACACCTGGCAGTGCCGGGTCAGTCATATCGACGGTCGCCGGTGGGACGTTGTAGCGGTGCGTGGTTCCCGCGGAGTTGACCTACCTGAGTCCTGCTTGACGGCGCCGGTACCGACCTGGCAATGGTCGGTCGTCAACGGTTTCGGTCGATGAAACCGAGCATTCGTACCCAGGCGTCCGTGCACTCGCTCTGCCACTGGTCGAAAGCACGGTCGAAGAACGAGTGCGGTGCTCCCTCATAGACCACGTAGTCGTGCACCTTTGCGGCCTTGGTCAGCGAGCTGACGAAAGCGTCATTGTCCTGCCGGGACGTGGCCCGGTCATCCCCGGCCGCGAGGATCAGCAAGGGCGCAGAAAGGTCGGCCAGGACGTCATCAACGGTGGACGGGCGACCATAGAACCCCATCGAACCGGCCACTTGCAGGTCAGTGGCGGCAAGGCGCCAGGACTGGCCACCGAACATGCAGAACCCCAGAGTGAAGACCGGATCGTCGCTGCGCTCGTGCAGTCGCAATACCGCCGCATGGGCATCGGCCAAGACACCCTCGGGTTTCAACGCCTGGGCATGTGGCATGAACTCGAAGTCGTCATCGCGCGCACTGAGCCCGGCGGTGCGGCCGAAGGGGTCGAGGGCAACCGTGTCGATCCCGGCCTGGGCAAAACAGAGAGCAAGGTCGGTGTAGAAGGCGTGCATCCCCCGGATGTCGGGCAGGAGCACCAGACTCGCTCCACGACGGGTCACCGGCACCGCCTCGAATGCCGAAAAACGGTTGCTATCGGCCGCTGTCAGCACCAGCGGCCCATGATCACCGACCTCGCTAGATCTGGGTGGCTCGGGCGGATGCTGGTCGCTGGTGAAGCACATGGGTGCAGTCTGTCGTCGTTTGCTGGCTTCCACCAGAGGCCAGGGGACCTTTCGGCTGCGCTCAGGCGTCGATCCGCTGGCGATCCAGCTCAGCAGCAGAGTCGATGATGAAGTCCTTGCGCGGTGCGACGTCGTTGCCCATCAGCAGGTCGAACACCCCTTCGGCGATCTCGGCGTCCCCCAGGGTCACCCGCCGCAGCGTCCGGTGGCGAGGGTCCATGGTCGTCTCGGCCAGCTGGTCAGCGTCCATCTCGCCCAGGCCCTTGTAACGTTGCAGAGGCTGCTTGACCTTGCGGCCCTTCTTCTCCAGCGAGGTGACCGTGGCCCGCATCTCGGCCTCGCTGTACGTGTAGAGCAGGTCGTTCTTCTTGCCGCCGGGGTTGATCACCTCGATGCGGTGCAGCGGTGGGACCGCGGCAAAGACCCGGCCGGCAGCGACCAGCGGGCGCATGTAACGGAAGAACAAGGTCAGCAGCAGGGTGCGGATGTGGGCCCCGTCGACGTCGGCGTCGGTCATGATGATGACCTTGCCGTAGCGCGCGGCACCCAGGTCGAAGGAGCGGCCCGAGCCGGCACCGATGACCTGCAGGATCGCCGCGCACTCGGCGTTCTTGAGCATGTCGGCCAGGGAGGCCTTCTGGACGTTGAGGATCTTGCCGCGAATCGGCAGCAGCGCCTGGTGGTCGCTAGACCGGGCAAGCTTGGCGGTGCCCAGCGCGCTGTCACCCTCGACGATGAAAAGCTCGGTCCGCTCGACGTCGCCGCTGCGGCAGTCGGCCAGCTTTGCCGGCAGCGACGAGGTCTCCAGGGCGTTCTTGCGACGTTGGGTCTCCTTGTGCAGCCGGGCGCTGATCCGCGACTTCATCTCGGCGACGACCTTCTCCAGAAGCAAGCCTGACTGGGCCTTGTCACCGCGCTTGGTCGAGGTCAGCTTCGCGGTCAGCTCGCCCTCGATGACCTTGGCCACGATGGCGCGGACCTGGGCGGTGCCCAGCACCTCCTTGGTCTGGCCCTCGAACTGCGGCTCGGCCAGTCGCACCGTCACCACCGCCGTCAGGCCCGCCAGGACATCCTCCTTCTCCACCTTGTCCGACCCGACCTTGAGCCGGCGGGCGTTGGCCTCCAGCTGCCTGCGGAAGACCTTGAGCATCGACTGCTCAAAGCCCGACATGTGGGTGCCGCCCTTGGGTGTGGCGATGATGTTGACGAACGAGACAGTTGTGCTCTCATAGCCGGTCCCCCACCGCAGCGCCACGTCAACCTCGCACTCACGTTCGAGCTCGGTGGGCGTCATCCGCCCCCGCTCGTCCAGCACCGGCACGTTCTCGCGGAACGTCCCGGATCCCTGCAGGCGCCACACGTCGGTCAGTGCCGGGTCGGCTGCCAGGAACTGCGCAAACTCGCCGATGCCGCCGACATGGTGAAAAGTCTCCTCGCGGGCGCCGTGCTCGCCCGGCGTGCCCGCCGCACCCCGCTCGTCGCGGATCACCAGGGTCAGACCCGGGACCAGGTACGACGTCTGGCGCGCCCGGGAGACCAGGTCTTCGTAGCTGAACGCGCCATCCTTGGCAAAGATCTGGTGATCGGGCCAGTAGCGGACCCTGCTGCCGGTCCTGCCTCGGGCCACCTTGGCGATGATGCGCAGCTCGCTGTTGTCCACGTATGGCGTGAAAGGCGCGTCGGGCGTCCTGGCAACCCCGCCCTTGCCGTCCAGGGCGTCGTCGAAGACGCCAGGCTCACCACGGCGAAAGCTCATCGCATGCGTCTTGGCCCCGCGGTCAACCTCGACGTCCAGGCGGGAGGCCAACGCGTTGACCACGGAGGCCCCCACACCGTGCAAACCACCGGAGGCGGTGTAGGAACCGCCACCGAACTTGCCGCCGGCGTGCAGCTTGGTGAAGACCACCTCGACACCGGTCAGGCCGGTGCGTGGCTCGATGTCCACCGGAATGCCCCGCCCGTTGTCGGCGACCTGCACCGACCCGTCGGCCATCAGCGCCACATCGATGTGGTCACAAGCGCCCGCCAGGGCCTCGTCAACCGAGTTGTCGATGATCTCCCAAACACAGTGCATCAGCCCGCGCGCGTCGGTCGAGCCGATGTACATCGCCGGACGCTTGCGGACCGCCTCCAGGCCTTCGAGGACCTGCAGGTGGCGGGCCATGTAGCCAGATGCGTCGCTGTTGGAGGCGCCAGTGCTCACGGCGCCGACGTCGAGGACGCCGCCAGACCCAGCGGTCCTGCTCGTTCGGGTGGCGGTGGCCACGGACGTCCCTTCGGTGCACGGAAGAGCCGGCCCCAGGGCCGACCACATAACTCTCTGGCAGGCTATCTCCCCACGCCGACGAGCACGCGGCAGGCACGCGGCATACAAACCGCCGAGCATTTGCGCGGAGAGTGAAATTGGGCATGACTTTGTCCACATCCAGGCCAGAATGGACATCGGGAAGCAATCTTCGTGTTTGACTGTTACAGACGGCGAATGGGTCTGCCTTCATCGCAAACCGCTCGGCAAGCGTCTACGAAGTATCAGCAACGGATGAAGTACCAGGAACGGATACGGACAAGATCGCGACACCAGGCAGGGACCGCCAAAGGCGCCCGCTACGAGGATTGGATGGCTGACGTGACAACTGCACTGGCACCGACTCTGACCGCGGCTGACCGCTGCGACCGCTGTGGCGCCCGGGCTTATGTGCGCGCCCGCCTCAGCTCGGGTGGCGAACTGCTGTTCTGTGCGCACCACGGCCGCGAGCACCTGCCCAAACTCCAGGGCCTGGCAACCAATATCCAGGACGAAACCGACCGCCTGACGCCAGACCCGGTCGGCGTCGCCCAGGCCTAGTGGGGCGTGGCCACCTGCTGACTAGCTCTGGGCGAGTTCACCGTCGTCCGGGCCCTGGCGGGTGCATCGGCGAAGGGAGTCCGTGTGCTACCCGGACTCCCTTCGCTCTGGGCGGCTTTCCCTGGCTGGACCTCAGAGGCAAACGGCACAGCCGGCTGGTTGACCTTGGCGTGGTGCCACCAGGCTGGATAGTGCCCGTTTTCCCGCTACCGGGGTCGGTACCCGGCCAAAGCCGGCACCTGGGCTGGGGGCAAGCACTGGGGTAGTGGGTTCGTCGGGATTGCCCGCCTCGGCCTGCACCTGGGCTTCCCGCTTGCCTGGGCTTCGCGCTCGGGATCTACCTGGCCGAGGGAATCAAAGCCGGGCACCCATACCGCGGGCCTGCGCCAACCCCACCAAGACCGTCCAGGCTCGGCCAACAAAGACCATCAAGGCTGGGCTTGGGCATCGAGCTTCTGACCGGTCTGGCGATTACCAGCACCTGGTGGATGTTTGGTGGTCAACACCGCCTGACCCTGAAGGGATCGGAAGAGCGCAGGCTGCGTTGTTGCACCTGGTCGTCAGTGCCGTCGTCGTTACTACCGTCGTCGTTACTACCGTCGTCGTTACTGCCCGTCCTGGCGACGGCGATCCCAGCGGCCTTCAAGACGACGCATGAACGTCTGGCCGCTTGGGTTGGGTCTTTTGCCCGCCTTGGCCGCCTTGCCCGCCTGGCGCGTCTTGCCGAAGCGACCCGCTGAGACGTGTGCGCGCACCGACCCGTCCTGGGCGAGCGCGCCCAACGTGACCTTGGGCACTTTTGGCGGGGTGATCGCGTAGGCCACGCCACTGACCATCAGCGCAAAGCCGACAGCGCCCCACCAGATGGACACCGTGGCCACGCCCAGGACGACGAGCCCGAGCCCGGCGATGACACCCCCGGCCCCGATGGCAATGCTCCGGCGAAGGCGGGCACGCGCAGCCGAGCCCTGCATCTGCGAGGCAAACTTCGGATCCTCGGCATACAGCGCCTGTTCCATCTGCTCCAGCAGATGTTGCTCGTGTTCTGAAAGCGGCACCTTCGACCTCCCGTGGGCGGCTCCACTGTTGACAACAACGTTCTAGGGTGCCGATTTGTTGCCGAAACCGGCGATGCTTGTTGCCCGAAACCTACCGGCTCTACGTGTGCTCAGGTTACCCCCTTCGCCGACCATCCGTTCAGGATAGGTCGCCGCGCTTCGGGGTGGTAGCCGACCGCTCACCCTCGACCAGGCTGGCAGGACGAACAGCGCCGGCACCGAAGCGTGCACTGGCTTGATCGACCGCACGATCAGCATCACGCCAGCCATGCTCCGCCTCATCGAGCAAACCCTGTATCGGTGCCTGTGCGGAGTCCATGAGGCCTTCCATCCGAACGCCAACCAGCCGCAGGCGGGCCCGCTGCAGACCCAGCCCGTCAAAGAGTGCCCGCGCCGTCGCGTAGATGTCGCGGCTGACGTCGGTCGGGTCACGCAGGGTCTTGGAACGTGTGATCGTGGCGAAGTCGGAGAAGCGCACCTTGATCGAGATCGTTCGTCCCACCATCCCCGCCGAGCGCACGCGGGCCGCCGTACGCTCACTGAGCTTGAGCAGTTCTCGGTGGATGTATGCCGGGTCGTCCACGTCGAAGGAGAACGTCTCATCGGCGCCGATACTGCGTTCACGACGGGTGGGCACCACCGAGCGCGTGTCGCGTCCCCAGGCCAGCGCGTACAGGGCAGGTCCGGCGTGGTCGCCAAGGGCCCGCCGCAGCGTGTCCACCGGGGTGTGGGCAATGTCGGCCACGGTGTGCAGTCCCAGACGCTGCAAGGCCTCCTCCGTACGGTCCCCGACTCCCCACAATGCGCCGACCGGCAGCTGGTGAAGGAAGCTGACCACCTCGGTCATGGGCACGACGAGCAGCCCGTCGGGTTTGGCCAGACCCGACGCGAGCTTCGCGATGAACTTGGTGGAAGCAACACCGACAGAGCAGGTGATGCCCTGCTCGTCGGCGATCGTGTCGCGGATCGTTTGGGCGATCTGGCGTGGTGTGCCCATCCGGCGTCGGGCGCCGGACACGTCCAGGAAGGCCTCATCCAGGGACAGCGGCTCGACGATCGGGGTCACGCTGGCGAACACCGCCATGACAGCTCGGGAGATACGTTCGTAGCGGGCATAGTCAGGAGCAACAACGGTGGCCTGTGGGCACAGCCGGCGGGCCCGGGCGGTCGGCATCGCTGCGGCCACACCGAACGCGCGGGCCTCGTAGGTAGCGGACAGCACCACCCCACGATTGCCGCCGCCGGCGATGATGACCGGCGTGCCCTTGAGCTCGGGACGACTGAGCAAGGATGCCAACGCGTAGAACGCGTCCATGTCCACGTGCAGGATCGAACAGCCCTCGTCGTCAGGCGCGCGGGCGTCCCGGCGTTCGGGTACGACGAACTGGCGCCGGCTCATCGCCGCGACACCGGCGACAGGTCAGCTGCGGCGGGCCAGCACGTGCAGGGCTGCACCGATGTGCCCCAGGAACGCGTAGTCGGGATGACGCGAGGCGGTCTGCTCAAGCTTGAGCAGTGCGGCCCGGTCGGCGTCGAAGTCGACATAAGCCGCAGGTACGAGATCACTGAAGATGCGCACCCCATGCAGGTCCTGAACGGCCAGTCCGGCGCCTTCGACCAGCGCGGTGATCCCTGCCGCGTCGAAACGCCGTGGCAGGGGATCGGCGGGGCCCCATCGACCGTCGTCACTGGTGAGGGCGCACTGGGCCTGGGCGAACTGGCCGGCGAGGGCTCGGGCCAGCACGGCGGCGATGCGGGTAGCGACCACAAGGCTGACGTAACCGCCGTCGGCGAGCACGCCGGCAACGGATCGCAGGGTGGCCGCCGGGTCATCGACGAACTCCAGCGCGCCATGGCAACACACGAGGTCGGCATCGGCGTCGGGGTGGACTTCGAGCAGGTTGGCGGCGTCGCCCTGCACCGCCACGACCCGCTCGGCGACCCCGGAGTCGCCAGCTCGCCGATACAGCGACGCCAGCGCGTCGAGGCTGGGGTCGATGACCGTGACGTGATGACCGAGCTGGGCCAGTGGAACTGCCAGACCGCCGGTGCCACCGCCAAGATCGACGACACGCAGGCTACGACCGAGCTCCTGCTCGCGCTCGAGCACGACGGCCCGCACGGACTCCCAGACGGCTGAGGTGCGCACAGAGGTCTCGACCCCGCCGCGACCGCTACGTCGCCCGTCATCAGCCACGGCAAGACTCCTCTGGTGCTGGTGGTCGCCGACGGGCACCAGGCCTGACGGGGCGACTGCGGTGACGCTCGGGTCGTGTCCACCCTAGTGCCCGGAACTTCCGGGGCTGGCGTGCCACAGCTTGCGCGGTGGGCCGCCTTCCTGGGGGACTGCACGGCCTTCCGTGAGCAGCCTGCGGGAGTCCCTGACATCTCCACCGGCAGGTTTGACATCTGCGTAAGGTGACTGCCTGAACCCTGAGGCGTGCACCAACATCCGGCGGCGGGATCCGTTCTTCCCGCCAGGCGCGTCGCCCCGGTCAGCACCATGCTCATCGGCCTCGGACAGCGCTGCGTGCACTGCCTTAAGACCATCTCGGCTCCAGGCCTCCCACAGTCCGGACAGCTCCCATGCCCCGGTTGCACGCAGGGAGACACCCTTGGGCCCGGTGCGTCGCAGGATCCCACGGACCAGAAGCATCCACGAGTGGAAAACTGTTGCCGCATAAGGGCCCTGGACATCTTCGAAAAACGTGGCGTCGACCGGGCCGGTCGAGTCGTCAAGGGTCAGGAACACCACGCGTCGACCCGAGCGGATCGGCGGCGTCTGCGTGGCAACCTTGACCCCCGCGACCCACAGCTCGCAGCGACTGCGTTGTCCGAGCAGCTGGCCGGATCGGGTCACTCCGAGCGCCTGCAACATCGGGGCGTAGAAGTCGATGATGTGGGCGCTGGCATCCAGCCCGAGGATGTCCAGCTCGGCCCGGACCCGCTCCGGCCCCGTCATCTCGGGCAGACCGGTGGCCGTGGTGAGCTCAGGGGTGTCCCCCAGGTCGAGGGTGAGCTGAGTAGGCTGCGCCCGAGCCGGTATGACGAACAGCGCACCCTGGGACTGCGCCGCCGCCAGAAGTCGCACGTCGCGCTTCTCGGCGTTGGCCGCCCGCGCCAGGGTCGCTTCGCGGGTAGCCGCGGCCCGGGACGTACGAGCTGCCACCCTGCGACCGGATCGGCGCACCGATCCAGACCACCG
>Ga0209890_10000030_pt1 | contig 63815 bp, 42 predicted proteins | sample OrgsoiDNA2013049_FD_185799 | JGI IMG/M metagenome (GOLD analysis project Ga0209890, IMG submission 185799) | Permafrost soil microbial communities from the Arctic, to analyse light accelerated degradation of dissolved organic matter (DOM) -... | ecosystem: Environmental > Terrestrial > Soil >... | reverse complement strand
GAGAGGGCCCCGTGCCCCCCGCGAAGAGGTCGAGCCGGCGAAGCCGTCTCGCCCTCACGCGATCAGTTCGGGACCCTGAGAGGGTCCCGTGCCCCCCGCGAAGAGGTCGAGCCGGCGAAGCCGTCTCGCCCTCACGCGATCAGTTCGGGACCCTGAGAGGGTTCCGCGCCCCTCACGCGACGAGCCGTCACAGTTTTTGGGCCTCGGCGGCGCCGGCGGCCTTGGCGCGCGCGAGCGCCGCGCTGCGGAGCGCGTGCCCGGTCGGGCCCTCCCCCAGCCTGGCGCGGGCGGACGCGCCGTGCCCGGCGCCCAAGATGTCGCGCAGGTAGGCCTCGTACTGGAACGTGTCCGAGTGCTGCTCGGTGTGACACCCGATGCAGGTGCTGGCCGGCGCCTCTCTGTGCACCGCCGCCGGCTCCTCGAGGCCTTTCTCGGCGACATGGATCGACCCGGGGCCATGGCAGACCTCGCATTGGACGTCGCGCAGGCGGTCGGTGTGCCCCAGGCTGGAGCCGCCGACCTGGCCATAGCCGGTGACGTGACAGCCGGTACACTTGTAGTCGTTCTCCTTGCCGACCTCGACCAGCGTCTGCCAGGCCTCCGCGTGAACGGTTCCCTTCCAGAACGCCAACGCCTCCTTGTGGCAGGGGCCGCACTTCGCGTCACCGACGAAGTAGGCGCGCCCCGGCTCGCGTGGCGCCGGCGGCGGCGCGTTCCGCAGATTGAGTGCGGCGACCTGCCCGTCGAGGTGACGCATCTCGCTCGCGGTCTTTTCGTCGCGCGGCAGGCTGCGGCGCAGCGGGATCAGTCGGTTGGTGAAGTAGTTGCCGGCGGCCGGCGGCGTCCAGGGGCGCTCGAGGCTCTTCTTTTCGTCGTCGAGCGCCGCGCGCTCGCGGCGTTTGGTGGCGATGAACCCAGGGTCAGCCCCGGCGTTCGACGACGAGGACCACCCCTTGAGCTCTTCGTCGAGGCGCGCCGCCGCGGCGTCGATCTCTACCCGCCGCAACGCCGCCGCGTCGGGCCCGCCGGCGTCGGTCAGCGCGCCGGTACCGCGGAGAACGAAGTCGATCCGTCCGACCCGCGCCAGCTCTTCGGCCCCGGCGACGAGGAACGTCGACCCGACCTGCTCGGCCCGGGCCTGGCCGCTGCCGACCTGCCGTCCGAGGACGACGAGATCGGGCGCTGCCGCGCGCGCCAGCCGCCGCGCCGTCGGGCGGTCGAGTGGGACGAGCGCGATCACCAGCTCGGCGCCCGCGCTGCGCAGCCGGGCGACCTCGCGCTGGGCAGCCGGCACTGGATCCTCCGCTTGGGCGCCGAGGCGCGCTGCGAGCGCCGGATCCGCCACGCCGAAGATCCCCACCCGCACGTCGCCGATCGTCTTGAGCTCTGACGGGACGATGGCGGGCGATTTGGAAAAGTTCACCGCCAGGCGGCGCGGCGTGACCTCGCCGCGCCCGGCGCCGAGGTCATTCTCCGCCAGCCCGGCGGCGAACGGACCGAGCGCCTGTAGCGTCTTCCCGAGAAACTTGGCGCGCAGATCGTTGGCCGCCTTTTCTTTCGCGCTCGCGCTCTCGGGATACGACAGCCCCCCGCCGTCGGCCAGCAGCGTCGGCCCCGAGTGCGCGGCGGCCCGCACCAGGGCGGCGTAACGGGCGACGTCCCCCAGCGGATCGCTGTTGCAGCCGCAGGGCTCGAGCGTCCCGCGGACATCCCCCGTGTAGAAGAGCGTCAGGTGCCGTTCCCCGCGGCTCGGCCTCGGCTCACCCCGCACCAGCGTCGGTCCGGCGACGGCGCAAGCAAGCGCCAGTCCGGCGCCGAGCAACGAGGTTCGCATGAGGCACTATGACAATCGGAGACGCGCGATGGCAATTCCCGATCGCTTGGGCGGAGCTCGGCTTTTCCGAGCGTAGCCGTCGCATGTCAGTCTTGACAGGGCCCGGGCTGGCCGGTAGGTTTCGCAGCTCCCTTTTCGAGGACCCACCCAACCATGGCCGTAGTCATTCGTCTCACCCGCGCCGGCGCGAAAAAAGTCCCCTTCTATCGTGTCGTCGCCGCCGATCGGCGCAGCCCGCGCGATGGCCGATTCATCGAGCAGCTCGGGGTCTATGACCCGATTCGTGAGCCGATCGAGTTCCGGGTCGACGAGGAGCGCCTCAAGCACTGGCTGTCGGTCGGTGCGGTCCCCAGCCAAACGATGTCCGAGCTGCTTCGCCGGCAGCGGCGCGCTGCGCCGCCTGCCCCGGCGGCGTAGCCCCAGGTTCAATGAGCGAGGGCGCTCAGAAGCCGGGAGAACCAGCGTTGCGCGAGCTGGTCGACTTTTTGGCGCGCGGTCTCGTCGACCGACCGGAAGAGGTCGAGGTCGAGGAGGTCTCCGAGCCGGACGCGCTGGTGTACGAGCTCAAGGTGGCCGAGGAGGATCTCGGCAAAGTAATCGGCAAGCAGGGCCGGACCGCGAAGGCGCTGCGCACCATCCTCTCGGCCGCGTCGGCCAAGAGCCGTCGCCGCGTGATCCTCGAGATCCTCGAGTAGCGCGACGGACCCCAAGCGCTCCGCCTACGATCCGGACACGCTGGCCGTCGGCGTCTTCGGTCGCCCCCACGGCGTGACGGGCGAGCTCTCGCTCCGCCCGTACAACCCGCAGGGTCGGAGCCTGGCCGCGCTCCGGCGGATCGTCGTGGTACGCGCCGGGCGCCGGGAAGAGCGAGAGGTGACCGCCTGCCGCCCCGTGGAGGGTGGATATCTGATGCGGCTCGCTGGCGTGGCCGATCGCGAGGCAGCGTCCGCCTTCACCCTCGGCGAGGTGCGCGTCCTGCGGACATCGCTCCCGCTGCTCGAGCCCGGTGAGTACTACGTCGAGGATGTCCCCGGCTGCGCTGTCGAGGACGAAGCCGGCCGTGCGCTTGGTGTGGCGGTCGGAACGTTCTGGAACGGCGCCCATGACGTGCTCACGGTGGCCGACGGCGAGGGTGGGGAGCGGTTGATCCCGTTGGTGTCGGACTTCGTGCTGACCGTCGACGCCCGCGGACGTAAGATCCGAGTCCGCTGGGACGACGACGCATGATGGATGACCCGCCCGCGCTGACGATCGAGATCGTCACCCTCTTCCCCGACGTCATGGCCGGGTTCCTTTCGGCGACGGTGATCGGCCGCGCGATCGAGGCCGGCGTCCTCGCGGTTCACTGCACCAACCCGCGCGACTTTGCCCCGGGGCGCTACCGACAGGTGGACGACACCCCTTACGGCGGGGGACCCGGGATGATCCTCAGCGTCGAGCCGATTGCCGCCGCGCTGGAGGCGATCGCCACCGCCCGTGGCCCCTCGCGCCGCATCCTGCTGACCCCCCGCGGGGCTCTGTTCGATCAGGCACGCGCCCGCGCGCTGGCGGCCGAGTCGCATCTGACCCTGATCTGCGGCCGTTACGAAGGGATCGACGAGCGGGCGACCGGGTTGGTGGACGAAGAGCTGCGGATCGGCGACTTCGTCCTGGCGGGCGGCGAGGTGGCAGCGGCGGCGGTCATCGAGGCGGTCGCGCGCCTCGTCCCCGGCGTCCTCGGCTGTGCCCTCTCCGCCAGCGACGAGTCATTTTCGGCGGGGCGCCTCGAATACCCGCAGTGGACCCGCCCGGCGACCTGGAAAGGGCAATCGGTCCCCGGAGTGCTGCTCTCCGGCGACCACCAGGCGATCGCCCGTTGGCGGCATCGCGAGGCCCTGAAGGTGACACGAGCGCGCCGTCCCGACCTGATGGCCGCGCATCCTCTCAGCGACGAGGAGCGCCGGCTCCTCGAAGCGTCTTCAGAGGCGACTTCCGACAAGGACACTTGACTCGCGGCCCTTGGCCGTCTAGATCTGCGGGCTTTCCAATGAGCCAGAACCCGCTTTTGCGAGAGATCGAAACCAGCTTCCGCCGGACGGATGTGCCTGAGCTGCGCTCCGGTGACAGCGTTCGCGTCCATACTTTGATCAAGGAAGGCGACAAGGAGCGGGTGCAGATCTTCGAAGGCGTGGTGATCGGCCAGCACCGCGGTGGTTCGCGCGCCTCGTTCACCGTGCGCAAGATTTCGTACGGCGTGGGCGTCGAGCGCATCTTCCCGCTGCACACCTCGCGCATCGAGAAGATCGAGGTGGTGTCGCAGGGGCAGGTCCGCCGCGCGCGCCTCAACTACCTGCGCGGCCTGCAGGGCAAAGCCGCGCGCATCATCAAGACCGAGAGGGCCATCGTCGAAGAGACGTCGACGACCGCCCCCGCTCCCGCCGCCGAGCCTGCGCCCGCGCCGGCCGCGACCTAGTCGCGGTCCATGCCCGATCGCCTCGCCGCGCGCGCAGGCCTCGGGCGTCAGGCTGAGAGCCTGGCCGCTTCTTTTCTCGAGGGTCTGGGCTTTCGCATCGTCGCGCGCAACTGGCGGCAGTACGGCGCCGACGCGGGGGAGCTCGATCTCGTCGCCGACGATCAGGGCGCCTGCGTGTTCGTGGAGGTGCGGTCGCGGACTGGGGAGGCGCAAGGGCACCCCCTCGAGGCGATCACGGCTCACAAACGCGCGCGCGTCATCCGGGCGGCGCGCCTCTATCTGTCGGCCGAGACGCCCTCAGCCGAGGGGTATCGGTTCGACGTCGTGGCGGTGACGTTCTGGGAGGACGGGCGCCCCCCCGAGATCATACACATCCCGAACGCCTTCGAGCTGGGCGCCTGAACGCCCAGTAGGGCGCCGGCGCGCTCAGCCCGGATCGCCTAGTGAACGTTCTGACAGGTCGGAGGGTTCGGCCCGCCGCCGGAGGGCGAAAGGCAGGTGCTCGGCTCCGGGATGCCACCCTGATCAACCTTGACGAGGTCGTGACAGACGCACATTTTCTGGCAGCAGAAGCTGCCGGTGGTCGTCGGCCAGGTGCAGACGAAGCCCCCCGTGCATAGTGTTCCTGGATCGGAGTCGGAGCAGTCGTCATCCGTCGAGCAGCCGGCGGTGCACATCGCCCCTTCGGCGGCCTGCTGCTCGGCAGATAATTTGGTTCCACCGGGTGCCGGTTGGAGGCAGATGCGGCTTGGGCATTCGAGGCTGGGCGACGTGAGGATCGCGACCTTACCTCCCGACGCACCGGCGTCCGCGACGTTGGTGTTGCAGGGGCGGCCGATGTGCTTGTCCTCGCAGCCGCCGCCCAACCCGAGTGCCAGCGCACCCAACGCCACCAGGAAGTAGCCACGCACTGCGTTGCCTGAACGTGGGATGAGTCGGGAAGCGAAACTCATTGAGGACTCCTTGCGTCCGGTGGGGGGAAGCCTCGGCGCCGCGTTGGGATACACCCGGGCCCAAGAGAAAGGCCGCGCGATGTTACCTACATGTCTTTGCCTGTCAAGCACCGATGAGCCACCCTACACCACCTAGTCCAGCGGCCGCGGGAAACCAGGTCAACTGATTCGAGCGCTGGGCCCACGAAGCACTCGCGACGGCTTCTCGAGGCCGTTCTGGGGCCAAGCGAACCCAACCCAATCGCGCGGAACCCTCGGAATTGGTGAAGCTAATCCGTGGAGTTCCGACCATGAATCGCTTGACAGGTGGAAACGGGCTTTCGTAGGATGGCGCGGTTTTGGGTGTGCTTCTCCACGTGGGTCCACGCCCGTGTGGAGTCGTGCAGGGTAATGTACGGGTGATGTAGCCGCGACTCGTGAACCACTTCCCGTTGTAGTCAGTCTGTCGTAAAACGTTCGCCCCATCCCTTCAGCTCCCGTGCTTTCGAGCACAACCAGCGAGGTCTCCGCATGAGCCCCAAGCGCGCGATCGGCATTCTGTTGACGGGTCTGTTGATCCTTTCCGGATCTGTTGCCTCGGCCAAGAAGAAGAAAGCAGCAGCACCCGACGCGGGTGAAGCTCAACCAGAGGGGGAGGCGCCGGTCGGCGATCAGCCTTCGAAGGTTCTCGAGCGCGCGTTCAAGTTGTACGACGGCGAGGACTACTACTCGGCGTCGATCGAGCTCAGCAAGGTCGTCGAGGGCGAATCGGGCGACAGCGAGCCGAACAAGCAGAAGGCCGAGTTCTGGATGGGCAAGGCCCTCTACAACATGAAGTACTACTCGGCATCGCTTTCGTACTTCGATCGCATCGTTCAGAAGGGCCCTTCGCACGCCTACTACAACGCGACCCTGAAGTGGCTTGCGTCGCTCTCGCGCCAGCTGCCCGACTCGACCGGCATTCTGGAAAAGATCGGGAAGTACAACCGCGCCGAGCTCGACCAGCCGGCGCTCGAGAAGGTGCGCGACGAGCTCTACTTCCTGCTCGGCAAGTTTTACTACCAGAAGGGGAACTTCAAAGAGGCGGTCGGGCTGTTCCAGTCGGTCCCGGCGACCAGCGACTCGTACGTCGAGGCCAAGCTGTTCGAGGGCGCCACCCACGTTCGCCAGTACGAGGCCAAGCCGGCCGTCGAGTCGTTCAAAGAGGTTCTGCGGACGGCCGCCCAGAGCGAGGACCCGCGCATCCAGCCCTACGCCGACATCGCGAACCTGTCGCTGGCGCGCACGTTCTATTCGACCGGCCAGTTCGACCTCGCCGTGAAGTACTTCGACCGCGTCTCGCAGGACGCGTACGACTGGGCCAACAGCCTCTTCGAGTCGTCTTGGGCGAACTTCATGCTCAAGGACAAGGGCTACTCGAAGGCGCTCGGCAACATCCACACCATCCAGGCGCCGTACTTCGACGAGTACATCAAGCCGGAGTCGGTCGCCGAAGGGATGACCGTCAAGGCGACCATCTACTTCTATAACTGCCAGTACGATCGCGCCGAGGAGGCCATCGGCGACTTCAACGCGATCTACCCCGACGTCTTCCAGGAGCTGAAGAAGCTGATTACCGGAACGCAAGACAACGGCGACCTCTACGAGATTGCGGTCAAGATCCGCAAGCAGACCTCGGGGCTGCCAGAGCAGGTCGAGCGCGCCGCGCGCGGCGTTCTCGGTGACTTGACGATCGGTCGCCGGTTCGACTACGTCAAAGAGCTCGACAACGAGCTCAAGCGCTACGACAAGGCCGATGCCTCCTGGAAGTCGACCAACATCGCGCAGAACGTCTTCGCCGATCTGACGCTGCAGCGGTCGCTGGCGGTCAACGAGGCGGGCGATCTGGCCCGCCGCCGCCTCAAGCGTCTCACCGAGGAGCTGTCGCAGCTCATCAAGCGCGTCATCAAGATCGAGTACGAGATCTTGGCCGGCCAGAAGGGCGAGCTGGAAGAAGAGGTCAAGCAGGAGCAGCAGGTCCTCCACTCCGGTACGGGGACCCGCCGCGGCGACGAGATCCGCGCCGACGACGAGCACGTGATCTGGCCGTTCAACGGCGAGTACTGGCGGGACGAGCTCGGCTACTACCGGGTCAAGATCAGGAACAAGTGCGGTGGCGCGGCCCCCGAAGGCGCGCCCGCCACGGGTGAAACGGCAACGCCAGCGCCGGCCGGCGGCGATACGGGCGGCGGTGCGGACACGGGCGGCGGCGCTCCTGCGGGCGGCGGCGACGCACCACTGTAGCTCAGCGCCAACGGCTCCTTGCTGTTCGGCACGATTTGGTTCAAAGACGTTCTCAACGTTCGGTTGTAGCAGTTGCGAATAGTGGAGAAATCAATGAGTGAGTTCCGGTTCTCGAGGGGAATTTTGGCTCTGGCTGTCACGCTCGCCGTGCCTGCCGTGGCGCGGGCGGCAGGTGACGACGCCGCCAACAGCGGGAAGGCCCGCTACACGAAGCAGGAGACGGAGGTTACGGCGAAGCAGACCAACCTCACCAAGCCCCAGGCGCCACCTCCCCCGAAGAAGGAGACCGGTCCCGTCCTCACCGTCGATCAGTTCGTCGCGGTGAAGCAGGAAGGGATCATGAAGCTGGTCGACGCTCAGATCAGCAAGATGCGTCGCCTCATCCAAGTCACGGGCGACGACGATCCCCAGAAGCCGGATTTTCTCTTTCGTCTCGGCGAGCTCTACGCGGAGAAGCAGCACTTTAACTTCGGCAAGGCGCGCGCGCTCGACCAGAAGATCTACGAAATGCCGCCGAACCAGCGCGGGACTCTGCTGAGCGAGCAGAAGCGATATGAGGCCGAGGAGCAGAAGTGGCTGCTCGAGGCGGTCAAGTCGTACATCGGCGCGACCAAGTTCCGGAAGTACGAGCGGATGGACGAGGTGCTGTTCCGCCTCGCCTTCCTGCTGACGTCGGTGAAGAAGGAAGATCAGGCGCGTGAGTTCTTCCACCGCCTCATCAAGGACTACCCGAACAGCAAGTACATCCCGGACGCGTACCTGTCGTTCGCCGAGTACTACTTCGACAAGGGCGAGATGGACAACGCCCTCAAGTTCTACGAGAAAGTCGAGCAGTTCCCCAAGTCCAGCGTCTACCCGTACGCCGTCTATAAGAAGGGTTGGTGCTACGTCAACCAGGGCGACTACAAGACGGCGCTCGAGACCTTCGTCAGCGTGGTCCGCATGTCGACCGAGGGGAAGGTCAACGTCTCCGCGGCGCAGAAGCAGTCGCTCATCAAGGAGGCCAAGAAGGACATCGTCAAGGCCTACGCGCACGTCGGCGGTCCCGAGAAGGCCTGGGAGTTCTTCCAGCGCACGGGCGGTGACTACGCGCCGAAGATGATGGAAGCGCTGGCGGAGCTCTACTGGGAGCAGGGTCAGTTCCAGGACTCGAGCCGCGTCTACAAGAAGGTCATCGCGCAGAACATGGATTCGCCCCGCATCTGCGAGTGGCAGAACAAGATCGTCCGCAACACGCTGTCGGCCGGGAACAAGAAGGACCAGGTCCAGGAGATCGAGCGTCTCGGCGCCGTCTTCGACAAGGTCGGCGACATGAAGGGCGTCAAGAAGGATCAGCTGGAGGAGTGCCGCAACACCTTCCACGACACGACCAAGGAGCTGGCGCTCATCTGGCACAAGGAAGCGCAGAAGACGAAGAACAGCGACACCTACGCGCTCGACAAGTTCGTCTACAAGGTCTTCCTCGACCACTTCCCGAAGGACAAAGACGCCTACGAGATGGGGTACTACTACGGCGAGCTGCTCTGGACGCTGGAGAATTGGAAGGACGCGGCCGAGCAGTACACCAAGGTCGTGGAGATGAACCCGGGCGGCAAGTACGTCAAGGATGCCGCCTACGCGGCCGTGCTCGCCTGGAAGAACGCGCTCAACGTCGACGACCACGAGCACCAGGACCAGGTCGCGGCCGACCAGAAGAAGCTCAAGGAGCGCGAAAGCAGCGGCGGCAAGAAGATCGAGGCGATGGAGATCCCCGAGTACCAGAAGAAGATGATCGGGGCCTTCGACACCTACATCAAATACGTCCCCGATGCGCCCGAGCTGGTGACCATCAAGTACCGCAAGGCGCGCATCTACTACGAGTACAACCACTTCGACGAGGCCGCGAAGCTGTTCGAGGACATCGTGCGGAAGTACCCGAAGCACGAGCTGTCGATCTACTCGGCCAACCTCCTGCTCGACTCTTTGAACGCTCAGGGCAAGACCAAAGAGGTCGTGAGCTGGGTCGACAAGTTCCTCGAGATGCCCGAACTCATGAAGGACCCGGAGTTCGGCAAGCAGATGATCTCGCTCAAGAGCGACACGTACGACATGGAAGGGCACGCTTACGAGAAGGACAAAAACTTCAAGGAATGCGGCCGCTCCATGCTGGCCGCCGCCGAGTCCCTCCCCGATCACCCGAAGCACGCCGAGCGGCTCTGGAACGCCGGCCAGTGCTTCCAGAACGCCCACCTCGTCGGGCAGGCGCTCAAGGCGCGCGTTCAGCTGATCAAAGATCACCCCAAGGATCCGCTGGCTCAAAAGGCGCTCTTCCGCGTCGCGGCCGGCTACCACCAGCTCGCCTACTACAGCAAGGCGGCCGACAACTACGAGGACTTCGCCAGCAAGTTCCCGGGTGAGAAGAAGGCGACCGACGCGCTCGGCAACGCGACCACCTTCCGCATCGGCCTCGGCGAGAGCGACAAGGCGATCGCCGATATGGATTCGTTCGTGAAGTTCTACGGCTCGCGCAAGCCGCAGGACGCCGCGGGCGTCTTCTTCCAGATGGGCGACGTCTATGAGAAGCAGAAGAACTACGACGCGCTCTCCAAGCACCTCGAGGCCTACCTCAAGAAGTGGGGCCCGCAGGGTGGTCCCGATCGCCAGGTGCAGGCGCACTTCCGCCTCGGCGAGATGTCCTGGAAGGCCTCCTGTCCGAAGGCCTCCGAAGACGGCGCTTGCCTGGAAATCAAGCGCGTCACGGCCACTGGTCGCCAGAAGGTCCTTTACGACCTCAACAAGAAGCTGAAGAAGGGGAAGAAGATCAAAGAGGCGAAGCGGACGCAATGCGGGCCGCCCACCAGCTCGAAGATCCTCGTGTTCGACCGGAACAAGCCGGCAGCCGCCAAAGCCGCCGAGCACTTCCAGGCCGTGCTGAAGATCTGGAACAAGGGGGCAGCGGCCTCCAAGATCACCGGGAAGGACGTCGAGACCCGCGCCGGGCTGGCCGCGTCCGCCGTCGCCGGCTCGGCCTTCTACCTGGCCGAAACGCAGTACGAGAACTTCCTGCGGATCAAGTTTCCCGAGGGGCTCGACTTTCAGCAGCCCTCCCAGTACGACACCAAAAAGAAGGCCGAGGCCAAGAAGAAGAAGGCCGAGGAGTCGGGCAAGAAGTTCGGCACCTACCTGGAAGAGAAGGCCAAGGGTCTCGGCCACGCCCGCGACCAGTACCTGGAGGTCTTCAAGATGAAGCAGGCGCAGTGGGCGATCGCCTCGAGCGCCCGCATCGGCCAGCTCTACGCCGACTTCGTCGGTCAGCTTTACACCGCGGAGATCCCCAAGGACTTGAAGGAGCAGGACGAGTGGGGGAACCGCCCGCGTGAAATCTTCTGCGACGCCCTGGTCGACAAGGCGGAGCCGGTCGAGGCCAAGGCGGTCGAAGGGTTCGAGACCTGCCTCAAGGCCGCGACCGACTACTCCTGGTACAACGAGTGGTCGCGTCTGTGCGAGCGGGAGCTCAATCAGATGAAGCCGACCGAGTATCCGCTGGCGTCGGAGATCAAGCCGGAGGCCGGCTACGTCTCCACGTCGATGTCCGAGACACCGGTAATCTCCGATTTGGGCGAAGGGGCGCCGGCGGCATCTGCCTCCTCGTCCTCTTCCTCTTCCTCTTCGAGCGACAAGTGAGGACCAGGGTCATGGCGAAGTACGATAACAAGATGGGTCCTTTCGACGGACACCGGAGCGGCCCCGGCCGCGCGCTGAGGTTGCTCCTCGGCACCGGCCTCGCTCTCTCGGCGATCGGGTGCGGCAGCTCGCCGGCGCCCAAGACGCGGACGGCCGCCAACGCAGAGGGGGAAGACACAGGAACGATGGGGGGCGAGGCGACCGAGCACGATACGATCAGCAAGGCGGGCGCCGCCCAGCTCATCCCCAAGGAGAAGAAGCGCGCCATCACCGAGGACCAGCGCGCCGACTTCGAGAAGGCGATGCAGCGTTACGCGTCGGCCAAGAAGTCGGGTGGCCTCTCCGGTTCCGAGTGCAGTAGCGTCTCCGAGGCCTTCAAGTCGGTCGCCGACAGCAACCCCGGTCTTCCCGAAGCGCGATTCAATCAGGGGGCCGTGCTGGCCGAGTGCGGCAAGCAAGAAGACGCGGAGCGGATCTGGAAGGGGCAACCCTCCTACGGACCGGCCATCGCCAATCGCGGCTACCTGGCCTGGAAGCGCGGTGAGCCGCAAGAGGCCGAGTCGCTTTTCAACCAAGCGATCAAGGACGACCCTTTGCACACGGTCGAGGCGCGCAACAACCTGGCCCAGATTCTGCGCGACAAAGCCCGCCACGCTTCGAGCCCTGAAGAGAAGAAGGGGTACGTCTCGCAGGCGGTCAGCAACCTGCGCACCGTGCTCGCGCTCGACAGCAACAACCTGCAGGCGTTCTCGACGCTGGCCTTCATCTACTACGACATGAACATGTTGGAGATGGCGAAGCTGGTCGGGAACCAGGCCGTCGCCAAGGCGGACGAGATTGCGACCGGCAAGTTCGCCGAAGAGAAGGTGGAAGAGGCCGCCGAGGGCAAGGCCGCCAAGGGGAAGAAGGGGAAGAAGGAAAAGAAGGAGAGCGGCGGCGACGACTCCGAGGGGGGCAAGCTGGCCAAGGAGGTCAACGTCCACGAAGAAGGGACGGGTGTGACCGCCGAGATGAAGAAAGAGCTGGCGGTCGTCTACAACACGCTCGGCCTGGTCGAGCTGAAGAAGAAGAACATCAGCCCCGCCATCGGTCAGTTCAAGAAGGCCGTCGGGATGAATCCCAAGCTGGCGGAGGCGCGCCTCAACCTGGCGGTCCTGTCGCTCAACAACCGCGACTACAACACCGCGGAGGAGAACTTCAAGGCGGTGCTCGAGCTGCAGCCGAAGAACTTCGAGGCCGCGATCGGCCTCGGCGTCGCGCTGCGCGGGAACAAGAAGGTCGACGAGGCGGAGACCCAGTACAACACCGCCGAGAAGCTCGATCCTTCGAGCCCCTGGAGCTATTTCAATCTCGGGCTGCTCTACCAGGACTACAAGGACGGCCAGAAGCCCTCTCTGCACAAGGCGCAGGACTACTACCGCCAGTTCCTGGGACACACCAACGACAAGACGCCCGAGTCGTTCAAGCGGGACGCCGAGAAGCGCATCAAGGACATCGACGAAATTTACGTTGCCCTCGACGAGGCGGCCAAGATGCAGGCCGAGTCCGAGGCGATGCAGAAGAAGGCCGAAGAGCAGCAGAAGCAGATGGAAGAGCAGATGAAGAAGCAGGAGGCCGACGAGGCCGCTGCCGCTGCCGCCAAGAAGGAAGCCGGAGGAGCCAAAGGTGCGGCTCCCGGTGCTGCCACCGCGCCCGGAGCGGCGGCTCCCGCCGCCGATGCTGACAAGGCGGCGACCGCGGCTGCGCCGGTCGACGATCAGGCGGGGGGCGGCAAGAAGAAGAAGAAGAAGAAGTAACCACCGACCAGGGTCGTCGGGTAAACGTAAGGAAGATCGCAAGCGGCAGGGCCATCAAAGCTCTGCCGCTTTTGCATTCAGGGCAGCGGAGCGAGCAAGACCCACCTCAGCCCTCAATGTCGTCGGATCTGGTAGATTCTTTGGAACCCGCGGAGCTCTCGGTTGTCTGAAGTCCAGCGACCGCGCTCCCGGCACTTGAAGGAGACCGAATCATGAAAAAGCTCGTCATCGGTTTTGCCATCCTCGGGAGCATCGCGTTCGTGGGCGCCAATGGCCGTGCCCTGGCCGCCGACGAGGCAGCGGGTGGCGGCGACAAGGCGGCGGCCGGGGGCGGCGCAGCGGCTGGCGGCGGCGACGACGCCAACACGACCTACAAGGCCAAGACCGTGTACGACTTCGAAGACGACACGGTCGAAGGCGATCTTCAGCGCCCCGACGGCGAGCTCGTCAGCGCGCAGAAGAAGGCCGAGCATTCGAGCCTGATCGAGATTCGCAAAGACTTCATTCCGGAGATGTTGAAGACGCTCGAGGACATTTAGGTCAGGAACCCTGGGAGGGTTCCCGAACCCTCCCGCGATGGGCTCAGGCCGGCGAAGCCGTCCCTCGCCCGACGCGATCAACCGGGTTTCTCCTAACGGCCAGAGAGCGGCTTTTTCTTTCTAGAAACACCCCAAGGAGAGCAAGCCATGGCCGATGTGAATGTCCCCATCCGTTTCGAGATCTACAAAGGGGACCAGCCCGTCCGCGAGGAAATTCTCGCGCAGGACGTGATCAAGATCGGGAAGCTGGCGTCTTCCCATCTTCGCCTCGACGACGAGACGGTGTCGCGCATGCACGCCGTCATCGAGACGACCGGGCCGAGCGAGATCCACGTGGTAGACCTCGGTTCGACCCGGGGAACGACCGTCAACGGGGAGCGAATCACCAAGGCCCGGCTGCAGTCGGGTGATGAGGTCATGTTCGGCGATTGCCGGGTGGTCGTAACCTTCATGGAGGGCGCGGGCGTTCAGGAAACACCGCCTCCGCAGGCCGCCTGGGGTGGTCGTCCGGCCGCTGGGTTCGCGCCGCCTCCGACGGCCGCCTACGCTCCCCCGCCGCAGCAGCAGGCGTACGCGCCGCCTCCTCAGCAGGCGTACGCGCCGCCACCGGATCCTGGGTATCAGCAGCAGGCGTACGCGCCGCCGTCGTTCGCCGGGGCGCCCGGCGCCGGTGCCGAGGTCGAGGTGCACGACGGTTCTCGCGCCATGGAGGTCCAGACGGTCTTCCGCGGCGTCGTCACCGGAACGCGCCACCTGTTCAACCCCGAGGGGAAGTCGACGCACGGTCAAGGGACCACGATGCTCTATGCGGGCGCGGCCACCCTGCTGCTCGCGATCGCGACCTTCGTCTTCGTCGCGATCGACGTCGGCGCCGAGAAGGTTGCGTACGAGGCCTGGCAGACGGCGGGCAAGGAATCGAAGTCCTTTTTCTGGAAGGATCGCTCGCCGGTGCTCCCGGTCATCGTGTTCGGCGGCCTCGTCGCCGGCATCGCGCTGTCGTACATGGGGCTCAAGCGGCGTGGCAAGGCGACCGCGAACTTCGTCATCGGTTCGGACGCCGATGTCGACGCGCCGGTCTCGCCGGACTTCGTGCCGTCCTCGTCTCACCCGCTGGTCGCTGCCACCGGCGCCGACTACGTCATCAACGTCACGCCGCGCATGGGCGGCGAGGTCTACGTCGACGGGCAGAGCTATCAGCTGCAGCAGTTCATCCAGCAGCGCGGCTCGAGCTTCTCGCTGCCGCCCAGCGGCTCCGTCCGCCTCGACTGCGGCGAAACGACCTTCGTCATCACCTCGACGCCGAAGCCGCGCGCGCTCGCGGTTCCGTTCCTCACCTGGAAGTGGAGCGAGCAGGTCTACTCCGTCGGGACGTCGCTCGGCCTGATCCTCTTCTTGCTCATGATCTTCGCGGTTCCGCCCGACCCGAAGTCGCTCTCGCTCGATCTCTTCAACAGCGACAACCGGTTCGTGAAGTTCCTCATCAAGCCGCCGGAGGAGAAGGAAGAGGACATCCCCGAGTTCCTCAAGAAGAAGGACGACTCGCAGCAGGGCGGCAAGGGGAAGCGCCACAAGGGCGAAGAAGGGAAGATGGGCAAGAAGACCTCCAAGAACAAGGAGGGTCTCTATGGCCTGAAGGGTCCGAAGGACAACCCGGATCCGCACCTCGCCAAGAAGCTCGCCGAGGAGCAGGCGAAGAACGCCGGCATCTTGGGCGTCCTCAAGATGAACGAGGGTTCGCACATCGCCTCGATCTTCGGTCGTGACTCGGCCCTCGGCAACGACGCGGCCGACGTCCTCGGCGGCCTGGTCGGCAACGCGATCGGCGAGGCCTACGGTGTCGGCGGTCTCGGCCTGGTCGGCACCGGCTCGGGCGGTGGCGGCACCGGCGAAGGGACCATCGGTCTCGGTAACCTCGGCACCATCGGCAAGGGTGGCGGCGGCGGCAACGGCTCTGGATACGGCCGCGGCGCCGGCGGCCTCGGTGGCCGCCGCGCTCACGCGCCGGACGTCATCCCCGGTCAGGCGAACGTTCGCGGATCGCTCGACAAGGAGATCATCCGCCGCATCATCCGTCGCCACATCAACGAGGTGAAGTACTGCTACGAGCAAGAGCTGACGAAGAAGCCCGAGCTCGGCGGTCGCATCATGGTGCAGTTCACCATCGCGGCCTCCGGTCAGGTCATCGCGTCGGTCCTCCAGAACTCGACGATGAGCAACGCCCGGGTCGAGAATTGCACCGTGCAGGCCGTTCGTCGCTGGGAGTTCCCGAAGCCCTTGGGCGGCGGTATCGTCATCGTTTCCTACCCGTTCGTTCTCACGCCTGCCGGCGGAGGAGAGTAAGTGATGAACCGAAATCGGTCGCTGGGCATCGTCCTCACCATCGCTTGTGTGCTACCGGCCTGCGAAGGCTTCACCTGTAGTCAGGAGCGCATCAAGGCCATCGAGCTCGCCAACCGCGGCGCCGAGGAGTTCAAGAACAACCTCTACGACTCGGCTGAGAAGGATCTCAAGCAGGCGATCCAGACCGATCCCTCGTACGAGATTGCCTACTACAACCTGGGGAAGGTCTTCCAGAAGCAGCGGAAGTGGGACAAGGCGATCGAGTCGTTCGAGCAGGCCGTCCAGCGCAAGCCGGACAACGCCAACTACCAGTACGACCTGGGCGAGGCCTACCTCGAGTCGAAGAAGATCGACGAGGCGGAGAAGGCGCTCAAGGCCTCGACGGCCGCCGATCCCAAGCTCTTCAAGGCCTGGTGGCGGCTCGGCTTGGTCTACAAAATGCTCGACCGTCCGAAAGAGGCCGACGACGCCCTCCGGCACGCCATCGAAGCGAACACCCGCTTCTCGAAATCTTACGTCGCCCTCGGTTACCTCTATCTCGACTACGACTTCAACAAAGAGGCGGCACAGGTGTTCCAGGGCTGCGTGACGGCCAAGGACGACGACGGCGAGTGCCACAACGGTTACGGGCTCGCGCTCAAGAATCTCAAGCAGTACGAGCAGGCGTCCGGCGAGTTCAAGAAGGCGATCGACGACGATCCGGAGCTCTACGACGCCCTCTACAACGCCGGCATGGCCTACGCCGACTGGTTCGACGAAGCTCACGGGAACGATCAGAAGGACAAGGCCCGCGAGTACCTCCAGAAGTTCGTCGGCAGCAGCAGCAAGACGACCGACCCGAACTACGTCAAGGCAGCGAACGACAAGCTCTACGCGCTGAGCGGACCCTAGTCAGCCCAGCCTCGCGGGGGAGCCCTCGGGCAGCCCCGCCAAAGCGGTCCGGCCGCTCGTAGGCGCCGCGCCCACATTCAGTCGATTCGTCGAAAGCGACCGAGAACCATGTGTTTTCGGTCGCTTTCATGTTTTTAGCGGCTGCGCGTCGTGCTATAAAAATCGTCCTGTTTTCTAATCTGTTTCGCTACTTAGCGAACAGATACGCCGGCACGATCCGAGTCTGGAGGAGCGAGTGGATCAGCAGTCGAAGCAGGGCCCGGGCCAGGGCCATGGGAAGAGAAAGAAGGACGACGACGGGGCCGGGGGTGGCAATGGCGCCTCCAACGGGCACGACGATTTTCCCGCCGACCTCGCTGCGTCGGCCAAGGCCGCCCTCGAGGCCGAGAAGCAGTCGGTCGAAAAAGGGATCGACGCCTGGAAGAAGCTGGTCGCCTCGAACCAGACGGCCTGGGCTCCGCGGCGTGAGCTGGCGCGCGTTTACAAGAAGGCCGAGCGCTGGAACGCCTTCATCGAGGTGATGAAGGAAGCGGTCGACAAGGCGAGCTGGTCGACACCCGAGGACAAGATCCCGATCCTCCGCGAGATGATCGAGGTGTATCGCGATCGTCTGAAACTGGACGTGATGGTGGTGAACGCCTTCACGCAGATCTTGAACATTCAGCCGACCAACTTCGAGGCGGCCGACGAGCTGGCAGCGCAGTACGAGACGATGAAGCGCTGGCCCGATCTGATCTCCTTGCTACGCAAGAAGGCGTCGGTGGTGGAAGCGCCGACGGAGAAGGTCGCGCTGCAGCTGCGCATCGCCAACCTCTTCATCGAGAAGTTCTCCAACCAGGCGGAGGCGATCAAGGCCTTCGAGGCGATCCTGGAGATCGATCCGGAGAACGCCGACGCGCTGACCTTCGTCAAGCAGATGTACGAGAAGCGCCGCGACTGGGAGAAGCTGGTCGCCGTCCATCAGCGCGAGATCGAGAAGATCACTGACGACGACATCCGGCGCGCCCGCCGCGTGGAGGTGGCCAAGCTCGCCTCCGAGAAGATGAAGAAGGCGTCCGTCTCGATCGAGCTTTGGCAGAAGGTACTCGCCGACGACGCCGGGAACATCGAAGCGCTCGGCGAGCTGGAGAAGCTGTACGAGCGCGAGAAGATGTGGAACGAGCTCGGCGCGGTGTTGGAGCGGCAGGTGGCGGCGGCGTCGGACGCCACCCGACGCTCGGCGATCTACGTGAAGCTGGGCGTGCTCTACACAGAGAAGGTCCAAAACGTCGCGCAGGCGACGACGGCCTGGCAGGCGCTGCTCGCGCAGGAGCCGGACAGCCGGCGCGCGCAGGACGCGCTCAAGAAGCTCTATCTCCAGCAGAAAGACTGGAACGCGCTGGAAGGCTTCTACGCCGCGCAGGGGAAGTGGGACGAGCTGGTTCGCGTCCTCGAGCGCCAGGCGGAGTCCGAGGACGGCGCAGGGCGCGTCGGCCTCTGGAACAAGATTGGCGAGCTCTATCGCGATCGTCTGCAGAAGGCCGATCGGGCGCAGAAGGCCTACGAGAAGGTGCTGTCGTTCGACGGCAAGAACCTGCAGGCCGCCGAGGCGCTGATTCCGCTTTACGAGAAGGCCAAGGACGTCAAGCACCTCGCCGAGGTGCTGTTCGTCGAGCTCGAACATACGCGGGACGCAAGCGAACGGCCGGCGCGTCTCAAGCGGCTCACCGAGCTGCTCGACCTGGGCGCGGGCGACAAGGTCGGAGCGCTGCGCGTGGCGTTGACCGCGCTCGCCGAGGCGCCCAGCGACAGCTGGGCGATCGAAACTTCGCGTCGCCTCGCCGCCGAGGGGCGCGGGTGGGCAGAGTTGGTGCAGGCCTACGAGCTGGCGGTGCCGCGCGCGACCAGCGACGAGACGGCGCTGCTGGCGCTGCTCGGCACGCTGGCGGCAGCGTATGAATCGGAGCTCGGCAACCCCGAGCTGGCCATCGAACGAAATCAACAGATCATCGAGCTTCAGCCCAAGAACCCCGAGGCGGTGGGGGCGCTCGAGCGCCTCTACGTCGCCACCGGGCGCTTCGCCGATCTGCTCGCGGTCTACGACAAGAAGTTGGAGCTGGCCAAGAGCAAGGCCGAGGAGCTCTCAATCCGCTTCAAGCTGGCCGGCCTCTACGAGGACGAGATCAAACAGCCCGACAAGGCTGTGCAGCTCTATCTCGCGATTCTCAACCAGGATGCCAAGCAGACGCCGGCCCTGGCGGCGCTCGATAGGATCTACCAGCAACTCGGACGCTGGAAAGAGCTGGCGGAGACGATCGAAGCGGAGATCGACCTTTCCACCGACATGGCGGCGGTCGCCGAGCTGAAGTTCCGGCGCGGCGCGATCCTCGAGCAGTACCTGGCGGACGGCGCCGGTGCAGTCCTCTCATACCGCGAGGCGCTCACGCTGGAGCCGTCCCACGTCGGCGCGCGGACCGCACTGCAGGCGTACCTGTCGAGCGCCGATTCCGAGCTACAGCAGGCCGCCGTCCAGGAGCTGGAGCCGATCTACGAGTCGACCAACGATCTCGCGCGTCTCGTCGAGGTGCAGCGGATCAAGCTCTCGCACGAGAAGAAGACCGACAAGCGCGTCGAGCTGCTGCTCCGGATCGGCAAGCTGGAAGGGCAGCTGGGGAACGCAGACCAGGCCTGGGAGGCCTACACGCGCGCCTTCTCGGAGAGCCCGTCGTCGTCGGCGGCGCGCGAGTCGCTGGAGAACCTGGCCAACATTCTCGACAACTGGCAGCCGCTGGTCACGCTGTATGAAAAGGCGCTCTCGGCCAAGGGCAAAGAGAAGCTGCCGTCGGCCCTGGAGCGCGAGCTCCTGCTGGTCGTGGCGGTTGCCTACGACGAGAAGCTGGGTCACAACGAGCGCGCGGTGGAGTATTTCCGCCGTGCCCAGAGCATTCAGCCCGAGGACGCCTCCGCACTGGTAGCGCTGGAGCGGCTCTACTCCCGCACGGAGCGCTGGAGCGATCTGGTCGACACGTTGCTCAAGAAGGCGCAGCTGGTCACCGACGCCGCGGAGCGCGAAGAGATCCGGATCCGCATCGCCACCGTCTGGGAGGAGATGCTGGCCAACGCCGAGCAGGCGATCGTCGCCTGGAACGTCGTGCTGCAGGACAACCCCTCGAACGTGCGGGCGCTGCGCTCACTCGATCGCCTCTACCTCGCGCGCGGAGAGTTCCGCGAGCTGGCCGACAATCTCCAGCGCCAGCTGGCGCTGGCCGAGGACGACGGCGGCGTTGAGACGGTGACGCTGCTCGGTCGGCTCGGCGCGCTACGCGAGCTGAAGCTCGATCAGCTGGGCGCCGCGGTCGATACCTACTCGAAGATCCTGAAGCTCGAACCAGAGCACCGCGAGACGATCGCGGCCCTGGAGCGAATCCTCCTGGACGAGGGGCATGAGCTGGATGCCGCCCTGTTGCTCGAGCCGATCTACAAGATCCGCGGCGACTGGACCCGCCTCATTGGCGTCTACGAGGTCGAGGCTCGCCACGCGACTGATCCCGAGCAGAAGATCGCTCTCTATCGCCAGATCGCCGACGGCTACGAGGTCGGCCTCGACGATCCGGGGCGCGCCTATGAGGCGCTGGCCCGGGCGCTGGGCGAGGATCCGCAGCACGCCGAGGTGCAGACCGCGGTCGAACGGCTGGCGCGCGCTCTCGACAAGCTGGACGATCTGGTCGCTCGCTACGGGCGGCTCGTCACCGGCCTCTCCGATCCCGAGCGCAAGAACGCCCTCTATCACAAGATCGCGCGCCTCTGCGAGGTCGACCTGGGTGACGATCGGCAGGCGGCAGCCGCGTACGGCGCCGCGCTGGAGGTCTGGCCGCGAGATCTCGAGGCGGCCAACGCGCTCGAGCAGCTCTACCTGCGTGGCGGTGACTACGCGAACCTGGTGCAACTGCTCCAGCGCAAGGCGGAGATCGTCGACGGCGCCGGGGAGAAGAAAGCGCTCTACTACCGCGCGGCGCAGCTCTACGAAGAGGTCCTGGAGAATCTCGAGAGCTCGGTGAAGGTGTTCCAGCACGTGCTCTCCGTCGACGACGCCGACAGCGCGGCGCTCGATCAGCTGGAGCGGCTCTACATCCGCCTGGGGCGCTGGAACGATCTGAAGAACATCTACGCCAAGAAGGCGGAGCTGGCGACCACGCCGGCCGACAAGAAGCAGATGCTGTTCGTGCTCGGCCAGGTCTACGATCGCGAGCTCGGCGATCCGGAGCGCGCGGTCGAGACCTACAGCTCGATCATCGATCTCGATCCGGAGGACTACGACGCCGCCCAGGCGCTCGATCGCCTCTATCAGCAGCTGGAGCGCTGGTACGACCTGTTGGCAGTGCTCGAGCGGCAGACCGAGATGGCGCCTTCGCCCGGGGAGGTGGTGTCGCTTCGTTTCCGCGTCGGCGAGCTCTGGCGCGAGCACCTCAAGGATCTGGCGCGCGCCGTGGAGGCCTATCGCCAGGTGTTGACCATGGACCCTGGGCACGAGCCGACGGTTCGCGCGCTGGAAGCGCTCATGGCGGGCGGCGAGGCCGAGTCGGCCGTGCTGGCGGCGCAGGTGCTCGAGCCGATCTACGAGAGCGCCGGCGAGTGGGACCGGGTCATCGCGGTCTACGAGGTGATGCAGTCTCAGGCGGAGGAGCCGACGCGCAAGGTGGAGCTGCTCGGCCGGATGGCGGAGATCGAGGAGCGCCGCCTCTCGCACCAGAACGCGGCATTCGACATCTACGGGCGGGCGCTGCGCGTCGATCCGACCAACCAGGAGATGCTGTTTCAGCTCGATCGGTTGGCGGCCGAAACGGGACACTGGGGCAAGCTCGCCACGCTGTTCGCCACCGAGCTGGACAAGATTGACGATCCGCACAAGCAGATCGATCTTCTCCTGCGCCTCGGGCGCGTCTACGAAGAGGAGACCAACCAGCCCGAGGAGGCGATCGCTACCTACGGCAAGGCGGTCGAGGCCGACGGCGAGAGCAAGCCGGCCCTGGTCGCGCTCGATCGTCTGTACGGCCGCGCGCAACAGTGGGATGAGCTGGCGGCGATCGTGCGTCGCGAGGTCGGCATCGCCGGCTCGGATGACCAGCGGGTCGCGCTGACCTTCCGGTTGGCGCAGATCTACGAGCTGGCGCTGATGGACCTGCCGAAGGCGGTTGAGGCCTACCGCGAGATCTTGGTCGCCGAGCCGACGCATCCCGAGACGCGCGCCGCGCTCGAGCGGATGTTCATGGGCGGCACCATGCAGATCGAGATCGCCGAGGTGTTGGAGCCGCTCTATCGCACCGGCGAGGAGTGGGAGAAGCTGCACCAGATTCACGAAGTGCAGCTCGGTCGGGTTACCGACGTGGGCGAGCGGCAAGCGCTCCTGCGTCGCCTGGCCGAGATCGCCGAGCACAAGCTGGTCGATCAGGTCGCCGCCTTCGGCTGGTGGGCGGAGGCCGTCAAGGAAGATCCGTCGGCGGCGCAGGCGCTCGACGAGCTCTTGCGGCTGGCGCGCGCCACCCACCAGTGGGACGCCTTCGTCACCACGATGTCCGAGGCCGCGTCGGCGGATCGGCCGCCGGCTGTCCGGCGCGACGTGCTGCTGCGTCTGGCGGCCAGCTTCGAGACTGACCTCGGAGATCTGGAGCGGGCAGAGAAGGCGCTTCTGGCGGTGCTGAACGAGCACGAGAAGGACGCCGCCGCGCTGGCGTCGCTCGATCGCATCTACGAGAGCCAGGGGATGTACGAGAACCTGGCGGGCGTTCTTCGTCAGCGGCTCGCCACCACCGACGACACCGCCGAGCTCGTTTCGTTCAACCTGCGACTTGGAAAGGTCTACGCCGAGGCGCTGGAGGAGCGTGACCTGGCAATCGCCAGCTACCTGGCCGTCCTGGAGCACGCGTCGCAGTCGCGCGAGGCGCTCGACGCGCTCGAGCGGCTCTACTTCCGCGGAGAGCGTTGGAGCGAGCTCTACGGCGTCTACGAGAAGATCTCCGAGGTCACCAGTGACGAGATGGGTCTCGCCGACTGCTACGCACGGATGGCCAAGCTGGCCGCCGACGCGCTCGACGATCGTCAGAAGGCCGTCGAGCTGTGGGGCAAGGTCGTCGACATCCGCGGCGAGGACGCCATCGCGCTCTCTGGCCTGGCCGATCTGCACGAGATGGCCGGCGAGTGGAACCCACTGACCGAGGTCCTCGAAAAGCAGGTGGCGGCGACGGCCGACATCGAGGCGAAGATCCCGATCTACAAGCGGCTGGGGCGGATCTGGGGCGAGAAGCTCTCACGCGAGCGCAACTCGCTCGAGAGCTGGCAGAAGGTCCTGGAGATCGATCCGCAGGACGTCGATGCGCTCCGTGCGATCGCCGCCAACTACCGGAGCGCCGGGGCCTGGGAGGAGCTGTCGCAGGCGTTGCGCCGTCTCATCCAGGTCGGCCAGCTGGGCGGCAGCGGGATCGAGAGCGACGAATTGAAGGAGCTGTTCGCGCAGCTCGGCGAGCTCGAGGGCGACACCCTCATGCGCACGCAGGACGCGATCGATGCCTGGCGCGAGGTGCTCGAGCTCGACACCGCGGACTTCCGCGCGCTGGCGGCGCTGGAGCGTCTCTTCATGCAGGAGGCGCGCTGGGAGGAGGCGGTCGACATCCTCGAGCGGCGCGTGGAGGCGCTGGCCAACCCGACCGAACGGGTCGACGTCCTCATGCAGGCGGCGTCGCTGTGGGCCGACAAGATCGGCGATGGCGGCTCGGCAGCGCAGGTCTACGAGCGCGTGCTGCAGATCGATCCGAGCCACCAGACCGCCTCCCTCGAGCTGGAGCAGCTCTATCGCCAGCGCAAGAGCTGGATGAAGCTGGTCGATCTCCTGTTGGCGCGGACCGAGTTCGCGCCCGACGCGTCGGCCCGCATCCTGCTGCTGGTGCAGGTCGCGGAGATCTACGAGCAGCAGCTGGATGATCGCGACAGCGCGTTCGTCACGCTGCAAGCGGCCTTCCGCGAGGACTACTCGAACGACCGCGTGGCCGAGGAGCTGCAACGCCTCGCCACCGCCGCCGACAAGTGGAACGAGTTGATCGGCGACTACACGCAGGTGGTGCAGGGAATCGCCGATACCAAGCAGGCGGCCGATCTGTGGGTCAAGATCGCGCGCTGGTACGACTCGGCGCTTCGCCACGTCGACTACGCCATCGCTTCGGCGCAGCAGGCGTTGCAGCTCGACAACGCGCACATCGGTGCGCTGCAGGCGCTAGAGGACTTCTACCGCAAGCAGAAGCGCTGGAACGATCTCGTCACCGTGCTGGCGCGCCACGCGGAGTGCGAGACCGAGCCGACAGCGCGGGTCGACATCCTGCTGCAGCTGGCCGACACGTATGAGACGCAGGTCGGCGACGCGACGCAGGCAGTGAACGCCTACCAGCGCGCGCTCGACACGGACGAGCGCTGCATCGACGCCATCAACGCGCTCGAGCGGCTCTACCGCCGCACCCAGGCCTGGGACCGCCTGGTCGACGTGCTGGCCAAGAAGTCGCAGGTGGTCGACGACACCGACCAGGCGATCAAGCTGAAGCTGCAGGTCGGCGAGCTCTGGGAGGACCGCCTGGGCGACAACGATCGCGCCGTCGAGGCCTACAAGGAGGTCCTCTCGGTCGATCCGCGCAACCTGCCGGCCCTCACCGCGCTCGATACCCTCTACGAGAAGACCGGGCGGATGGAGGAGTACCTCGAGAACCTCGAGCACCGGCTGGAGGTCTCGCCGCCCGAGGAGGATCGGGTCGCCACCTATCAGAAGATGGCGACGATCTGGGAAGAGAACTTCGCCAAGCCGGATCGCGCGTCGGAGGTGCTGGAGAAGATCCTCCTCATCGACGACAAGAACGCCAAGGCCTACCGCGATCTCGAGCGCCTCTATCAGCAGGAACGGAAGTGGGAGGCGCTGGTCGAGACCTACCGCAAACACCTCGGCGTCACCAGCGACGGGACCGAGCGGATCCAGATCTTCACCAAGATGGGGCAGGTCTACGAGACGGAGCTGCGCGATCTCGACAAGGCGATCGAGTCATACAACGACGTCCTCTCCGTCGAGGCCGAGCATCCCGAGGCGCTGGCCGGCATCGCGCGGCTCTACGAAGAGACCTCGCAGTGGGATCAGGCCGTGGAGGTGATGCGTCGTCTCATTCGCATCAGCGCCGATCCGAAGGAGAAGGTCGACCTCAACTATAGGCTCGGCAAGATCTTCGACGAGCAGATGCAGGATCCGGAGCCGGCCCAGGAGTACCTGGTCGAGGCGCTATCGCAGGATCCGGCGCACGTGCCGTCGATGTTGTCGCTGCTCGGTCTCTACAAGCGGCGCGGCGACTGGCAGAAGGCGGCTCAGCTGATGGTGCGCGCCGAGGCGGCGACGGTCAATCCACTGGAGAAGAGCCGTCTTTTGCACGAGGCGGGGAAGATCTTCCAGGAGAAGCTCTCCGATGAGTCACAGGCGGGCGATCTGTTCGCCCGCGTGATGCAGCTCGATCCCGAGCACGTCGAGGCCGCTGAGCCGCTGTCGCAGATCTACTTCAAGCGCGAGGAGTGGGCGCCGTTGGTGCCGCTGCTCGAAATGCTGGCACGCAAGGCGGATCGCAAGACCAACCGCGAGATGACGCAGCTCTATCACCGGCTGGCCAAGGCGGCCGATCGGCTGGGCGAGAACGAAAAGGCGCTCAAGTACTACAAGCAGTCCTACGATCTCGACTCGACCTACCTGCCGACTCTCGTGGATCGCGCGGCGTTGCTCTACAAATTGGAGCACTGGGACGATTCATTCCGCATCTACCAGACGATTCTGGTCCACCACCGCGATACGCAGAAGGACGACGAGATCGTCGACATCTTCTACCGGCTGGGGCGCATCAAGCTGAAGCTGAACGAGCGCACCAAGTCGGTGAACATGTTCGAGAAGGCGCTGGAGATTCAGCCGGGACATCGTCCGACGCTGCAGGCGCTCATCGACCTCTACACCGACGCGGGGGACTTCGAGGCGGTCATCAAGCAGAAGCGCGCGCTGATGGCCTCGGCGAGCACGCCGCCCGACGAGAAGTTCACGATCTGCGAAGAGATCGCCGGGATCTACAAGGACAAGCTGGCGAACCCGCAGAAGGCGATCGCCTCGCACCTCGAGGCGCTCAACTACAAGCCGAACGATCGCCAGCTCTTGCATGACCTGCTCGATCTCTTCTCCGAGACGAAGCAGTGGAAGAAGGCGATGGAGATCCTCGGCAAGCTGGCGGAGATCGAGACCGGCAAGGTCAAGGCCCGCTATCTGGTCGCGGCCGGCAACATCGCCAACTACGAGCTGCACTCCACCGACGAGGCGGTCGAGCTCTACAACCAGGCGCTCGACGAGGACCCGGATGATCTGAAGGCGTTCGAGCGCATCGACAAGATCATGACCGCCAAGAAAGACTGGAAGAACCAGGAGCGGAACTTCCGGCGGATGATCAAGCGCCTCGGGCAGGAGCCGGCCGCCGAGCGCAAGGCGACGCAGATTGCGCTGTGGCACGGCCTCGGCGAGATCTACCGTTCGCGGCTCAAGGACTTCAAGTCGGCGACGGCCGCCTTCGAGGTCTGCGTGCAGCTCGATCCGGACGCGACGCCGCGGCACCAGATCCTGGCGGAGCTCTATCAGCTCTCGGGCCCCGAGTCCTACGACAAGGCGGTGAACGAGTACCGCCACCTCATCAAGATGACGCAGGACTTCGGCCAAATGGCCGTCTACATGAAGACGCTGCGCGGCCTCTTCATGGCGATGCAACAGTACGATCGCGCCTGGTGCGTCGGGGCGGCGATGACCTTCCTGCGCAAGGCCGACGCCGAGGAGCAGCAGTTCTTCGAGCAGTACAAGCCGAAGGGCTTCGTGCGCGCCAAGGCGCGCCTCACCGAAGACCTCTGGAAGAATATCTATCACGCCGACGAAGATCGGGTCGTCTCACACATCTTCGCCACCGTCAGCCAGGCGGTCGCCGGAGCGCGCGCCAAGGAGCACAAGGACTGGGGCCTGAAGCGCAAGGACCGGCGCGACGTGGCGACCGACCAGCTGCTCTTCAGCAAGGTCTTCAACTACGTCAATCAGGTTCTCGGTGTTCCGCAGCCAGAGCTCTATCTGCGCCCCGAGTCGCCGGGTGAGCTGGATCTGGCCAACGCGCGCGAGAAGGCGCACCTCATCCCGTCGTTCGTGGTGGGGTCGAGCCTCCTGCAGGGGCGGCCGGAGAAGGACCTGGCCTACGTCATCGGTAAGCGGCTGACCTTCATGCGGCCAGACCACTTCGTTCGCTGGCCGACGGTGGTTCCCACCGTCGCCGAGCTGAAGGTCGTTTTTCTCGCCGCCCTCAAGCTGGTTCACCCCAAGCTGGAGGTGAAGGCCGACGTTCAGCAGCCGGTCGGGCAGTACCTCGATCTGCTCAAGCGGACGGTGCCGCCGCAGGCGCTCGAGCAGCTGGGCGCCGTCGTCCAGCGCTTCGTCGCCGGCAAGGGCGAGGCCGACATCCACAAGTGGTCGAACGCCGTCGACATGACGGCCACGCGCGCCGGCTTCCTGATCTGCAACGACCTCGACGTGGCCGCGCGTCTGGTCCAGAACGAGCCGGTCTCGATCGGCGTCGCCGATCCCAAGGACAAGATCCGCGATCTTCTTCTCTGGTCGATCTCGGAGGAGTACTTCCTGGTCCGCGAGCACCTCGGCCTGGTCATCGGCCAAGGTTGATTGGCTAGCGTTGCTCGGGGAATCTCGAGGATGGGAACCTCGCTGGCCGCGCTGATCGTCGTCGCGGCGGTGATCGCGGCCGCAGGAGTTTGGCTCGGCCGGCGCGTGGCGCACCAGCGCGCAGAGCTGCTCTCGGCCGGTGTCCGGCAGCTCACGGCGGCGATGGCCCGCGCCGCGGAGACGGAGCGGGCCGAGATCCTTCGCTCCGCGGAGATCAACGGGCGCGAGGAGGCGCGGGCCTCCGGCGCTGCGGCGGAGGCGGCGATGCGATCGCGCGCGCTGGAGATCGAGGCGCGCCGGCGGCGGCTCGACGCGTCCGCCGCGGAGCGCGGGCACCGTGAGGCGCTTCTCGCCGAGGGGAGTGAGCGCATCGCGGCGGAGCGCGCGCGGATCGCCGCCCACGAAGCCGAGACAGCCCGCGCCCGGGGCGAGGCTGCCACGCTCGACCGCGCGACGCGTGCAGCGCTGGAACGCGCGGCGGCCGAGACCGTGCCGGAGGCGGTGAGCGCGATCCGCGACAGCGAGGTCGAGGAGGCACGGATGCTCTCGGCGCGGTCCGAGCGCGCTGCCGCCGAGGCTGCCGCTGAAGGGGCCGTGAAGGGGGCCAAGCGGATCATGGGGATCGCCGTGGGGCGTTTCTATGGTCACTACCTGACCGAGCGGCTGCACTCCGTGCTGCCGCTGCCGCCGGGAGAGGCCGGCGCGGCGATCGTCGGCCGCGACGAGGCCAACCTGCGCGCGATCGAAGGCGTGGCCGGCGTGACACTGGCGCTCTCCGAGCAGCGCGACACGGTTCGTCTGGAAGGACTCGACGGGGTTGGGCGTGAAGTGGCGAGGCGTGTCCTGGCGCGCTTGCAGCGCCAGCCGGGAACGGCGCGCGATCCCGCCGCCGTGACGAAAGCGGCCCGGGAGATCTCGACGGCGCTCGATGCCGAGCTGAATGATCTCGGTCGGCGCGCCTTCTCCATGCTGGAGATCCCTGCCGCGCACCCGGAGATCGTCAGGCTGGTCGGCCGACTCAACTATCGGACCAGCTACACGCAAAACCAATGGAAGCACGCCGTCGAGGCCGCCTATCTCTGCGGGATGATGGCCGACGAGCTGGGGCTCGATCTCAAGCTCGCGCGCCGGGCGGCGCTGATGCACGACATCGGCAAGGCGTTGACCCACGAGCTCGACGGATCGCACGCGGTCATCGGCGCGGAATACGCGCGCCGGCTGGGCGAGGCCGAGTCGGTCGCCAATGCGATCGGGGCACACCACACCGACGAACCGTTCAACAGCGCCTACGCCTACCTGGTGGCCGCCGCCGACGCCATGTCGGGAGGGCGCCCGGGGGCGCGCCGGCAGACCGACGAGAGCTTCCTCGCGCGCGTCGAAGATCTGGAGCGGATCACCCGTGGCTTCCGCGGCGTCGCCGAAGCGTACGCCGTGCAGGGGGGACGCGAGGTCCGCATCTACGTAGAGGAAGACCGGGTTGATGATCTGGGAGCCGTGAATCTGTCGAGCGAGATCGCCGGAAAGATCTCGCGCGAGATGCGCTTCCCGGGCCAGATTCGAGTTACCGTCATCCGGGAGCTCAAAGCAGTGGAGATCGCCAGCTAGGCCATGAACCTCGTCATCCCTCCTTTATTCTTCTACCTGGTCGGCGCCGCGCTGACGATCGGCGGCGCGGTGCGAGCGGCGACGCTCGGCCGCCGCGACTCCCGGCGCGAGATCAACGACGACACACCCGAGCGCGCCCGGGCTCGCCGCCGCCATCGGACCTTCGGCCTCATCTGGGTGGCGATGGGGATCTTCCTGATCGCTTCGACGGCCGGCGTGCTTCGTCTGCGGCACTGACAGGCGCTATACGGTCTTCCGCTACACTGTCGTCGACGGCGGCGACTCGTGGTCGAGTGGCGGGGGAGCGGCGTCGGCGTCGACCACAGTGTCGCCGCCAGGCTGCTCGCCGAGCGGCCGCGCCCGACGCCAGAGCAGCACCGCCGGAAGGGCGATGATGGCCACGGAGAGGCACGAGACCTCGCCCAAGATGGCCATCAGACCGAAGCCCTGGAGGGCCCTGTTGCGCGCCGCCAGCAGCGAGCCGTAGCCGACGATCGTGGTCCAGGAACAGAGTGCGACCGCCGCGCCGGTCGAGACGACCGCCTTCACGACGTCCTTCTCCTCGCGGTAGCGGGTGATGACGTTGAGCGCGTACTCGGCGCCTATGCCGAAGGTGATCGGTAGAGCGATGAAGTTCAGGAACGTCACGCGCACCTGGGCCCACCCGGCGCCCCCCACCATAAGGAGGACGCCGAGCATCAGCGTGGCCAGCGCCATCACCGCGGCGGCCGCGGGGCGGATGGTGAAGGAGATGATGATCAACACGGCGATCAACGAGGCCGCTGTGGCGATCGGGCCGTCGCGGAGGATCGAGCGGATCATCGACGAGAAGACCACCGCCGAGCCCGAGGTGTCGAGCACCTTCCCGTTCGGAAGGTGCAGATACTGCAGGACGGAGGCGATCTTGAGCAGATCGCGGCCGCTCCAGACCGAGAGCCCCTGCTCCGGTGGGTAGACCAGCACCACACGCCCGATGGTGCCGTCCGTCTCGGTGAACGGCCGCCGCGCGAACGGCGGCAGGTCACTCGGCGCCAGCTCGTGCAGCCCAGTCGGCGGATCGATCTTGGCCAGGTCGGCCCGCTCCTTGGCGTTCAGCAACTCGAGAGATGGGTCGTGCGTCAGCTTGCGAATCTGGGCGATGAGGGCGAGCTTGCGCTGTTGGACCTCGGGGACGCCGGGGAGAAGGTCCCAGATGGTCACCACCTGTCCAATCACGTCGGGCCCGGGGAAGTCGTGATCCTGCCTGCGGATCGCCTGCTTGATCGGCTCCACCTCGTCGACACCGTCAGCAAGCACGATGGTGGGCGACGGCCACCGCCCGAACAGGTGGTCGACGCTGTGATTGAACTGCTGTGCCGAGGCGGTCGTCTTGAGCTTCGCCGAGAGTTTGCTGAAGTCGTACTCGAAGGGGTCCTTCAGGAAGTGGCGCATGCCGAAGAGCCCGACGATGGCGAGCAGCGTGAACAGTGCGGTCACCGTGCCGCTCCGCCGCACCAGCAGGCGTCCGAGCGGAGAGAACTCGATCGGAGGGCGGGCCGGGCGGGCGAGCTGCCGCGGCCGGCGGTCGAGCAGCACGAGCAGTGCGGGGAGCGCGGTGAAGGTGGCCACCCAGCAGGCCAGCGAGCCGACCGCGCCCATCACGCCGAATTGGTAGAAGCCGCGGAAGCTGGTCACCATCAGCGAGGCGTAGGCGGCTGAAGCTGCGATCGACGCCACCAGCGTTCCGCGCCAGACACCCGCCATGGCCGAGCCGAGCGCCGTATCGGGAGACTCGCCGCGCGCGCGATGTTCCTCGTAGCGCGACATGAGGACGATCGCGTAGTTGATGCCGTTTCCGACGATGATCGACCCCAGGAACGACGTCGACTCGGTCAGGTAGCCGAACGCCAGGTCGGCCACCGCGAAGGCGACGGCGGCGCCGATGGCGGCGGGGATTCCGGTGAGCGGAATCGCGCGCAGTCGGCGGAAGTAGAACCCGATCGAGAGGACCACGATCACCAGGCAGCTGGTGGTGACCATGATGATGTCGTCGACGACGGCCTGGCGGTTGGCGATCCCGGTGACGATTGGCCCCGACACCTGGGCCGTCATCTGCGGGTGGTAGCGCGAAGGGGGATCGTTCTTGATCAGCTCGTTGGCGGCGTTGAACAGCGACTCCCCCGCGTGCTCGACGAACAGACCACCCGGCGGAAGCGCGGCGATCCAGACGTACTCACCGCTGTTGCTGCTGAAGATGCCGCCTGGGAAGCGCTCGTCGAGGCCGTCATGCCGCTCGAGGCGACTCTGCATCTTGTCGATCGGTTCCTCTTCGTCCAGCGACACGAACAGCGGGTTCTTGCGTTTGCTGATCTCATTGCGGAGGCGATCGCGGATCGATTCGAGGTCCTCCTCCGAGACGAACAGCCACTTGTTTTGCTGGAAGAACGCGCGCAGATCGCGGACGTCGTAGGTCACCAGGTTGACCACAGTGGGGGGCAGCGCCCGCAGCTTCTGGGTCAGCGCCTCGGCGTAGCGCAGGTTTGCCTGGTAGTCGGGCGAGCGCACGCCGATGAGGAGCAGCGACATGTCCCCCATGCGCTTCTGGGTACGGGTCAGCGTCCTCACCCCGGGATCGTTGCTGGGGAGCAGCTCGGAGAACGCCGTTTTGAGCTGGAGCCGGGAGGCGAGGATGCCGCAGGCTGTGGCGATCGCCAGCGCTCCGACCAGAACCAACGCCGGGTTTCGGGTGAGCCAGCGGTGGTAACGGCCGATACGACTGTGCGCGGGGGGCGCCATTCGCGCCGAACGTTACCAGCATTTCACCGTCAGAGCACCGTCGGTCGGGGCGAAACGGTGCTCAATCACGAGATTTTGCGCCGTGTTCTATATGTACGTGAGTGAAGTCTCACCGGGCTTGCTGTTTACGAAAGGTGTTCTGGTGGATATGCTCAAGCATGGCCTCGCTTCGACTCGCCGCGCGGGGAACGCTCGCAATCGCTCTGATTGCCATCGGCATTGCGACTTTCGCCCGGCCGGCTTTTGCGGTCGGCGAAGCGATCACCGACGTCCGGGTGCTCGACAACCAGCGCACGGAAGAGTCGACGGTCCGTTCGGTCGCTGGTATCTCCATCGGCGACACGCTGGAGGCCGACACGCTCGATCTCGTGCGCGAGCGGCTCAACACCACCGGCCTCTTCGCCGACGTCAACGTCTGGTGGGAGCCACACGGCTCAGGCGTGCGGGTCAACATCTCGGTCAAAGACAAGTTCCCCTGGGCGCCGGTCCCCACCGCCGCTTGGTCGTCGAACAACAAGTCGATCGGGTTGCTGTTCGTGCACGGCAACCTCTTCGGACGCGGCAAGCAGCTCTTGCTCGGCGCGCGCCTCGCGCAGATCGATTCGGGCGTCGTCGTTGCCTACCGCGATCCTTCGCTGTTCGGGACCTGGATGTACTGGCAGCTGCAGGGGGTCGTCCAGCGCCAGGTCATCCCCGAGTACCAGAACGCGGGGGCGACGCCGTTCGGCGTGGCCACGCTCGGTCACCCGTACGAGTTCCGCGAGACCCGCCTCTTCTCGTACGGGTTTGAGCCCTCCTTCGGCGTTGCCTGGATGCGCCGGGTGAGGACCCAGGTGGCCTGGCACCTCGAGCGATTCTCCTACTTCGCCGCCGAGACGGATCCGGCCGACCCGACGCTCACGACCGGCTCGGATCTCCCGTCCGGCTCCAGCCCGACCAACACCAGCGTCCCTCTCGTCCCGGCGTCCAGGGGGGGCACCTCAGGCTACGGCCGCGCCAACCTGAGCTTCGACTTTCGCGCGCGCGAGTTCGCGGTGATGACCGGCGTGGCGCTCAGCGGCAACTTCGACTACGGCAGCTCCGCGTTCGGCAGCGACTTCACCTTCTACCGCGGCGGCATCGGCTGGGAGCAGGGGATCAAGTTCTTCAAGTCCCACAACCTCATCTACTCGGCGAACGCCACGGCCGGTCACAATCTGCTGTTCTGGAACGAGAACACCGCTGGAGGGAACAACCTGCGCGGCTACATCGGCCAGCAGTTTCGCGGCGACACCCAGATCGGTGGCAAGCTCGAGTACCACTTCCCGCTCTTCTCGATCAGCTCGCTCGACTTTCGCGCGCTTGGGTTCTACGACTTCCAGGCCGTCTGGTTCCGGAACGCGCCGGATGGAACGCCCGTAAGCGACTACAATGGCCAGGGCATCGGCACGTCGTACATCCAGCGCAACACCCCGGACGCGCGCACGTACCCCAACCCCGCCAACCCCGACGTGAAGCCGGCGGGATTCAGCCGCGACAGCATCCACAACGACGTCGGTGTCGGGCTCCGGTTCTTCCTTCGCTCGGTCGCGGTTCCCCTGGTCGGCGTCGATTTTGGCTACGGGATCGAAGCGAACCACTGGCAGTTCATCATCGTCGTCGGCGCCTGAGCTTCGTCGGCGTCTGAGTCGTCGCCTCGGGCGGGGGCCTAGATGTTGGAAAGTGGTCAGGGGATCTGTCAGAAATTGAACAGATCCCACGGCTCCCTTCGATAAAAGCACGCTATTCCAGCCTGTTAGCTATGTGATGGCCACTGGCGTCAACCTTGCTTTTCCCTATGGTCCATGTCCGCTTCAGGATTTTTCGTCGCTCCCGCCCTGGCCAAGCCGTCACTGGGTTCATCGGGCGCCGCGCTCCGACTTCCGGGGGGCGTCGCGCGCCGTCCGGCGCTTACCCAGCTGCCGCTTCCGCGGGTTCTCCTCTGCGACCTCGACGGGACGCTCATCGACAGCATGCCGACGCTGGCTGAGATCGCCGCCGAGGTGATGGAAGAGGTCTATGCGACACCGGCGATCCTTTCACGTGAGCTCTACCTGGCGACGTGCGGTCTCCCGTTCGCTGGCCAGCTGGAAGAGATCTACCCGGGCGATCCGCGCAACGCGCACGCCTCGGAGAGGTTCGAGTCGCAGAAGCCGGCTCGCTGCAACGCCATTCAGATGCCGGCCGAGACGCGCCGTGCGCTGGGGGACCTCCGTGCGGCCGGGGTGCGGATCGTCGTGTCGTCGAACAATGGGGTGGAGAACGTCGAGACATTCGCGCGCGCCTCGAGCTTCGGGTTCGATCTGACGCTGGGGTTCGGCGGTGGCCTCGCCAAGGGGCGCCCGCACTTCGATGCGGTGTCGCGCCTGTTCGAGATCGATCGGCAAGAGATGCTGTTCGTGGGCGATTCGCTGCACGACGGCGAGATCGCCGAGCGCGAAGGGGTCCCGTTCGTGGGCGTGGCGACAACCTTTTCCCCGGAGCGCTTCATGCTCCGCTTCCCTCAGGTCCCCGTGGTTCGGCGCTTCGCCGCTCTGCCAGATCTGTTTGGCTAGAGCGGGGAGCTAAAACGATGCAGGCGGTGTTGCTGGCGGCGGGCCTCGGGAGCCGCCTCGGCGCGCTGACCGAGCATGTCCCCAAGGCGCTCATCTCCGTCGGTGGCGAGCCGCTGCTCGTGCATGCCGTGCGGTTCGCGCGTGCCGCGGGCGCCAGCGGCATCATCGTCGTCGGCGGATACGGTTTCGATCTGGTGGCCGCTGAAGTCGCCACGCGAGAGCTTCCGGTGACGCTGATCGAGAATCGTGCCTTTCGCGACGGAAACCTGGTGTCGCTACAGGCGGCGCGCGCGCTCGTCGTCGACGAGTTCCTCTTGATGAACGTCGACCACATCTACCGGGCACCCATCGCGGCGCTGGCTTCCGCCGACGCCACCGACGTCACCGCGTTCATCGACACCGATCGGAGGCTCGGGGCGGACGACATGAAGGTCGAGCGCGACGCGCGCGGGCGGGTCTTTCGCATCTCCAAGACACTGACCACGTTCGACGCTGGGTACGTCGGCATGACCAAGGTGCCGGTCGCCGCCGCCGATCGCTACTGGGCGGCAGTGCAGGCGGCGCAAGCCGAGGAAGGGCGGGCGATCCACGTCGAGCGGGTGCTCGCGCGCCTCGCCGACGAAGGGCACCCGCCCCTCTGCCGCGACATCAGCGGTCACGGCTGGCTGGAGGTCGACCTGCCAGAAGAACGCGCCCACGCCGACGCGGTCCTCGCTCGCGGCGACTTCGGCTACGGCCCCGATTGAAAGACCGAGTCCGCCGATCTGACCGAGCACCCGGTCGATCAACCGGCAGGTGGCTGCTTCGGTGTCTCCGGCCGACCGCTCGCCTTCGATCGGTACGCGGCGTCCAGGTAGGCGAAGTCGGCGAACAGCTGCTCGAGCGTCAACTCGGGCGGGCGGCCGGCCTCGATCGCCCCCAGAAAGTCGGTCCACATTGCCTGGTAGCCGGAGGCGTCGCGAACGCTCGGCCAGAGCCAGCGGTTCCTTTTCGGTCCGTACGCGCGGCCGTAGAGGCTGCGGGCGTCGAAGTAGAGTGCGCCGTGTTCGAGCAGAACCTTCGACGAATCGAACGGCAGAAATCGCCAGGGGACCGCCCAGGTGTGCAGGAGCCGCGACGTCAATCCCGAGCGGTGGCGCGCGACGATCATCATCGTGTCCTCGCCGGGCGTGGCGGTGACCGGGCGCGCGGGGCCCGTCGCGAACACGTCCACGATCTGGTCAGCGCCGTTGGGCTCGAACGCCGCTGCCAGATCGAGCAGGCGCCGGATCCAGTGTACGCCCCCCTCGTGCAGCGCACCGAGCGGCATCTCGGCCGGGTCGGCGCGCCACCCGATCGGCTTCGAACGTCCCAGGCGCACGAGATCCAGAATCAACGGGCGCCCCAGGCCGGGGTCGGCGAGCAGCGCCTTCAGGCGTCGGTGAAACGGCGCGTAGTGCAGGTTCTCGGCGACCATCACCGTCGGACCGCGCCGCGTGAGCATCGGCCAGAGGCGCTCGAGCTCCTCGAATCGCGCCAGGACGGGCTTTTCGATCAAGAGGTGCTTCCCTGCGCCCAACCCCGCCTCGATGAGGTCGGCGTGGGTACGTGGCGGCACGCCGATCACCAACGCCTCGTAGCTGGAACGAAAAGCCTCCTCGTAGCTGCCGAAGCACTCTTTGGCCCCGAGGTTGCGCCCGAAAGCGCGGGCGCGGTCCTGGTCACGGCTGGCCACGGCGAACGGAGCCCCGGGGCGCAACCGCTTGTAGAGCCGGATGTGGCGAGCGTTCATGGCGCCACACCCGATGAAGCAAAGCGAGACGCCTTGCATTAGCGAGATAGAATTTGCATCGTCCGAAGGCCCCCACGCATGGCGCGCATCAAAATATTTTATTTCATCCCCAACCTCCAGCAGGGGGGCCCCGAGGGACAGATCCTCGAGCTCATCAACCAACTGCCACCCCGCTTCGAGCCGGTCCTCTGCGTCTACCACGCCGATGACGTCTTCTGGGGGGCGCGCTGCCCGCCGGGACAACCGGCGCACGCGCTCGGGGTGCGTCGGATGAATCTCGGCGCGCTCGATCGGCTGACCGAGATTCTCCGCCGCGAGAAGCCCGACATCCTGCACTCGTACCGGGACAAGGCGAACTTCTGGGCCCGCTGGGCGGGGGCGCGGGCGGGCGTGCCGATCACCATCACCGCCTGCCGCAATCGGATGATGGAGCTGCGTTACCTGCTCACCGAGCGGTTCATGTCGCGGAGGAGCCGTCTCATCCTGGTGAACTCGATCGGTGTGCGCCACGAGCTGGTCAGCTGGGGCGGGGTGCGACCGGACAAGATCCGCGTCATCTACAATCTCCTCGACGTGAATCATTTTCGTCCGCCCACCGAGGCCGAACGCGCGGCCGCCCGCGCCGCCTGGGATCTTCCGGCTGGCCGGCGCGTCATCGTGCTTCCGGGACGGATCGGCCTGCAGAAGCATCAGCTCGGCGTTCTCTGGGCGATGCGCGCGCTGGCGCGGCGTGGCCGCTGGCCGAGCGACGTGATGGTTCTCTTCGCCGGGCGCGAGCGCGATCGTGCGACCAGCGCGCTCTGCCGCCGCCTGGCGCGGGATCCCCGCATCGCCCCCTCGGTGCGCTTTCTCGGCGCGGTGAAGGACGTTCGATCGCTCTACTGGGCGTCGGACCTCTTGCTGATGCCGTCCCTTTACGAGGGCCTCGCCAACGCGGCGCTGGAAGGGTGTGCCGCCGGGCTGCCGGCGATCCTCTCGCACGCCGCCAACGTCGACGAGATCGTCCGCCCCGGCGCGAGCGGCTGGGAGATCCCCACCGGGCGCCAGGGCGCGCTCGTGCGTGCGCTCGAGGAGGCGCTGACCGCGCCGGTCGCGCGCCTCGGCGAGATGGGGCGCGTCGCAACAGCGCACGTGACGGCACGGTTCGCCCCGCGGCCGAGCCACGTGATCGATCAGATGGTGGCCGTGTACGACGAGCTGCTGGCCGGCGGAGCGTCCGGATGACCGCCGTCGCGCCGGTCGATTTCCAGAACACGGTCTTCGACCTGCTCATCGTCGGGTCGGGGTTCGGCGGCGCGACAGCCGCGTATGCGCTCTCGCGCGCAGGGTTGCGGGTCCTCTTGATCGAGCGCGGCGGCTGGCCGAACCGCGACGAGACCGACTGGAACGGGCGGGCCGTCCTGCTCGAAGGGCGCTACCGCGGCGAGACGCCGCTGCTCGTGCGGCAAGAGGGGGCCAGCGAGGCGGTCGAGACCTTCCCCAATGAGGTCGTCGGCGGCAACTCGGTCTTCTTCGGCGGCGCGACGCTGCGGCTGCGGACCACTGATTTTTCGCGCTGGCCGATCTCCTACGCCGATCTCGAGCCGCACTATGCAGAAGCGGAGGCACTGCTCGAGGTCCACGGACGCGCGGGCGAAGACCCCTGCGGGCCGCCTCGCACCGGCGACTACCCGTTCCCTCCGCTGGCGCTGACCGCGCCTGCGCGCCGGATCTACGACGCGGCGGCCGCGCTTGGGCTTCACCCGTTCCAGCTCCCGATCGCCATCAACCACTTCGGTCCGCGCGAGCCCCGCTGCATCAACTGCTTCACCTGCGACGGTTTCCCCTGCCGGATCGGCGCCAAGAACGACATGACCCAGACGGCGCTCAAGAAAGCCGATCCGACCCGCCTCACCATCCTGGCGCGCACGCAGGTGGCGCGTCTTTTTGAAAGAGACGGTCGGATCGTGGGCGTCGAAGCGGTCGACCGCCAAGGCGGGCGCCGGTTCAAGCTGAGCGCGCGCGCCTATATCCTCTCGGCCGGGGCCCTGGGGACGCCGGCGCTCATGCTCAGATCCGATCTGGCTCGCCTCGATCAATCGGGGGCGCTCGGGCGAAACCTCATGCGGCACTGCAACGCGATGGTGGGCTACGTGTTCCCGTTTCGAACCAATCCCGAAGCGATCAATCACAAACAGATCTGCATCACCGATCGCTACGAGTCGGTGCGCGCGACGGACGGTACCGCGCTCGGCGTCATCCAGGACATGTGCATGCCCCCGCGCGAGGTGGTCCGGGCGCTCGGTCCCCGCGGCTTCCGGTGGGCCGCCTCTCTCTCGGCCGACCGCATCCAAACCTTGCTCTGCGTGGCCGAGGATGAGCCCCGCGCCGAAAATCGGGTCACGCTGATCCCCGATCGCCTCGACGCCGCCGGACTTCCGGTCGCCGAGGTGACCCACGACTACACCGACGGAGATCGGCGGCGGCGCGACACTCTGGTCGCGCTGGCGCGTCGGGTCCTGCGGCGCGCAGGCGGCCTCGTGGGCAAGGTGCGGCTCATCGACAGCTTCTCCCACGCCGTCGGAACGGCCCGGTTTTCGCGCTCGCGGATGGAAGGGGTGCTCGACCCCGATTGCCGCTTCTGGGCCTTGCCCAATCTGTATGTCGTCGACGGTAGCTTCATGCCAACCTCTGGCGGCGTGAATCCCAGCCTCACGATCACCGCCAATGCGCTGCGGGTGGCCGGCCGAATCGCGGCGGTCCTCGCGCGGGGGGCCGCCTGATGTGCGGCATCGCGGGCGCGCTGGCCCCGCGCCGGGATCTGCCGCCGCCCGCCGGCGCGGCCGAGCGGTTCGCGGCGGCGATGGTCCATCGCGGGCCCGACGGCCACGGGTTCTTCTCCGCCGGTCCGGTCGCGCTGGCGCACCGGCGCCTTTCGATCATCGACCTCTCCGAGGCCGGCCGCCAGCCGATGACCAACGAGGACGGACAGATCGCCATCGTCGTCAACGGCGAGATCTACAACCACGCCGAGCTGCGCGCCGACCTCGTCGCCAAGGGACATCGGTTTCGCAGCGGCAGCGACTCGGAGGTGGTGGCCCACCTCTACGAGGAGGTGGGGGCGCGCGTACCGGAGCTCCTGCGCGGCATGTTCGCCTTTGCCCTGTGGGATGCGCGCCGCTCGACGCTGCTCCTGGCGCGCGATCGCTTCGGCGAAAAGCCGCTCTATTACGGCGAGCGGCCGGACGGTTTCGTGTTTGCCTCCGAGCTCGGCGCGTTGCTCGCCGACGAGCGGACCCCTGCCACCCTCTCGCTGCCGGCGCTCGACGCCTATCTGGCGCTGCAGTACGTCCCCAGCCCCGACACCATTTATGAGGGGCTCAAGAAGCTCCCCGCCGGCCACACGCTGGAGCTCCGTTGCGGCGAGCGGCCGGTGGTGCGGCGCTACTATCGCCCCAGCTTCGCGCCGACGCTGGCGGAGCTCGATGAGAGGGAGGCGGCGTCGCGCGTGCGCGCCACGGTGGAGAAGGCGGTGAATGATCGGCTCATGTCGGACGTGCCGCTCGGCGCTTTTCTTTCAGGCGGCGTCGACTCGTCGATCGTCGTCGCCTGCATGGCGCGCGCGACCAGCGCGCCGGTCAAGACGTTTTCGATCGGCTTTTCCGAAGGGGGCCGCGCCGACAACGAGCTGCCGTTCGCGCGCCTGGTCGCCGAGCGCTATCGCACCGATCATCACGAGCTGATCGTCGCGCCGGACATGACCGGGCTGCTTCCCTCGATCGTTCGCCATCACGGTGAGCCGTTCGCCGACAGCTCGGCGGTTCCCACCTACTATCTGTGCCAGCTGGCGCGGCGGCACGTGACGGTCGCGCTCTCCGGGGATGCGGGCGACGAATCGTTCGGCGGCTACCGGCGGTACGTCTGGGCGCACGTGGCCGACCTCCTGCTGCGGCTCCCACGCCCGCTGCCGCGCCTGGTGGCCGCGGCACTGGGCGCAGCGCCGGGTGGGCCGGCGCGCTGGTTGCGAGAGTACGGCGCACGCCTCGGGACCGATGAGGCGACCCGGTATCTCCGCTTCGTCTGCCATTTCTCGGCGGGCGAGAAGGCCGACATCTATACCCCCGAGCTGCGTGAGCGGTTTGCGCGCGACGCCACGGCGGAGGTCTTCGCGGCCAAGCTCGCCGACAGCGCCGCCGGCGATGTCGTCGGCCGCCTGCAGGATCTCGACTGTCAGACCTACCTCCCCGACGACATCCTGGCCAAGGTCGACATCGCCAGCATGAGCCACGGCCTCGAGGCGCGGGCGCCGTTCTGCGATCACGACGTCGTCGAGCTGGGAGCGGCGTTGCCCGGCCGATTCAAACTGCGGCGGGGGAAAGGCAAGTTCATCCTCAAGCAGGCGTTCGCGGATCTGGTCCCCCCCGCCATCATCGAACGGCGCAAGAAGGGGTTCGCCCTGCCGACTGGGCGTTGGTTGGCGGGCAGGCTGCACGGATTCGCCCGCGAGCTCTTGCTCTCTACCGCGGCGCGCCAGCGGGGCCTGTTCGCGCCCGCTGCGGTCGAGTCGCTGCTCGATCGCCATCGCGCCGGCGAGGACCACGGCGAGCGGATCTGGAACCTCATGGTCCTCGAAACCTGGTTTCGAGAGCTGGTCGACGGGCGGGCGTCGTTCGTGCGGGAGGTCGCCGCACGCGAGGCCGCGATTGGCCGTGGCGAACCCCGGTTGGCGTCTCGAGCGGCGGCTCGGTAGGCGCCTCGAACGGCGTGACCGACGGGCTCGCACTCTGCTAGCCTAGCGCGGGTGAGCAATCTCGATCGGGAGCACGAAGTCGCCTGCCAGGCCGCCCGCGACGCGGGCCGGGTCATTCTGAGCTACTACGGCAACCCCGAGCTCGCGTTCGACACCAAGGCCGACTCGTCGCCGGTGACCATCGCCGACAGGGCCGCCGACGCGCTGATCCTCGATCGTCTCCGTACGGCGTTCCCTGGCGACGCGTTTCTGACCGAAGAGTCACCCGACGATCCGGTGCGGTTTGGCAAGAGCCGCGTCTGGATCATCGATCCGCTCGACGGCACGCGCGACTTCCTGGCGCAGACCGGCGACTTCTCCGTGCACATCGGCCTCTGCGTCGATAACCAGCCAGTGCTGGGCGTCGTCTATCAGCCGGTGCGCCAGGCGCTTTATCACGCGCGGCGCGGCGGAGGCGCCTTCATGGAGTCGAGCGGTGTCCAGAGTCGCATCACCACCTCGACCCGGACCGAGCCGAGCGAGCTGCGGGTCGGCATCTCGCGCCTCAACCCGGACGAGGGGCTCGGCAAGTGTTTGGCAGCCTCGGGACTGGCGCCCCGTGCCGTGGCGATGGGGGCGTCGGTCAAGCACATGGCGCTCGCGCGCGGTGATCTCGACGCGGTCCTCAACCTCTCTCCCGCCGAGCAGGAGTGGGACACCTGCGCGCCCGAGGTGATCTTGAGGGAGGCCGGCTGCACGGTCAGCGACGGCGACGGTAAGCCGATGCGTTACAACCAAAAGGACCTCTACCGTCGGCGTGGCTCGGTTGCCAGCAACGGTGCCTGCCATCCGTTCATGATTCGGGTCATGGCCCCGTGCCTCCCCGAGGATCTACCCATCGAAAATCTCCCGACCAAATAGAAACAACGGCGCGGGGAGTGAGGGTGTGTGGGGAGGATCGCAATCTCGTCAGCAATTTGACGAATGACTCGTAGCGCGAGCACCGACTCACCGTCGGTGTTTACGCTTGAGTTGAGGCACCCGGAATGGCATTGTAGGGAACCCGGCGTTATGGCCTTACGCCGGGGGGTTTGTCGCATAGAGATTTGTCGCAATGATAATGAGTGAAGGTGTGGGCGAGCTCAATTCGACGGTGGGGGCGGCAGCGGCTGTGCTCCCTCGATCAACGAGCGTCGGGGCGCGGACCATGGTTCCGATCATTTTGAGCGCGACGGAATTGGAGGCGACCGGCGCTCGCATGCAGGTTGGCGGTCTGCGCGTCGTCGATCGCGCCATTCGGCTGCTCGCGCGACTGCGCGACGTTCACGTCGTGATCGCTACCGACGGCAGCGTGCCGGTCCCTCGCCGTCTGCCGCGCAACATGGAGCGACGCGAGATCGACGGGGACGTGACTGCCGCCATCGAGCAGCTTCGCGCGGAGCTCGGTCCGGAGGCCGTGATCGTGCGCGCCGACAACGTCTGGCTGCAGCCGGCGCGGTTCGACAAGGGGATGCGCGTGGTGGATGCGGCCTCGCGCCGGGGCGCCGCCGAGGCGGTGTTTCGCGACGCCCAGCGGGAGACGGTCGGGATCGTCGATCGCCTCCTGAATCAGAAGATCGCCTCGCGCCTCACACAGCTCCTGCTGGTTCACCTGCCTGCCGCGCCTTCGCTGCTGACGCTGATCGCCGGGTTTGTCGGCGTCTACGGCGCGCTCATGGTGGCGGTCGGGAGCTCGGCGAGCGTCCTCACCGGCTTCGTGATCCTGGAGGGCTTCGCCGTCCTCGACGGCTGCGCGGGTGAGCTCGCGCGCGTGCGTCTGCACCAGACGGCCTTCGGCGCCTGGCTCGACACCGTCGTCGGTGACTTCGTGAACGTGGTGATGATCCTGGCAGTCGGCTTCGCGCTCTGGCGCCACGGCGGGACCTACCTCGACATGAAGATGGCCTTGGTGGCCGCGGCGATGACGCTGTTTTACGTCGCTGTGTCGTACCGAGAGCTGATGCGCCAGGGCGAGGGCGACGTGATGAAGCTGCGCTGGTGGTTCGCCTACGGCCAGACTCTGAAAAATGTGAGCGGCGCCGGGTCGACCTCAATCAGGGGGGTGATGCTGCTCGGGCGTCGGGACTTCGTGATCGTGCTGGCGATCGGCCTCGCCTACTTCGATCAGCTCCCGATCGTTCTGCTCTACCTGATGATCATCGCCATCGTGCGGGCCGGCGGCGCCCTCGGCCAGCTGTTGACCCCCGATTGGCGAGTCCGTCCGCCTCAGTAATGGGGACCCTGGGAGGGTCCCCAAACCCCCCCACGCGATCGATGGGGACCGCCGAGGTTCTGGGATGTCGGAGGTGACGGGACAGCGGTTGGTGGTGGCGGTGGACGGGCTGGACGGCAGCGGCAAATCTAGGTTCGCGGTGTCGCTGGCCGCTGCGCTTTCAGCTGAAGGGCGGCCGGCGTCGGTGCTGCACGTCGACGACTTTCGTCGGCCGACCGACTTTTCGCTGCTCGCGCCGGAGGCGGAGTCGGCGCTCTATTACGAGCTCTATTTCGACTTCGCGGCCGTGGGCGACGCGCTGGCGGCGTGGGCGCACGGCGCGGCCGACGGTGCGGTGCTCATCCTCGAGGGGGTGATGCTGCTGCGGGCCGCGCTCCCCGCACGGACGCCGCTCATTGTGCTCGAGGTCAGCGCCGCCGAGGCGCGCCGACGCATCCTGGCTCGCGATCAGGCCAAGGGGCGGACGCCTGAGGAGATCGCGGGGCGGATCGACCGCCGCTATTTTCCAGCCCAGGCGCGATACCGCGCCGCCTGCGATCCTTTGGGGCTCGCCGACCTCGTGGTCGACAACGAGGATTGGGCGCATCCGCGGGTCGTCCGCCGGAGCGACGTTCGTTTCGCGCCGGAGCTCGTCGCGGCGCTCGATCGGGTGCTCGCGGCGGAGTAACGTGCGGCCCCGAGACGCGCGACCCAGTATGAGCAACCGAAGATGAGCGCCAGATGACCCCCGGGAGTGTGGTGCTCGTGGCCACGCGCGACGAGGCGGTGGGCGCGGCGCTGCCGATCGCCGGCCTGACGGTGATCGGGCGTGCGCTCAAACAGCTGGGGCAGTCGCCCGAAAAGCACGTTGTGGTCGCCCGCGACGGTGCGATCGCGCTGCCCACGCCGCTGCCGGCGAACGTCGAGGTTCGCTCCGTCACCGACGGCGCCGCCGCGGCGGAGATCGCCCGTTCGCTCGGCGCACCGCTGGTCGGCGCCGACGTGGTCCGCCTCGATCGCACCCGCTTCGAGGGCATTCGCGTGGTCGACGAAGAAACCCGCCGCGCGGCCGAGGACGCGGTCTTCGCAGCGCTCTATCGGGCCGACCTCGGTTTCGTGGCACGCCGTCTCAACAAGCCGATCTCCGTCCGGCTCACCCGCCACCTGTTGGCGCGCTCGCCGATCACGCCGAACCAGATCACGCTGTTCGCCGCCGCGCTGGGGGTTCTCGGTTGTGCCTTGATGGCGACCGGGCGCTACCTTTGGGTCGTCCTCGGGCTGGCGCTCGAGCACACGCAGTCGGTGCTCGATGGATGCGACGGCGAGCTCGCGCGGGTCCGGTTTCAGCAGTCCAAGCTGGGCGCCTGGCTCGATACGTTTGTCGATGACGTGCTCAACGTCTTGATGGCGGCCTCGGCCGGGGTTGGTCTCTGGCACGCAGGCGCGGGTGGCTGGGCGCTTGTCGTCGGCCTCTCCAGCGCGGCCATGCTCGTGCTGTCGAACCTGATCATCATGCGCGACATGCGCCGCCAGCGGGCCACAGGCGATCTGATGGACATGGTCTGGTGGTTCTCCGGCGGGCGGAAGCTCGGCGAGTCGACCGCGACCCAAGGCAAGCCCAGCCTCGGCACCTTCCTGTTTGGCCTCGGCCGGCGCGACGCCGCGATCTTTCTGTGGCTGATCTTCGCACTGCTCAATCAGTTCGTGCTGGTCCTGGTCATGGCGACGATCATCGCCCTCGCCTGGTTCGTCGCCAGTCTGGTCCAGCTCGTCGTCCGTCCCGCACCAGCCGGTCGCTGAAACGCCGCGCCTGGTCGAGCGGCCAGGAGATAAGGGGAGGGGTCTTCGCTTGCGCCGAGGGGGGGCGCACAATAAGGTCTAGGGCCGCCATTTACGGGCACCTCCCATGATCAGCTTCGTCGCCAAGAAGATATTCGGAACCAAGAACGCCCGGGTCATCAAGGGGATGCGCCCGATCGTCGAGCGGATCAACCAGCTCGAGCCGTCGATGCAGGCCAAGTCGGACGCCGACCTGCGGGAGATGACGGCTGAGTTTCGCCGCCGTCTCGAAGAGGGAGAGACGCTAGATGATCTCCTCCCCGAGGCGTTTGCTGTCTGCCGCGAGGCGGGCAAGCGCGTGCTGGGGATGCGGCACTTCGACGTGCAGCTCATCGGCGGGATGGTTCTCCACCGCGGCTGCATCGCCGAGATGAAGACCGGTGAAGGGAAGACCCTAGTCGCCACGCTGCCGGTCTATCTGAACGCGCTGGCCGGCAAGGGCGTCCACGTCATCACGGTCAACGACTACCTGGCCCGCCGCGACTCGGAGTGGATGGGGCGCATCTACAAGTTCCTCGGCATGACCGTGGGGATCGTCGTCCACGGCCTCTCGGACGCCGAGCGCCAGCAGAGCTATCGGTCGGACGTCGCCTACGGGACCAACTCCGAGTTCGGGTTCGATTACCTGCGCGACAACATCAAGGATTCGATCGAGCGCTACGTCCAGCGGGGGCATAGCTTCGCCATCGTTGACGAGGTGGACTCGATCCTCATCGACGAGGCGCGCACGCCGCTCATCATCTCGGGGCCCGCCGAGCAGTCCGCCGAGCTTTACACCAAGGTGGACGGCATCATCCCCGGGCTGCGCAAGGACATCGACTATACCGTCGACGAGAAGGCGCACTCCGCGATCCTGACCGACAACGGCATCGAGCGGATCGAGCAGCGGCTGGGCGTCGGGAACCTCTATAACCCCGCCAACATCCAGTGGCTGCACCACGTGTCACAAGCGCTCAAGGCGCACACGCTTTACAAGCGCGACGTCAACTATCTCATCGACGAAGGTGAGGTGATCATCGTCGACGAGTTCACCGGCCGGAAGATGCCGGGGCGCCGCTGGTCGGACGGCCTGCACCAGGCGATCGAAGCCAAGGAAGGCGTCGAGATTCAGGAAGAGAATCAGACGATGGCGACGGTGAGCTATCAGAACTACTTCCGTCTCTACGACAAGCTGGCCGGTATGACCGGCACCGCCGACACCGAGGCCGAGGAGTTCCACAAGATCTACAAGCTCGACGTCACGGTCGTCCCCACCAACAAGCCGACGCTGCGCAAGGACTCGGACGACGTCGTCTACAAGAACGAGCGCGGCAAGTTTCGCGCGGTCTGCGACGAGATCGAAGATTGCTACAAACGCGGCCAGCCGGTGCTGGTCGGCACCGTCAGCGTCGAGAAGTCCGAGGTCGTCGCCTCGCTCCTGCGCAAGAAGGGGATCGAGCACTCCGTCCTGAACGCCAAGCAGCACGAGAAGGAGGCGTTCGTCGTCTCGCAGGCGGGGCGCAAGGGGCGGGTCACCATCTCGACCAACATGGCCGGCCGCGGGACAGACATCATCCTCGGCGGCAACGCCGAGTTCATGGCGCGCGCCGAGGTCGATCCGGAGAACGCCGGCAAGCCTGGGCACGAGCTGGCGCCCGAGAAGCAGGCCGCCTACGAGGAGGCCTTCAAGAGGTTCAAGGCCCAGTGCGACGCCGAGAAGACGGAGGTGCTGGCCGCGGGTGGCCTCCACATCCTCGGCACCGAGCGGCACGAGTCGCGTCGCATCGACAACCAGCTGCGCGGCCGCGCCGGCCGCCAGGGGGACCCCGGCAGCTCGCGCTTCTACCTCTCCTTGGAAGACGATCTGATGCGCATCTTCGGCGCCGAGCGGATCACCGGCCTCATGGAGCGCCTGGGGATGGAGGAGGACGTGCCGATCGAGCACGGCCTCATCAACCGGGCCATCGAGAACGCACAGAAGAAGGTCGAGGGTCACAACTTCGACATCCGCAAGAACCTGCTCGAGTACGACGACGTCATGAACCAGCAGCGCAAGACGATCTATTCGTTGCGCCGCCAGGTTCTCGAGGGGCGCTACGCGCCGGAGCCCACGGAAGAAGAAAAGAAGGCGGAGAAGGACCGGGGCATCAGCAGGACCGACGCCCCGCTGCCGACCGAGTCGGGCAAGCACACCATCGCCAGCCTCTCGTCGATGGTCCGGCCGATCCTGGCCCGCATGTGCGACGCACTGTCGGAGTCGCGGGCGGCCGATCCCGCGGTGCCCGGCAATTTCATCGTCACCACGGTGCCGGTCAACGCGGCCCACCTCCGCTCGCTCATCTACCGCGAGTGGGGCGGCTATCTCGACACCAAGGGGATCGTCGAGGATCGGACCGCCACCCTCGATCGGTTGGCCGGCGAGGTCGCCTCGTCGATGATCCAGCAGCGCGAGCGGCTGCTCGATCTCAGCGAGGAAATGATTCAATCGATCGTCGACGAGCATTGTCCCCCCAATTCGCACGCCGAGGACTGGGACCTCGAGGTGCTGGGCACGGCGGTCAAGCAGCGCTTCAACTTCGACCCGGCGATCGACGCGCAGGGGGGACTCGAGCGCGAGACGCTGGCCGAGTCGCTCTGGTCCGAGGTCGAGAAGGTGATCGAGGCGCGGGAGACCGAATACCCGCTCTCCGTCCTCTTGCACTATGCGCGTCTCTTCTACCTCGAGGAGATCGACGAGCGCTGGATCGAGCACCTCAAGTCGATGGAGGCGCTGCGCGAGGGGATCCACCTGCGTGGCTACGGCCAGAAAGATCCCAAGCAGGAGTACAAGAAGGAAGGCTTCGTCATCTTCGGCGAGATGATGGACAACATCGGCCGCAACGTCTGCGAGAAGCTGTTCCACATGCAGCTCCAGCGCGCCGACGCGCCTGCGGCGGCACCCGCCGGCGCGCCTCCGTCGTCCAAGCCGCCGACTTCCGTCCCGATGGCCGCGGCCCCCCGCGCGCGCAAGACGATCGAGTCGGGTGGCGGCGCGGAGCCCCAGGCCCGGCCCGCAAACGGCGGCGGCAACGGCGCCGAGGCCCAAGCCAAGCCGGTCCGGCGGAACGAGCCCAAGGTGGGCCGGAACGATCCGTGCCCCTGCGGAAGCGGGAAAAAATACAAAAAATGCCACGGCGACGTCGCCACGACGTAATCGTTCTCGGGCTCACGGCGCTGGCCGTCGGGGCCGGAGCCTGCCAGGCGGAAACCGGCGACGCCGGCTGTCAGCTGACGCGCCAGGTGACACTGGCGGGTACGCCGCTCACGCTGCTCGAAGACGCGCGGCTCGATCAGGTCGGGAGCGGATACTTTCTGCTGGGAAGCGACAGCAGCAGCGTGCGCTGGGCGGCGGTGAGCGCCGACGGGACGCTCACCGGCGAAGAGGCCTTTTCGCTGCCGCCGGGCGTCACCAGCGCCTACTACGCCGTCGCCGGGGTTGCGACCCCCGGCGACACAGTCCTCGTCGGTTACCTCGGGACCGACACCACCGGCGCCAACGGCGGGATGGCCGTCATCGCGCTGCCCGCTGACGGATCTCCCCCAGCGGCGCCGGCAAGCACGATCGTGACCTTTCCGGGCGGCATTCCGGCCGCCTCGTCGGTGGCGATGATTTCGTCGCGCGCTGGGATGAACGCCGGGCTTGCCTGGGCCGACAGCGTTACCGGTCACGTGATGGTCGCGACCGTCAACGGGGCGGGGACGATGACCGGCGCTCCAGTCGCCACCTCCTCGTCTTCGGGGCCCCCGTTCTCCTGTCTCAGGTTCTCCCCCGGCAAGGACGATTTGACCGTCGTCTACTACGCCGAGACGACCAGCCTGACCCAGCCGGGTTGGGTCATCGCCGAGGCGAACGAAGCGGGCTCGGTCGATTCGACCACCCTGCTTGGCCTCGGCCGTCCGATGGGATTGGGCTGTGCCCTGGTCTCCGCGACCGCCACGGGGTACGGCATCGTCTGGCAGGACACCGAAGGGGACTGGCTCGCCGAGTACGTCACGCAGGGAACCTCGCTCTCGACATCGTATCCGTTTGCGTCCGCAGCCGGTTTTGGCGGATCGAATTTGCAGCCCCCCCTGGTCGGACTGGCGCCCTTCGGGACCGACTTCGGCGTGCTGCTGGCCCGGCCGCTCGATGTCGAGCTCTGGCGCATCGACGGCATGGGGAATCGCCGCGCCGGGACGCTGATCTTCCCGTCGATCATAGGCAACTTTCGGACCGTCTCGGCGCTCCCTCCGTCGCCGGCGATGGTCGGGGGCACACTGGTAGCGACTTATGCCGACTACACCAGCCCGGTCGGTGCTTCCCCGCCGACTGGCGGCCGGCTGTTCGTCAACGCGGTATGTTACTAGCGTGGAATAATCAGCAGAGAACGGCGGTTTTCACAGACGGGTGAACGGAAACCGATGAAACGACGACCACTGGCAGTCGATTTTGAACGGGAGGCGCTCCCACATCTGAGCGCGCTTTATGCGGCTGGGCTGCGCATGACGCGCAACGAAAAGGACGCCGAGGATCTGGTCCAGGACACGTTGCTGCGGGCCTACCGGTTCTTCGACACCTTCCAGGCCGGCACGAACTGCAAGGCGTGGCTGTTCCGGATTCTCACCAACGTCTTCTGCAACAACTACCGCGATCGAGAGCGCGAGCATGTCGTCCTGACCGAGGCGGAGTCGTCGCCGGCCAACCTCGAGCAGTTCGTCGGAGGCGGCGGTGCCGATGGGCGCGACGTGGAGACGGCGCTGCTCGGACGGATGGTCTCCGGCGACGTCGAGAAGGCGCTGGCGGCGGTCCCCTCGGACTTCCGGATGGCGGTCATTCTCGCCGACCTGGAAGACTTCTCGTACAAGGAGATCGCCGAGATCATGGACTGCCCAGCGGGCACGGTCATGAGCCGGCTCTTCCGTGGCCGGAAGATCCTTCAGGGCCTCCTGCACGACTACGCTGTCGAGCAGGGGATTATCCAATCTCAGCCGCAGCTCAGCGAGGGCGACGGCGTGGCGCCGGTCGACATGGCGGCCTACCGGCGGCGGCGGGACCAGGGGCGCGGGTCAGGGCAAGGGCAGGGAGAGGCCGGATGAGTTGCCCGAATCTAAGCGCCTCGGTTCGGGCGTACGTCGATCGGGAGCTGACCGGTTTTGATCGCCAGGCGGTCGAGCAGCATCTGGCCGGCTGCCCCAGCTGTGCCAGGCAGGTCCACCTCGAGGGACGATTCAAGGCGGCGGTGCGGGCGCACCTCCCCCGTCCGGAGGTTCCGCTGGCGCTCAAGCTGCGGGTCAAGGAAGTGCTGGGGACGCAGGAGATCGCGCCGCGTCGCTGGCCGTGGCTGTCTTATCCACGTCTGGTTCCAGCGGCGGCAGCGTTCCTGCTGATCGTCGGAATCACCAGCACCGTCCGCCAGTCGCAGTCGATGGTGCTCGAACAGGCGCAGCGCAGCTACCACGCCGAGATGCCGATGGACATCACCGGCTCGGACTGCGGGTTGATCGCCTCCTGGTTCCGCGGCCGGGTCGACTTCCCGGTGCACGCCCCGGCGCTCGGCGGCGGTGCGACCTGTCAGGGGGGGCGCCTGGTCAACGTGGGCGAACGCCCGGCCGCCTACCTGCTCTACCGTGGCCCCACCGGCCATCGGGTGGCGTTGCTGGTCTTCGATCCGCGCGACCAGGCCTTCGACGGGCCGGAGCGCCGGGTGGTCAACGGCCGCGAGATCTACCTCGGGAGCGGTCCTGGCATCTCCACCGCCACCTACCGCGACCGTGGCCTCGGTTATGTGGTGACGGCTGACCTCGACGAGGAGGCGCTGACCCGGCTGGTCACCACCTCCTTCGGCCACTGAGCGCGCGCCCGAATCGTTTCGGATTCTGATACGATAGCGGCCCCTTCGCGTTCTTCGCGAAGGTCGGGCGCTCTTTGAGCGCTCCGTCTCAGAGGAGGCGAGATGGCCGACCGAATCGCGCTTTGCATCGAACCTGACGCCGCCACCGCGGACCAGATCCGCAGGCTGCTCACCCCGAACGGCTTTCAGGTCAAGAACATCCCGAGCGGCGATGACGCCATGGAGTGGGGCCGCGCCCACAAGCCCGCCGTCATCGTGCTCTCCGTCGAGCCGAAGAAGGTCGGCTACGCGATCTGCAACAAGCTTCGGCGCAGCCCCAGTCTCCGCGAGGTGCCGCTGCTGCTGATCTCCGGCGAAGAGACGCCGGCGACCTTCGAGCAGCACCGGAAACTGAAGTCACGCGCCGACGAGTACATGTTGAAGCCGATCGACGGACGAGATCTCCTGCTCAAGGTCGGTGGCCTCTTGCAGCTGAATCTTTCGACCCCGACCGCCGATGACGATGAGGTGCACGAACTGGACGCGGATTCGGACATCGTGATGGCGGACGACGATGACATCGAAGTCGTCAGCAGCGCTTCGACCGACCAGGCGGACGAGTCGGACGGCGACGAGAAGACGCTGGCCGTCGACCCCGACGACTACGGAATCGTGGCGGAGAGCGCCAACGCGCGCGACACCTCCGAACAGCACGTCCTGCCGGACGACAGCATCCCCAACACGCCGTTCGAGGGTGAGAAGTTCGATCCGGAGACCCAGGCGGCTTTTGCGGCCCTGGAGGCGGGATCGCCCGAGAATGCGCCGCCGAGCGGCGACATGGTCGATCTGCGGAATCTGTGGTCCGACGACGATCTCCCGCCGAACCTGGCCTGGGAGAAGCCACCGGGCGAGGCCAAGGAGGCGGTGGCGGAATCCGCGGCGTCGGCCCTGGAGGCCGTTCCCCAGGCGACCGGGTTCGATCCCGATGTCTACCGGACCGGCGAGACGCTGGGCCCGGAGCCGCTGGTCTCCGACGCACTGCTCGCCTCCGCGCTGGCGCACGACGCGCCCACGAACGAGCACGACGTGCCGCCGGCTCCCGACGAGATTGCCTTCGAGGACGTCTCGACCGAAGCGAGCGGGCGAGTCATCTCCGAGAGCTTCGGTGCACCGGCGGTCGACGAGGGGCGGGCCCGCGAGGCCGAAGCCCGCAATACGGAGCTGGAGGCGCGGATTCACTCGCTGGAGAATGAGCGTCAGACGCTGCGCAAGGAGATCGAGGAGGCGCGTGAGCGGTTCACGCAGTCGGCTACCTTCTCCAAGGAGCGCGAGTTCCTCGGCCTGCGCGAGATCATCAACAAGAAAGAGAAGGACATTCTCGATCTGCGCGACGCGCTCGACGCCAAAGAGCGGCAGATGCTCGACCACAAGGACAAGATCCGTGAGCTCGACCGGGCGCGGCGCGATCTCGAGGAGAGCACGATCGGGTTCGAGCGGAACCTGGTCGCCGCCAACGAGAAGGTCGCCGAGCTCGGGCAGGACCGCGAGAAGTCGGCCGAGCGCGAGAAGGGGCTGAAGGCCCGTCTCGACGACGCGCACGTCGAGCTGCGCAAGGCGCACGACGAGGTCGACGCCATCAAGAAGCGCGCGGTTCAGGACGAGTCGCGTGCGCGCACGGAGGCCGACCGTCTCCGTGGCGAGATGGAGACCCGGATCGGCGAGCAGGAGGAGGCGCACCGGGCCGAGACGGCGCTTCTGTCTGACGAGCATGGCCAGGCCATGGCCTCCGCGGAAGGGGCGCGGCTGGCGGAGCTGGCGCGTCTCGATGCCGCTCATCGCAGCGAGGTCGAGGGGCTGCAGCGGCGCCTCACCGAGGAGCAGGCGCAGGCGGGCGAGCGGCTCTCGAACGAGGTGGCCAAGCTCCGCAGAGAGCACGAGAAGGCGATCGCCGCCGCGCGCGACGAGCAAGCGATCCAGCTGGCCTCGGAGCGCCAGTCGTACGAGGCGCTGGCCGAGCAGAAGGAGCGCGACCACCGCAACGAGATCCTGGGGATGCGGCGCCGCCACGAAGAGGAGGCGCTCGCCGCCGAAGAGCGCCGTCAGCGTGACATCGCCGAGCAGGAGGCGCGGCGGATCTCCGAGCTGGAGTCGGCCGAGAGCCGGCGCCGCAGCGAGCTGACCGCCCGCGACGAAGATCACCACGTGCGGGTCACCGAGATCGAGCGTCGCCACCTGACCGAGAAGACCGACCTGACCGAGAAGCACCGCACCGACTACGACCAGGCCCTGGGACGCGCGGCGCGCGCGGAGGGGGAGCTGGCGGCGCGGGTGCAGGAGATCGAGCAGGCCTACCGGCGCCTCTCCGGGCTGGAGGCGGACGTCGATGCAGCGCGCGGGGAGCTCGGCAACCGGGACGTGCGGTTGGCGCAGTCACGCGATCGCATCGGCGAGCTCGAGGGGAAGGTGGCCGACTACGAGGACCAGATCGTGAGGGCCTTCCAGCGCATTCGCTCGGACGACAAGACGGCCGAGAAGACCCGCCGTGCTCTGTCGGTTGCGCTGGCGCTGATCGACGAGCGCGCCCCCGCCCCCTCCGCCCCACCCGCCGCGCCGCGACCGCCGGCGGACGAGCCTGAGCTCAAGACCTAGCGCCGCTCCAGTCCTAACCTCCGGTCTTGGTCTCCAAACCCTGAGCGGTCGCCTTCCAAGGTTGACGATCGGTCACGGGGCCCGTAACGTCGCCCAGGCGTCATGCGCGTCACGGCGAACCAGGTCACTTCGGCCCGCCTGCTCGCGATGCCGCTGGTCGGCTGGCTGATCTACGGAAGTCCCACGACGCAGGCCATCGGCGTCGCCATAGGCACGCTGATCGGGCTCACCGACACGGTCGACGGCTACCTGGCGCGCAAGTACGGGCCCACGGTGCTGGGGTCGCTGCTCGATCCGGTGGCCGACAAGATCTTCATCGTCGTCTGCTACGGCTGCTTCGCCGATCGGGGCGGGATCCCCTGGTGGATCGCGGCGGCGATCTTCTCGCGCGAGTTCCTGGTGACGGTGCTCCGGTCGAGCTTGGAGCTCGGCGGCCAGCGCCTCCCCAGCACCGGCATCGCCAAGGTGAAGACCTGGGTCCAGATGCTGGCGTTCGGGTTCCTCGTCCTGATTCCGCTCATCGGCTCGGGGCCTGGGCTGCGGGTCCTGTTCGCGGCGCCGTTCGCCTTCGCGCTGTTGGTTCTCGCCACGCGCCGTCTGTCGGGGGTCTATCGACGCGGCTTCGAGATCGCTGCGTTCGCGCTGGTGCCGTTCGTCGCGGCTTCGTTCGCCGGCGCGGGGGCGGTCGAGAAGCTGCTGATCGCCGCGGTCGTCTTCATCACCTGGTTCAGCGCGCTCGACTACCTCAAGCTTGGCTTTCCGGCGATCGCCCGCGCGCCGGCGCGCCGCACGCTGCACTGGCTGCGGCTCGCGGCCGGCGCACTTCTGCCGATCGGGGTGATGGCGGCGCTCGCCACCCATCGCTTGCCGACGATCCCGCTCATCATCCTTTTGGCCAGCGATATGGCGCGCGGCGCGCTCGACAACTTCGCCGCCAACCAGGGGATCGCTGACTTCTCCTGGGCGGCGAGCATGGGGGGCGAGTTGGCCTTGCTGGCGGCGGCGCTGGCCTTCCCGCTGGCGGGGAGCCACCTCAGCATCGTGGCGGCGGTGGTCGCCGTGACCGAGACGCTGCGCAGCCTGGTCAAGTATCTGCGCGCGACGCCCCGTCCGGCGCCGGCGCCGTACAGCGCGTCTACCTCTTCCGTCCCTGAAAGGCGCTGACCACCGTCTCCGTCAGCACCCGCAAGCGGCTATAGGCGAGCGGAAGGCGTCCCACCGTGCCGGCCCGGAGCTCCGCTTCGATTGCCTGCTCGACGCGCCGGGCGAAGATGCGATCGCGGCAGAAGACGTCGACCTCTTCGTAGCCTCCGTGCGATAGCCGGGTGAAGTTCGTCGAGCCGAGATCGACCCACTCGCCGTCGCCGACGATTGCCTTGCCGTGCACCATGCTCGGGTGCAGGACCAGACGCAGGTTGTCCGGGCTGCCGGTGCGGCGGAGGAGCTCGGCGCACGCCGCCAGGTTCAGGTCGCCGCCCACGTTGGCTCGCGCGGCGGTCAGCAGCGTCACCGAGACCCCGCGGTTGACCGCCTCGACCAACGCATCGGTCGCGGTCGGGTCACCCAGGTAGGCCATGGCGATCGTCAGCCGCTCGCGTGCGCCGGCGAGGAGGTCTAGGCGTTGAGCCGAGAGCGACTCGCCGGTTCGCGCCGCGCCGCGGAATGAATGAAGTAGGTAGTCGAAAGACCGGCCCGCGTCGAAACCGGCGCGCCCCTCGTAGCGGTCGGCCAGCCGCTCCGCCGCGTCGCCCCCGGTGATCTCGACCATGAAGTCGACGTTGACGTCGCGGAAGTCGTCGCCAATCCCCATTCCACCCAAGATCACCGTCTCGTCGTCGAACTGGTAGAGCTTGGCGTGGTCGAACCGCTTCTCGGTCACGAACGTAACCTTGGGGTGGGCGAGCAGAGCGGCGCTGAGCTCGCTGGGGCTCTGCCGCAGCGAGCCCCAGCGGCCATAGAACGTCATCAGAAAGAAAAGCTGAACGCGGGCGTGCAGGTTGATCTTCTTGTGGAAGAAGCTCTGCTTGGTCGCCTCCAAGTGCTCGTAGTAGCCGCCGATGCGGTCCTTGAGAATAAACACCTGGACGCCGCGGTCGGCAGCCGCCAGCAGAGCGCGCGCAATCGAGCGCCCGGCGTCGTCGTCCCGCCACTCGAAGCAGCGGACCATGATGCTGTGACGGGCGTGGCCGATCCGGCTCAGGATCCGGTCGTAGGCGACCTTGCCGCCTGCAAGAAGCTCGAAGGTCGTGTCTTCGGCCGGCGATGCGACCGGCAAGCTCGTCAACGACATCGGGCCGCGCACTCTAGCGTAGGCCTTCCGGGCAGGCAATCGAGGGTGTGCTCGAGCTTGGGACGTTGTCCCACGCTCGGCCTCACGCGCGGGTCACCTCGCTGGCCCAGGCGCGGTAGCGGGCATAAAAGGCTCGCTTCTCCTCCGGATAGATCGGGACCCATCCTGTCAGCGTGTAGCCGAGCATCCAGAAGAACAGCACGTCGAAGACGTAGTTGCGCGCGACGAAGAACGCCGCCACGGGCGTAACCAGGAACGAGAAGACCAGCAGTTGGACATGCAGCTGCATCTTCCGCTTCCCACGGTGCGTCATATACGGGATCGGGAACAGGTTGAGGAGTGAGAAGGCGGTGATGAGGACCGCCCCCACCGGATAGCGGGCTGGGTTCATCCCGAAGAAGAAGTGCGAGAGCACGTAGGCCATCGCGCCATACCCGCTCACGGTGCGCGGCAAGCCGCAATACATCAGCGGATCGCCCATCTTGACGGTGGAGAACAGCGCCTGCCGCACGGTTGCGCAGGTGATGATGACCGACATCAGCGCGATCCCGGCCGCGGCGTGGCCCCCCTGGGCGTACACGGTATAGACGATCACCCCGGGAGCGATCGCCTGGACGAAGTGGTCGGTCGCGGTGTCGAGCTCGCTTCCGAACTGGTTCGAGGTCTTTGTCATCCGTGCCACCGGGCCATCCAGCGTGTCGCCAAGCAGGTACCCGAGCAGCAAGGCGGTCCCGGCGGCGAGGGGCTCCCCCTGGATACAGAAGACGATGGCGAAGACGCCACCCATGAGGTTCACCAGCGTGAAGAGATCTTTGACCCCGAAGGGCCCGATGTTCCTGCGCATTTTGCAGGCGGAAGAGTATCAGGTCTCGTCAACCGAAGGGGCTCGCGGAAGGGGCCCGCGAAGGGGCCGCGAAGGCGCCCGGCGCTGCGTCTCCTCATGATACCGTGGCTCTTCGGGAGGCACGCGCAGGATGGCCGGACGCTACGGGATGAGCTTCGCAGCGAAGATGATCCAAGAGGGGAGATACGCTGAAGCGGTCGAGGAGGCCACGCGCGCGCTGGCGCGAGACGAAGAAGATCCCGCGCCACTGGTCGAGAGAGCGAGCGCCTACGCCTGGCTCGAGCGATATCCGGAGGCGGTGAAGGATCTCGAGGCGGCGATCGCGCTCGACGAGTCGGCAGGCGTGCTCGAGACCGACGTGGTCGACGACGCCTACTTCAGCGCGCTCCTGGGCGCGGCGAAGCTCGAGGCGCGGACTTCGCTGGACGCCGCGACCGAGACCTTGGGTCGCTACGAGACGATCTTGCCGGCCGGGCGCCACCTGGCAGACGCCGCGGCGTGGCCCGACCGTTTGCGAACGGCGAGCGCCGGGACGTGACCCCGGAGCCAAAAATCGACGGCCGGGTGTCGCGGGCACAGCGGCTGCGCGAGTCGCGGCGCGCCGCCGTGCTGGTGGTGGCGCGGCGGATCTTCTCTCAGAAGGGCTATCACGCCACCAGCATCCACGACATCATCGAAACGGCCGAGATCGCCCGGGGAACTTTCTATCTCTATTTCGAATCCAAGCGCGCCATCTTCGACGAGCTGCTGGACGGCCTGGTGACCACGCTGCAGGCGCAGGTCAAACGGATCGAGGTCGGTGCGGACGCTCCCCCGCCGGTGGACCAGATGAACGCCACTGTGGACCGCGTCCTCCAGACGTTGCTCGACAACCGCGAGCTGCCCCGCATCCTGCTGCGCGAGGCGGTGGGGATCGACGTCGACTTCGATCGCAAGCTTTCCGAGTTCTACGGCCGCATCGAGGCGATGATCATGGGGGCGCTCAACACCGGGCGGCAGCTGGGGGTGGTGCGACCGTGCAACGCCAAGGTGGTCGCGCGCTGCGTCCTCGGAAGCATCAAAGAGGTCGTCCAGTGGGCGTTCGTCGAGCAGGATACCCCGCCCACCGAGATGACCCAGATCGGGCGGGAGATGATCGCCTTCACGCTCAAGGGCTGTCTCGTTGACGGATCCTGAAGACACCCTCCCGGCCACCTTCGCCCGCGTCGCCGCCATGCCACCCGACGCCGTGTTGGCGATCTTTCGGCGTTACGGCCGGCCGCTCGCGGTTGCGATGCCGCCACCGGCCGCCGACGACCAGCGCGCCGTCCTCGAGTGGCCCGCCGGCCCGCCGGTCGAGGGTGGGCGCGCGTCCGTCGCCTCGGCCACCGTCCGGGTCCTCCAGGTCATGGGATACGGCGACGTCATTCCGAATGACCATTTCGTGCTCGAGCTGGTCGGCCAGGAGCCCTTGGCCGTCGCCGGCCCTTTCTTCGCCGCCGCGCTCGAAGCTCTGGCGCGCGCGTCGGGCATTGCCTAGCATCGCCGTAAGATCATGGCCCAGCCCGAGATCCCGGACTTCGTTTCTCTCCTGCCCGACCGGATCTGGTACCTGACCCAGAGTGGCCAGGACATGTGGTGCCGGCGCCCACATGGGTTCTTCTTCACGTCGAGCCAGGCCGCCATCGACTTTGCTGCCGCCATCGGCACCGAGCTGGACCTGCAACCGATTGGGGTTGCCTCCAAGGAGCTGGTCTCGGAAGAGGGAATCGCCGCGATGAATCTCCTCGCGGTGACCCGGATCTTCGTGGACCCCCGGTTCGACCCCGTGACTGGCGACGTCTTCGGCCAGATCCTGCGAATAGCCCCCAAAGCTGCCGTGATCGTCTAACCAGCTCGGGTCCGGCCGCCCGGGAAGCTTGATCTTCCCAGCGAGGATGGCTAAAGTGCACCTGGTTCAAAGACTGAAGTGTCAGTCTAGTTTTTCACTGAGGTGTCAGTCTTTCCTTCAAAGGAGCATGCGTGGCTGCAGATGACTCGCCGGTGAATCTTCGGACGGAAGCGGTCGCGGTCGGGATCGACGTCGGCTCGACGACCGTCAAGGCTGTGGTGGTCGATCCGGTCACGAAGGAGATCCTTTGGAGCGACTACCTGCGCCATCAGACCAAGCAGGCTGAGTTCGTCCTGTCGTTCCTGGAACGCATCGCGGTCGCCTTTCCGAACATCCCGAACGACCAGATCCGGACCTTTATTACGGGGTCGGGCGGCGCGCCGATTGGCCCGCATATCGGATCCAAGTTCGTCCAGGAGGTGAACGCGGTGACCCTGGCGGTCGAGACGCTGCACCCCGACGTCGGCTCGGTCTGCGAGCTGGGCGGGCAGGACGCTAAGATCATCATCTTCAAGAAGAACGAGGAGACCGGCGGCAAGACCGCCATCACCTCGATGAACGACAAGTGCGCCTCGGGCACCGGCGCGACCATCGACAAGTGCGTCATCAAGGTCGGCCTGCCGAACGAGGAGGTCGTGAAGATCGGCTTCGACGACTCGAAGCTGCACCACGTGGCGGCCAAGTGCGGCGTCTTCGCCGAGACTGACATCGTGAACCTGGTGAAGAACGGCATCCCGTCGCTCGAGATCATGAACTCGCTGGCCGACGCGATCGTGATGCAGAACCTGTCGGTGCTGACGCGTGGGAACACGCTGCGCCACAAGGTGCTCTTGCTGGGCGGGCCCAACACCTACCTGCCGTTCTTGCGCGACTGCTGGCGGAAGCGCATCCCCGAGACCTGGCGCGATCGCGGCTATGCCTATCCCAAGGACGTCCCGATCGAAGAGCTGATCATCGTCCCCGAGAACGCGCAGTACTACGCCGCCTACGGCGCGGTCGTCTACGGCCTCTACGAGAACGCCAACATCGGCCTGTACAAGGGGATGGAGGGCCTCAAGGACTTCATCCTCAACGGCCGCGCCGCGCGTCTCGGCGAGACCGCCGGCCCGCCGCTGCTCACCCAGGGCGCCGACAAGGGCAAGGCGGAGCTCGACGAGTTCAAGAAGCTCTACACCATCCCCAAGTTTACCGACGCGACGTTCGCGGAGGGGCAGGTCGTCAAGGTCGTCATCGGCATGGACGGCGGGTCGACCTCGTCGAAGGCGGTCCTCATCGACTACGACTCGGGCGAGCTGCTCAAGAAGTCGTACATGCTCTCGAAGGGCAACCCGATCGCCGACACCAAGGAGATCCTGGCGGGCCTGAAGAAATACATCACCGATCAGGGCGCGACCATGGAGGTCATGGGCTTCGGGGCCACCGGTTACGCCGCCGACGTGCTCAAGGAGTCGGTGAAATCCGACACCTCGATCGTCGAGACGGTCGCCCACATGATGTCGGCGACGCACTATTTCGGCGATATCGACGTGGTGTGCGACATCGGCGGGCAGGACATCAAGGTTCTGTTCATGCAGAACGGCGACATCCGGAACTTCCGCCTGTCGAACCAGTGCTCGGCCGGCAACGGCATGTTGCTGCAGGCGATGGCCGATCAGTTCGGCGTCAAGGTAACCGACTACGCCGACGTCGCCTTCGAGGCCAAGCTGTCACCCAAGTTCAGCTACGGCTGCGCCGTCTTCCTCGACTCCGACCGGGTGAACTTCCAGAAGGAGGGCTTCTCCAAGGAGGAGCTGCTCGCCGGGTTGGCGCAGGTCCTTCCGAAGAACGTCTGGCAGTACGTCGTCCAGATCCCGCGCATGGCCGAGCTCGGCAAGAAGTTCGTGCTCCAGGGCGGCACTCAGCACAACCTGGCCGCGCTGAAGGCGCAGGTCGACTACATCAAGGCGCGCGTTCCGGGCGCCGAGGTGTTCGTTCACCCGCACACCGGCGAGGCCGGCGCGATCGGCGCCGCCATGGAGACCCGCCGCGTGGTGATGCGCAAGGGGTTCTCGACGTTCATCGGCATCGACGCCGCGATCAACCTGGAGTTCCAGGCGGTCAACGACGAGTCGACGCGTTGTCATTTCTGCCCCAACAACTGCGCGCGCACCTTCATCGACACCAAGACGCCCGACGGCCGCACCTCGCGCTACATCTCGGGCTTCTCCTGCGAGAAGGGGACGGTCGAGTCGGAAGAGGCGATGATCGCGCTCAGCAAGGAGCGCAAGAAGCTGATGAAGGAGTTCCCGAACCTGGTCGACTACGAGTCGAAGCAGGTCTTCCGGCACTTCTACGATCCGGAACCGATGCCGGAGTCGACCCAGATGGTGAGCGACGTGGTGGTCGAGAAGGCTTTTCTCTCCCTGGGCGTGAAGAAGAAGACCATCCAGCGCAACTTCAGCCGCTCGACGCCCGAGTCCTGGCAGGCGCGCCGCACGGTGCGGGTCGGGATCCCCAAGGTCCTCAACAACTGGACGCTGGCGCCGTTCTTCCGCACCTACCTGGAGACGCTGGGCCTGCAGAAGCAGAACATCGTCTTCTCCGACGAGACCTCCGAGGAGATGTGGCAGAAGGGCGGCAAGTACGGCTCGATCGATCCCTGCTACCCGTCGAAGGTCGCGCAGGCCCACATCCACAACCTGCTCTTCGATCACCACCAGCAGGAAGAGGGCGGGAAGAAGCTCAAGTATCTATTTTTCCCCTGCATCACCCACGTCATGCCGGGGCTGAACAAGCTGATGGACACGGCGTCGTGCCCCATCGTGGCGGGCGCGCCCGAGGTCATGAAGGCGGCCTTCACCAAGGAGACCGACTTCTTCGCCGAGCGCGGGATCACCTACGTCGATCCGGCGCTCACCTTCACCGAGCCGTCGCTGCTGAAGAGCCAGCTCTTTGCTTCCTGGGGCCCGCTGCTCGGCGTGTCCGAGGACGAGAGCGACTTCGCCTGCCATCAGGCCTGGAAGGCGATGGACATCGTCGACGCCGACCTGCAGAAGAAGGGGCGCGCGATCCTCGAAACGGTCGAGGAGGAGAACCGCGTGGCGGTGTTGATGATCGGGCGGCCGTATCACTCGGATCCCGGTCTGAACCACGGCGTTCTGGAAGAGTTCCAGGTGCTCGGCTACCCGATCTTGTCGATGCGCTCTATCCCCAAGGATCCGGAGTGGCTGTATCGCTTCTTCGAGAGCGACATCAAGGCGGGGCGGGTCGAAGGTCCGCTGGAGGTCCAGGACGTCTGGCCGGAGAATTACTCGGCCAACTCGGTGCAGAAGGTCTGGGCCGCGAAGTTCGCGGCGCGCCACCCCAACGTGGTGGTCCTCGATCTGTCGTCCTTCAAGTGCGGGCACGATGCGCCGACCTACGGGCTCATCGATTCCATCATCTCGACGTCGGCCACGCCCTACTCGGCGCTGCACGACATCGACGCCAACAAGCCGGGCGGCTCGATCAAGATCCGCGTCAAGACCTACGCCCACTCGCTGAAGCTTCACGAGGAGCGGCTCGAGGACACGGGCAAGCGCACCGACGAGCTGAAGTTCCGCATGGAGGAGAAGCGTCTCCAGCTGCTGGAGCTCAAGCGGCAGCAGCTCGAGGCCCGCAAGCAGCAGGATCCGGCGCTGGAGAAGATGATCACCGAGACCAAAGAGAAGGTCTCGGCGTATTCGAAGCGGGTCGAGGCCAACCGGCCCGTGAACCCGGCGGAAGTGGCGGCCAAGGATGCCGGCCTGATTCGGATGGGCGTCAAGAAGCTCGTCAACGATCAAGAAGTTGTGGCGCGCGTTTAACTCGGACGGAGGACTCACAGTGGAAACCATCGAGAAGACTGAGACCGACACCCGCAAGCGACTCCCCGTTCTCGGCGCCAAGGCCAATGTCGACATCGACGTCGAAGCCGAGCTGAAGAAGTTCGAGATCGAGCAGATGGCCGCGCTTGGCCTGGAAGCCGGCAAGGAACACTGGCGCGACGACAACCCGACCACCTTCACAGGTGGCCAGCGCGCGCACACCACGGTCCTCATCTCGGGCCTGACCATGGCCCACGATCTCTTCCTTCAGGGGGCGTTGCGCGGCATCGGCTACAAGGTCAAGGCCATCGACATGCCCGACAACTCGGCGCTGACGTTCGGCAAGGAGTTCGGCAACCGCGGGCAGTGCAACCCGACCTACTTCACCGTCGGTAACCTGGTGAAGTACGTCACCTGGCTGCGCGACGACCAGAAGATCCCGGTCAAGGAGATCATCGAGAACTACGTCTTCGTGACGGCCGGCGCCTGCGGCCCCTGCCGCTTCGGCACCTACGTCACCGAGTACCGCAAGGCGCTCCGCGACTCGGGCTTCGAGGGCTTCCGCGTCCTTCTGTTCCAGCAGCAGGGCGGCCTCAAGCAGGCCACCGGCGACGAGCAGGGCCTGAAGATGAACCCCCAGTTCTTCACCTCCCTGCTGAAGGCGATCCTGATCGGCGACGTGCTGAATATGGTGGGCTACCGTATCCGCCCCTACGAGGTGGTGCCGGGATCGACCAACGAGGCGGTGGAGGCTTCGAAGAAGCTCATCCACGACGCCTTCGCCAACCCCAAGGAAAAGTCGCTGCTGTGGGCGATGATCCAGACGCGCCGCAACCTCATGAACGTGAAGGTCGATCGCACCATCGTCAAACCGAAGGTCTCGATCATCGGCGAGTTCTGGGCGATGACGACCGAGGGGGACGGCAACTACGGCCTGCAGAAGTTCCTGGAGCAAGAGGGCGCCGAGTGCGACATCCAGCCGGTCACGGCCTGGATCCTCTTCATGATCTGGGAGCAGACCTGGGACACGCAGCAGCGGATGGTCCTGCGCGGCGAGGACAAGTCGCGCAAGGGTCTGGCGGGCGTCAACGTCCGCAAGAAGCTGCTGATGCTCTGGCTGGCCAAGCACGCCATCAAGGGGACGTTCTACGGCATCGGCCACCTCATGGGCCTGCACGACGTCCACCTGTCGGACATGGACACCGTCGCCGAGGCGGCGGCGCCCTACTACAACAACCACCTGCGTGGTGGTGAAGGGCACATGGAGGTCGGCAAGCTGATCCTCAACATCGCCAAGGCCAAGGCGACCATGACCCTGTCGGTGAAGCCGTTCGGCTGCATGCCGTCGGCGGGCGTCTCGGACGGCGTCCAGTCCATGATCACGGAGAAGTACCCGCAGGGGATCTTCTGCCCGATCGAGACCAACGGCGACGGCGCCGTGAACGTCTACTCGCGCGTGCAGATGATGCTGTTCAAGGCACGGCTCGCGGCGCGGGCCGAGTACCAGAGCGAGCTGGAGA
>Ga0209890_10000029_pt1 | contig 64913 bp, 72 predicted proteins | sample OrgsoiDNA2013049_FD_185799 | JGI IMG/M metagenome (GOLD analysis project Ga0209890, IMG submission 185799) | Permafrost soil microbial communities from the Arctic, to analyse light accelerated degradation of dissolved organic matter (DOM) -... | ecosystem: Environmental > Terrestrial > Soil >... | reverse complement strand
GGTCCTGGTTTAATAAAAGACACAAATACAATCTGATAAATCCGGTCATCCAGAGGGTATATGCCCTTATTAGCCAGCACCGGAATCGTACAAAAAGTGCTGCTGTTATCGTAAATCAGGTTAGCACGCAAAGCCGCCTGACATTGCGCTTCGTTCAGGTAGATTAAGAACGTTTCATCATCTACAAGATACGGTTCGTTAATATCATTTGTTTGAAGTCTATATACCTGACGTAGCTCGGAGACAACCATTAGACGGGTCCGGACAAATCCACCAGTTGAATAACTTCGTTCCGTAAACTGGCTACCGACTTACGACCATCCAGTTCCATCCGGTAATTAACTTTGGCATACTCAATCAACGCTGGTCTGTCCATATTAGCGATTAAATCACGGGCCTCTTGCGCGGCTTCGGTATCTTCCAATTGGGTATGGGTATTAGGCTTTGGAATAATTGCCGAGGGCGCATCTACTTCTTCACCACGGACATAGGTGTCGGGATGCTTCAATAGCTTTTCGGCTAACTCTGAATCAACCAGGACGGTTTCGCCTTTGTTAAAGACGATGTGCGAGCCGTAGGCGCCTTCTGTGTAGACAGGTCTCTTGCCGCAATATAGTATAGGGACTAACATTTGTGAATCTCCTGGGGTTAAAGAAAGGGGATTTTTACATCCCCTTTAGTTTGATCGCTTACAGATTAGGAAAACCTTCCCAGATACCGTTAACTACTACATCTATCTGACCGGCAGCGGCATGAGCGGCTCCCGCATTCGTCAAGATCAAGTAAGCATCTTTCTTGAGTCGAATAGGGGCTTTAACACCCGTCTTTCGACTCACGCCAGTTGCCGAAGTGGCTAAGGCTGAAGCAAAATAAGCATTGTCCTGCGGCGCGTTGGCATCATCGATACCGTCACAATACTGAAAGCCGATATTCGCCGTGGTTAACGCGGTAAAGGCGTCAGATACGATGACCTGGGCATCAAAGATAAGCAAGCCTGCTTCCAGTCTGCCCAGAATGATGACATCGCCAATTTGTGGCGCAGTCGGCGTATCGCTTTGGATAAAGATACCGGATGCGTCTGTTGTGAAGGTATAGAGCAATGACAAGGCATTGCCGTAAGGGGCGCACCAGTTACGGTTCTCGCCGGTTTGTTTTTTGGTTATTAAGCTCATGTTTGTGATCTCTTTTGAAAATGTTTTAGTTTCACTGCGTCCTCATCAGACCAGCCTTTTTTCAATCTATTTTGAATAACACCATAGGATATTTGGTATTCATCAGCACACTCGCTTAGGGTTTTAGTGATGCCATCAATAATCAGTAAACGATTTGACCTGCGATTATTAGCTTGCTCTTTAGTGGTTGCCCAACGGCAATTGTCCTTAGAGTAGCCAAGCTCGTTATCGATCCGGTCAATACTGTGCTGAGGTGATGGCTTGTTACCCATATCCTCAAGAAAGTTTTCAAAACTAAGCCAGCGTTCGCATATATGAATACCGCGACCACCATAATCTACGTATTGCCTATCGTTTTCGTTGTTGCAACGATTATTCATACTCATCCATGCTTTATGTTCAGGAATATTAGTTAACCCATGCGTCGTGAAATTCTCACGGGCCTTATCTTTAACTAAACATCCACATGAACGGCTGTGTCCATCTGCTAAATTAGCACTATCAACAATCGATTCATTTCCACAATCACACAAGCAACGCCACATTACCTTTTTATCACTTTCAACACGTTCCAAAACAACCAAACGGCTAAAACGCTGACCTACTCTATCAATAACTCTTCGTTCACCAGCTTCATGCCTTAAACAACCACAGGATTTGGTAAGTCCTGAACTGAGTTTTCCTGCATAAACCACGGTAGTATTTCCGCAGTCGCACTGGCAATTCCAATAAGTTTTGTTAGAGTCATTAACTGATTTACTGATAACCAACAGCTTGCCATAGCGCTGTCCACAACGATCCACGAATTTCATAGCCTACACCTATTTTGTAATTAATAATTGGTGTCGTAATCCACCCGAAATAGGCGAGTGGAAAGCCATGCATAGGCCTGTCCGACATAATTATTATAGGCTATAATATGCTATAAAGCACCCATAGGCACAACGCTATCTATACAAATTATGCCATTATCCGTCACTTGTTGACCTGCGGTTCCGTGATCAATTTTAAAGCGTATTTTACTTGTCCCATTCATCATTCCTATAAGCACTTCTAGCTTGTCGGCGTGATCAAGTTCACGTTCTGACCAAAAGAACGGATTCCCGGTCTTGTTATTCATGCCGAGAGCCGTGGCAATTGCCTGACCACCCAGCAGAATCGAACGATCTACCGCAAACAGTTGCTTACCGTTCGACGTAAACGCGGCCGGTATCACATCAGTGGTATTTTCCACTTCCGTGGTAAAACTGCCACACCAGTTCATCGGATTGCCTGGATAGAAACGAATCGGTTTAGGCATTTTAACAATCAGAATCCCGTTCCACAATCCGGCATCACCCCTGAATAACGGGTTATCGCCTGCGTTTTGGGAGCGTGCCATCGCTTGTGATTGCAAGGTCCTGAAGTTGGTGGATTGCACGAATTTTGTATAATTTTCGCTGGATACCAGCAAAATACGCAACGGGGAATCGCCTGCCATCTTGTCACCATCAAAGATGACTGGGGCCGGAGGTAGCGGCATCGAGTCGAGTTGTGTGCGAATAGCATCGACCACTTCCATATTCAGGGTATCGGTCGAGGCAAAATTTAACTCGCCCGCTGTGGCGTTAATGTGTTCAATCCCGGTTCCCGTGGACATAAAGTGCCGGTTTTTAGTCGGGGCTTTAATGCGGTTAATCAGGATTTCAGCAAACTTTGGATGCGTAGCCAGCGGTATGGCCCACTCAATATTGTCATGGAAGCCGCGAGCGCCCGCCATGTGTACAAGAGTAGTTTGATCCAGCAGCCGGTTCATGTACTCTTCGGCCAGGGTTCGAGCCAGGCTCCTGAGTTGCCATTTGGTGCGTTGTTGCGACATGGCGTCGCCCGCGCTAATCGGTTTCCGGCTTTGATTGATCCGCAAACGGTCTTGCGAGAAGCTTAATGCCTCGCCTTGACCTTCCGCGTTCTGGCCGCCCATGATAGGGATACCACTAAGAGGGTTAATCAGGTCGAAGGTGATCTCGTCGCCTGCGGTTTTCGATAAGTCCTTGCACAATACAATCGGGTATTTGTTACTGGATTGTGTGCGTAAATTGTTTTCCGCGTCACTTTGCTGTGGCATCGGGCCTGTGAGTCGGTTTAGGGTAGTGTTGCGCTGCATTGAAGCAGCAAACAAACCCGCCGACTGGATTCGGATCGCTTGATCCGATCCGTAAGGTACGGAGGTTGGCATAATAGGTTTCCTTCTACGGGATTAGCAGCGTCATCACGACGCGGCGGCTTACTGCCCTGGGGCAGTGTGTTCTTTACTTCAGTTTCAATCAGTTTCCTTCCTTCAGGTGGGGGAGAAATGGTGTACTTGATCTTGTATTAACATTGTCTATAATTTATACATGGTGCGCTTCCCCGGCGTCGGCATCCTTTCGAACCTTTCAGGTATCGATAAAACTAAATAACGCAGGGTTAACGAACTTTTCAGATCGTTAAGGGGTACAGTAAGCTTCCCTACTGTGGGACCCTTCGTGGTTACCATAAAGCCCATGCCCTCAGGTTGTGGCTGTTTACACGTATTTCGACATCATTTTCATCACTTCATCAGCGCTTTTACCGGCGAATTTCCGTTCCAGCTCGCGAGGTGACATATTCAAAACTGCTTCGGCTTCATCATGATGTCCGGTTGTTCCAGCGGGAATATCCGACAAGCTTCCGGGTACCGGTGATTTCACTTTGGCAATAGCCGATTTAGCTTTTCCGGCTACGTCGGTAGCCGGTTCTTTCGGTTTGTCACTGCCGGTGTCCTGCTTGAACTTAGCGAACAGTTCAATCAGATTCTTGGCAGGGCCCTTATATTCAAGGGCCTCGACATATTTATCACGCACGAACGAAGGTTGTGCATCAATCCAGACTTGTAAATCTTTACCATCCACTATGGAGTCTGCATCAGGATGAGCATTGCGTATGGAAGTAAAGTATTTATCCCAATAGCTTTCATTGGCGATCTGTTCCACGGGAGCTACCCGCTTATTGATCTCTTCCTGAAACTGGGCCAGCCCGGATTTTATTCCATCATCGATCATCGACTGAATGTAAGGCTTTAAGTCCGAGGCGACTTCTGGAAATTCGCCAGCGTATTCAGCCTTTACCGCGTCCTGTGCTTCGGTTTTACCAGTCCCGGCATCCTCGATTTTGGCGGTTTGCAAATCCGCTATTAATTGACTTTGCTGGTTAGCAAACTCTTTCCATTCCGCTTCTCGTTGCCGGGTGTCCAGGAGTTCCTGATAAGGGATCTCATGAATATTGTCTTTCGCCAGCAATTTGTATTCAGGTTCTTTATCTTCCTTCTCATCACTGTCTTTGTCAGCGTCGGACGAATCGCTGCTTTCCTCGGCCTTAGTATTTTCGACCTTGGTATCGTCCTCAAGAGTTTGGCCGGTTGTTACCAGTTCTTTCTCTTCATCAGAAAGTAACTCGAATTCGTGGGGTTGTAATTCAAAGTATTCTGCGTTTCTTTCGCTCATGGTTTTTTAAATCTCATATAATCCCGTAGGGGTTTATCCGCTGTGTCGTCGCGGTGACGATTAGAGAGCCATACGTATACCATAATTCGCTTTTTTTTTCAAATGGCAAATGAATCATGGTGGTTTTTTTCTTGCTTAAATTCTTTTTTGTTACTACAATTAACAAAAGAGAGAGAAAACAGTATGAAACGAAATCCAGAAATGATTGATGATGATAATCCTGAGTGGACAGAAGAAGATTTTAAAAATGCTATGCCGTTTTCGGCTTTGCCTGAATCGTTACAAACTACTTTGCTGGGCTTGAAAGAAGGCCGTGGCAAGCAGAAAGCTCCCATCAAGGTATCAACCACGGTGCGTTTTGATTCGGATGTACTGACGGCTTTTCGAGCTACCGGCCGGGGCTGGCAAACGCGCATGAATAACGTTTTGAAAGACTGGCTTAAGGAGCACCATGACCGATTACACGAGTAACCTTGTTCTGGAACAGCTTCGGTTTATCCGGTCTGAAATATATGACGTAAAGAAAATCCAGGGCGATATTTTGCTTAGGCTTGGTAGTTTTGAAAATTCCGTACGTTCGGTGCGCTACGAGGTATTAACGTGCGCTGATGTTGACGACCGGCAACAAAAAACCCTGGATTTTCTGTATGAGAAAATACAGCGAATTGAGAAACGCCTGGATTTGCAGGATTAATTTTCCGGTCGAAGTAGTTCTTTTTCCAGGTATTCGGCGTCAGTCATTTTTTAGTTCTAAGCCCTTTTATATTTTATACATAAGCCAATGTACCTATTTTTTGTTTTCGTGTCGTCAGCGCTATTTTTTGCGGCTAGTTTTTCAAGTTGTGGCATAATCTAATCTGCCTACGCGATGGCTTTGTAATTGTGACGGTAGCCATATAATTTAATCTTGCCTGCACAGTGGCTTTATAATTGTGACGTATGTTCTCGTAACATACTCCATCATGCGCTCTATGTTATCGGCGACTTTTGCCATAGATGTCTTGATAGTGTAATAAGTATTATCGCTCATAATGATTTCCTCATCTCGGCAAATGACTTACGGGCTATATTGCTATTGACTTCCGTGGGCTTTTTCTCGATGAGTGCAGGCGTTAACAAATGCTCAGGCTTCCAATCGGGCCAACCTTGTTTTATCAGTCGATCATAAACCGGGGTTATGAGCTGCATGGCTGTTTTCAAGCTTTCATATCTTACCTTTTGCAGATCAACTGCATTAGCTATGCTAAACACGAGTGGATGCTCGAACCGATCTTTGATGCTGCCTTGCTTGTTTTTGTTGTAAGCCAGTATGTTGTAAACCTCGTTAACGGTCGGTAAGCTTTCCAGTTCCAGGCTTAGGCATAGTTTTCTAAACTTGATAGCATTGGGCGGCCATTCCTCCCCATTTTTTCTCAGTGCATCAAAACCTGATTTTATTTGCCTAGCTGTTAAACCTGCCAAAGTTTCTGCCCATTCCTTAGCCGCTGCGGTATATTTTCCATTTTCATGTAACAGACCATTACGCGATAACCATTGATCCGCATAGATAACCGTCATTTTTTCCCAAATGAACAAAATTGCAGAATCAGATAACTCTGGATTCTTGCGCCCGTATTTCTCTGAGTTCTCTTGAGTTTGCTGCCATTCTTTCAATTGCAGATTGTTTCCTACCAGTTGAAGAATGGGTTTCATTGTTGTATCCTTGTCTTTCATGATTATCACCGTGGTTATGAGTTTTATTTGAATTGGAGCCAGACCCGTTTCTAGCGGTGTTCTGGCTTTTTCGTTTTTCAACAATATCTTGTACTATCTGCCTGTAATACAGTGGCGTTACAGGACGCTTTCCTTTCAACGACTTCGTTATTGCCAACTCGGCAAATACCATATCGTCATCAGTAACTCCTATTTTTTCCCATTCCAGAAACATAGGAACTGTATCGACTGTTTGTACCTCAACCAGCGCATAGCCTTTTACATTCATAAAATATTCGAGCCATTTTTTCAGGGCCTTGTTTTGTTCAATCGATTCAGAATAAGAATTTTCGGTTTTGCCAACAACAACCTTCTCTGATGTATTCTCTGATGTATTCTCTGTAATAGTCTGTTTACTGTAATCCTTCTTGTCTGCTTTGGGTAAGCACTCCTGAGTGTTTACGGTAAGCACTCCAGTCTGCTTAGTGTAAGCAGACTGGATTTTATCAGTATGTTTAGCGTAATCATTCTTAATTTCATTGGTATTCGAGTCTTTTTCTTCAAAATTACCACCTTTTTTTCCATTGCATTTAAAATGCGCTGGTTTTATGTTTTCGTAGACATGAGCACCGCCTAAAACAATAGGTTTAACATGATCAAAACATAAAGCATCTGGTTGTTGTCCCAGTGTGTTAGTTATTGCTTGGTCGCAGATATGGCAGTGCATTCCATGTTCTTCTAATACCTTGGAATAATCTACGTATTCAGAGTTAACACCTATTTTAATGGCTCGCATGAGACTTGTTTTAGAAAGCCCTAACAAGCTTCTTTTTGAATGTTTCAATACATCTTCCATAACGACAATTCGTTTTTGTCCATGTACCTTAGCTGACAATTCTTTTTCATCTACGCGAAAAAATAGTTTTGCTGGTACGCCTCGCCTTTCTTCAAACCAAAACCCGGTACAACGTAGTTTATCCCTGGCTTTTTCTTGTTCACTCCTGCTCATTCCTGTTTCATCTAACCATTCTTCTTGAGTTTTATAAAACCATCCATCATTATTTTTGGTTCTGTTACTCCAATAAATTGCCTGTGATAACATAAGAGCTGCTGTAATTGATCCAGTTAATGGAACAAAACATCTATGGAATGCTATCGGCCTATCGAATATTTCAATGATCATTTTAAACTCTCTATCGTCTGCTATAATTCAGACGGTTGTTGTGTTGTAAGGCCCACCGTGCCAGCGGTGGGTGTTGTTTTTGTCAATTTGTTCACTTAATGTATACTTGTCTACCAAATAATTGTGTTATACTATTATACACAATGTAGCCATTATGTAGGCATAATTTTATGATAGAACATAAAACGGTAAGAATAAGAGCTAAAACATGGACGCTGTTAAAACAGTTATCTAGTGAACAAGAGCTGTCATTAACCTTGATAATAGATAATTTAGTGCGTGAACATATTACCAAAACACACGCCAAGCCAACCAACAGGAACCAGACGGATAATTGAGCGATGAGCGCTCTCAATTTTGATACCCAAAAATTCAGGCAGAGCCTTGAGGATAAAGGGATGCAAACAGAACTTGCTGGAGCGATTACGCGCGGCTTGGTAGAGGCCATTAAGCAGGATATTGTCGCGATACCGCCTGAGTTACCCAAGGAAACACTGTTTACCTCGTTTGATCTGGTGAAGTTTGAACGCAGGCTGTTATTCAACATAGCGCTGATAATCGGCATGGAAATATTGCTTGTGTTGACGATTGCCTATCTGGTGAAACCGGTATGAAAAACGCATGTTTAAATTCTCTGGAACCTGCTATAATACAGGCGCGGTATAGGGTTATAAGCCCCTCGAACTTGGCGGTTTAAGGGGGGTGTTTTAAAAGTGTTAAGCCCGGATTGTTGTCAGCCGTCCGGGTGGTACAGTATAAACTCAAGCCTGTACATTGGCATCGAAAATGTGACACTCGTAATGCCTGTAAATTGGCTTGGTAAATTTAACTTTTAAGTCAGAGCCTGTACAGTGACCTCGTAATTGTGACGTACTTAGATGCATATTCGAGTCAGCAACAGCCTGCACAATGGCTTCATAATTGTGACTAATGGGCTACTGATTTAGACCTCTTTAGGCATCTTAACCCCAGACTCAACCCGCATCACTATCGTATGCATCAGCACCGATAACACTTCAGACGCATTGTAAGCGGCTTCATCGGTCGGCGCGTCCCGTATTAATTCCAGCATTTTTTCATAAGTAGCATGTTCGCTTGGGGTCATGGTTTTGTCCGTTTGGTTAAACATCATCGGAAAGCTCCGTGATACCCCGTCTCTTTAGGGCGGGGAGGTAAGGAGTGCTCTTGATCTTTTGCTGTTTCTAATCTATAGTTTCCTATATGAAAAAAACAGTGTCTATCAAGCTTGATCCAACCATCGAACAAAGCGTTAAACTCGACGCTTTGCAAGTTGAATTTTCTAACGCTTGTAACATTGCGGTTGGTTTTTCCGCACACGTCAAATGCTCGAATCGGGTAGCTTTGCACCATCTTTGCTACTATTCTGTCAGGGAACAAGTGCCTGCTCTTGGCTCCCAAATGGTCTGTAATGCCATTGCTAATGTTGCCCAGTCTTACAAGTCCTTGGTAGCTAATGAACCCAAGCTCAAAAAAGAAGACTGGCCGGTTATCAGCTTTAAACAAACGTCTTCCGTGCACTTTGATAAGCGTACCTATTCGTTCAAGAAAGAAGTTATTTCCCTGTTCACGCTGGATGGCCGCATAGCAGTCAATTACATATTGGGTAAGCATCAAGCTAACCTGCTTAACTCTGGTATTGCCAAAGAAGCAGAATTGCTTAAACGAAAAGGCCAGTGGTACTTCAATCTGGTTATTGACATACCCGACGCTACACCCAGTACCGGAAACGGCTCTATGGGTGTTGATGTTGGTGAAAATAATATCGCTGCAACCAGCACCGGAAAGGTGTTTGGTGGTGGCGAACTGCGCCATAAACGAGACAAGTTCTTGGCGCACCGCAAGAGACTTCAACGCAACGGTTCTAATTCGGCAAAGCAATTGCTGAAGAAAATCTCCGGCAAAGAAGTAGCCCATGTAAAACACGTAAACCACGAAATATCCAAAGCGATTGTTCAAGAAGCCATTGCCTACAATGCCAGTGAAATCAGGCTTGAGGACTTGACCAACATTCGCGATAACATCAAAGCCGGTAGGCGCGTTCGCTCTCGCTTGCATCGCTGGTCGTTTAGACAGCTTCAAGATTTTGTTGCCTACAAAGCACAAGCGGTCGGTATCGAGATTAAATACATTAATCCCGCTTATACCTCCAAATCCTGCTCGGTCTGTGATGCTATCGGTACTCGTGTAAAACATAAATTTTCCTGTAAGAACTGTGGTCACTTATCCCACAGCGACGTCAATGCGGCGTCGAATATTGCTAAGTTTGACAGGCTTTTCAGTCCGTCAAGGGGTGCGGTAAGCCGCCCTAATGTGGAACGATTTTAGTTACCATAAAAGCACCTTCCTTCAGGTAGGTGATTGTTTACACAGTTTCATGCTCTCTAAAAGTTTCCGCCCTGGCGATCCAGCCTTTTAAAAACATCGATTGGTTGGGCTTGGCTTCGACAATGGCATGATAAAAATCAATACGCCGGTTGACCACGCTATTAATAAACTTAGCGCCTAGATCATTGATAGCTTTTTTTGAAGCGGCGATAGTGATTGGTCCGTTAATACCATCGGCAGCGCGGTACATATAGCCCAGGGTTTTTAATTCAAGTTGCAGCAGTTTAATGGCGCTGTGAGGGCCTTGGTTGACGGCCATATCGAAGATAAGCGGTTGTAGCGCTGACGGCAGTGAATAGATAGCAGGCTTGATGTAGTAATTATTGTAGTAAATATGCCAGGCATCAGCCTGGCTTAGTGCCTTGATGTTGTCCTTACCATTTTTTTTTCCGGTAAACTCGTCCAGTGTGGATAGGGTGATGCCCATATTAGTGCATTTTCCATGATCTAATGGATTATCAGTATATCCGCCTTCTTTCTTTAGAACGTCATCGATCATCGTTTGAATACTCATTTGTGCTTCCGGTTTAGTCGAAATCATCATTATCGTCCTCGTTGCCATTGGGTTCCATGCCGGAGCCGTTGCAAACTGTGCAGCGGTCGCCTGAAATATTCCCTTCCGCACTTCCAAAGCAGTTGGAACAGTAACCCAGTTCTTCGTTGAATTGTGAATAATCGTTAGTAGTTTCGGGTTGGAATCTCATATCTAGGCTCCCATATTTTCATTTCGTGATGTTTCAATACCGGCCTGTGCCGAACCTGCCTGTTGTGGCACGGCTGGGCTTTGTGGCGAGGTGTTTGGTGTTAACTGTTGCTGTCCTAGCCTTGCTTGTTGCTGGGCTTCAGGAGAAGGTTGTGTCGGTTGTTGCGGTTGCTGGTAAGGCTGATTACTAAATCCGGGGTCTTGGCCTGGAGGATTAATTGGCTCTCTATAACCTGCATTGATAAGAACCTGATCAGCTACCGGCGCGATAGCAGGTTGGAGCACCACCTGAGAACCAGCCTGCATACTTGCAAACTGAGCATCAACAAGGGTTTTGGTAGCCGTTGCTTCAAGCGTCTTAATCTGCGCATCAGCCAACATCTGCTTGATCTCAATCTCTTTGAGTTTAGCCTCAATAGCTTGCTGTTCAGGGCTGGGTTGTGAGTCGGCAGCTTTTATTTGTGAAATGATATCTTGCTTATCCGGGATATTGGAAAGCTGTAACATGTGGGGAAGAATAATCCGTTGATATTCTGGTGGAGCGGCCTTAAAAGCCTCGCTTAGTGCGGCTAATTGCTGGGACTGGTAGCTGGCGTTGGAAGGAATCTCCTCGAGGTCAACTTTCAAAATAGTCCGTTCTACGTCGTTATTCAAATACTGAAAACCGTCTTCATCCGTAATAGGTTGATTGAGCTGTATCACCTTATCCTCTTTCAACACCGAACCGGGTATCTTGACTTCCTGCGGCTTGCCGATATCGTCCTGGATAATCATACTTAACAGCAATTCACCGACCTGTGAGCGCGATTCCTTGAAATTATCATCGACGTTGGCCAGGTTTTGGTTGCTCTGTTCAACCTGCGCGTTAAACTGCACTCCGCTGGTTGAGGTGTTGTTATTACCCTGGAACTCATCGCTTATGCCTGAGTTTTTCACCGATAACCGGGCGTCTTGCAGCATTTTGTATTGCTGTTCGTTCAGCTCAAAGTTTCGGTCTACCTTAAACGTGGCGCCGGGCATGGACATGTGTTGCTGATCGAGGATCACGTCGGCATCTGGTCGGCTGATATTGGTCCGGAAATTAGAATCGGTAGATAACACAGCTCCTTTGGTGCGTGTGGTAACCGTAGCCGATAAGCCCCAGCGTATTTTACTGATCGTCGCATTGATATTGTCTTGCGCGAACATCATTCCCCTGATTCGCCCAAAGGGAACGCCGGTACGGTCTTCCTTATGCGCCCAGAATGGTACATACGTGAAGTGATGATGCAAATAAGGAGACGGGGTGTCTTCCAACTTATGGGGTCCAGCCCAAAATGATTTATTGAGTTTGCTTATAATTTTATACTCTGGTTGTATCCCCGAAGCCACGGCCATCATGTGCATATCATTGTCCTGATCCAGCTCCACGACGCGGCCATCGGGCATGTTCAATACCAGGACATTACTCCATTCCCGATACCAGACCTCGAACAACCGTATTTGCTTATGCTCTATGTTGCGCCATTCCTGTTCCTCTATCGTCCAGCCACGCTCAACGTCGTTCGCCATGACCAGATTCGTAGACTTACCGCCATCCAACATGAACGCATCAAAGCCGGTCCAGCCTGAGATTGAGTATTCCAGCAGGTCGGCGTGATCCGGAAACATGAGCTTAGCAATATCCTTATCAATCCATTTCATCCTGATCAAGTACCGGCCATCGTCTAGCATGGATTCTTTCGCTTTCCAGTCCCACCAAATCTCGTTGCGATGGACGAAGGTGCAGCGGTACGGGTATTTAAACGGGTCCGGTTCCCGTGAGACTTCGACCCAGCCAATGCCAACTCCCACTTGTGACTCATAGGCATCCGAGCAGGAACGGTCAGCGCGGCTTTTACGCTCGGCCTGACTGAGTTTGTAGTTATAGGCGTCGGCAACCTCCTGGCCTTCCTTATCTGAGTCCGGTATCACCCGCCAATCGGTTCTTTTCTTGGCTTCCATGCCCAGGATAGACTCAATGGCGACTGCTATAACATTATCAACGGCGGGCGGCATCCCGATCCGCTTCATCTTTTCAAGAACTTCCGCCGATATTTGATTGCCGTCCTTATAATCCGCTTCCCGGTCCGCTTCTCGTCGCCATGCTGGCTGGTGCAGAATCTCGTGAAAGAACTTGGTAAAGCGTTCTAAAGACAAGCCTTCTTGTTCTTGTAGAAGGTCTTCGGGTTCGCGTTCGGTATCTGAAAACATGGTGTAACTCCTGTGCCTCACGGCAGGGGGAATAAATAATTAAACGTTGTTTAATAAATTAATTAAACAGTGTTTTTTAATTTTAATTAAACATTGTTTAATAAGTAATTAAACGTTGTTCAATAATTAATTAAACGTTGTTTTTTAATTAATTAAACGTTGTTTAGCTATTAAACAGTGTTCAATTCGCAAAAGTGCGAAAGTAGCAACGTACCTACTTATTTATCAATGTAGCAACGTACCTACAATTAAATGTAGCAACATATCTACATTATAATGTAGCAACGTACCTACAAATCAAAACCGCCAGTCTGCGGCCTCTCGCGGTTCTTCTATGTACTTAGTTTGTTTGTAGCGTCTTGCTCCTTCACATGCGTAACGGATTGAGTCTACAACGTGATTATTCTTATCTTCCAGCAACGGCATAACCTGGTCAGTATGCTTGTCTATTTTATAACTGTACATCGATAGCTCATCAATCGTATGTTTGCAGCGAGGATGCACTACTATGTCAAACGACTGTAAAAACGTAACGCCTTCTTCCACCGAGCCAACTCCTTTGATAGCTGCCGACATCCTTGGATAGCCGTGCTGTTGCATATATGAGATTGTTTCAGGTCGTGCGCTGTCTGCTGTAATGAACCATTTTTCAGACTCAGGTACGGTGTTGAATAACGCAGGCAAATTAACGATTTCACAGCCAATCAAATACGCCTCATAATCAATATAGAGCCTGTTTCCATCCGGGTAACAACGCACTAATACGCTGGGATCGTTAGAGTAACCCCAGTCTGCCCCAAAATTGAAACAGGTTCCCAGGGGCGCTTCAAACTCTTCAATCACCCAGTTTCTGAATACCCGCGCTTCGCTGTTACGTAGATATTCACCCAGCCAGACGTGTGCGTATTTATCAGGGTCCCGGCGTTTATCGTACTCCATTTCTTGCCGTAGTACATCAGGGAACCAGGGATTATCCGAGTAATTGGCTTGTACAACGATAGCATCAGAAGGTGGCTGTTTTCCTCGTAATAACACATCGATAGGGTCCGTGTCCTGCCCAGGATTCCAACTGAACCACAGTTCCGATTTAGGTTTTCTAATCGTTGGCCTGAGCAGGTCTAAAGAGCGTTGACTGAGTGATTGCGCCTCTTCGACCCATGCAAGATCATATCCTTCCAGAGACTTGATAGAATCGGCGGTGTGGTTTTGCATCCCTTGGAATATTATCTGACCGCCATTTTTGGCTTTGATGACGGACTCTTGCACATCGAATAAATGGCCGACGCCCATGCTTTCTATTTTTAGTTCAAGCAGTTTTTTAACAGACTGGCTCAGTGATTTTTGTATTTCCCGAACACACACGGAGTTAATCTTTTTGATAATATGTTGTTCAATCATTGCCTCTGCAAAAAACCATGATTTTCCAGAGCCGCGCCCGCCAAAAATGCCTTTGTAGCGGCTTGGTTCTAACAGCGATTCAAATACTTCCGGGGTTTTGATTTCCATTAACTCTGACGATAATACGCTTGATTTCCGTTATTTCCATAGATTGTTCATTACTGTTGTATGCGTCATTGATGTTGTAATTACGGCGGCGAAGATTAAAGATTTTTTCACGAATATCGACAGCACATTTAAGCGTTCTGAATTTTTTCTCAGGGTCTTCCTGATAATCTTCAAGCTCTAATTCATATTTTTCAGCGATTCCTGACAGCTTTATTATGTCAGCGCGTTCGCTTAAGAGAACACATGCAATCTGAGCGGCCTTGCTTTCTACAGTATCATATTCAGCTATACGAATTTTATCGCGAACACCATTTGAGAACACTATCTCATCAGCTCTATCAATAATTTTTTCTTTTAAGTTTCTTATCCAATGTTCTTGTTTGGCTTTTCGTCGTATCAGCATGTCACTGACACCAAACTCAGAACCAATATTCCTTAATGATTTTATTCCTGATCTGTAATCCTTTTCAATCAAGTCCCAATCAACATCTTTTTTTTCAGCCATCTAAAAAACTCCTTGTAATCACTCCTAAAAAAAATTAATCAAAGCCGCTACCGGACAACTCGTTCACTGGGCACACCGCATAGGCAATCGCCGCAAAACCGATAATCAAAATCACCAGAATAATAAACAGACGCAAAACTTCAACTATGACTATCACGGCTCTATTGCCATATTTTCGTTATCGGGAATCTTTAAAGGCGTGCTGCGCTGTTCTCGCGTAGTTTCAGGGACCCAGGCTCCTATATCCCTGTTAAGCGAACTATCAAAAGAAAAGCCTGCGGTATACGCGCCTATCAAAACCAGCAACAACGGTTTACCCGTTAAGGTATCAGGCAAGGACGCATAGATAGTCAGTGCCGAGGCGATACTAGCCATTAAGGATTGTAGCGTCTGTGCTTTCATGCCGAGCATATATTCTTTGAAAGTACTCGTGGTACGGCCTTGAACCCAGCGCGTCAGCCAGTGACCGAAGATGCCCAGGAATTGGGCGATTAGAATAAAGATTAACAGGATCACAGGACTACCTGATTTATTGAGGTTTATTCGATTATAAGCTTAAGTTTTTGAAAAGTGGTAATTATTTTTTAAGCTTTTCACCTATAATGTTCATCTTGTTAAGATATTTACCATGGCTTTTCGCTGCCATCAATTTATGAAATTGATCCTCTGTGACATCTTTAAATTCGTATGTCTGTCCACTTGAATAGGTAACATGCAACGTATTATTATCGTGGCCTATGTGAGTTATGTTTGATGATTTTACCGGGTGCATTTTTAAAGCCATTATATTTCTCCATTTAATTTAGCTGAACTTCCCCACGAATAAATCCGGTGGATTCCTGAAAGAGTTACGCGACATTTTGCATAATTCCATTCGAGGGCTGTCCTAAACGTAGTGTTCGGCCTACTTGTGTTTGAGACCACTTACCAACACCTGTTCTGGTAGGTACGCTTTCCTGATTCAGTTTGTCAGCAATTTTATACTGTGACAAACCACTTATAGAGAGTTCTTCAATGATATTAAGTGTGCTAACAGGCAAACTTTGTTTATCCCATCTAGCTACATTTCCAGATCGTATAGCCAAACTTGTTGCCTTATATCCTGGCCTTTTTACCCACAAATCAAGCAATTCTTTAATTTTCGCGCTTCTACGCTCTCCCATATAAGGAAGAATTTTTTCCATTAATACCGCTGCCTTTGTTGTAGAAACACAGCATTTAAACATGGGTTTATAATTAAGACTTTCCAATCTGTCCGGCCTATCCGTCTTTACTGGCCTTACGGTTTTTGCCACCATTATTTTAGCTGCACGTTCAACAATATCGAAGTCGCTCATAGCAAGCTTAACTGTGGGTTTACCATACTCCCGTGTTGATGCATACCAGCTAAAACATCCTTCGCCTTCAAGAATGCCAGCAAGCCAAGCTGTTTCTAATTCCGTCATGATAAATCTCCGGTGAGCATAAATAACCATCCATCCAGTAATGATGACTGAATGACGTTGAGCCTAAGTTTTACTTGTGCCTGGATCATGGGTTAAACCTGTTTTTCATCACGCTCTCCAAGCGTTGCTATGCGAACCACTATTTTACCGCCCAACGCATCTGTAAAGAAAGGGTGCAGCACAAAGCGGTTGTCGTTAATGCCCAGGGCTTCAGCTATCGCATCTAAAAGGAATTTTGCGCTGGCCTGCATATTGTCTTGATCATTCTCGTGCCTGCTGGGCTGGTAGTAATCCATAAACACATGTACTTTCTCGCCTACCGGTAATTCCAGCTTAGTGAACCCTGCTTCTTTGCAGAGATAAAAGCAATCCCTTTTATATTTCTTGCCGACACTGGCCTTGGTTCGCCAATGGCAACGGCTATTTGGGGATAAGAAGCTAGGTGGCCAGGGTATTTCTACGGTGTTCATTAGAATTTCTCGACTGTTATTCTGTATTCTATCGTTCCATTTTCCTGTGTTATCTCTACAGGACTCCCAAATTTTAGCACATGCTCTGCAACGGCTATCAGTGCCTCTATGGTAACATCCTGCTTATTAGAAGACCATGTCCTGCCGTCTTTTAAAACCGTGCCTGCAAAAATAGTCCCAGATAGTGGGCTGCAGGAAATATGTAATTTTTTGATAATCAATCCCTCAACGCATCCAAGCACTCATCAATTAACTCTTGGTTTTCCATCTGCACATCTTCCGGGACTTCATCAAGCAGAGCATTCAGCATATTCTTATCGCCGCACTCCTTAATTTCCTGTAGCCAGTTGCGTTCTTTGGCTTCTTCTTTTGCTTCCGGTTTGGCTTCTGCTTTAGCTTTTGCTTTTACTCCAGGTAAAAGGCTAGCTTTGCTTTTCTTCAATTCCGCGACTTTTTCCATCCACTTTGCCCGTGCTATTTTTTGATCGGAAGCGGCCAATCCGTCGATAAGGGACAACACAATATCAACTTCAGCTTTAGAACTGGCTTTGTCGATAGCAATAAGCGCTTTTTCCAGAGCTTCCGGATTTTCACTTGCGCCATTTTCAGAACCCTCAAACCAGTCGTTGGGTGAACTCATGCCATCGCGGATTGAATTAAAAATATTCTTAAGCCCAATCATTTGCGCAGCGGTAATGGTATCCATGCGTCGCTGTATGCGTTTTTCAATCGCGGCTTTCGATACGCCCAAGGTAGAAAAACCGGCAATCGTTTTGGTAATAGCATCAACAGACATATCACAGGCTGCATTCAGCGTGACATTGCATTGATTAATCGCCGCGTCCTGCACATCGCCCGGTATCAAGCCAAGGATACAGGCTCTTAAGCGGCGCGCGCCCTGATTGGCAACGAGCTCATATATTTCACGCGGATCGGTCAATGTGTAGTCGCCTTTCTTGGTGTGACGAATGTGGGGGACTTGGAACACAATTTCTCGCCTTGTGTTTGTCTCAATGTCCCAAGCATACGACTGTACGGTACTAACGCCATCTTCCTGAGATATTTCTTTTATTCCGTAGGAAATGTTACCCCAAGACATGGCAAGAGCTTCCGCCATGCGAATAGATGGACCGGTTATATCGGTTCCGCCCTTAGCGTACTGGTACTGCGATACTTCAGCCAGGGAGGGACGCTCACAGGCTGTAAGAATACGATCAAGCGCCGCCCGTTGATCGCGCGGAAACTTCTTGGCAATAATCATGGCTGATTGAATCTCAGCAATGCCCTTGTCCGATTCATTGGACATTAGATTTTTAGCGGGGATAACTGCCGGTGCGCTAAAAAAATTATTCTCGTGTGCCATAGTGGTTCCTTAATTAGTTTTTGTTAATGATGTTGTATCCGATAAAACAATAGATTGTTATTATCAACAATCTGTTGCGTCCGTATGTTACTTAACTTTTTGTTGATATTATTCAACAGATAGTCTCGATTAGCTTGTGCCTGTACTTGCGCATTAGCCGCCATCATCTCGGCCTGACGTTGTTTATACGCTTGTTCTTTTTGCAGGTTAATAAGCTCGGCTTCTTTATTAGCTGCTTGCCTTATAGCCATATTACCGGCTGTGCTTTTTTGCAAACTAACAGTTGCTTCAGTGCCTATTTCAGTACTGTCTATCAACTTAACTAAATTTCCTATCAGCATAACTTTATGCTCAATAACACCTGCCAGACATTGGTTGTGCTGAAAAGCAATTGGAGAACTGCCTTCCCCGCACTTATAGCCTAAAAACTCAGTGCTTGCGTGGACGGCTAATGGCGCTCCCGTCATAGCAACACTCATTGCTATGGTTAATAATTTCTTGTTCATGATATATGCCCCTAATGTAGATTTTTTATTTTAAACAGTTCCCAAAAAGCCGGGTCCATTTTTCTGTGATTTTTTGAACCGGCCTTAGCTTCCCATTGTTGCCAATTGACATCCTCCTCTCTCTAAAGGGAGAGGATTCCTACTGCTAGTCTCTGATGTCCCAGAGAGAGAATATTCTTAGCCGCATTAATATCTCTATCATGCTCGGTGCCACACTCGGCACAAGTCCATTCTCTTACATCAAGATCGCGTCTACCTTTCGGACTACTGGAGCTTATACAGCCACAGCACGAACACGCTTGAGTAGTGTATGCTTCATTGACTTCTATGAACGCTGATTGCATCGCTTTCGATTTATAATCAATCATCGTTTTTAGCATGAACCAGCCTGCATCAAGAACGGACTTAGCCATCTTGGTTTTTGCCAGACCTGAACTGCTTACATTGCCAACTACTATTAAACTGTTTTCATTTACTATTTTACGGCTAAATTTATGATTCGCATCAAGCCGTTGGTTCTTAATTTTTGCATGTATCGTTTTAACCAGTTTCTTCTTATTAGCTCGCTGTGCCTTGCCTAGTTTTTCTTCTAAATTACGATAAAACTGTTTACGTTCCAATACTACGCCATTGCTACAGGTTGCCGTTGTCTTAAGTCCTAAATCAATGCCTATCTGACCACCTTCTGATAGCCTGACTTCTTCCTCGACATGCACTACGATATTGAAATACCAGCGGCCTCGACTATCTTCAGAGAAGCAGCCGCTTCTAAAATCGTATTGGCTTAAGCCGTAGCTATCCCAACACTTGAAATAGATACCGCAGAACCTGACTTGACCATTTATCCAACAAGCCGATCCAGACTTGAAAGGAACCCATCCTAAAGCGCGTCTTGCTCCACCTGAAGACCTCCACCTTAGTTTGTCTTTCTTGAATTGTTTGCGGGTCTTGGCGTGGACGGCTATTACTTCCTGAACAGTTCTAGCACTGATAATCATACTTCGTTCTTTGCGGATTCCTTTCAGCTCCTTCATTAAGTCAAAACCGGATGTCTGCATATTCATATAGCCAACTTCAGGCACTGGAACCCAAGCGAACTCAGCAGACGTTTCATTGGCTGCATTCCAGACTTGATTGACTTCAAAAGACATGCGATTCAAAACATCTGCATGTTTATCGCGGATTCTAACTTTTAAGGTTTTAATTTGAATGTTCATGTGCTAATATTAGCACACTTACAAATAATATCAACACATCTTTTATCACATGAAAAATAAAATTGAATCCAAACGCGTACATATTGTTATGCCAATTTGGTTAATTGAATCAATTAAAAACAGCTCACTAAGTTTAGGCATATCACCCTCTGATTATATTCGTGATATATTAAAAGCACATCAAAAGCAGAAAGCGGATGCTGATTAAATCAGACATCGCGCTATCGCTTAAAAATCACACCCCAAACTGCCTATTCCGATCATCAATAACAGTAACCGGATTATCGACCTTGCTCATCAAATAAAACCTGCGCCCATCCAGTAAATCTCTCACCACCGTTTCCGCTTCCGCCAACCATTCCGGCGCGATCTGGATTAGTCTAACCCGATTACCGGGTCCGGTATCGCAAAACAACAGGTAAGAATTGCCTACCACTTGGCCCAGCTCTTGACGGACTATCATGCGCAAGGCCGCGCTCAAGTGGTAGTTAAACTTCTTAATGTGATGTTCCAGGGTTAGATTACTAAACGGTTTAATACCCAGCGAGATAGCTTTCAGGTCAATATCATGGCCCGTTACCTGATCATAACAATCCGGGCGTGACTTTAGGATTAATCCGTCTACCTCGACAAACCAGGAGCATTCCTTAATACAGGCATCCAATACATCGCCATACACTGCATGGACATTACGCGCCATGGCTTTAGCCTTGGCCATATCCGCTTTACTCATGACGATTTTATGGCTGTTTTCGGACATGAACTCCAGCTTGTGTACTTTTCCTTTAAGGCTCCGATTATCGAACTTAGGCTCTACTGTATAGCGGTCTTCTACACTATCTGGTTCAAGACAAGCGCAATGAAAGAGCGAACCAAAATTTAACGCGGGTGCCTCGCCTAAATTAAACAACCTTCTATTATCAAAATGCTTATTCGACTCGGCCAGGATTGATAAACCGCTACCACTAATTCCGTCAAGCTGGTGATATAGAGTATTGGGTATATCAACCCCTTTTGCACCTGCTAACAGACATTGGTTTAATACGGTTGAATCGTGGGTTATTTCGTTTTCAGGATCGACAATATCCTCGGGGATCTCATCCCACGTTACTGCGTGCGCTTGGCTCATGTTGCTCTCCAACAAGTAAATCAATAGAAATAGCGGATTCAAGCCCGTCTTTTAGCTTTGGGCAGTCACCCAGTAGTTTAATAAAATGATCGACCACGGCCTTGGAGCTGACGCGGCTTGATATGCCATTGAAGTTAAACACCGCTGTAACCTTCACTGTGCGCTTTTCAGGCAAGGCTTTAGGTAGCGTAGGCGCACTGACTTCCAGTATGGATTTAACGCTTTGCAGGTCAGGCTTTGTTCTTCTGGGTGTAAGGCTGCTATCGTTAATTGACCATGCTGCGGTACGGTTATCGTTTTTAGATACTGGCGCTACCTGACTTTGCTTTTCAATCTCGCGGTCAACGGCCAGGGCTTCTTGTTGCGTATGCGCCTTAAGTGCTTCCGCTGCTTGCCTGCCCTGTTCCATGACTCTTGCGGCTTCAATACGCGCAGCTTCCCTGACTTCCTGTTGCTGTGCTTTTAAAGCATCGTCCAACTTGCGCTTATTTTCCGCTTGGGTCCGGGCTTCGATGCGAGCTTGCAGGTCACTGATTCTTGCCAATTCAGCCTCTATCAGCTTATCCACTTGCGCGTTAAATACTGCTTCTTCCGCATATAAATAGTTTCCCAAATGGCCCTTGCTCAAAGGCGTAATATCGTCGCGTAGACAACGGTTTTCTAGGAATAGCAGGCGGCTTTCAATCTTGTGTTGCCGTACCCGGTTTTCATTAACCATGCCCAGAATAGCGTCTTTAGCTTTACTGGTTAAGTTACCGGCTTCGGTTAACGTGCCGTTTAGTTTTACCAGTGGTTCAAGATCGGCCACACGGAACTCAGGATCAATGTCCTGTTCGTTCCATTCATTGTTTAGGGTATCAGTTAATAGGCTACGGATAGTGGTTAGTTTGGCGGTTTCCAGTTCTTCAAAGCGGCTCATGATGGCGTCGGCTTCCAGGTCAAGAGCTTTGGTTTTGTCGGTTATGCCTGATCTCCAAGCTTGCACCTTATCAGTCAGTGAACGAAATACAGACAGAGCGTGTTTATTACTAACGCTAGTATATTTGCGAATTAGCGCGACATCTGACTTGGCCCGTTTGCGTCCATCATCGGATAGTTCATGGCAAAGACTTTGAGCTGTAACGAGAGCCAAATCAAGTTGTGCTTCGTAGTGCTTTGAATTTTTATAGAAATCGTCTGGAACAACATCGTTGATGACCAGGATGGTTGATAAATCTGTGCTCATTTTAATACTCCCAAAAACAGGATGATGGAATAGTAAATCTGCCTGATCTTGCCGGGCTTAACCGGATAACGCGAATCCAGATCATGCAGCCATTTTTTGTTGGCGTAACAGTGGATTTTCATAATAATTTAACCAATGATGCAAAAAGCCCAAAAGTAACAAATATTACAACGCCTAATTTAATAATTAATCTTTGTTCTAAATCAACCAAATCTCGCTTGGTAGCCAGTTCAGCCTGTGCATTTTTAAGCACGGTAACTATCGCTTCCGCTTGTTCATTATCAAAGCCTGCGGCTTTTAAATCAACGACCGCAACTTGGGTGTCAAATACAACGTTCATGGGAAAAACCTCTTGGAAATATTTTTCTTTCGATGGGAGGCTCTATTGTATGCTAAAATATAGGTATGCGCAACATTAACTATAACAATGACTATATATTATGATAAAAAAAAGACTAATTTCATCTAAATCTATACAGGTTAATGTAACCATGCCTATTTATCTTAAAGAGAGTTTAAAACAGGCATCAGATAAAAAAGGTATTCCGTTGAACGAGTTTATACGAGATGCTCTAAAAGTTGCAATCAGGGAATTGTCATGACCGACAACATTGCGCACTTGATGCTCGAACAATTTCGCATATTGCGTGCTGATATAAGCGAATTAAAGGAAGGTATGAGTGACTTGAAGTCCAGAATGACCAGTCTTGAACGCGCCATGCTATCGGTTCGCCGCGAAGTAATTGATGGCTATGCCGATCAAATTCGTTTGCAAAGCACTGACGAGCGTATTTTGGCGCGTCTGGATCGTATCGAGCGCAGGTTGGAGATTCAGGAATGACAGCCGAAGCCACCAACATCGTACTTGAGCACTTGCAGTATATCCGTTTGATAGTAGATGGTATCGAAAGAAAGGCGAATGTGCTAACCGCCAGGGTATCCTCATTGGAGCAATCGACAGCTTGCCTGCATGTCAATTTAGCGAAAATTAACAATCGCCTGGATAATTTTGATAAACGCCTGGATCGTATCGAGCGCCGCCTGGAGATACAGGAATGAGAAAAATAATCCGCAGTAACGGCGCCGAGATCCAGATAGAAGGGCAAAAACCCCTTAAGGAGTTGGCAAAGCTAATTAATGTTGACTGTACTGACTCAATACTGCTGCCGGATCGTGTTCACGTCATGCTGGTTGATGATGATGGGCACCTTAAAGGCTTGCCGTTAAATCCCAAAGCTACGGCGCTGTATCGTAGCAAGAATCCTGAACACGCCACGCATACCATTGTGGGCGATGTGGCGATTGTGCCGGATGAGGATTTTGAATGATGGACTACAAAGAAGATGTGCTGACCTGGGCTAAGGAACAAGCCAACTTTTTGCAAGCCGGTGAATTTGATCACCTGGATATTGATAACCTTTATGAGGAACTGCTGGATATGGGCGCAAGCTATCATTTGGAGCTTGAGCATCGCTCCTCGTTGTTAATAGCCCATTTATTGAAATGGCACTATCAACCGGATAGGCGAGGTAATAGCTGGCTAAGAACCATTAAGGAGCAGCGCAAGCAAATACTAAGGTGCTTTAAAAGAACACCCAGTTTAAAACATGATTTAACCCAGGATGACTGGTTATCTGGTGTTTATGGTGATGCGATTATGAAAGCCATCAAAGAAACCGGATTGGATAGCTTTCCGGAATCATGCCCCTGGTCATTTGATCAGATTATTGATGACGGGTTTTTCCCGGATTAAGGCTTCAAGCCCGATACGGTGCCCTTGGCCGCGCCTTCGACAATCATCTTCATGCCTTCATTGACTTGTCTCAAGCCCTCTGTTTGATTGGCGTCAAAAGAACCAATCGATAAGTTTCTCTCGCCAGTTTTACTGATGCTCGCCTTAAAATCTTCCATGATTTTATCTGATCCCAGAGAATATAAATTAACTTTAGTTGTACCATCCGGCGCAGCGTTATAACTGACAATCGCGCAGGAGGTAATGAACAGGAGTAACAAAACCGCCATCAGGGTGAATATCAATAAACGGCATAGCCGGTCGTTTGCTAAATTTGCTTGAGAGTGCATATTGTCGTCCTAGCAGTTGAAAACCGGATAGCCCAGTTTGGGCAGGTTGAAATTTAATTGCTCCACGCAGGCCGCTGTATACATGCCGTTCCAGTCTTTGTTTATCAGCTTTCCATGCAGTCTATTAAAATCTGCAATATCGCAACTAAAAACCGGCTTGCAACAGGCGAGCAACCTTATTTTCTTCTCATTGGTCGAGCCGATCAGTACATTGGTTGATAACCTGAAATAATAGATCGTGAGCATGGTTTGGATAAAAACTGGTCAATCTGACGGTAAAGCACATTCGGCGTGTTATCATGAGCTAAATTGTAAGCAATTATCCACAGAAAATGTGGATAAATCAGGACACAATATAGCTAGTAATGCAGTACTGAAACACAGCGATAATTTCGTTTGTAACCTTTTCAAAAGAATCGTCTGGTTTTTCCGGGACGCTCTTAATTTCCTGTTTGCGTCTATCCAAGTTATCCGGTAACTTACTATTCAAGCGTATTAACGCCTCTCTAACCTTTTGCTCTTGTGACCATGTTAATACTTCCGGCCATTTACTAATATTGCATCGGGTTATACCCAGCCCTTTGGCGGCATCTTCTTGTGTTGATCCGAATAACTTAATCATTTCGCTCTTTAGCATAAGCTTGTCTCTGTCATTCTTAAGTCATTTAGAGTTAATTATTAATCTCAGTTGTATTATTAATTAACTGATGATTAACGGCAACTATAAGTTGTTTTAAGTTCAAGAAATATATAAAAAATAGTACTTGTTTATATTTGTTCATTTTTATGCTTAAATGAACAATAAGCTCTGTAAGCTATATACTACTTATGCTATAAAAGGAAAAAATAATGAATAAAAATACCTTTGTACAAGAAACAAAAGATTTATACAGCACGCCAGTCAATATATTTTCCATGGATGGCATAAAGAAACTGGACAAGGAAGCACTACTGGAGCGTATTGAACAAGTCGATAACCAATCCGCTTTAGTGAAATGGCGTCTGTATTGGGAACTAAGCCAACGCTTTTCTGAAAAAGGAAAAAACGGCTTTGAAGGATATATCAATACCATGCGCGATAAATATAATATCGATGATAGTTTTCAAAATATTAGCCGCATGGTATTGGCGGGTAAGTTTGCCGAGAAGCATAACATTACCGATCTAAATAAGGTGGGTATCGGAAAGACGGTTTTTTATGAATTAAGCCGGACGCTCAACGCCGGATTTGCCGACAATCTCTATCATGACATCAAGCGCAAGAATATAAGTTATAACGATGTGCTGGCCATGATCGATAAGCTGAGAGTCGTGCACATTGAGGGCTATAACAAGCAACGGTCACAGACGGTTCTTGATAATATTGATAAAGTACCGCTTGCGGAAAGGGGCCGGTATGTCGTGCCCGTGGTTAATAATGTCGCAATGAGTAAACCTGTTCCTGCCCAGGTTGATGTATTCAGTGATATAGAACAGTTGGATAAAGCGTTTACTGAACCCATTACCACTACCGAAGCATCCGTCTGGCAACCCGCTTTAGTCAATACGCCTGAACGACGCAGCGAGGTAAACCTGACGCGTGCCGAGCTTATAAATTTGTTGGCCATGCAGGATATGAGCAGTTATGACGATGAGCAGATTGTCGCCGAGCTGTTGATTATCTGCGAGAGCTATAAAAGGTCCTGGCAGCGGTTGATTATCGCCGGTCAATTACTGGTTAAAGTGATGTCGAATAATCGCTATCAGAAAGTGGTGTGATGCAAGCTCAATTTTTCAGGCTGGACGGACATAAACCTGTCCCTTGCACAATGCTGGAATGGGCGGAATATATTGATAGCGACGATCGGATTATGGCTGTCGAAGAACATGATGGTATCCGTGTGTCCACCGTGTTCCTCGGGCTGAACCATAACCATTCCAGTAAAGGGCCGCCCTGGCTGTTTGAAACTATGATATTCGGCGGCAAACATAAAGATTCACAGTGGCGCTATGAAACTTGGGATGAGGCCATGAAAGGCCAATTGAATGCCTGTGCTCTTGCTTTCACCCCGTCAAACCCTCTAGCCCAAAAATAGCCAGCAATTGTTATGGCGTATGTTCTTCATCCTGATTAGTCAGCCAGCGGCATTACAGTTCATACAGATCATAAGTTGCTAACACTTTTTCTTTCGTAATCCCTAAATACCTTAACGTATGCAAGGGATTTGTATGATTCAATACCTTGGCTATCATTTCCACGGGAACACCATCCTCGAATAAAGCCATGCCGCGTGATTTACGCATACTATGGGTATTGATGGTTAAGCCTAGTTGTTCGCCCGCTTTTTTAAAAGCCACGGCGACCGCTACTCTGGAAATAGGTTTGTTGTTAGCGCGAGAACTGTGGACCTGAAACAGCCACTCATCATTGGGGTAGTCATTACGGCGCTGGTTAATAATATCCATCACGGTATTATTCAAGCGCACTTCGTTGGGTTTACTGGTTTTTTTGTCAATTAGTTTTAGGCTACGTTTGCTGACGTTGAGATCGGCATACTTTATCGCCAATAAATCAGAAATACGCAAGGACAGGTTAACGCCTACTTTCCAAATATCAGCATAAAGGCGCGGGTACTTCCGAGTCAGTAACCCATGTACCATCGCTATCTCGGTCTTGTTGGCGGCCTCGACTATATTCATCTTATGATAACATTTGAGCATATATCGTTAATTGTGTTAATTAGTATAGCGCTTTAAATAAAGAAGTACAACTAATTCAATGCCTACGAAGCCTAATTAACAGATGGTAACAGTGTGTTAATTAAGCGACAGTCTGATACGGTGTGTCGCTTAGGGTTTATGCCGATGTACATACGTCACAATTACCATGCCACTGTGCAGGCTGTTATTACCATCCATAAGGTAAGTTATATTACTTGCCGTCACAGTCACCAAGCCACTGTGCAGGCTATTTTTACCACTACCCTGTCGCACCCTTTGACTGCTCAGGAAGATACCCACGAATCAACAATTTCGCCATGTTTTCATCTTGGTCATACACCGCCCCGCAATGCCCACATTTCCAGATTATTGTATCTTGTTTATCGGGCCTGCCACAATTCGCGCATTCGTTTTGCTGTCCGACCCGTTCGACTACGCCGCCGCTCTTGGCTATCGCCTGCTCAATCGACAAACGCAGCTCAGAAGGAGATACCCTGAACCGGTTCGTCCGGGCAATCTTTAACAAGTCATTTTCCTCGCCGCCCCGTGATTCCAACCGGGCCATTTTCGCATAGTCGGCATTGTCGATTGCAATAACTGAATAACGACTGGCTAATGTAGCCGCAATGTTCCGGTATAAGTCTTTGCGTTGCCCAAGTAGCCGGGTTCTTAAACCGCTAAACTCGCGCTCTTTATAACGTGACCACGCTAGATAACACGGTAGCGCATTGAGCGCCGGTAGCATAGCTATAGATTCAATAACCAGTTCCTTGGTAATAATATGTGCCTGTAGCATGGGCCGTATTTCAGCTTCACGTGCAAAGCGGTTAATTAAGGCAGGGTGTGGGCGCTTGGCTTTAGTCAGCAATTCCGATTCAATATTTTGCGCCAGTAACGCCGTAAACATTAAGTTGGTAACTTCATCAATATCTCCGCGTAGCGATTCCGCGTAATCCATGGCAGTCGTCCACGTGGCCGGAAGTCTAAAATGTTCGCTATCGCCGTTGCTATCGTAAATCGTGGCAACCCGTAAGGCTTGGCCTTCCCGCTTCCAGCCCAGGTTAACGCCTGCCGCTACCGGGCTTGCATTAGCTATCGCTTCACCATCAGTCGTCGCGGTAATGGTCAACCTATAAATAAAAGCGTTTTGTACTATACTTAATTTGTTGGGTACGCTGTTGCTGCGTATTTTCACCTCATCAGGATTAACTCCGGGCTGGGGTGAAGTAAGATGACTTTCAGAGTCATCCCTTTCGGGCATGAAAGGCTGTACTTGGGAATCCACGCTTTTTAAGTTGGTGGAGGATGTCAAGCTCCAGTCGAAGTGTCCGGCGCTGACTCGTTTCTTTGATACGGTCAGCGTTTTTATGCGTACCGGATACCCGTTAACCTCTTCTGGTATCGGACGGTGCAGGATAACAGGAAAGCTTAAGGTGCGCCGAAAGTGCTTACCCTCTGCGTCATGGCCTGTAAATGCTGTTATATGCAACCGTGGCCGGTCTTTCCCGCTACGTCCAAGGACCGGAAATAGTTCGGGATCAATACCTGCCATACTATAAGTACCGTGCATGAACTCCGAGACATCGATACCACCCTGAACCTGATTGACAAAGCGACCGGACCCGTCAAACCTTCGAAAGCGCAGATCGACGCCTATTTTCATGGCCTTGGTACGAGCTGCCTGGTAGGATTCAAGGACGGCATTGTAATTACTCCAGAATAAGCCGCATGTTTTCCGAGCCTGTTTAACGGTGGCTTTATGGGCTTCATTAAGCGCATCCAAGGCAGGTTTTGACGCTTCCCGCTTCGCTGCCCTACTTAGTTTTAGTTGAGCCTTGATTGATTTCTCAGTCTCGCGCAGGATTTTAATCCGCTCCACAAGCAGGCCGTCATCCACATTTTTAGAACGCGCGGATGATCTGAGTTTTTTACGCTCGGTCGATAAACTTAACAGTTGTTCGGATGTTTCAAAAAGACGGACTTCCAGCGTTGCTACTTCCGGGTCTTCGGTAAGAATAGCGCGATAACGCTCACGGTCGGCGTGGTCTATTTCAACAAGCTGATTCCAGAACTTGCTCATCATGAATAACTGTTCGTGACAATCGTCTCCCCAATTATCGGGAGGTAAAAGGCCGTAGTTCCGGACTATGATCATCAAATTTTCCCCGTCAAGCGCAAAATCAAGCCGGTAATAATCACTGTCTGTAATAAACCAACAGCTACCACCCAACGGATTAATTCGGCTTTAGTTTCGGCTATCTTTACATCAACTTGTTTAAATTGCAGACTAACCGTCAGTTCAAATTCTTTTAAATCCCTTTTGGTAGCCAGATTATCCAGCTCGTAATCATGCCGAGCCTGTTCCAGTGTGTTGACTACGGTGGTTTTTTGCAGTTCGGTTAAGACTTCGGCTTGTTCCTCACTGAAGCCTACGCCTTTTAATTTCTTAACAAATTCGTGCGTGTCGAAGGCAGTGGCGTTCATGCGGATTCCTTATCAAACCACATAGTTTCCATGCGCACTGCATCCGTAACCCATTGAGCACTTGATTGATGCTGTCTAAGGCGATAGGTAGCCGAGAGCGAAATGCCTACATAAAGCAAAATGTTTTGCTTATCGTAGTGCCGGTAAAGCGCGGTTCTTGATGTGTTCATAATAAAACTCCAGTTAAGTTTTCAGTTTAAGGTTAGTGGCACAGCTCTTACTGAAGGAGTTTTCGGGGTATCCCCCTATTGCCACATATACATTATAGTAATTTATTAAAAAGAAAAAATGAAATTCTCGCGTTAAAGAAAAAAATGAAACCCGTCATACTTACCAAGCCAGTATGCAGGCTGCTTGAACTATACTAGATTCAATTGAAATTCAGGAGAAAAAAATGACCGCTGATATTAGTAATATCGTTTTAGAACAGCTCCGCCATATCCGAAAAACTGTGGATAGGACGGCTGAGGATGTGCGCGATTTGACGCTTAGAGTCGCTGACCTGGAGCATCATCAAGCTTATAGCGCGGTGACTGACGCCCGGATGCAGTCGTCTATCGATAAGGTTGTTGAGCGCCTGGATCGCATCGAGATCAGGCTTGATTTGCAGGATTAACCATAGGCCGCCTGCACCAGATCATTCTGCTTTTTCATTATTCCGTCTATACTTAAGAAGTGGCTAGGCTTGGACTAATTACCCTTGCTGAATACAAGCTTGAACACCTTGTCGCCACATCCTTTTTTGTTCAATAACTCATGTTCGGGGGTTGTCATGGAAGCATCAAATTTTGTAATTTATAAGCATACTGCTCCAAATGGAAAAGCCTATATTGGGCAAACAAACAATTACCAAGCAAGAACAAATCGCCATAAGTGGACAAATAATCAATGCAGGGCTTTTGCTAATGCCATAAAAAAATATGGATGGGATAGTTTTGCCCATGAGATTCTGATTGATGAACTTTCATTAAAAGAAGCTAACGACTGGGAATCGTTCTATATTTTTATTTATAACTCGCTATCACCTAATGGTTATAATCTTAGAAGCGGTGGCGATAACTCTGCCCCTTGTGAGGAAACCAAAAGGATACTAAGCGAGCGAAATAAAGGTAAGAAACATTCGGATGAATCAAAGGTAAAAATGAGCTTATCACAAAAAAATAGACTACCAGCTACCGAAGAAACTCGAAAGAAAATTAGTCTAGCAAATACCGGCAATAAAAAGAAGGTAACTCATAAACTGACTGATAGTCATAAAGCAAAAATAGGACTGGCACATAAAGGGAAGATTCTTTCTAAGGCAACAAAGGAAAAATTAAGGGTTTATCACACAGGTAAAAGACATTCAGAGGAATCAAGGAAAAAAATGTCTGAGGCAAGCAAAGGAAGGAAACCCAATTTAGGTAGAAAATTTTCTGATGAAGCAAAGGCGAATATGGGTTTGGCTCAAAGGAAAAGGGAAACAAAATCAAAAAGTGGATATAGAGGTGTAGGATTTCATAAACAAAGTTCAAAATGGCGCGCAGAAATTAAGGTTAATAAGAAAAATATTTACCTGGGTATATTTGCAAACATGGATGACGCAATATACGCTCGCGTACAGGCTGAAATAAAATATTGGGGTGAATCCTGCATATCAAATATTCATTTGCCAGCCATGGTTTCGGATAGTGCTGCTATTTCTGTGCCTGAGACACTAACGTATTTTGCCGCTTCATTAAATCCATTATACGCTGTTCCGAACCAGGGCGTTTCTTAAGCTTATCAATCATTTTCTGATAAACATGCGCCCGGTTATAGACTCGTGCCAGTGGATTATTTCTTAGGTATTCGTTGGCCTTCACTCTGCCGTTTTCCTCTTTCAACAAGCCCTGAACCTCATTGTTTTCCTCATTCAATGCTTTAACATTTTCATAATAAGCCGTACGTTCTTCCGCGTCACCTGTGACAGTTCCGTATAACCTACCGATTAAGGGTATTTTATAGGTGGGGAGTTCTTCATCTGAACCGATACTGGCAACAGCCTCTTGAGCTTTCAAGAGTTCCCTGCCAGTTCCTCCGGTAAGTTGACCCATGACATAATCAAGCTGATCGGGCGTAGGACTCCATAATCCAGGTTTGTAAGAGGTACCTCCAGTTAAAGTATTCGCTGCTTCTGCCGCCCATTTGGAAGGCGCAGACGCCGTATTCTTGGTGCGAAGATAACCCGGCGTAGGATCAAGCGAGTTAAAATCTTCAAGATAAACCGTCTTGTTTGTCCAATCTTTATTTCTCCAAAGAGCCAGCGCCGGGTCCAATACAGTCGGCATCACTAAAGTGCTAATGTCACTGCCGCCTAGCGGGTTGAATGCGCCAGTGGTCGCACCAATCAAATTCATAAATCTATGTTGATTGGTAATTCTATTGCTACCAATAAGCGATTCAACAAGAACTCTTCCGAGCGTGGGAAGGATATGAAAACCGAGAGGCATCGGTATAGCAATATACCCGGAACTGTTCCACGGTGCCGGAATAATCAAACTGCGCTCCTTGATAAACTCCGGTATTTTGTCCCAGTCATCCGCGCCCATGGCGGCAATACCCAGAATGGTTAACGCTGCGCCCAGTCCCACGCCGCCTATCAGGATTTGTTTACCCGCAGGACCCTTTAGGGTTTCCGCCATGCGAAAGCTGCCCTGCATCGAGGCATTAAAAAAGGCATAGAGTGAACCTACTTTAGTGGTGTAAGCGCCTTTCCGGTTAAAGTTAACGGTGATGTTCTTGGCTAAACTGGCCGCGTGCATATCGCTTAAACCTGATTCAACCGCTGTCATAAACACGGATAGCCGTGTGCTATTTTCCATCACGGTATTAAAATCGGACAAGGCTTTAACGACTGCACGGCCCATGTGCATAGCTTTCCCTTCCTTCAATTTCTTCAATTCATTACGGATAGCATGGTCACGGTCTTTGATACCCTCAAACATTTGGCTATACGCCGTGGTACCACCCGCTTTGTTAAAACGCTCATACATCGCTTTTAAGGCAGGATCGGTATTAGCCCATCCTCTTTCAACACCCGCAATAATTTTAATGCTGTCGCCCATTTTTGAGAAAACCGCGCGTTGTTTTCCAGCCAGTGGCGTACTGGTCAAGTTTAACATCGCGCCTTGTACATCACGGGTCACGTTCATCAAACCAAAAACGACGTTAAATTGTGTGTTTACGCTCGCAAGCCATCGAGTACCTTTTGCTATTAGTGATTCCACTTTATCCAGTTCAATGCCGTTCATATTTTTAAGCGACATGGCAAGGCGCACATTTTCCGGTACATATTCATTAAAGATAAGCGCCTTGTCTTTGCCGTTCAGCCGGTAAATAACAATATTGTTTTTATCCTTAAAGGTAGGGTCCGGTAAAGTTTCAACCAAGCCATTCACCAAATAATCTTTAGTCGGTAAGGGTTTGGTAACAGCGAACGTGGAGTCTGGGTGGTTAGTGATAAAATCGGCCAGTTGCACAGTTACCTTATTTTTCTCGCCACGTCTGAGCATTTGTTCTCGCGCTGCGGCAATGTGCGCCATGATGTTGGTCACTTCGGCATTGGAGCCAGTTGCGGTTTTTATACCCGTTCCTCGGATACTGTACCCACGACCTATCGGATGACCAAAATTAGCATCATCCGGGTGCGCCTCGTCACGATGCAGAGGGACATAGTGCTCCCACTGGTCTTTTAATGCCTGAATGGATTCCGGTGTTTCCATGCCATAAGCCACCATCAAATCCAGCGTGTCATTATTAATGGCGTCGATTTTGTCGGCCAATGGCAACATGACCCGCTTTTGTTCTGGCGTTAAATTATCCAGGGTAGTTTGTGCTTGTTCGTCGGTCATGCCTGATAAGGATAAGCGTTCTTCCTCAGTACCTCTAAACGGTTTCGCACGGCTCCACTTGGCTATTTCTGTAGACGCTTGCTGTTTCTCTTTATTGGAGACTGCATCCTCTAATGCCTGTTCAGCATCGGCCAGTTTTTCATCAATAATCTCTTGATTAGGGTTGCGCTCGGCCATGACTTCATTACGGCTCGGTGCATGACGGGCTTGCAGAACCTTTTGAAAGGCATCCATATCTAACTTGTTATCGTGAAGTTCTTCCAGGATCGGGTTAAATTGGGTATCGTAAAACTCTTTAATACGGCTTTGAATACGCTGGTGACTAACTTCTTCGCCCATCCGTGCATTTTCAGACTCGGTAATCACGCCGCCCTCTTTGGTGATCTTCTGCATTTGCCGGTACAAATCAATATAACGGTCTTGCAGGTTATAGATAGCCGTGTCCAGGTTAGTATGGTTTAGCCATTTACTGAGCCAGGTATCGACTTGTGGTATATGGGGTTCGGTGTTTTCTGTTGCCGCCCTAACGCTAAACCGGATGTCGTTGTTCGTGGTGCTAAACGCACCGGAATTACCCGTGGCGGATTTTATTTGGTTGGATTCAAAAGCAATATATGAGTCTTTAGCATTAGGATATTTTCCTTTAAATTCGTTATCAGTAGCATCTACTTCAAAATCCTCATCTTCATCCAGAATAGCAACCAGTCCTTCTCTCCTGTTTAAATATACAATACCGTCAAACCCTGATTTTTTTATGAGTTTTTTTGTCAAATCTGTAGCCATAGGATCATCATTTCTAAGTATGTTTTCTCCTGCTTGCTGAGATATAACACCCGTATCAATTAATTCGCCTATTATATCGTTTGCATTGAAGCTACCGTTGTCAACAAGCCTTAAAGGATTATCCATCTTAATATATGCAGGAATGATAAGCCCCTTTGTCTTAGCAAAACTGCCTGCTTGCCCTGTACTCCCAAAGTGCGCTCCCAGTTCATTACTGACATCAAATTCATTAAAATCGTTATTAGTTCCGTGGTACACGACTAATGGCCTACCCTGATCGTCTACCACCTTTGAATCCTTAAACCATGCGTAGAAGTTCCTAATCGCTTCCTCAGTCTGCGCTATCGGCGCACCGTTGCTGTTGGTAGTGGATCGTTTTTTACCGTTGATATTTAGGGTAGCGGGCAGATTCTCGCGGCTAGCCTCCAAGCCGCCAGTTTTGGAAAACAGGGGCATACCCTCTGCGCGGATTTTTGCGGCCATAGAATCGGTTATGATTAGGGCGGGTTGTTTGCCAGATAATTTAGCTCTATCGTCGTATGTTTTTGGCAGTTTTAATTCAAGCTCTCTCCTACCTTTGCTGCCTTCTGGAAAACTATCAAAGTCATTTAGCATATCTAAAATTTCTTGATAATCTGATTGTCCCGGAATACTAACACTCCCCACTTCCCCGCCCATTTTCCGGGCAATCTCCATTGCGGCCTGGGTTATCATCGCGGGTTTTCCGTCCTTATTCATGCCGTTTTCATCGCCATACATGCTGGATACCCATGCTGGTTTTATATCAAGATCAAGTCCTTTTAATATTTTAAAACCATTAAACTCTACAGGTTGTTGCAACAGTTTTTCTGCCACTTCTTTGCCTATATAATCAGCAATTTTATTTTCTGGTACATTTTCTAGTGTTTTTGTACCACTATTATCAATAAGGTTATACGTGAGTTCTTGATAATCCCCACCTCTATATGAAACTGAATTTATCTGCTTACTCAAATTATAGCGTTCACTTTGTTGATTCCCCGTTGTCCAGCTCACACTGTGCTGCCCGTTGTCTACCGCATGGCTGATGGCCTTCTTGAGTGTTAGGGCTATGTAGGCGTTCGTGGCCTTATTATTTGCGTCCGTCACGAATGGCGCTGGAGGTACGCCAGGAACAGTAACCCGTGTTACCTTAGCACCTTGTTTTTCAGCTTTTTTGGCATCGGCTTCGTTGTTGAAATAAGCCACATCGCCGGTTTGAAATTCTGCCTGCCATTTATCCGCCAGATATGAGAAGCCATCTTTACGACCCCTTTGAGATCGCTGTGATTGCACTTCCTGAAGAAACAGCGTGTCCTTGCCATTTGCGTCGGTTCTGGTGTCCATTCTGACCCAGGCCACAGCTTTTCCATGAGAAACATCGCCGAAATGAGTTTTGTCGCTCTCATTGAATTTGTCGATGGTAGGTATGGTAATCACCAACTCCTTGTAATCCCTACCACCAGGGATGACCAGGGTACCGCCGCCGTGTTTGGTGTCTAATTTGCCTTTTCTGGCGTAGGCTTCAGCTTCTTGCTTATCATCTGCTAAATAAGCTGAAAATTCTTTTATTTCCCCATCATTAAATTCAACAGTCCATACGTCCCCATCTGATTTGATTGTTTTTATAGGTTTTTTATTTGTATTTTCACCCAACATCACATCCTCAACCTTAACCGTTCCAGACTCGCGCATAAAGGCATCCATATCCGCCTTGGTGACTTTCTCCTTGTTGGCGGCTTTGATATCAAGAAAATCGTTAATCCCACTCCAGTAAATCTCATCTCCCTTGATTCCCAACTTAGGCGCATTGCTGTTTAGCCACAACTTAACCTGGGCGGCATTGCCGAATATCTTATCGGGGGCGGTTATCAAGGCTCTGTGAAGTTGGGAATAGAACCTACTGGCTTGGCTACTTGCCAGTGCCGCCTGTCCTATCCATTGCGGTGCTGTCACCGAATTGGTTTTCACCTGAGTACCGTACTTGCTCATTGCATAGAGGTCTGCATCGGACAGTTTCCTAACCATGCCAAAGTCTAAACCAGACCTGACCAGGGCAATCCTGATAGCCGCAAAGATGTCTTTAATGGCTTTAAGAAGCTTGCCGGTGAAGGATTCAGGTTTTTTGAGATATTCACTTATTATGTAACTTCTGAACTCGCTTTGTTGATCTGCAAGTGGCGTATCAGCTTTTATAACTCGCGCTGCTGCTGCGTTTTCAATCTTGCTACCCAGTCCTTTCAAGGCTAAGTCAAAACGTCGCTGTAAGTCGCCCTCGAACTGTTCAAGGGCTTTCTTTAGCTTGGGATCGGTAGCCTCGGCCATGTGCATGAGTTCATGAAATAAAACCGATTCCCTATTGCTATCGTTGATATTATCCGCAAATAAAGTAATCGTATTGGTACGCTGGTTATAGATGGCTTCTGCCCCTGCTCCCTGCGCTTCTGAGTCGGGTAGCTGATTGATATTGCTAACGACTCTTAATTGTCCAGCTGCTATCAAGCCTTGCAGCTTCTTCATGCCTGACAGCCAGCCCTTAACTTGCTGTATCGTGCTTCCATTGGCAGGCGTTTGGGCCTTGCTGTAAAGCGCCGTGCCTTTTTTATCAGTCTCAACCGGCTTGTCCTGGGCTGGCTTGGCCTCAACCTTAACCGGCTGCTCGGCCTTAACCAACTGCTCGGCCTTAACGGGTTCGGATTTTACGGGCGTTTCTGTCTTTGTCTGTTCAGCCTTGCTTGGTTGCAACGCATTAAAATCAACGCCTTTAATCCGGTCATAGCCAAAGCGTCCACGCGCCCAGCCCGTTAAATCTTTCCTAGTTTTACCGGCTTCTTGAATCTCCTGTATTTCGGAAGCAGTAAATCCATTATCTCTTAAATGGCTAAAATAATGCGCTTCTGTCTTGGTACTGGGCGATTTTGGCTGTGTTTTCGGCTTGTCTTCTTTAGTGTTTGTTGCCTTTTCTGATGGCTGCGTTATACTTGAATCCAGTTGTGGGGGTCGCGCGCTGGACGTTTCGGACGTATGCACCAAGCCAGTTTTTTCTGTAGCAGGCGGCACAGTGCGGACTTTCCACAACGTTTTTGCTGTTAATTTTTCCCTTCCTTCTCTAATTTCCTGCACATAAATAGACTGGCCATCTATTATTTTTTTGTAAATAACGGTTTCAGTTCCATCAGGCATAGGATAGCCCTTTTCTACCGTATCAGGATTTTGTATTATTTCCTTTATATTACTAATATCTTCAGGCGTTACTGCAATTTGACCGCGTGCAGACTCAACTAACGCATTACCATGTTCTTTAATAATATGCCTGATGGCCGCTTCATCTATACCATGGCTCCATCCATCAACATTAATTCCTGTTGCTTGTTGTACTTTTTTAGCTATTTCAGGCATTACTTTACCAAGTTCTGAGAAAGCCTTATTGCCGTCTTTTCTTGATAGAGCAATACTGATCAAATCCGCTAATGATTCTATCTTTCCAGTCTTATTTAATTGTAATTCGGATTTAACCGGCTCGGCCTTGGCTTCCGTAGGCTGCGTGTTTCCTGCTGCCAATAATTGCGTCTGCTTGGCCGCCTTGAAAAACTGATTAGCTTCCGTTGGTGTTTTGAATGTCTTGCCTGGAAATACGGATTGTCCAGTTCCGGTATTAATTAGCTCGACTTGCGCCCTGCTGTTTATCTTCGTATGCGTTTTGCTGATTTGGGTTACATCAGGCTCGGATTGGCGTTGTTGCGCAAGCTTGGCCTTCATTTGTTCTTGTTGGGTCTGAGGTGCTGCTGGTGTTTCTACGGTAGCCTGTGCTTCGGCCTTGGGCACTGGCTGCGTGGGTTGTTGTACTTCGGCTAACTTGGCCTCGACTGCTTCTAATACCTGAATAGGTTTATGGGCTTTGCTATAAACACCTAAATCCGTCGCTACTTTCTTTAATTCAGCTGGTGTTGTTAACATGCCTGCCGAACCTGGACGCGCAAGAGACTCTCTTATTTTCGCAACAAGATTTCTCGCATTATCTAATCCCTCAGTGGTACTAGGCGTTTGAACAGCTTGCGCAGGCGCTTCTTTTTTGACTTGTTCACTGGTTTTTACCTCTGTTTGGTTTGCCAAACTTTCCGTTTCTTGTACTGCTCGTTTTGAGGCATTAAGTAATATTTTTTCAAGATTATCTTTTGCGCTTTGTTTTTCTTCTGCTGATTCAGCAAGCTCGTAATCTGCTTCTGCTCTCTGTGCTGCCTTTTTTTCTTCAGGTGTTAATGTTAATCTCACGTTCCATTTAGGGAGCGGATTACCAGTACCTTTTGCTTCATAAGTTCTTATACCACCTTCATCACGCTTATCAATAATGGGCAAATTACCATTATCCAAGTGTTCTTTTAGTTTTGGCTTTCCCCATCTATTTTCATCATCTATTCTTATATTTTCATTATCTATTTTTGTATAAGAATCTTCGGTCAGTCCCGTAACCACTCCTTTATCCGTTCCCACAGGCTCGGCTGATGCTTCTTTGCTAGTCTGTATAATTCCGGATGCAGTCTTACCTGCTCCTGATTTTTCTGATTCGATTGGTGCAATTTTCGGATTTGCTGGTGCAGGGACATTCGCTTTTGTCTCGGTAGTGGGTTTAATTTTTTCAGCATAAGGATCAGTCCAATTATCGCCATTAATATCGTTAAAAGAACCATCCTTTTGAATGATAGCCTTATTTCCATCACTCATTATGTGGGTTGCTGGGAAGGGTTCAGCGCCCTTGTTATCGGGCGCTTCAGTTTTCAGCAGGGTTTCGGTGGTTTCGGTGGTATTTTTTTGCCTTTCGACATCTTGTTTCTCCGTTTGTTTAAGGGCCGCTTGCGCGGGTGTTAAGTTAATGTCCTCCGATGCATCGCTAACCGTTGCTGTTCCGGTAAGGTCAGGTGCTGGTGTATTAATGCCTGTAGCTTGAGTTCCAAGTCCTGAACTTGGTGCTCTAGCCGGTGTAACGCGTCTGACTGCTGATTGATTATCTGCTCTAAGGCCGCTAGTGTCAGGTGTTCCAATGTCTGCTCCTGGTTGTTTTTGTTGTTGAGCTTTTATTTGTTCGGCCTTAGCCGCAGTTTCTTTGGCTTTTGCCTCTGCGATAACTTGCTTATTGGCGTCGTCGGCCTGCTTGGCTGCCGCTTGCTCTTGCGCTACACGGTCTGTTTCAGCTTGCGCAAGGTTAGTGGATTGGATCTGTGCCGCCGCTGCTGCTACTGAGTCTGGGTTGCTGTTGGCGGCTCTAGTGAGCGGGCCTTGTGCTATAACAGGGTTAGATAAACTAACGGGTAATCCGGCACTAATACTGTCCATTGCCTGACTATGCCATAAATCGGCATCGGCTATGCCAAGCTGTTTAGCTTGAGCGTGTAAGGCATTAGCTGCATTAACACGTTCTTCAGGAGCTTTCGTGGTATCAGTTAAGACGTTATTCCGGTTTTGAACTTGTCTGGCATTATTTGCATGACCTCCCAGTCCAAATGGAGCAAACAAGGCAGTCATGCCTAAAGCCGCCGTACTTGATTGATAAGCTATATCGCTTAAAGGCCCAGTAGGTATACCTTGATTTCTTTCTACTAACGCAGTGCCTATATCCTGGCCTACTTCCGTAGCAGGTTCGCCTATGGCGGCTACCCCTAAGCTTTTAGCAAAGGGTTTAATGACTGAGGTATCCGTTAAACCTTGTATGCCTGCTTTGGCAACATTTTTTCCGGCACCGAATAAGCCTAGCGTTATCTTATTAGCTAAAGCTTCTCCGCCACCTTGAATAGCGCCGGTGCCAAGTCCCGCTAAATGGGCTTGTTCGTCGGTGTTTCCTGCCAGTTTGGCTTTCTCATAAGTGTCCTGATATTGACTGCCACCATATAAACCTATCGTTGCAGCAGGCCCTAATACCGGCCCTGCAAACGGAACTGCATAAGCGCCTACTGTAGCCAAACTAGGCGCTATGGATCGGCTTCCTGTAATTAAAGCTTTTTGAACTTCATTCTTATCGCTTAAATCAGGTTCCCAATTAGGAGCGCGTTGCTCCGCGCCTGCCACTAATGATTTACCTAACCTGGTAGTAGGTGAGCCTTCTGTGCTAAAAGCTTGCGCTGCCTGACCCACCATTCTTGGAAGATCAACCACAGCGCCCGCGCCTAGTTGAGTACCCAGTTGACGCAGCGTACCGGCAGGCTTGGGTGCATTGCGTATCTCCGTAAAGGCTTTTTCATACGGATTATTATTAGCTGCGGGTTCCGGTGCGCCAGACTCCACACTATCGGCATAAGAGCCGGGCTTAATAGCTTCGAAGGCTGTCCGGTAAGGATTTGCGGCCATGATAGTTCCTGGTATTTCTATGTTTGGTGGTAAATCGCATTAGCGGCTGCAATCAGTTTGGCTTTAATTGCAGGGTCTTTTTCTTTGGCCGCTTGTCGGTGCGCTTCCAGGAACTGTTGCTCAGCTGTTGAAGTTTGCTGACCCGCATCCAGTTTTGATCCCCAGGTCTTTGTTGCCGGATCATAGGTTATTAACCCACCTGGTTCTTCGCCTGTTTTGACACCTTCAGCATAAATGTCAACATTCCTTTTTTGAACAGGTTTAGTGTTTTCGATGGTCTTTAACTCTTTTTCTTGCGCCATTTCCTCCGCCTTGAGTGTTCCTGCATTCTTGGCAGCCTCTTTATTATAGCCCATGGTCTGATCGAACTGCGCCTGATCGGTCGCCAGTTTCCCCAGTCCCAGCCGGTTGTTTGCCTGAATCTGCTGACTGTTATTGTTTTGGTTCAAGAACTCACCGGCCGCCGCCCTATCGTGCTTTTGCCGGACCATGCCCAGCAGATCGCCGCTGACCGTCGGAGCCAGTAAGGTGTTATTGGCTTGTTGGGTCATCTGGTCTTGCTGCGCGGTGCGTTGCGCTTGTTGCCGTTCAGCTTCCTTATTTCCAGCCCAGGCATAGCGATCGTCAACAATTTTTGCTTGCTCTGCGCGGTTTTGTTTTTGCGCATCTGTGGACGGTGTCATTAAAGCCCGCATCCTATCTACCTTTGGCGCTGTTTTTTGTTGACTAGCGCCTATATAGTTACCGTTGCCTAAATCGTTCCGGTATTCGTTTCCAGCCGGTCTGTTAATAACTTGAGTGGGTTTAAACTGTTGTTGTTGCGGTTTAACTTGTCCTGCCCGGTTAGGATCGCCAAGATTAACTTTAGGAAAAGGAATTTGCTGTCCCAGCATACCGTTAACGTCAAAACCTGTAGATGAGGGTTGCTCGGGTATAGTTGCCGGTTGTTCTTTAGGTAGTTGCAACATATCTTTGTTTAAATCAGGTGGGATCATTATCCCTTGCGTGCCTAATCCACTTCCTGTTGTGAATGCTTTATTTTTTGGGTATACATCAGGCATAAACGTCTGTTTATTTAATGAGGGATAAGCACTTGAGTTTTGCGTGGTTAATTTAGATTGTGGCAAATTTTTAATTAATCCGGTATTGTCAGGTGAACTATCATTTACCGGCGCAATGAGTGACTTGATTCTTATTTTTTCCGCATCCGATAAGCCACCGCCTTGCGCTAACTTCGGCCTGCCCTTATCGTCCGTATCCGGTTCTTTGGTACCACCAATCAGCTTATTGAAGAACGCCTTGCCGTACTGCTTAACGATAGCTGCCGGGATGATGAACTCGCCTTTGGACAACTTGGCAGGTATTGAATCCGAAGTTGCGGTACCGGGTCCGGTAACAGGGCCTTTCTTGGCGGCTAACTTGGGCCTGTCCTTAACCTCGCCGCCGTCCTTATAACCCAGGCGGTCTTTCCACGCTACCGGGGTAGGCACGGTTAACAGCGTTTGTTTCGGGTCAGGCTGTCCGGCTTGAACCGTTTGCAGGATGGGCTGATAGGGTTTTCTCTCGGTAACGATGGGGGGCGGCGCTTCGCTGTAACTATTTCCGGTTCTTTGAACGCCGGGAACTTTTGTACCCAGTGGTTTGACTGTTTGAGTTTGCATGACTGTTTCCAGATGAGGAAGGTAGTGCCTCGCGGCGCTGGTATTTAGCGATTATGTGCTTGTTATTATGGGTATTCAAGCCTTTATGAATCAAGCCTATAGGTTTTATCAATAACGCCCTTTTCAGAATTGCCCACTACGCAAGAATTAACCCATATATTACCTGATTCAAGTCGTCTTATATGCCCCATTCGTAGCTGTAATCATGCCAATATGCCTATTTTTTTGCGAATACCAAACACTGCATGTATACGGTTCTAGTGTCCATGACAAGCTCCGGTAAGAACCTCACCTGCCCACGCATTCAGACTTTTACCAGCGGCTTTTGCAGCGACCAGCGCAGCGGCATGAACTTCTGGCGGTATGCGTAACAGTAACTTGCCATTAGAAGGCTTATCTGGGGTCTTACCTACTTCTTGGCAAGCTTCCAGATAATCGTCTACAGCTTCCTTAAATGCCTCTCGTAACTCTGTGCCATTGTCAGCATGAAAGCCGATGAAATCGTTGATACCCAGCAATCTGCCTACTAAAATATTGTCTCTATCATCAAAATCTATCCTGGCGGTATAGCCCTTATAAGTCAATGTATTCACGGTTTAACCCCTATAGCCAATAGAAAATCGCGGGCTTGTTCGACTTGGTATGGTTTGGCTTCTTTAGCGGGGTGCGGCCGATGAAACGCCACCACTCTACCCTGAAACTCAAACCGTACCCGTGACCCGCGTCCTTCGATAACCCGGCAACCTAAAGCGATCAATAGAGATTCTATGTGTTGCCATTCCAGCGTTGCTGGGGTTGGCTTGGCATAAATGGCTATCAAGGTTTTAGTGTGCTTGGTTTTCATGGCTATATACTATCACAATATGATAGCATTATCAAGTTATATCATCTTTTAAAACATTAGTATTCGTGACTTACAGACCTCCTAAAAGCTTTTAAAATTACTTAAAAGGGAAAGTTTGTCGCTTGCACTCTAAACACTCGTAATCGAAGAAATTTGAGAAGTTGCGCTTCCGAGGGCACTTTGAGCGATACCACTATAACCCGCAGCCAAAGCCTCACTGGCAGATTGCACCCTGCGTAACTCCTCAGTATTCAACCTGCCGGTCGTTTCAAAGCTCCTGATACGGCCCTCATATTCCCTCATCACAGCATCGAGAATAAGTTTAGGCTGTTCTATCAAGGATTGATAAATCTGCACGCTACCCTGTAGTTCTGTGCTGTATAGGGATTGTGCCATCTTTTTAACTTCAGCCAATGCACTGAATTTCTGGATAGCAGCCTGAGAATCTAATTTATACACGTCTCCATTTGCTTGAAATACCTTAATCTTTGCATCATTCGTGGCAATCGTGGATTCCGTAGACTTGATATTGGCTTCCATTTCTTTAGTAATAGCACCTAACTGGCTTTCATAAATTTTAAGCTTGGACAATTCGCCTTCCATCTTGGATTGATCGCCGGATAAGGACGCCTTATAAATATCAAAGCCCGCCACTTGCGCCTGAATTTGGGTTCTGAAGACTTCTGAACGTATCTCATAGCCTTTTAGCTTCAATTCTTCCACGGTAGCCTTGCGGCTAATCGCGTCAATCATCGCGCTATAACGGCTAACCAGCAATTCCTGGGTTCTTACTTCCGCTTCCAGGATGGTCACAACGGCCAGTTCTACATCTTTTTTGGCTTTCTCCGCTTCCAGTTGCAGGCGGTAGCCTTCCAGTGCTGATAACGCTGATTTCAGGTTAGTTTCATACTGGGCACGAAGCTCCGCCATCACAGCGAGAATAAATTGCGCACGCGCCATCAGGTGGTCATACAACTTGATAGCCATCTCGCCCAGTTGCGTTGAGAAGGCGAGCGCTTGCTGAACGGTGTTTAATAACACCCCGGCATACTGCATCGCCAGACTACGCAGCCCCATCACTTGGGAATCCGCCATGGTCATAATGAATTGCAGGTGTTGAATTTCCTGTTTACGACGCTCGATGTAAATATCGGTAGACTGGTTCGCCAAGGCGTCCGCGCCTTTTAAACGTCCGGCATGGAGTCCTGCGGTTAAAGCGCCCGGCGGGGCGATAAAGCCGCGCTTGCTGTAAGTATCGGCAAGTCCTTCTTCAATAGCGGCAAACTCTTGTTCAACACGGCCACGGGCGCGGGTATACAGCGCCGCTTCAAAATGGTCTGGCAAGATTTGATCGCCATTAAGGGAACCTATTATCTTATCCGCTAACAGGTTTCTAAGATTATTATATTCCGGCGCATAGGTAGATAGCCAGCTATCCACTTTATCGTCGATGTAGCCCTGCATTTCCGGTAATAATGTTTGATATTTACTTTCTACCAGAGCCTGATAGTTGACCGGCTCGCGTAAGGTATCGGGCGGCAGCGGTGCTGTATAGGCAGGGATTGTCAGACCGGGCGCTGGACCTATGTGCAGTGGTTCAATGACCGGGAAGTCAATCGTACTCAAGACCGGCATCACTAAGGCATCCATTTCCGCAACCAGGGCATCGATGCGCATATCAGGCTCGGCATTATTCCAGTCGGGAATATTGGTCGAGGGTTTAACTTCGTTGAACAGGCCGCTGATATTGAGAACCGGCGCGTCAGGAAAGGTTGGTTTGGGAATGGTAGCGACATCCGCTAACGCAGGTAGCGTAGGCAACCGCGTAGTGGGCGGCTCATAAACAGGAACAGGGGTGTTATCTTTAGCAGGTGCTGTGTAGTTTGGATAGCTAAAGTTAATATCAGGAGGCGTCAGAAAGCCGTACTGGGTAAAGTGCGTGCTTCTAATTTCTGATATGGCGCTGTCAGCTTTTCCCAGATAGTCGTTGGCTCTGGCTACGTTTTCTAATATTAATACATCTGGATCAATCACGTTATTCTCCTGATTATAAATTTCCGAATGGGTGAAATCTCCTTTTAGCGTCTGTATAGGCTATAGCAGCCTCTTCTTTTGTTTTATAACAACCACTAAATAGGGTTTTTCCAGCAACAGTTACACGTGCTCTAAATTTACCAGAACTTGGTATTAGACTCACTCCAAGTAAATTTGTTGTTTTATTATTCCCTCTAGGTGCTCTTTGATTTTGCATATTTTGTAATCTGGTAGCTTCTCGTAAATTTGATATTCTGTTATTTAATCTATTACCATCTACATGATCAATATCATTTTCAGGGAACTTACCATATTCATAAAGCCAAGCTAATCTATGGGATAAATAGGATTTGTTATCAATACTGATCGTATAATATCCTTTACCATCAAATGAACCTGTCTGTTTTCCAGTACGTGCTGCATTACGTTGTTTAAATGACCTTTTATTTTTAAAATGACATTCAGGTCTATGTAACCAAATAAAAATACCAGTATCACGATTATAATCTACGCATTCTTTCAAATATTCTTGAGTTAACATTTTTATTGCCTCCTACAGCAATTCCTAGAAAGGATGCACAGAGGTCAGCTAGGTACTGGTATTCGGGGTATCCCCCTATCTGTGCTTTACTATTATAGCATTTTTGTAACTTTATTTTACCCGCCGCTGTTTCTCAGCTACCAAAACTTCTAATCCATTAAGCTTGACTATATTCTGTATTTCAAACTGCCAGTAACGGCCTTGATTTCCAAGCCCTAATCTAGTCTTTCTACCGTTGAACTGACTTGGGTAGGTATGTTGTTTAACGCCATCGACAAAAGGTGTTATATGGGTTTTGGTATCTGAGTCTAAATAGACTGCAGGACAATTCTTTGAGTTGAACGAACCATAATCATCGTCTCGCAATCGTGCGATTCCGTTTATAGGTACGCTATTATCAGTTAAGTAGTTAGTCGATATTTCAAAAAGTCCTGCATCTGTAACACCGAAGTATTTTTGACCAATAGCAATGATGTGGTTAAACCGAATATTGGTCCAACGAGTGCTTTCCTGAGTAATAATGTTCATACAAAAAGCCACACTATTAGCCGCCCCCACATCAATATGCGCTTTCAGTCCGGTAGAAAAGCCGCCGCCCTGAATGTCCATCCACAATAATTGTGACCTGAACGCGCCGCCTTTTACGTTAATCCCATAATAGCCGGTTATCTCACTATTAAATACCGAAGTAAACGCACCGCCTGCTACCGACAACGAAGCCCAGCCGGAAAACTCCGCTGATAAGCTACTGGCAAAGCCGCCACCTTGTGTATTCCAGCCAAAATTAGCCTCAAGGGACGACTTAAACGCGCCACCCTGGGCATTGATATTAGTTTCATAACTAATCGTTGCAGACAGCGCTGAATTGAACGCACCGCCACTGATAAAAAACGATGGGATCCCGGTAATGGTTGAATCCAGCACCGAGTTAAAGTTTCCGCCTTCGATGTTGCCGCCAAAATAAGACGACAAGGACGAGGTGAACGCGCCGCCCTGTACTGCCATGTTTTCAAAACTGTTTAGAGTTGCAGTCAGAACGCTATTAAAGCCACCGCCTTCAATATTCACGCGTGGCATTATATGGGAATTTAACAGTGCCGCTACGGTTGTTGTTAACGGGATGTTGCCAACAATATTATGAGCGATAGTCGCGGTATGCTTTTGCAGAGTAGCCGCTACGGTAGTTGTCAGCGGTATATTTCCAACTATGCGATGTGCTGTACGCTTATGCATGGTTGCCGCTACGGTCGTTGTAAGTGGGATATTACCGATGATAGCGTGATAATTGGAATTACGCTTGTGCATCACCGCTGCTACCGTCGTTACCAACGGGATGTTGCCAACTATACTGTGCGCTATGGTTGCCGTATGCTTTTGAAGAGTCGCCGCTACAGTTGTTACTAACGGTATATTTCCAACGATGCTGTGCGCTACAGTGGTTGACGGGTTATCAAAAGCTGCCGCAGGGGGAGTAAAGTTTGAGGTATACCTAGCTATACCTTTAGTGACCCTGATTTCATCTAAATAACTATTTGTACCAGTAGCCACACCACCATTTATATAAGGAGCATTTGCTCCTATAGTATGAGTAGCAGTATCAGTGCCTGTAGATCCAACTTGAGTTCCATTAATAAAAGCTCTAACGCTTGTTCCACTTCTACTTACAGCAACATGATACCAAGTATTATTAGTAACAGTGCCTAAGGAGTAAAAAGAGGCATTATTTCCAAGAGTAAATAAAAACCCATTAGCGGGATGTAGGGCTATAGTGACGGCATTTGCTGCATTAGTAGTATCAGAATTACAATAAATATATCCAAGACTGGGCCGAGTTATAGGATTTATCCAAAACTCTACAGTATAATCACCAGTGCCAAAAGAAAAATCTGAAGACCCTGTACCATATAGATAATGACTGGGATCTGCTGCTGAACTATAGAACCCTGCTGTTCCAAATTTAGGGGAAGTAGTACTTAATATAGCCCCTACAGCAGTTATGGTTTTTGTGTTTAAAGAGCTATCGGTAAACGTCGTGCTGCCATTAGTCCCATCACAATGAAGTAACAGACTTACATTAGCACTATAGGGATCAGCCATGACTCTGCTCCGTCAGCCTGACATCAGGAATTAGACAAGTTAGGCGTCACATCGTAACTATCGCCTATCGCCAGGGTATAAGGTCCACTTACATCAACCTCATAAGCCAAAAGCTTGGGCGTAGTTCCGGTAGTAGCGATAAAATAGCCATAAATGGAGCCGGTCATCGCCGAGCCTGTGGCCGTAAAGGTTTGCAGGGCATAGGCAGAAGCATTACCAGTCACTGTCCAGTTGGCATTCACTAGCGTTTTCCTGGCATAACCACCTCCAGTTGGTTCGGTAATAGCCGATAATGTGGTTGAGTTACTCACCGAGGCATTGGTGAATAAGCCTAATTGTAAACTGCTACCACGATTGGCATCAGCACCTGGGTAAACTAAATTGGCGATTAAGTTTTCGCCTTCTGCGGGGACATTGCCTAACATGGTGTAACCTCGTTAATTGGTGATGGAAATCGGTGTATAGGTTAAGGGTGCTGAACTCAGCAAGTCGAGCCGTTCATTGACTAAAATGTTTAGCCCCGTTTTTATATCGATTGCGGCGGTATAGCCAAAGGGCCCAATAATTCCACCTAACGGGTATAAAAGATTAAAGCAATAAAGTATGGTAAATTCATTGTAAGCCGAACGCAGGTGGTAGGGTAAATAGCTCCATTGATAGGTTTGGTCATGGAATATACCGGCAATATTAATGATTTTTGGAGAGGTTGATACGGCATCTCCCCCTAAACCTATAAAATAAGGCTCATTACTAACCACAGAATACGCGGTAGGCGTAACGTAATCTTTGCTTGCTATACTTACCGAGCCGTCATTATTTGCATAAGCGCATAGTTCTGATTCATTTTTGGTAATAGATTTACGTGGTACGAGCGACCCAAACGAATTATAAATAGTCCCTCCATCCGAGTAATCTTTGGTATGACTTATATAATTTTTATAAAGTACCGCTTTATTGATCGCGGAATAGTAAGCTACCTCCAGAACCGGAGAACTCCTTTCATCCAGAAAAGTATCGGTCACTAATCCTGCTGGCCTGTGCGCTGATGTTGCTATGGAGTCTTGCGGAATAGATACGGTAAACTCTACGTTTACGATCGCTGGCGATACATCTATTATCTCTGGAATAATACTGATGACTTCAAGCGTATTCGTTATAGTAGTTACCGACGACCGTGTGAAATTCCCGGTAATATCTTCGTGGGCTTGCGCATTATCATGATATTCGGTTATGTTCTGCCGTAAAGCGCAAAAGCTAGACCCTTCTGCTTTAACCATAACGATATAGGGTTCACCCAAATTAACTGCTCCGGTTCGAGTAGCCAGTCTATCCGCGCCCATTTCAGTTTCACCTGTTACAACGGTAGTCGTAGTGGTAGTAACCGATACAATAGCCTTGTTATATACCAGCGAGGTCGCATAGGTACTGTAGTCGCTTGAGAAGGTTATAATATTGACCTCCTGACGGGTAGAGTTGGCAACGATCTTCGATACCAAACAAATACTTTTCCCGTCTGGCGAGAACTCTGATAAAAACCAATAACTGCCTGTCCCAAGCTCGCTGCCAAGCGGGGGAAGCGCTAATAGAACATCAATATTATCGACAAATGCTATAGTAGGGTAGGTTACTGCTATCTCTTTTTTATTAAGAATAGGGTTTCCTCCGTCCTCTGCTATTACCACGACATATTTATCATTAAGACAAACAGACAATACTTTTAAAGTCAGTGATCCCATCAGGTTAGTTCCGCTGGCTCCGGCTAAATAGACCCTGAATCTGTTATAGCTAGTGCCATTAGATTCCTGATCCCAGGACATAACCTTATTATTCTTGCCTAACCATCCGTTTGCCCCGGAAGGATAATTGTCCTTAGTCGCATACTTATCAAATTTATCATATAGAAAATGCTGATCCGTCCGGTATATATTCATTATCGTGACATATATTTTCTGTACGCCAGCAAAAATAATCGCGCTCGCCTTGCCCTGCTGCAAAAAGATATGCACGCTGACATCGGGAGACAGTTGCTCCCATGTCTGCATGAACGGGTTGTTAGGCGCGTAAATACGCTCCAACTGGTTTTTCTGCTGCTTGACCAGACCCAGCCATTTGGTGCCTTCTACTTGGTCGCCCTGGATAATTATGCTCACAGCCGTTGCCGGTTAGCGGTTTAGTCTTAGATATTGGTCAGGGTGATGTTGAAGGAGTCGACCGATCCGACCTCATTCAATGCGTAAGTTACCTTGGAAGTTCTCATTTCTCCACTAGTGATCCCAACGCTGGCATCGATCCTTGGTAATATTGTTGAAGCATCTCCGGCATCGACACCATTTCCTTTTAATCTCCCCCACCCTATTGTCCCGCTGGCTATGGCCGTAAAACGCCAAACTTCCGCCGGTTCCTTTCCCATGACATTTAAAACAGGGGTAGCGAAATTCAAGCCATTGCCGGGAGAACCCGGCACGAAAACAGCCGCATCACGTGTAGCGACTGCTATTAGGGTCCCGGTAGCGGCATCGTCCGGTGAAGCTGGCTGTGCGCCGGTTCGAAGCTCTATAACGCCATTGGTAAATTGCGTATCTAACGCCGATAGCATGGCGTTAAAGCATTTCGTAGAATATTTAAACATGGGTATTTCCTCATGGGATCATGGCACTTCACAGCGCGAAAAATTGTTTTTAATTACTTATCTGTCTCTCAACTCTATAACCATTTTTAACCAGCAATAAGATAGCTTTATCAATTTCTAAATCTATCGAATAGGATAGAATTTCTTTAGCATCAGCATCAGGTATATTTTTTAAAAAATGCTCTTTGTTAAGTCGTAAATAGTCTATGGAAGTTGAGGCTGATTTCCAGGCTTCACGATCTTCAAGATCTTCAAGACTACCGTATTTAGTAATATGTTTTTTTTGCTCGTCAGTTAATCCGGCATCATAAACAGTCTTATTGAGTCGTCTTATCCATGAATAAAAAGCCGCTCTTGAGCCATTTTTGCAATAACCCAGCTCATTATCTACATGGCTAAATGATGCGCCATTAAGAACCATTTCAATAACTTTATACTGCTTGTGTTTCATGAGCGGGCATTATAGGGGACTCCTATTCCATCATTTAACGCCACGAACCGCGATATGCCATTACTTTCAACAATCGCCGCACTGCATTGGCTACCGGGCGGAAAGGTAGCCTTATTAACCGTATGGTTGGTAAATGGCGGGTAACTGCATACACCACGCTCGGTCCACATAAGCACTGAATGTTCCGGTGTTTTTGCGTATGGTTTTCCCTTGATTACCCCATAATCCGCTAACGGTTGCAGGGTGTCGTCCACATACGCATAAATCGCTTTATGCGTACCTATAACCAAGCCTTTTGAAGTTGAAGCCAGCATTAGAACTTGGCCTGGAATTATTATAAAATCCTTCTCTAAATTCCACCAGTGCATTGAGAATAGTTTACTAAACCAAACTACGCTTGAACCATCCGCCAAGCTTCGACTCAACCACAAGCGGCTGTCATGATACGCAATCAACTCCCCATCAGGCATGGACTTGGCGGTTAATTGAACCGGGTCAATTTGAACACCATCAGGGCGATAAAAAACCGTACCGCTAGCGTATGACAAATAATTTATTATTTGGTAACCAGCAGGCTCTATCTCGTTCTGGATGCTTATATTGCCGGGTCCGGTTAATTCAATCACGCTCATTGGCGACGCGCCGCTTTCCAAGCCTGAAGCGGCTTTATAAGTGGAGACGGATCGATAGGTTCCGGCTGGAAGATCACCGGGTAATACTGTTAATTGGGGAGCAAAGGCGGGAATGGGCAGTTTAAGGTTAGTGACCGTGTCGTCATTGACCATTAAACCTGTATTTAAAAACAGAAACTGCTTGTAATCGTCGAAAGCCGTGGCGTCAGTTGCTGCCAGTTCCAACAGGGACAGGTCTGCCAGGACTTCGCACAGAATACCGTCAGTGATGATATAGGAGCGTTTGGCGAGCGTGCTATAAGCAGCGCTAACGGGAATAGTTTTAGCCAGGATATGGCCTGCGCGTTGAAGAAGTACTCCTTCTGAGGAAATGTCTAAATTTTCACAATCAACTAGAGCATTAAATGGTATTGATCTAGGACCTTCCTTATTCCTAATGCCTAAAAAACTGGTGAGAATTTTGGATTTCATAACGCTTCTTATCAGCGGGAGGGATTAAGTTAGACTATACTCTTAATTTTTGCGAAAAATAAGATTTTTAGTTAAAAACTTTGCTGTCAACTACACCGTCATGAATGACGGAGCTTGTAACTTACCTCGCCACAATCCATGTGGGTCATCGGTAGCTACGATAGGCGGATTGACAGCCGCCCTTAAACTTATATTTTTTGCCGCATTGATGTCGGCATTTTGATTATGGTTACAACTTTTGCAAACAAAAACAGCTTGGCTTTTGCGGTTGGCTTTTGCGGTATGACCACAAACGCTACAGCTTTGGCTTGTGTAGCGAGGGTCAACAAAATTGACCGTCACGCCACAAAGCTTGGATTTATAGGCAATGTATTGCTGAAGTTGATAGAACGCCCATCCACTTTGTTTAGCCCGTTGATTTTTCCTAACCGTAATCCTTTCGCGTATGCCTTTGAGTTCTTCAAGGTTGATGCTGCGAAAAGTGCCTTTAGCCTTCTCAACAAGTTTTTTAGAAATTACGTGGTTGGTTTCGCTACGAAAATTAGCTTCGTTTTTGGCAATGCGCTTCAAATGCCGCTTTGCCGATTTAGTGCCTTTCTTTTGAAGCTGTTGCCTGAGTGTATGGTATCTCTTACGCACGACTTCAATTTTGTCTCCGGAAAACTGTTCTCCATCAGAATCGGAAGCAATCTGGACAATACCCAAATCAACACCCAACACGCCGCCAGTTGGCGCAAACGGTTCGGCATCGTCAACATCAATAACACAAGACGCATACCATTTGGCTTTGATAAACATCAAGTCAACTTCGCCTTTGCGGTAAGGGATAAGCTTACGTTGGTATTCACCGCACTCAAACGGGATAGTTTGCCTTCCAGCAATAGTCCACAAATTTACGGTGTCGCCTTTGCCGAACCGGAAGATACGGTCGTCGTAAGGTTGTGCCGACCACTTCCTGAAATTTCTCTGGGTCTTATCGGCATCCTTAAGCTTGTAGGCATCGGCAACTTTAGAAATACAACGGATTGCGGCCTGAGCTGTCAAACCATAATCTTCACGGCATTGCCGGTATGTTAATTTTTGGAGGGCAAATTGTTTAATAGTATTTTCTTTATAGGCAACCTCAGACAGCCAATTACAAGCTGCATTGCACCGTTCAAGAGTATCTTGAAGTGCGCGTTGCTGCTGTACATCCGGGTTAAGTTTAAGATTTATTACTAATTTCATATCTTCAAGTATAGAGAGTTTTAACACTATGTCAAGACATAAAAATCAAGAGCACTCCATTCCTCACCCAGCTAAAGCAAGGGGCAACCTGGAGCAAAACCGGTGATGAGATTTGCTCCACTGTGCATCGCTTTAATCCGCTCGGCTTTGATCGGCATTGCATCGATAATAATACCGCATTGCCCACTTCGCAATGGACAATACGCTATTGATAGCCTGTGCTTGGCTCAACTAGGTTCCGCTCCGATCAGCTTTAGTCAGCTCCGATTGGCTTTGCTTTGCTAAGAAATCAACTATTAGAAAGTCGCTTATTCGAGAACGCGGCTAGAGCTGCAATCTTTCCCTGGTGTTCATCCCTTTTCCGTATATCGTCCTGGGTTAAATGTTGTTCGTTAACATGCGTCAGTACATTGATGGCTCTTTTAATCTCGGTAGAGACTGTATTCCTTAAGCGTATCATTGCTAAATCAGACTGGTATTTAGGGTAGACAATCTCATAGCCGACCCCTTTAACCGGGTATAAAAACATCTGGAACTTTTCCAGCATAATGCTTTTAAAGCCTTCCATGTTTTGTAAAAACTCAAAGCTGGCATCTTCAAAGTCTTTTTTTGTTCCTCGTTGTGGAAATTCGATTGAGAACTTTTCCAGCAACCAGTTTTTACTGATAACCTCTCCATAATTATATTTAGTAGCAGCTTCCTCGGCGGCTAAAATATACAGTTTATCGAGGGTTACATTGGGTGTTTCGTTTGTGGGGTTCATAAGTGTGCTCCTTGGGTTAAAAAACTGTGCTCTGCAATACTTCGATCTGCTCCGATTCGCTGGGTACTACACTGCTGCGAATTATTAAAAACTTTGCTTTGATGCGCTATGTCAGCTTCGATGCGCTGAGCTTAACTACGCTGCGATTTTTGTTTCTTGTACTTTATCGACAACTTTCTCGGCTTTAAACCTCCCGAAAACACCGCCTTTCTCCGGTCTGTAACCGCCAATACCCACAAACATCCCGGCATTTTCCAGGGATTGCATAATCTGGTTTTCATCCAATACATTTTCATCATACTGGAAGTCGACAGTTAATGACCAATTAAGGAATTTTGGTCGGTAAGCCATGACCCGTGCTTGAGAGACTACTACAGAACGTACATCTTTATAATCGCCATCCCATAACTGTTCAATCGTTAATTTTTTACCATACTCTACAGGGACCTGATCTTCCATCATCAATGTTCCGCGTTTGAGCGCCATGCCCAGCTTGTTTAATTTTCCTCCGCCTATCATCGCCGCACGGATATTTTGCGTCGGCATCACTACGCCTAGTTTGTCATCCCAATATAACAACCCTTGCCATTGGGAACGGGCTATTAATCTATGGTCATCCTCGGTTTTCTTGCGTTTACTGGTAAGTTCTTTATGACGTATCGTTAACGGATTAAGGGGGTCGGCTAGTTTATCGCTGGATAGCAATAGTGGCGAGGTTCCGGTTAGTTTTATTCTTATTTGTTTCATGTAGATACCTTTTTTGGTTAAAAGACTTTGGTTCGCAGCGATTTGCTTGGCTGAAATTCGGTTCGCAAGGCTCGGCATGGCAAGACTCTGCTAGGATTTACTACGAATACCGATTAGCCCACTTTGCAATGGACTAAACGCTATTTTGTAGCCTGTGCTTGGCTCGGCAATACTCCGCTTTACTGCGATGGGCTCTTCTGGGGACTGCTGAGTTTAGGATAGATTCGCTACGCTATGAAAAACACATAGTAGAGTGTAAGTTACGGGGCAATATTAATATGCCTAAAAAAATAACACAACAAAAATTTGACAAAAAAAAGCCCGCAGTTAAGCGGGGATGTATAAATAATTATTTATTATTCACTACAGCTTTTACCTTATGCAAGATGGCGATTATGTCGGCCTGGAAAGCATTGCCATCGATTTTTTTAGCGTCTACGGATTGGTAGGTAGTTACTGGATCCTGGACAAGTCCTAAATCGGTGACAGCTGCCTGATAATCCATGCTAAGACCCACTCGATTACCTGTCGCTGCTGAGGAGTCAACCACATAGATGCCATATTTCTGAGCGGCTATCGCAATAGTATAGCCTTGCATGGTCTTTAACTTAATGGTACTTAAATTGATGGATGAAGGTATCGCTAGTAAAGTGCCAAGGGTATAGGCATTATTGGGCCCCTTGTAACCATAAGTGGGATCCTTGGCAATACTGTCGCAACGTGTCGCAGGCCAGATATAGCAGGTGTTTTTTGAATAGATGCGACCACTCGTCATGATCGCGATGGCATGAGGAATGACCGTATTGATCTCACCAGCTCGAATGACACCGCCCAATCCAGACATACCGGAGCCTCTCACGCCATCATAGAGTCCACTTCCCGTAAAGACGTTGTAATGAAGCGCGGGTCTGTCTTGAAAGATGAGCAAATCATTACTGCCTTGATCTCGAAACATAGCGCCGCCTTCATCAGTTCGGCCTGTTAGTGGATCTACAATAACCACTATGCCATTGCTATTCGTGGTGCTTTCTTTAACGCCAGCGGTCGCACCAAGTTTTCTTTGATACAGCGTTCCACTAGCAGGCTGGGTTCGGTAAGGGTAGTCCCAGTTGTTATCAAGCCGGATATTGACAGGCGTTAAGTGGGGATCGACATAAAGAATAGTGATTAAATCTAGATAGATTTGCGCCGGGCTATTTTCTGGAGAACCCCATAAAGCATCGCTCACATCGGTATAGACCGCCGTGCTTGGGATTGTCCTGTTCCAGATCGATGTTGGCGCAAAGGGTATTGAAAAAGCGTTAGGAGGAATTAGTAGCACTAAAGCCAATAATAGTTTGAATAGGAACATAGTTGAGCACCTGAAAAAAAGCCCGCTACTACACGGGCATTGTCAAAGTGACAGGGGGCATTGGCAGGAGAGCCATAATTATTTCCAGGGTCTGATGGTTTTCCCCATCGTAATTCTCCCGGTAATTTAATAAACGAGCACGCTGTAGCGTTTACTACGCCGCTGGTGGGGGTGTTACTACCGGTACTAATTCTGGAGCCAAATTATCTAAAGCATCCGCCGCAGTCTGCAAGTCCAGCACAGATTGGGTTTGTTCTTCGGTTAATTCAACATCGGCTAAATCGGCGGTTAGTTTATCGATAGACGCTTGTAAAGCGTTCACTTTGGCTACGATTTCAGCTTCAGCTTTGTTCAACTGATTTTTGACACTGACGTTTTGTTGTAAAAGTTCTGATAAGCGCATTTCAATTTCCTTTAAAAGGTGAGTTACGTGGGTTGGTTCTTCTTGGTGCTGCATTGTTATGGCCTTTTTTTTGGGATAACAAATTTTAATATTGATCATAATTCCCCTTCCCTTAGTTTGGGGATATGAAACTTATCTTGACTTTAGTATTAATGTTATTTATACTAAATCCATGATAAAAGCTACAAAAATACGCATATATCCAGACACTAAGCAAGTTGAAAAACTGGATAAAGCGTTCGGTTGTGCGCGTTGGTTCAATAAGCAATATCATTAACATCTAGCAAATCCTTTAATCTTTTAATTTCCATCGTTAGATCATTTACACGTCTTTGATTATTGCTTTGCTCGGTCTTTGTAGACCATTTTAAATTACCTCTTTCATATCCTTTGCTACCATCTATTCTGTCTACGCTATGCGTAGGTGATGGAGCTTTTCCTATATGCTCCAAAAACGCTGAAACATCGTTTAAAAACTCATCACTCATTGTTATACCAATGCCGCCATAATAGGGATACGCACTGTTATCTTTGTTATAGCATCGCTGTTTTATATTAATCCAAGCATTGTGTTCTTTAGTCTTTGATACGCCATGCCTAATTGACCTGCTATAAGAACAACCGGCCATATTACAAGCAGTTTTGCTTTTTCCGCTTTTAAGCACAATTCCTAAAACATTAATTATATTTCCGCAGTCGCATACAACTTCATAGCTCATATTTCCGTGAGGATTGCTGATGGTATTGCCAGTAGCAACAAGATGACCAAACCTATCACCTTTTATAATTCTTGCTCTCTTGGTTATGTTATTAAAAATAGCATCTTCCAAAGATAATTCATTTTTGAACATCCTTGATTTTAATGTACTTACAGGTATGTTATATTTTGAACTTGCTTCGCGTAAGGTTAAGTTACCGTCTTTAACAATATGTGTTATTGAGCTAACCATAGTATCGTTTCTTATCAATTCATTTATGTATGATACATTGTACTATAGTTTGATAAATAACGATAGTTGCATGTAAAAGGCATGATGAAAAACCACCGTCTTGCAAAATCTATTGGTGACGTGGGTTGGGGAACATTCACAGGAATGCTCAAATATAAGGCTGAACAAGCAGGAAAGGGCTACATAGAAGTCAATCGCTTCTTTCCGAGTTCTAAAGCTTGCTCTAACTGTCTTCATGTTCAATCCTACATGCCTTTAGAAATCCGCTCATGGCGGTGTGATAAGTGTGGCTCTATACACGATAGAGACATAAATGCTGCACAAAACATCCGCAATGAAGCACAACGTATGATAGCGGCGGGGATCGCCGGTACTGCCAGTCGAGGCACTGTTAGCCAAGTCAAAGGACGTAAATCCTCTGTTCTTGCTCGTGCCGTTGAAGCTGGAAGCCATGTCCAATAGGACTTGGTAATTCACTCTTGATCTTCGTCATTTTTTTTCAGGTCGGTTAATTTATCGGTCAGGTGATCGCCTTCGTCAATGGTGTGTTGCAGTTTATCGTACTCATCTTTATGAATACCCGGCGATTTTCGTTTCCAAGACCATTCGTAAGTTAAATCACGGCAATAGCCTGTTAACTTTGATACAAGAATGATGGCTCTACTTAGAAACGGCATGTTTACGTACAATTCCTTGTGCAGATTTATCGCGGTAATAGGCGGCGGCACTCGTTAATATCGCATCGATAGACTCCAGGTCCAGATCAAAACCCTGTTTCACCAAGCCCTTTTGAATACGGCGGCAACACGCCAGGTTGTGATCCTTCTTGACAGGTTCCTTGCCCGGCTTGAAGCCGTAGGAATCTTGCGCCATGCCCAAGCAGAGGGCCATAAGTTCAATTCGTTCTATGATCATATTTTGGCTTCCATTTTTTTGAACCATAGCAATCATTTAGACCGTATATGATAGGGATGGTTAGAATACATTCCATACCGGCTGGTATTATCTGTCTCACTTCGATGTTATAAGATCAATTTCAACCACGGTTATCGGGTAATATGAACTCCCAGGGAAACCTATGCCACCCCTTCAGCATCCTTGTTTATCACTTTACGGTTGTATGCGCCCTGCATTGTTTACAGCGCGGGTCGGTCTTTGCCCCGATCTTATAACTTCTACACCTGCATTCACGGCAGGCCATGTTTAAGTTCTTTCTTGAGCGACTGGCAAACTTTAACCTAATTTGACTTTATAGGACGTTTTACTGTCTAATATCCGTGGCATTGCAAAAATACCACAAACCATAGATAGGTGTCTCAGGCCTTCTATGTAGGGCAGGATATTTCTAGTATCGCTGCCCTTATTTTTGTTTATCGATTTTAGCACTCAATAGACGCTAAAACCAACACAATTACTTCTCTCGGTAATCATTAGATCCAACCCTGTTTAAATCCAGCAGCGCCAATTCTTTTCTGGTCATTTCCTTAAAATTTACGTATTGCAACAGCCCACTGACGCCTGTAAAACAAATCCCGTAACAGTCGGTTAAATCTGCATGGCTGTTGCTGATAATATTAATGGCCTGCTCTCGGTTAAGAACCATGCCCTCGCTGAATACACGATAATGATACTCGCTCCTTGAATACCTTCTGTCTTCCTGTATTCTTCTATTGCCTTTGCGTCTATCACCTGTGGTTTCCACTTCTTATATCACGCACCAAATTTGATAATTCCCTTAACACAGCATTGGTTTCTTTTTGCATCTCCATATACTGCTCATGTTCCGCCCGTCTATCCTTCAACAACATTAAGATCAAGCCGAACAGGGCTGCCATTACAGCGCCCGTCAGTCCGGTATTGCTGAATAGCGAGGTTAGAATATCCATATTTTTACCGGCAAATCGACGGCAGGTAGCGAATCGGCGTAGTAGTTGCCGAGCCTATGCCCGCGACAGGATTCGTGGCGGCAGTAGCTGAACATTCAAAAGCCAGACCGCTGCCCGTTACCGTGTACAGAAATTCAATCACTTTCGAAGCGGCATCTCCGCCAATCGTGGGTGATAGCGTCACTGATATTTTTGCCTGATTATTACTTAAGCCCCCGGCGCTACCTACGCTATAAGACGGTGTGGTGCCGACATACTTGGAATCCGCTATCGATTTTAACCAGTCGCCAATAATGGTTCCCGGTAGTGGTTGCCCAATAGGCATCGTGCCATTGCTGGAATATTCCTCCATAAGCGGAAGCTTGCCGTTACTGGCTAAGGATATGACCACCGCTACCTTTGAGCGGGTCGCATAATCGTTATAAGCAGGGATTGAAATAGCGGCCAGTATACCAATAATGGCCAAGACAATCATCAGTTCAATGAGAGTAAATCCGGTTTCTGTTCGATTTAATTGTGTGTGCATTTGATGCCTCCCGGCAATAGTTTGGGTGCTTTTTTCACCTACTAAAATATTTTGAAAATTCTAATCATGATGATTAAGGCCATTCCTATCAAGCATCCCAATAAAATGACTGCTTGCCAAAATTCTTTTTTTTCAGAACTGACCATTAGAATAATTCAAAAAAGGCACCAGGATCACTCTCCGGTTTTGGATAAAGGATAAAGGGCTGGCATTGATACGCGTAGGTTTCTGTATCATTAGGTGGTGGGGAAAATGGTTGAGCCTGGTAAGCATAATCGTCCATTAGCTAAAACTCGGTTCATCAACCCAGCAATTCCAAGAGGTACCACCCCAGGCTTCTGCGTAGAACTCTAATACACCTTTTTGAGTTGGCGTGACGACTACAGATAATTTTTCCCAGACATTAGCGGCAGCACTGGCATTTGTTATAATATCAGTAGGAATACCAGTTAACTGATTTGCTCTACATATTAATCTGGCGGTAAGTCCGGTGTTATCGCGCATGAACCAAACTGAACAGGTTATCGGTGTATTAGCTGGTGTAGCACCAGTGGCTACTTTAAGTGGTAAAGGATAATTTACTGCCCTGTTAGCGGAAGTTGGTGAAAGTTTCCAACTCATTCCACCTGCGGTATGTACAGTGGTTATATCAGAACTTATTAAACCACCATCGGTATAGCCAAAGTGGGTGTCAGTATTACCATTTTCATTAGTAGACCAAAGCATATTATTCATATAATTTTGTGGGTATTGCAAACTAACTTTTACACTAGAATTAAGTGTGCTATTAGTTAAATAATTCATTGAATCTGTAATGATACTGGCAGTAGAATTCCCTGAACTATCTGCTATAGAACAAAAATTATTACTGGTGCCAAGCATAAGAGATGCTGCACAAGTATTATTTCTACCGATAGACGCAACTACCTTGTTATTGGAACTAGAACTATAAAGAGTAACTCCTGGACCGGCATTGTTGTTAGTATTAACACTAATTATTTTTTGGTTAGAACAGGTAACATTATATATTCCAGTTATCAAATTATTATTAGCATTTATTACTGTTATTTTATTACTGCTAAGAACTGTAGAATAAACACCACTATAGGCATTATTATTTGCATTATTTACAAGAATTGTATTGATATAGGCATTATTAAGTAGTATTCCATTACTATATCTAACTGCTGAGATAGATAAATTTATAAAATTTATACTTACTAAATATATTCCATAACCCCAGCCATTCTGCCCATCAAATATAGTTTCTCCAGTTTGAGTTGACATATCTGTTCGATTCCAACCACCAGAAAAAGTAATTGGATTACCATCTGTACCTGAATCCATTATCTGTTGTATTACTGTAGCCAGCGCAACTGCCATAGCAGTTTTAGTAGTTTCTTTCTTATAGGTAGTAACTGTTTCTGTTGTACCTGAATATCCACGAGATGAAGTAGCGGCTGGAACACAATTGGTATCTTGATCTAAAATAACTCTAGTTCCATTTATTGATTGAATCCCATACCAACCTTCAGTGCCAGTATTTTTAGAGATAAGCGAAGTAAGACTTAATGAATCTGCTGAACTACTAGCTTTACAGGCGATAATATTGTCAATATAAAACTGTTGTGCGCCATTGTCAGTATTAACAATAAAGGCGATAGATTTAATAGATGAACCTAAATTAGTACCTAAATCAACTGTAATTGGACTCCATCTGCCTAATGCACCTAAAACTGGAATATTGATGGTATTAACAACAGTTGTACCTGCTGTGTCTGAGCATAGTGCTAAACTACAAGATGAGGCTGCTCCCAATGTCCCTGAAAATTGGTAAATCCAAAATGAAACTTGTTGATAACCTGATAAATCTAAAGTACCTGTTGGATAATAGGCTGCAAGTCCAGTGGTAAAAGCTGCTGCAATGGTTATTCGTGGAGAACCCCAACCCTCTTTCCATATAGCTGCTGTATCTGTAGTTACATTTGTACTGGCAGTCCATGCATTTGTAGCATATACACTAGTATTCCCAAAGCCAGCGATATTTTTAGTAACAGAAGTGGTTAATTTAACTACTGAATTAGTAATCTTACGTACTGTACCTGAAACTCCACCTGGACTATTACCTGAGGTAGTGCCTAGACTATTACTTCCATCTGCATTAAGTAGGGTAATAGCATTAGTAGAGACAGTTATACTCCATACACCATTAGCACAAAGATTACCATTATGCCCATTAACAATAATAGTATCGCCAGTAACCAATCCATGCCCAGCAGATAAGGTCATTACAATAGGGTTAGCGGCAGTAGAGGATACTGGTACAATTGTTGCAGGTAGTGGTCCATCAGTCCAGGTAGCAGTTTGACCAAGAGAGGTAGGATTTGGACTTGCTTTTATTCTGACCTGATAGCCAGGGAAAAGCCTTGCCGCAGTGGCCCCGTTGGTCAGGTCCTTAAAGCGTAGGGCATACGTAATGCCCGAATTGGCGTTATTGCCATCCTCATACGAGCAGAAAAGCACCGGGTAGGCGTTACCCATATTACCTGAGCCAGTGACATTAACTGGCACGCTAAACGTGTTGGCGTCAATCACCGTACAGACATAATCCCCTGACAGCGGCGGCGTGGAGTTAGTTGAATCAATCGCTACCACTTGCCCTGTCACAGAATTATGGCCTGTAACCGTAACTCTGGCTGGGTTCTGTGCACTGATAGCTGTGATTAACATGATTAATTAAAACCCCTTGGCAACAGCCAAAACATCATATTTTGTAGCTACGCCATTATAAATAAATCCCAACCTATCTAACTTACTAGCGGTGGTAGTAGCTGTATAACTGGTAATACTGCCCCCAAACCGGGTTTCGCTGGTAAAGGCGACGGTTCGGCTGCCCGTGCTGTCTTGAATTAATTCTAAAATACACTTTTGACCATCAACAGCGCCCGAATTGGTTATGATGATGTTACCAGTTAGGGTAACTTTAATAACATCGGCAACGGCCCAATTGAGGGTAAGGTTCGCTGAGTAAGCAGGTGTTGTTATGCGGGGTAAAGGCGAGCCTTTGATGTTGGCAACCAGCGAGTAAGTACCTGTTGCCATTAAATAGATATTTCCGGTAGCGTCATCCAGGTAGTAGTCGCCGTTGACGCCCAAAGCATTTGAAGGAACGCCGGTGCCATCGCGCCAGACATTGCCGTTGGTTCCATTGGTTCCATTAGTTCCATTAGTTCCTGAACTGCCAGAACTACCCGTGGCGCCTATTGAGCCTACTGAACCTGTGGCACCTATACTTCCCGTGGCCCCGGTCGCGCCCGTATTTCCGGTATCGCCTTTTATACCCTGGATACCCTGGATACCCTGAATGCCTTGATCGCCAGTATCGCCTTTGGCACCTGCGCTTCCTGTTGCGCCTGCCGATCCGGTTGCCCCGGTGCTACCCGTATTGCCCTTAATATTGGCAACGAAAGTATAACTACCGGCTGCTTTTAGATAAACATTTCCGGTTGCGTCATCGAGGTAGTAATCATTATTTATGCCTAAACTATTTGATGGAACACCAGAACCGTCACGCCAAACCGAGCCAGGTGGTCCTGGAATTGTTGAGTCTGCTCCGGAATTTCCGGTATCGCCTTTGTAGCCCCTTGGTCCAGCAATAGTGCTGTCTAATCCGGAATTTCCGGTGTCTCCCTTTTCGCCTTTTGGGCCGGCAACGGTGCTATTTTCTCCCGCCGCGCCAGTGGGGCCAGTGGGTCCGGTTGGCCCTGGGATTGTACTGTCATGGCCTGCCGCGCCTGTGGCTCCAACCAAAGATAAAAGCCACGCTGCTTCAGTACCTATAAAACCATTGGTAACAGCTAATTCATAAGCGCTAGAGCCCGTATCGCCCTTGAAAACAGCGCTCCCCGGAATGCCCATTTCCCCGGCCACGCCCTGTGGGCCAATCGGGCCTTGGATTCCTAAATCCACAACCTCGATAACGTTTTCCGTAACCTCGACGATTAACTCCGTTGTTGTTTCAACAGTTTCCAAACTCACGGCCGCGAAACATCCTGAGTCGTTTTCAAATAACCGATAATGTAAGTGCGAATGTTAGCGCCTTCAGTAATTTGAATATCGTAATAATACTTGTTGCCAACGGTTAACGCGGCCACTTGCGCAGCGGTTAAACTGAATTGAATATTGTTTGCTGTTGATCCCAGTGCCACGGTAAATTCCTCGACACTCTCTGTATCAGTTTTATCCAGCTTAATCTGGCCTTTTCCGGTAGCGCCTGAAAAATCGACATAAGCGCCTGTAGCATCACGCCAGGACACGGATAGATTTAAGTTGTCCCCTGATATGGCAACCACATCATACTGCAAATATTGCGGGGTTCTGGTTTTTATTACCATCAGAAGCATGCCCTATTGTGATGCGGAAGGTCGGCTTGTTGTTCTCTTCGGGTCGTCGCATGGGGTTCATTGCCGAATATCCGCGAGAACCGTTTTTCAAAGAAGTCAGCCTTCGCGGTATTTTGAATATCCACATCCGGCATACTGTAGGCCCGGTATAACACCCAGTCGATTAAGTTCAGGTGATGCGTGCGTTGGATTTCAGGCTCTTCGTCGTCATCTTCCATATCCGCCAACGGCAAACGGTACGCTTCGATGTGCAACGATCCATCAGTGTCGGATTTGGGGATAATCTCAATGGTTTTATCGAGCTGAATAAAACAATTGGGTCTGGAACTGAGGTCGCGCCAGTTTGGATAGTACATGATGACTTGCTCACTACTGGTAGCCTGCAAGCGGGTATCGTATAAGTGGGCAACATCATCTGGTCCTGGTTTAATAAAAGACACAAATACAATCTGATAAATCCGGTCATCCAGAGGGTATATGCCCTTATTAGCCAGTACCGGAATCGTGCAAAAAGCACTGCTGTTATCGTAAATCAGGTTAGCACGCAAAGCCGCCTGACATTGCGCTTCGTTCAGGTAGATGAGAAAGGTTTCATTCTCAACCAGATACGGCTCATTAATGTCGTTCAGTTGATTCCTGAATACTTGGCGTAGTTCGGAGACAGTCATTAGACCGGCCCTGATAAATCCACTAATTGAATAACTTCGTTCCGTAAACTAGCTACCGACTTGCGGCCGTCCAGTTCCATCCGGTAATTAACCTTGG